>Ga0154775_1071_pt5 | contig 8166 bp, 10 predicted proteins | sample Rifle2008BG16ft_FD_105783 | JGI IMG/M metagenome (GOLD analysis project Ga0154775, IMG submission 105783) | Chloroflexi bacterium RBG_16_58_14 | reverse complement strand
GTGATGCCTGGGGACAACGTGAACCTGGAAGTGGAACTGATCGTCCCGGTGGCGTTGGAACAGGGCTCGAAGTTCGCGATCCGTGAAGGCGGTCTGACCGTCGGTGCGGGTGTGATTACTAAAATTATTGCATAAGTAAGGAGACACGCTGCGCCTTGTGCGCTTTAGCGTATAATAAAACATTATGGCATCTAAGAAAGACGTCCGCCCAGTCATTAACCTGGCCTGCACCGAGTGTAAGGAACGCAATTACACCACCGAGAAGAACCGCCGCAATGACCCGGGCCGTATGGAACTGAACAAATATTGTCCTCGCTGCCGCAAGCATACGCAGCACCGCGAGACTAAATAATGATTTCTCGTAGTTTGCGTTTCCCCACGCAAACTACGAGAAACTAAAATAGGCCAGTAGCTCAATTAGGCAGAGCACCGCTCTCCAAAAGCGGGGGTTGTGGGTTCAATTCCTGCCTGGCCTGCCTGGAAGAGATGACGCCGTCTTGAATGGGCGGCGTTTTAACCGTGATCGGAGGAATGACCTGTGCCTGACAAAAAGCAGACCAATTTTTTCCAGCGTATCGGAAATGGCATCAAGCAGTTCTTTCGCGAAACCGTCGGTGAGTTGCGTAAGGTGAGTTGGCCGACCCGCAAGGAAGCCTTGAATCTGACCTGGATTGTGTTGTTGGTGATTGGAGCGATGACAATCTACTTGGGTGTCATCCTCGATTCGCTGTATACTATGTTCTTCCGCTTATTGTTGGGTGCATAGTCCGAGTTCGTCTAACGAGCAGGCGGTTTCCGCCGAAAGCATGCAGGCGTTATGAGTGATTTTGACCCGGAAGACCAGTTCAAGGATCTGGGCGAGACCGACATGGATGACATGAGCGACTCCCCAGGTGATGAGCAGGCGCCCCAGAGTGAGATGGGCGAACCTGGCTTGGAAGGATTCGCTGGGCGGGCTGAGGAAGGTCTGGAAGAAGACGGTCGTGCCTGGTACGTGGTGCATTGCTATTCTGGTTACGAGAACAAAGTTCGCCATAACTTGGAACAGCGCATCGAAACGATGGGGATGAAAGATAGGATTTTCGACGTCGTTGTTCCGACTGAAGAGGAGATTGAAGTCAAAGAAGGCAAACGCCGTACAGTTGAGCGCCGCGTCTTCCCTGGCTATATCCTCGTCAATATGTTGTTGAGTGAAGAGTCCTGGTATGTGGTGCGCAACACCCCCGGGGTGACCGGTTTTGTCGGTATGGGCAACACGCCTACCCCTTTGCGTCCGGAAGAAGTCGCCTCGATCGTCAAGCGTATGGAAGCCGAAGCGCCGCGCATCAAGGTCACTTTCCGTTCAGGTGAGCGAGTGCGCATCGTCGATGGACCCTTCAATGACTTCCGCGGCACGGTAGCAGAGATCGACATGGAACGTGCCAAAGTGCGTGTAATGGTCAACTTCTTCGGTCGCGAAACCCCCGTGGAGTTGGATTTCTTGCAAGTCGAAAAGGCGTAAACAGCGGCTGGCGTCTGGTTCGTAACCGCCGTCCGTTGCATTGTGGGAGGGTGTCCCAGGATAAAACACCCGTTATGACCACGAAGGAGAGAAAACTGTGGCAAAGAAACTGAAAGCAATCGTTCGTTTACAGATCCAGGCCGGGAAAGCTAATCCCGCGCCTCCGATCGGCCCGGCGCTGGCAGGGCACGGCATTAACCTGATGGCCTTTTGTAAGGAATATAATGCGCGTACCTCCAGCCGCATGGGAGAGATCCTCCCGGCAGAGATCAGCATCTTTACTGACGGCTCGTTCACATTCATCCTGAAGACCCCACCGGCTTCCGTTCTCTTGAAAAAGGCTGCCGGGGTTGAAAAGGGATCTGCCGTTCCCAACCGGGAAAAAGTGGGCAAGGTTACGCGCAAGCAGGTGCGTGAAATTGCCGAGCTGAAGATGAAAGACTTGAATGCAGTCGATCTGGAAGGTGCAATGCGCCAGATCGAAGGCACTGCCCGCAATATGGGCTTGACGGTGGTTGAAGACTAATCCGGTGGGAGGGTGAAAACACCCGTTCGCACCACGAAGGAGATTATATGGCAAAGCATGGTAAGAAGTACTTGGCCGCCGCGGCCAAGATTGATGAAAATAAGTGGTATCAGCCAGATGAGGCAGTAGGCCTGGCAAAGGATACCGCTTACACCAAGTTTGACTCAACAGTCGAAGTTCACATGCGCCTGGGCGTTGATCCACGCCACGCCGACCAACAGGTTCGCGATGTCGTTGTCCTGCCGCATGGCTTGGGTAAGACGGTGCGCGTTCTGGTGTTTGCCCAGGGCGAAGGCGCTACGCTGGCCCGCGATGGCGGTGCCGATTACGTCGCCGATGATGAGATGATCGCCAAGATCCAGGGTGGCTGGACTGATTTCGATGTCGCCATTGCCACGCCCGATATGATGGGCAAGGCGGGACGCCTGGGTCGCGTGCTTGGTCCGCGTGGGTTAATGCCCAACCCAAAAGCGGGAACTGTAGTTCCTGCCGAAGACCTGCCTCGAGTGATCAATGAAGCCAAGGCCGGTCGTGTAGAGTTCCGCGTCGATAAGACTGCTAACCTGCATGTCCCAATTGGCAAAGCATCCTTTACCAAGCAGCAGTTGTATGATAACCTGGCTGCTCTAATGGAGGCGGTTAAGAAAGCCCGCCCGGCTTCTGTGAAAGGCATTTATATCAAACGGGTCACCCTGACGACAACCATGGGCCCTGGGATCAAGATTGATCCTAACCAGGCTCAGACGATGACGATAGTCGAATAAATTTGTTTCTTCCGCTGAGGCAGGCCCGCCGGCTTGCCTTAGCGTGTTTGAAAATTTGCTTCGCCCGAGACAGCAGGCGCCACGACGTTCATGTGGCTTAATCTCCTGCCGAGGTGAGGATTGCTCCGAAAACTATCCCTGTAAAGGGACAACCGCTTGCGCGGTGTGGAGGACAGTCTTTGCCAGGCATTTGCTGCGGGGCAAAGACTTTTGTTAGAAAGGAGGAATATACCTTGGCCATCACCAAAAAGCATAAGAACGAACTGATTGACCAGTACAGCGATTGGATAAGCCGCAGTAAGGCATTAGTCGTTGCCCAGTATACAGGCATGTCCATGAAAGAGATAGATGCCCTGCGCACCAAAGTCCGCGAGTCTGGCGGCGAATTTCACGTGCTGAAGAACACGCTCGCCGTTCTAACTTTCCAGAAGGCTGGATTGAAAGTTCCCGACCAGGTCTTCGAGGGCAGCACCGCTGTGGCATTTGCGTTCCAGGATGCCCCCGCCATGGCAAAGACCATGACGGATTTCGCCAAAACTTCAGAATCCCTGAAGATCAAGGCTGGCTATCTGGAAAAGCAGCCGATCACAGTCGACGCCGTCAAAGCTCTCGCAGACCTGCCGCCGCTGCCTGTCATGCGCGCTCAGCTCCTGGGCACACTATTGGCTCCCGCCAGCCAGCTGGTCCGCCTGCTGGCAGAACCGGGCCGCCAGATCGCAGCCGTCATCAAGGCCAAATACGAACCTGCCGAAGCGACCGCTGCATGAACTTTACCATCACCAATCGATCGTGGGTCAGCGTTGATCCACGTGTGAATCTAGAAACTAAAATTGCATCTTATAAAGGAGTTAACTGAAATGGCTGATTTAAGCAAACTGGTAGAGGAACTGAGCACCCTCTCCGTTTTAGAAGCTGCTGAGCTCGTTAAGAAACTGGAAGAGAAGTGGGGCGTTTCCGCCGCCGCGGCTGTGTCCGTGGCTGCTGCCCCTACTGCCGCCGCTGCTGCTGAACCCGTCGAAGAGAAGACTGAGTTCGATGTGGTGATCAAAGACCCGGGTGCCAAGAAGATCGAAGTGATCAAAGTCATCCGCCAACTCACCAGCCTGGGCCTGAAAGAGGCCAAGGATGTAGCTGAAACTGCCGGCGCCAAGATTTTGGAAGCCGTGGGCAAAGATGCTGCTGCCGATGCCAAGTCTAAGCTCGAAGCTGCTGGCGCTGTTATCGAAGTCGTTTAATTTCCTGACCGTTAAAAGAAGGTCGCCAAAAAAGCGACCTTCTTTTATTTTACTCAGTGTGGTATATTTTAATGTTAGGAGGAGTTATGAGCGCTAGAATACTGATTATTGAAGACGATGAGGCTATCCTGCGTTTTCTGCGCCGCGGGCTGGCTTATGAAGGCTATCAGGTGGATACGGCTCCGGATGGACAATCAGGCCTTACTTTGGCGCGTGATAATCCTCCCGATCTGGTCGTGTTGGATCTGATGCTGCCTGGAATCGACGGCCTGGAAGTTTGCCGCCGTTTACGCGCAGGGGGCCCGGTTCCCATCCTCATTTTGACTGCCAAGGATACAGTCAATGACCGTATCATGGGTCTGGATATGGGCGCTGATGATTACATGGTCAAGCCCTTTAACCTCGACGAATTGCTGGCGCGCATCCGCGCCTTGCTGCGCCGTGCTCAACCGAGCCGTCCGCAGGTGCTGCGTTTCGCCGACTTGATCCTGGACACTGGCACACGCCAGGCATCGCGCGGTGAGCGGGTCATTTCCCTCACGGCTAAAGAGTATGAATTACTCGAGCTTTTCATGCGCCACCCTCGCCAGGTGTTGACCCGGGATATGATTTTCGACCGGGTGTGGGGATATGACTTTGGTGGCGAGAGCAATATCATCGAAGTGTATATTCGATATCTGCGCCAGAAGCTTGAAACCAGCAGCGAAGTACGCCTGTTGCATACCGTGCGCGGTATGGGATACGTTCTGCGCGAACCTTCGTAACTTTCTCGCATGTCCCTGCGCAGTCGCCTGACTCTGCTCTACACCTCAACGGTGGGGGGGATTCTGCTTCTATTTGGGGTGGCCGTTTTTGTGTCGGTCAGCCTGACCATCACGCGCCAGCTTGACTCTACCTTGCGCAGCACGGCAGAGATCGTGCGGGCCAACATGCGCGTGGACTCGATGGGCGATTTGCGCGTCGTTTCCCTGATGATGCTTGACCTGCCAGCCGATGTTTTCGTGCAGGTCTGGGGACGGGACGGCAAGCTGCGAGGCGTTACTCAGAATATCATCAGCATGTCGCGATCGCTCGACCCGGTTGGTCTTCAGGAAGGGTTGCCGAAATTCCGTGACGTTAGTACCGATAATGACCGGCTGAGGGTCTTATCGGTACCACTGCAAATTGGAGGGAGGCGGGCAGGTACCCTCCAGGTTGGCACTCGTCTGGATGTGGTCAGTGCTGCTCAACGCACACTTTCACTGGTGCTGACGATCGGCACGGCGTTGGCGATCACTGCGGCTGGTCTGGCAGCCTGGATCAGCACCGGACAGGCATTACAGCCCCTGGGCAGCGTTACCGATACCGCATTACAGATCACCGTTGCAGGCGACCTGTCAAGACGCATCCCCTATCGCGGACCACCCGATGACGAGGTTGGGCAGTTGATCAACGCCTTCAACCAGACCCTCAGTCGCCTGGAGAACCTTTTTAACACCCAACGCCGCTTCCTGGCTGACGTCGGGCACGAGCTGCGCACGCCCCTGACGGTGATCAAGGGCAATGTTGGCTTAATGCGCAAGCTCAAAGAATTTGATGAAGAGTCTCTGGTCACCATCGATGACGAGGTCGACCGCCTGACGCGCATGGTAGGTGATCTGCTGCTGTTAGCGCAGGCTGAGTCGGGCAAAATCATCCTGGCACGCCAGCTGGTTGAGTTGGATACCCTGGTTTTGGATGTGCTCAACCAGATGGGTGTCCTGGCCCAAGGAAAATTGGACCTGCGTATAGGTTCCATTGACCAGGTGTTGGTATGTGGCGACCGCGACCGGCTCAAGCAGGTGCTGGTTAACTTACTCGGAAATGCCATCAACTACACCCCGCGAGGCGGCGAAGTGTTAATTGGGTTGGGTAAGGTTAACAACCAGGCGCAAATAACGATCAGCGATACCGGTCCAGGAATCCCGTCTGAAGACCTGCCGCACATCTTTGAACGCTTCTACCGGGCTGAGAAGGCGCGCACGCGCAAGCGCGATGGTAAGGGGTATGGGTTAGGCCTGTCGATTGCCTATTGGATCGTGCGCAATCACGGCGGGCGGATTGAAGTCAGTTCTGCCCAAGGCAAAGGCAGCACTTTCTGCGTCTGGCTGCCATTGGCTGAGGGGAATTGCGAGGAAGATGGTAGAGCTTCTGAGGTGACTAAACATGCTGAAACAGATAAAGAATAGAACTACCTGGTTGTATCTTTCTATTACTGTTTTAGTGATTTTCGCGCTTGCCCTGCTTGGACCGGCAGAAAAAGCCTTGGGCAGCAATGTGCGCGTCGTCTATCTGCACGGCGCGTGGGTCTGGACCGCCCTGACCGCCTACCTGGCAGCCGCGCTTGCCGGTCTGGCTGGGCTTGTCTTTCGTAAGAATGCATTTCATTGTTGGTCGCTGGCACTCGGGCGTACGGGACTGCTGTTCTGGTTGACCTACCTGCCGTTATCTCTGTGGGCGATGCAGGCGAACTGGAACGGTTTGTTCCTGTCCGAGCCGCGCTGGCGCCTGGCGCTGGTATTTTCAGTGGTGGGTGTGCTGATGCAGGCTGGACTGGCGCTGCTGGCCCGTCCGGCGTGGACTTCTGCAGGTAATGTAGCTTTTACGGCTGCACTGCTGGTGGCACTGCGCAACATCCCGAACGTAATGCACCCCGCCTCCCCAATTTTTTCCTCTGATGCCCTGCGCATCCAATTCTACTTTCTTCTGCTGGTGGTCATGGTACTGCTGGCAGCCTTGCAGGTGACTTATCTTCAGGTAAGCCGTTGCTGACACCCGACCGTCCGCTGCGCCTGCAAATCCCCGCCCTGATTGCCGTGCGGTTGGTGTTCAACACCATGCACCGCATGGTCTATCCATTCCTTTCATATTTTTCAGCCGGGCTGGGTGTGAACCTGGCGGCGATGGCAGCCGCCCTGACGCTGCGCTCGGTTTCCGGAATGTTCAGCCCCTTCCTGGCCTCTGTCGCTGACAGCCGGGGACGCAAGGCGGGCATGCTGCTGGGGATGCTGCTTTTCACTTTCGGCGTCGGGCTGGTGGTATTTTGGCCGGTCTACCCCGCGTTTGCGCTGGCGCTGGTGTTCACCACGATTGGCAACCTGGTTTTCATTCCTTCAATGCAGGCCTATCTGGGCGATCGTGTGGCCTATCGAAGGCGGGGGCTTGTCATTGCTCTTACCGAACTCTCCTGGTCGCTTGGTTTCATCGTCGGGGTGCCTGCGGTCGGCTTTCTGATCGCACAGCGCGGCTGGCTGGCGCCTTTCCCGCTCTTGGCGCTGCTGGGCCTGCTCAGCCTGGCTTTATTAGCCTGGATGCTGCCGCGTGACCCTGCCCGGTCTGCTTCACAAACCGGATTCTTGCGCAACATAGGGCGCGTGTTCTCGTACCCGCCGGCGCTGGCTGGCTTGCTGATGGCGGCCTGCTACAGCACAGCCAATGAGGTGATCAATTTTGTGTTTGGGGTGTGGGTGGGAGACTCCTTTGGGCTGGTGCTGGCGGGGTTAGGAACGCTGACTTTTGGCATCGGTCTGGCAGAGATGGGGGGGGAATCGCTGGTAGGCGCCCTGACCGACCGGATGGGCAAGCCGCGTGCAGTTGCGATCGGACTGGCGCTGAACTGCCTGGCTGCATTGGCCCTTCCCTTGACTGCGAACTGGCTGCCGGGTGCGATTGGCGCTCTGATGCTGTTCTTCTTGTCCTTTGAGTTTACCCTGGTCAGCGGCATCCCCTTGATGACCGAGATCCTGCCGCCGGCGCGGGCTACGCTGATGGCAGCCCACATGGCATTCATTTCCTTTGGCCGGGCAGTGGGCGATGTGCTGGCGCCTCTGCTGTTCAATCAACACTTTCTACCTGGAATCGCTGCCAACGCGCTCGCCGCAGTGCTCTTCAACTTGCTGGCAGTCCTTGCCCTGACTCGGATCAAAATCAGCCAGTGATTGGGCGCTGCTCGACCATGCGTCTTCCGCCGGTGTTTTTCAAGTATAATCATTGACATGCGTCTGCAACGTCTTCTTCCAGGCTTCGGCCTGATCCTGCTTTTCTTGATGGCATTAAGCATCCGCTTACCCGTCCAGGCGGCGCCTCCAGCCCAGCTGACCGTTTTTCCGACGCCGACACCGG
>Ga0154775_1076_pt6 | contig 8247 bp, 7 predicted proteins | sample Rifle2008BG16ft_FD_105783 | JGI IMG/M metagenome (GOLD analysis project Ga0154775, IMG submission 105783) | Chloroflexi bacterium RBG_16_58_14 | reverse complement strand
GGATGCCCGAGGCGGTCAATTTAGACAACAAGGTGGCACAGCATTAAGAAAACTCGGACTTACACAGTTAGAAGGTGTATGGGGGGTGTGTGGGCGGGCGGAGCCCGCCCACACACCTCCCAAATCCCCCCAAAACTGCGTTACAGTTAAAAATATTGGTTACAATATAGCGAAATCATTCGCACCATTGCGCCATGCACAGGCGCCGGAAAGAGACATGAAGATGACCCCAGAAGCGACTACACAACGCACGGACTTCATCCGCGACATCATCCGGGAAGATAACCAGAGAGGTAAGTACGGCGGCAGGGTGCATACCCGCTTCCCACCCGAGCCCAACGGTTACCTGCACATCGGGCATGCCAAATCGATCAATTTAAACTTTGGCATCGCTGAGGATTTCAGCGGCAAGTGCAACCTGCGCTTCGACGATACCAATCCCACGAAAGAAGAGGTGGAGTACGTCGACTCGATCAAGGCAGATGTGCGCTGGCTGGGCTACGATTGGGAAGAGAGGGAGTTTTACGCCTCAGATTATTTCGAGACGCTCTACCAGTACGCCATTAAGCTGCTCCGGAAAGGTAAGGCGTACGTCGATGACCTGACCGCGGATCAGATCCGCGAGTATCGCGGCACCCTCACCCAGGTGGGCAAGGAAAGCCCCTACCGTGAGCGCCCGGTGGAGCAGAACCTGGATCTCTTCGAGCGCATGCGTGCGGGGGAGTTCCCGGAAGGGAGCCGCGTCTTGCGGGCCAAGATCGATATGGCTTCAGGCAACCTGAATATGCGCGACCCGGTTTTGTACCGCATCCTGCACGAGAGCCATCACCGCACCGGCGACGCCTGGTGCATCTACCCGATGTACGATTTTGCTCACGGGCAGTGCGATTCGATCGAGGGCATTACCCATTCTATCTGCACGCTGGAATTCCAGGACCACCGCCCGTTGTACGATTGGTTCCTGGATGAATTGGAGATCTATCACTCTCAGCAGATCGAGTTTGCCCGATTGAACCTTACCTACACCGTATTGAGCAAGCGCAAGCTGCTGCGTTTGGTGCAGGAAGGTCACGTGGCAGGCTGGAACGACCCGCGCATGCCGACCCTTAGCGGCCTGCGCCGGCGGGGTTACACACAGCAAGCGATCCGCGATTTTTGCGAGCGGATCGGCGTGGCAAAGAACGACAGCATCGTCGATATCGCCCTGCTGGAGTATTGTATCCGGCAGGATTTAAACCGGCACGCACCGCGGGTGATGGGTGTGCTCCGTCCCCTGAAAGTAGTGATCGATAACTACCCCGAAGATCAGGTGGAAGAGATGCAGGCGATCAACAATCCTGAAGATGCAACCATGGGGACGCGCCAGGTTCCTTTCTCGCGGCTGCTTTACATCGAGAGCGACGATTTCCGAGAGGAACCGCCGCCAAAGTACTTCCGCCTGGCTCCGGGGCGAGAAGTGCGCCTGCGCTATGCATATTTTATCCGCTGTACCGGCGTGGTGAAAGATGAGGTGACCGGCGAGGTGGTTGAGGTCCATTGCACCTACGATCCTGCCACCCGCGGCGGAGATGCTCCAGATGGGCGCAAAGTGAAAGCGACCTTGCACTGGGTGTCTGCGCAGCATGCTATTCCGGTAGAGGTGCGCCTATACGACCGGCTCTTCCTGAAAGAAAATCCGGACGAGGCGGAAGGTGGGGCTGACTTCCTCTCCAACCTGAACCCGAACTCGCTGGAAACGCTGGTGAACTGCTACCTTGAGCCGAGCCTGGCGGGCGCTGCACCAGGAAGCCGCTACCAGTTCGAACGCCAGGGTTATTTTTGTGTCGATCCAGACTCATCGAATGGGATACTGGCCTTCAACCGGACGGTGAGCTTAAAGGATTCCTGGGCCAAGATCGAAAAATCGACCCAAGGGGAATAGCTACTCCCCTCCTGCCAGGCTTTCCAGCACAGTGATGGCGTCTTGAATGCGCGCCATCACTTTACCTTTTCCAACGATTGCCATGCTCTCGAAGAGCGGTGGGCTGACCGTCTGTCCCGTTACGGCGACCCGCAGGATGCCAAAGAGCTGCCCCGCCTTCAAGCCAAGCTCGTCCGCCAGGGCACGCAGCGGCGGTTCTGCAGTCTCCTGGTTGATCTCCGCCAGGGGTTGCAGGAGCTGGTAAGCTCTCCGTGCGGCGCGGGCTGATTCGCTGGCGGACATATTGGAGCCAACCAACTGCTCTGGCACCGGGTGGACGGCTTCCTGGAAGAAGAAGCCTGCAATGGGTAAGACATCGTCCAGCGTGGTCAATCGCTCGCGGATGATGGGGATGATTTTCAGGAGCACCGGGTACTCCACGGGCAGATTGGCAGCGGAGAGGACCGGCTGGAGGCGCATCGCCAGGTCGTCGAGGGGTAGACTGCGGATGTGCAAGCCATTGAAATGGTCTAGCTTGGTGAAATTGATCGCTGCGGGGGCGGGGTTGAGCTTATCCAGGCTGAATTTCTCGATCAGGGCTGGCATGCTAAAGAACTCCGTGCTGCTGTCGTAGCTCCAACCCATCAGAGCGATCCAGTTGACCACCGCCTCGGGGATGTAACCTAACGACTCAAGATCGCTAATAAAGATAGAATACCCATCCTGCATGAGTTGGGATGTCTCGCGTTTGCTCATCTTTCCCTTACCGCTTGGCTTGAGAAAGACGGATAAATGCACCCAAACCGGCTCTTGCCATCCGAAGGCGCGGATGATATGGGCATGCAGTGGAAATGTGGAAAGCCACTCCGAGCCGCGCAGCACGTGGGTGATATCCATCAGGTGGTCGTCTACCATGGCAGCTAGATGGTATAAAGCCAGCCCGTCGGATTTGACCAGGATGTAATCGTCTAGGTTTTTATTCTCGATGCTGATATCGCCACGCAAATAATCTCGCACGGTGATGCTGCCCTCTTTGGGGGTCTTAAAGCGGACCACATACCTCTCCCCAGCCGCGACGCGAGAATCTGCCTCATCCGGATCTAGCTTGCGGCAGGTGCCATCGTACAGCAGAGGCCCTTTCTGAGCCCGCTGCTGCTGGCGCACCTCTTCCAGGCGTCCCGGGGTGCAGAAGCAGTAATAGGCGTGGCCTCTCTCGATCAACTGTCGAGCGTGCTGCTGGTAGATCTCCCGCCGCTGCGACTGGTGGTAAGGAGCGTTCGGCCCCCCGATATCCGGGCCTTCATCCCAATCCAATCCCAGCCAACGCAAACTTTCGACGAGCTCCTGTTCTGCCCCCGGCACGAAACGCTTCTGATCCGTATCCTCGATACGCAGGATAAACTGCCCGCCCCTCTGGCGGGCGAACAGGTAGTTATAGAGCGCGGTGCGCCCACTGCCAATATGGGTGCGTCCGGTGGGTGAGGGCGCCATACGCACCCGCACCGCTTTCATCAATGAAGACATTGCATCTCCTGCAAAAAAGATGTCGCGGTTAGATATTGCCCTGCGAGAACTCCAGCGCTTTGTGGCGCAGCATCACACTCTGCACCAGGCCGATGCCCAGCAACGCCGAGAGCAGGGAGCTGCCGCCGTAACTCAAAAATGGAAAGGTGAGACCGGTAGCGGGCAGCAGGTTTAAATTGACCCCGACGTTTACCACCGCCTGAAAAGCGATGAGGGTGGCTACACCGTAGCATATCAGCGCCCCGAATGTATCCCGCGCCAGGTGTGCAGAACGCAAGCAACGGAAGACGACAAACAACACCAGGATGATCACCAACAACACGCCGACAAAGCCGAATTCCTCCGCCATGGCCGAGAAAATGAAATCGGACCAGCGTACCTTAAGAAAGCGGAGCTGCACCTGCGATCCGTTTCCATACCCCTGACCTAGCCAACCCCCGGAGCCAATGCTGATCAAGGCCTGTTGGATGTTGTAAATATCGCCGTAGCTGGCTTCCAGGTTAGGGAAAAGAAAGTTCGTGATCCGATCTTGCTGGTAATCTGCCAGGAATGGGAAACTGACAAAAGGCACGACGATAGAAACCGTGACGAAAATCGCCAGGTGTTTGAGGCGCAGCCCCCCTGCCCAAAGCAGCGCGAACCAGATCACCAGGATCACGATCGAGGTGCTCAGGTTGGGCTGCAACAGGATCCAGATCACCATGCCCATGGTCAATAAGAAACTGCGTACCACCCATTTGAACTCGTGCATCTGCTCGCGGTGACGGGTGAAATAATCGGCCAGCACCAGGATCATAACGATCTTCGCCAGCTCGGAGGGTTGGATCAAGATCACACCGGTGTCGAACCAACGAGCAGAGCCATACAAGGCGGCTCCAACGATCGAGAGCACCGCCAGGAGAATAGCCATGGCGAGATAGAGCGTGCGGCTAATGGAAGACCACAAATGATAGTCGATTGCAGCGGTCAGGATGATGACGACAAAGCCAACCACACCGAAGATCAACTGGCGGCGCACCAGATCCAATTCTACCGCTTCAATATTTCCGGCAACCGCTGAGCGGATCATGGTGATGCCGATGATGGTCAGTACCGCCACGGCTCCCAACAGCCAGAAATCGAAATAACGCCAGTTGGCATTGGCGAAACGCATGGCGAACCCTTATCCCACACGCCTGCGGCGGGAGGGGCGCAACGGGATATCCGCGATCAGGCGCTGTTGCCGCCCATCCTGGGTCATCTCGATGCGGGCTGAGGATCGCTCGATCTCCACATGCCTGGAGATCACGTCGATCAGCTCGTCTTTCAACTGGTCCAACTCGCTATAGGTCATTTCGGTCCGGTCGTGCACCAGCACCAGTTTCATGCGCTCCTTGGCGGTCTGGGCGCTTTTCGTATCGCGGCCGAGCAGGCGGGCGAAGAAGCTGCTCATCTCAGCTACCTCCTGGATGGATCAGTCGCGAAAGGCGTTTGAAGAGGCCCTTCTCGTCTTCTAAGGGCAAAAAGGGGATGTCTTCGCCTTTAAGCCGGCTGGCTACATCACGAAAGGCCTGTCCAGCCTTGCTCTTGCCGTTTAATACAATCGGGACGCCCTGGTTGGTGCTCATCACCACATGCTCGTCTTCAGGGATCAGGCCGATCAGCTCCACTGCCAGCAACTCTAGCACATCATCCGGGGAGAGCATGTCACCTCGTTTTACCATATCAGGCTTGATGCGATTGATGACCAATCTTGCCGGACCCTTCTCTTCAGCCTCGATCAAGCCGATAATGCGGTCGGCGTCTCGCACGGCAGAAACTTCTGGGTTCGTGACTACCAGGACAATATCCGCCGGCGCAATGGCATTACGAAAACCGCGTTCGATGCCCGCCGGTGAGTCAACTAGTATCCAATCGTGATCAGTACGCAGCTCCTCGCACAGCCGAACCATATCGCTGGGAGAAACGGCGCTTTTATCGCGGGTTTGCGCAGCCGGGATCAAATAGAAATCATTAAGGTGCTTGTCGCGGATCATCGCCTGGCGTAAGCGGCAGCGCCCTTCGACCACATCTACCAGGTCGTAGACAATGCGGTTCTCAAGCCCCAGGACGACATCCAGATTGCGCAAGCCGATGTCTGCATCGACACAAACGACCTTTTGACCGGAGGCAGCCAAAGCGGCGCCAATATTGGCAGTGGCTGTTGTCTTGCCCACACCTCCCTTTCCGGAAGTAACGGTTACAACTTGACCAGGCATATCACTCCTTCGTTCCTAATGCTCAGCCCTACTTACCCTTCGGATTCCATGGCTCAGCCACCACATGCCCATCTACCAAGCGGGCCAGCTCCGGCTGCGGTTTGCCACGCCGCTGGGGCGTTGTGGCAATCTGTCCGCCGATGCGCAGTTGGGTAGGGGTCAGATCCAGGGCGCAGACGACCGCGCCGTCATTACCGGTGGCGCCGGCATGCACCATGCCGCGCAGATGCCCCCATACGATCACATCCCCCCCGGCGATGATCTCAGCGCCAGGGTTGACATCGCCAATGATCACGATGTGCCCGGCGTGCTGCAAGCTGAAACCAGAACGAAGCGTACGGTGCACCAGGATTGCCTGCTCCCCACTTTGCAGGGTGGTCTCCAGCGGGTGGGTGGAACGCTCGGGGCGAGGTTTGCTTAAACGAGTTGCCAGGCCAAGGGTTTGGGCAGTTTGCTCGGTGGTTGGCGAGTTGCTCATCACCGCCCATAAGGTCAGACCGCGCTCGGAGATTTCATCGCGCAGCTTGCTCATCTCCACCGCTTTGAGAATCTGGTTGCCCAGGTCGATAGCCAAGCGTCCGCCTTTCAAAAAACCTGCCTGCTCGTCGAGCTGTGCAAGGATGGATTGGTGGATTTCGTCCCAACCGCCCTCGCCAGTGATGAGCAACAGGCCTTCGCGGATGCCCTTAATTTGTACTTTTTGTTGAACCATAGCCGACAACGTTTAACTCTTGAGCTTCGGGGTTAAACACGCGGCAATTATAGCACGAATGTTCACGGAGCCTGGGCAGCGTTGTCGATCGTCTTAAGCTCGAAATAGGCATTCAAGAGCTGCCGTACGATCGGGCCGGCCACGCTGGCCCCTTCTCCACCGTTGTACACAAAGGCGACCACAGCGATTTCCGGGTCTTCGTAGGGGGCAAATGCCACCGTCCAGGCGTGTGACGGCCAATTGCCAGGGATGCAGCGGTTCCTCGCCTTGGCATATTGGTCGCAATATTCGGCAGTTCCTGTTTTTCCCGCCGCCGGGATATTGGCAAAAACGAACTCCTTGGCAAGCGTCCCATGGGTAACCGCTCTGCGCATCCCTTCTTGCACCTTATCGATCACCCAGGGTTGGACGTTTTTCGTTTGGCCTTCGATCGGTTCGCAACCGCGGATGGTGGTGTCGTAAAATTCCTGGATTAAGTTGTCTTTGGTAATGTCCCACTTCATAATTGGCTCAAAAGGCTGGATGACGTTTCCCTCGCTATCCAAGACGTCTCTCACCAGGCTTGGCTGCATCAGCTTGCCATCGTTGGCGATGGTGGCTGCCGACATCAACACTTGCAGGGGTGTTGCCAGGACATACCCCTGCCCAACGCTGGCGATGTAGGTATCGCCGGTGGACCAGCTCTCACCGTGGGTGATGCGCTTCCATTGTGGGTCCGGGATCAGGCCTTTTTCTTCTTCTGGCATTCCCACGCCCGGGTAATCGCCGAAACCCAGGGCGCGGGCATACGTTCCTAAGCGGCAGATTCCCAGTCCTTCGGGTATCTCGTCCTGATATCCTCCCCCGAGCTTATAAAAGTATACATTGCTGGAGTTGGAGATGCCTCCCAGGAAATCCAGGCGGCCGAAACCGGCCTCGTTCCAATCGACGAATTCGCGGGGATTACCAGGATCGTTGGGGTTAAATTTCTCGGCGATGACAATCTTGGGTGGCGTGTCGATAAATTGTTCGGGTGTGACGACCTCTTCGTTGAGAGCACCGACTGCGGTCACCAGCTTAAACACCGATCCGGCTGGCAGCGTATCCCCGACGGCATGGTTGAGCAAGGGATTGGCCGGGTCCTGGATCAACTGGTTGTAATAATAGGCAGGAATGAAGCGGGACATGCGGTTGTTTTCATAGGAGGGGTAAGAGACCATCGCCAGGATCTCACCGGTTTTGGGATTGATGGCGATCACCACGCCGCTGGTGCTGCGGATTTCTTGCAGGTAGGTATTCCAAAAATTGATCTCTCGTTCGAGGATCGCCGTAGCGGCTTGTTGCAAACGCGTATCAATCGTCAGGCGCAGGTTTTCTCCTGGCTCCGGCGCAATGGGGTCTCCGACAGTGCGCAGCTCTTTTCCGGCGACATCCACTTCGATATCTCTGATGCCGTTTTTTCCAGCCAGCTGATCCTGCTGTTCCAGCTCCAGGCCAGCGTAGCCGACCTTATCGCGGTTGGGTTCCAATCCCTCGGCTCTGAATTCCTCTTCTTGAGCGGCAGGGATGGGGCCAAGAAAACCTAGAATCGATGCTGTAAGCGACCCGGTGGGATAATCTCGGATCGGCTGGATCTCGATAGCAACGCCTGGCCAGTCAACTGCTTTTTGCTGGATGATCATGGCTGTAGTCTGGTCGATATCGCAGATCACTTTTACCGGCTGGAATGGTGTGGCCGATTCGCCGTATTCGACGATCTGTGCAATGCCATGTTCAGATATACACGGGACATAAGGCGTCTCATCGCTCAGCTCCCCCAGGTTGACGGGCAGGTGGATCAGCTCCGATAGCTTGCGGAAGATCTCCTGCACTTCGCCGGGGTCATCCGGCAGGTC
>Ga0154775_1040_pt9 | contig 8261 bp, 17 predicted proteins | sample Rifle2008BG16ft_FD_105783 | JGI IMG/M metagenome (GOLD analysis project Ga0154775, IMG submission 105783) | Chloroflexi bacterium RBG_16_58_14 | reverse complement strand
GGAACATCAAGCTGCCGGAAGGGGTAGAGATGGTGATGCCTGGGGACAACGTGAACCTGGAAGTGGAACTGATCGTTCCGGTGGCGTTGGAACAGGGCTCGAAGTTCGCGATCCGTGAAGGCGGTCTGACCGTCGGTGCGGGTGTGATTACTAAAATTATTGCATAAAGACTGGATCCAAAACGGGACTTAGGAAAAAGTTTATGGCTAAGCAAAAAATACGTATCAGACTTAAAGCATACGACCATCGCGTTCTGGACCAGTCCGCAAAACGTATCGTCGAGACTGCGGAACGCACCGGCGCCAGAGTAGTTGGTCCTGTACCCTTGCCAACTAAGAAAGAACGGTTTACAATTCGGCGCTCAACATTTATCGATAAAGACTCTCACGAGCACTTTGAAATCCGCACCCATAATCGCATGATCGATGTCTTAGATCCTGATTCCAAGACCATCGACATGTTGATGCGCTTGAACCTGCCGGCTGGTGTGGACATTGAAATAAAGATTTAGCAACAGCTTCCACCTTCCGGTCACCGCACCGCCTGGCTGATGCGGTAACCAGAACGTGGAATTTTGCACGTTTTTTGAATAGGCAGTGTAAGAGAAACCCTGCACGCGAGCGTACACATTCGATAAGCTCCACGGCAGGTCGTCTGACTGCACTGTATTCGGGGATGATGCAGCCATGCCCAGGCTGACAGTCCCGCCAATATTTACGATAGGAGAAAATTGAGATGTTGAAAGGGCTAATCGGCAAGAAAATCGGCATGACCCAGATTTTCGATGATACTGGTCGGGCTATCCCGGTCACGCTTATCGAAGCTGGACCTTGCTACGTAACCCAGGTGCGCACGTCTGGTAAAGAAGGTTATAGTTCTGTGCAGTTGGGTTTCGATGAAATCAAGCCAAAACGTCTCACCGCTGGTCAATTGGGGCACCTCAAGCGCAATAATCTTCCTCCATTGCGCTTTTTGCGTGAGTTTCGCATCAAAAATCCTGAGGTGTCTGAAGGAGACCAGGTAACCGTAAACTTGTTTACGAAGGGTGAGTACGTGGACATAACTGGCACCAGTAAAGGCCGCGGCTTCGCCGGCGCTGTAAAGCGTTACCATTTCAAGGGCGGCCCGAAGACCCATGGCGCCTCTGACCGCCTTCGCGCCCCAGGTTCGCGCGGTTCTACTACCACGCCTGGCCGCGTCTACAAAGGTGCGCGCGGCCCAGGCCACATGGGCGATCGCCGCATCACCACCCAGAATATCGAGGTCGTGCTGGTGGACGCTGAACGCCATCTGATCGGTGTCAATGGCGCTGTACCTGGTTCCAAGGGCAGCCTGGTTGAAATTAAAGCGACTCGGAAGCAATAGGCCTTTGGTGCTTATTAGTGGAGCGATACTATGGAAGTTGATGTCTTAAACATGGAAGGGCAGAAGGTACGCACGGTAGAATTACCCGCGGCTATCTTTGAAGCCCCTATAAACGTAGACCTGATGCACCAGGCATATTTGCGCCAGATGGCCAATGCACGCCTTGGTACACATAGCACCAAAACCCGTGGTGAAGTTTCTGGCGGTGGGCGTAAGCCTTGGCGCCAGAAAGGCACCGGACGCGCCCGTCAGGGCTCGACCCGCGCCCCACAGTTCAGAGGGGGTGGCAAGGCTCATACCCCCAAACCGCGCAGCTATGCATTCAATATGCCTCGTAAGATGCGTCAGGCTGCTCTCCGTTCAGCGTTGAGTGTCAAAGCTTCTGAGCAGAACATCGTCGTTTTGGATGATCTCAGCCTGGCCGAGCCAAAGACACGCCTGATGGTGAAAGCCTTGAGCAAGCTGGTCGGTGAGAACACTGCTCTGATTCTTGTCCCAGACAAGTCCGCCCCGTATGAGCTGGTGACGCGTTCGACCAACAATATTCCCTACGCCAAGATTTTACTGGCGAGCTATTTGAACATCCATGACCTGCTGGGCTTCGACAAAGTTGTTATCCCCCTGCAGACTTTGGATGTCCTGAGCGCACATTTAGGATAGGAGGCAGACATGTCAACGATTTATGATGTCCTCCGGCGTCCGATTGTTACGGAAAAATCCAATTTCCAAAACGCCAACCTTCAACAGTATGTGTTTGAAGTGGCGAAGGATGCCACCAAAGGCCTGGTGAAAGACGCAATCGAAACTTTGTTTGATGTGGACGTTGTACGGGTTAATATGATCAACGCTCCTGCCAAACGAAGCATGCGTTGGCGCAACCGCCGTACATCGGTACGCCGCAGCAGCTACAAGAAGGCTATTATCACGCTGGCTGAGGGTGACACGATTGAGCTCTTTGAAGGGGTGAGAGGCTAACACTTATGGCGATTAAGAAATATAAGCCTGTAACTCCCAGCCAGCGTGGGATGACCGGCTATACCTTTGAGGAAATAACCAAGTCCCGCCCTGAGCGCTCGCTGCTGGTCAAGCGCACAGAGCATGCAGGCCGCGATTTCAAAGGACGCATCAGCGTACGCCATCGCGGCGGTGGCCATCGTCGCGCCATCCGTATTGTGGACTTCAAACGAAATAAACATGGTATTCTCGCTCGCGTTGCTGCTATTGAGTATGATCCGAACCGCACCGCTCGCCTGGCCCTGCTTAACTACGTGGATGGTGAAAAACGCTACATCGTAGCTCCAGTAGACCTGCGCGTTGGCGATACTGTGATGTCCGGTCCTTCCGCCGAAGTCCGCGCCGGCAATCACCTGCCGATCTCGAACATTCCGGTCGGAACTCTGGTGCACAATCTGGAGTTGCAGGAAGGCCGTGGTGGACAACTCGTTCGCTCTGCGGGCACCGCCGCCCAGCTCCTGGCTAAAGAAGGCGATTATGCCCAAATCCGTATGCCCTCCGGTGAAGTTCGCCTGATCCGCCAGGCTTGTTATGCAACGGTTGGACAGGTGGGCAACCTGGACCACAGTAATATCAAGCTCGGCAAGGCTGGGCGCAAGCGCCACATGGGCATCCGCCCCACCGTACGTGGTACGGCGATGAGCCCGCGTGACCACCCGCATGGTGGTGGTGAAGGTCGTCAGCCGACCGGTATGCCAGGTCCGAAGAGCCCGTGGGGTAAGCCCACTCGCGGTTACAAGACCCGCCGCAATAAGACTACCGAAAAGTATATCGTCCGCCGTCGCGGTAAGACTCGCCGGTAGATGTAGTAGGAGTTGAGAATATGGGACGTTCTTTGAAGAAAGGGCCGTTTATTTCGCCCAAATTACTCAAGAAAATCGAAGCCATGAACGAACGTGGCGATAAAAAAGTCATCCGCACCTGGAGCCGCGCCAGTACCATCTTCCCCCAAATGGTCGGACACACCATCGCCGTCCATGATGGACGACGGCATGTCCCGATCTATGTCACGGAAAATATGGTTGGGCATCGCCTCGGTGAGTTTGCACCCACGCGCACCTTCCGAGGGCATTTAGCGGAAAAGAAAGTTAAGAAAGGAGAGTAGACCATGCCTGCTCATGACATTCGTGCCGAGGCTCGCTCGGTCTCCGTCTCCGCCCAAAAAGCCCGCTTGGTGGTTGACATGGTACGTGGTAAAGCCGTTGTGAATGCACTTGATATCCTCAAATTCATGACCAACGGGGCTGCTCGTCCAGTGTCGAAAGTCCTGGCTTCAGCAGTAGCCAATGCGGAAGAGAATTTCGGTGTCAGCCGTGATGACCTTGTAGTTTACCGTATTTTCGCCGATGAAGCACGCACTCGTCGCTGGCGTCGTTTTGGCCCACGTGGTCGCTTCAAGCCAGTGCTGCGCCGTTCGTCGCACATCACCGTCGTCCTGCGTGAGAAGGAATAGGAGACAAATATGGGTCGTAAAGTTCATCCGATTGGTTTTCGCCTGGGCATCAATAAGACCTGGGAAGGCCGCTGGTACGCCGAAGGGAAAGAATACGTCAGCCAGTTGCAGCAGGACTTCCGCATCCGCGATCTCGTCCGCGCTGAAGCGCCACGCGCCGGTGTCTCGCGTATCGAGATCGAACGCTTCCCCGGTAAAGTTAAAGTGATCGTCCACACTGCTAAGCCTGGTGTTCTGATTGGCCGTAAAGGCGAAAATGTCAAGAAACTACGCCAGCTGCTCGAGACTCTGGTTAGCAAGAAGATCGATTTAGAGATCAAAGAGATCAAAGCCCCTGACCTCGATGCTTACCTGGTAGCCACCAACATTGCTGAGCAGCTCGAACGTCGTATCAGTTATCAGCGCGCCATGAAGCGTGCCATGCAGCAGGCCATCCGCCAGGGTGCCGAAGGTATCCGCGTCGAAGTCGGTGGTCGCCTCAGTGGCGCAGAAATGGCCCGTGTCGTGAATATGCGTGAAGGCCGTGTTCCCCGTGCCACCTTACGCGCCGATATCGATTACCACCAGACTCAGGCCTTGACTACCTACGGCCGCATTGGTGTAAAAGTCTGGATCTATCGGGGCGATGTGCTTCCCCAGGTCGAAGAGCAAATCGAAATGACCGAGGGAGTTTACGTTAGCGAATAGTGATGGGTAGGTGGGAACCGGAGGCTGCGGCACCCTTGCGCTGCCTGCCGCCCAGACCACCATCAAGTGAGGTATGTGACTATGTTGATGCCAAAGCGTGTAAAGTACCGCAAGCAGATGCGCGGTCGAATGAAGGGCAAAGCCCAGCGTGGCGCCGAAGTGCAGTTTGGCGATTGGGGTTTGCAGGCTCTTGAACCCGGTTGGGTAACCGCTCGTCAGATCGAGGCTGCCCGTCGTGCCATCGTGCGCGCCATGAAGCGCCGTGGGAAAATCTGGATCCGCATCTTTCCCGATAAGCCATACACCCAGAAACCTGCTGAAACCCGCATGGGTAAAGGCAAAGGCAACGTGGAATACTGGGTGGCAGTCGTCAAGCCAGGTCGTGTGATGTTTGAGCTCGGCGGCGGTCTCCCTGATGATATCGCCCGCGAAGCTCTGCGCCTGGCTCAGTACAAATTGGCGATCAGAACCAAGATCATCACCCGCTATGACCGTGTTGTCGGAGGTGAGGCATGAAACTAAGCGAGATCCACGCCCTCTCCACTGACGCCATTCGGGCGGAGTTGAGTGATGCAAAAGAAGAGTTAATGAGATTGCGCTTCCAGCAGGCCACTGGCGAGTTAACGGATACATCACGTCTCCGCCAAATCCGGCGCAACATCGCCCGGTTCTTTACGATCCTGTCCGAGCGTGAGCGCAATCCGGAAAGCGAGGCTGAAAATGAATAACCGCCGACGGATGACTGGTCGTGTCACCAGCAACCAGATGCAGAAGACCGTGGTAGTCGAGGTGTCCCGTACCTTCCGCCACCCTCTCTACAAGAAAGTGGTCCACAGTCGTAAACGTCTAATGGCTCACGACGAATTAGGCTGCCAGATTGGTGACGAAGTGTCCATTGTTGAAAGCCAACCCATCTCCCGCCGCAAGCGCTGGGTAGTGGTAAAGATTCTGCACCGCGAAATTGGGGCCGGCGATACGAAGGCAGGAGCCTTGCCATGATCCAGACAGAAAGTGTGCTTAAGGTTGCCGATAACACAGGCGCTCGAAAAATCCTGGTGATCCACGTCATGGGTGGCTCGCGCCGCCGCTATGGTCATATTGGCGATGTCGTTGTAGGGACAGTCAAAGAAGCAACTCCACAAGGCAGCGTCAAGAAAAGCGAGATTGTCAAGGCTGTTGTCGTTCGCTGTGCCAAGGAATGGCGCCGTGATGATGGCTCCTACATCCGCTTTGATGATAACGCCGCTGTGATCCTGGATACCGATGGGCACAATCCCAAAGGTACCCGCATTTTTGGCCCGGTGGCTCGCGAGCTGCGTGAAAAAGGTTTTATGAAGATCGTTTCGCTTGCCCCAGAGGTACTCTAGGCAAGGCGAAGGAGCGAGATCCGTGAAAGTAAAGATACGTAAAGGTGATACTGTTGAAGTGATCAGCGGCCGCAAGGAAGACAAAGGTAAGCGCGGCGAAGTGATCAAAGTGTTGCCGGATGACGGCAGCCTGGTTATCTCGGGCGTCAACGTCCGCAAGAAGGCTCAGCGCGAAGTACAGTCGCAAGGCCGCACCCTCAAACCAGGTATGATCGAGTTTGAGGCCCCGGTCTCGATTTCCAATGTCATGTTGGTCTGTCCGAAGTGCTCCAAGTCCACTCGCGTGGGCGTGGTGCGTGAAGATGGAGAAAGCCAGCGAGTCTGCAAGGAATGTGGTGCTATTTTTGACTAATAGCTGGTTTGGAGCGAACTTATGAGTCATCGATTACAAGAACACTATAAAAAAGAAATCGCGCCGGCCTTACAAAAGGCGATTGGCGTTGATAATGTCATGCAAATCCCCCGCATCACCAAAGTCGTCGTGAATATCGGCGTAGGCGAAGCGTTGGATAATGCAAAAGCCCTGGATGCTGCCGTCGGTGATCTCACCAAGATCGTTGGTCAGAAGCCGATCGTCACCAAGGCCCGCAAGAGCATCGCCAACTTCAAGCTGCGTGAAGGCCGCACCATTGGTGCCAAAGTTACCCTGCGTGGCGAGCGCATGTGGTCCTTCCTGGATCGCTTGGTGAACGTTGCTCTCCCCCGCGTGCGTGACTTCCGCGGCGTTTCTGCCGATGCCTTCGACGGCCGAGGCAACTACACCTTAGGCTTGCGCGAGCAGCTTGTCTTCCCCGAGATTGAGTATGACAAGATTGACAAATTACGCGGCCTGGAAATCTCGATCGTCACTACAGCTCGTACTGATGATGAAGCCCGCCAGTTGTTGCGGATGTTCGGTATGCCGTTTACTAAGGAAGGTGCATAATGGCTAAAACATGTATGCAGTATCGTGAAATGCGCCGGAAGTACCCCACCCGGGTACGTAACCGCTGTCAAGTTTGCGGTCGCCCGCGTGGTTATATCCGCCGCTTTGGCCTGTGCCGGATTTGCTTCCGCGAGCTGGCGCTGCAAGGCAAAATCCCCGGTGTAGTCAAGTCATCATGGTAGACCGGGCGGAGGTATAGAGAATGTCTGTAACTGATCCAATCGGAGATATGCTTACACGGGTTCGAAATGCCGTGATGGCTGGTCATGGCAACGTGGCTTTGCCGAGTTCCAATATCAAAGTAGCTATTGCCCAGATCCTCAAGGACGAAGGCTACGTCACGGGCTACGAGGTCGTGGAAGACGCGAATATGCCTGCACATAAAGTGTTGCGGATTCGCTTGAAGTATATAGGTGAGCGGCGAGAACGTAAGCCTGTCATCACCGGCCTGGAACGCATCAGCCGTCCGGGCAACCGTGTCTATGCTGGCAAACAGGAGATCCCCTGGGTCCTGTCTGGCATGGGTGTCGCCATCATCTCCACGCCCAAAGGCGTCATGACGGGACAGCGCGCCCGCCAGCTTGGTGTGGGTGGCGAAATCCTCTGTAAAGTGTGGTAAACGGGAGCTATCCATGTCTAGAATCGGTCGTTTACCTATCCAAGTACCACCGCGCGTCGATGTCGAGATCAAAGGCTCGTTCATTCGTGTTAAGGGCCCAAAGGGCACTTTGGAGAATGTTCTCCCCGCGGAAATGAGCATCACCCTTGATAACGGCGTCATCCAGGTCACCCGCCCCTCTGACGAGCGAGGCCACCGTTCACTGCACGGGACAACCCGCGCTTTGATCAATAACATGGTCGTTGGCGTTAGCACAGGCTTCGAGAAGTCCCTGGAAATCAATGGCGTCGGTTACCGCGCTGAAGTCAATGGGAATAACCTTGTACTGAATGTCGGCTACTCACATCCCGTCGTCCTCGAGCCGCCACAAGGCATTTCCTTCGAAGTAGATGCAAAGACTCGCCAGATCAAAGTTGTTGGCGCCGACAAGCAGCAAGTCGGCCAGGTAGCGGCGAATATTCGTAAGGTCCGCCCTCCAGAACCATATCTGGGGAAGGGCATCAAATACCTCGATGAAAAGATCCGCCGTAAGGCTGGTAAGTCAGGTAAGGCGTAAACATTATGGCTAGTAAAAATAAATTTCGTACTGTAGCACGTATTCGGCGGCATGCACGCGTTCGCAAGAACATCAACGGCACTGCTGAATGCCCCCGCCTGAACGTTTTCCGTAGCAGCGACCAGATCTATGCTCAGGTCATCGATGACCTGGCTGGACATACCCTGGCCTCAGCCTCATCCATCGACGGCGAGCTGCGCAGCCAACTCGAGGGCAAGAAGAGACTTGAACAAGCCCGTCTGGTTGGGAAAGCTATTGCCGAACGCGCCAAAGCT
>Ga0154775_1093_pt2 | contig 8285 bp, 7 predicted proteins | sample Rifle2008BG16ft_FD_105783 | JGI IMG/M metagenome (GOLD analysis project Ga0154775, IMG submission 105783) | Chloroflexi bacterium RBG_16_58_14 | reverse complement strand
TCATCAGTAAATTGAGCGCGAGCAGCAGCCCACCCCCCAGGTAGCCCAAGGCGAACCCCTGCGCCGAGACGGAATCCCGGTCTTCCGCCCGCGCCACGTGTGGAAGCATGGCGTCGTAGAAGATATTGGCGGCCGCAAAGCCGATTCTTCCCAGGATGAAGAGCAGCGAAGCCAACAGCCAGTCGCCGCTGTTCACCAGTGACAGCAACGCGGTGGCAACCACTCCCAGCCCGCAAAAGGTTGCCAGGAAACGCTTCTTAGAGCGCTTTATATCGGACACTGTGCCGAGCAGCGGAGCAAGCAGGGCGACGGTGAGCAGCGAGATGCTCAAGCCGGTGCTCCAGTAAGCTGTGGCTACCGCAGGGCTGGGCAGGCTCGCTCCGGCGACCTGGCTGTAATACACCGGCAGCACCGCAGCCATGACCGTGGTGGCGAAAGCGGAGTTTGCCCAGTCGTACAGCGTCCAGGCGCGGATGCGGCGCCGGTATTCCCTCTCATTCTGCGAATTCTCATGCATTGATTTTTGGTTATCTGCTATAATTAGCTTGCCCGACGATATATTTTATATTTATTCATCTTATTGGGCAAACCTATTTATTATCGTAATAGCCTGCTCATTTGAGCCCGGCGCTGGCCGGAATAGACGCTGCAATTATCGGATATCATTCCAAGGGTTACCAGAGCTCGTCGTTGTGCCAGGGGGAGATTTTCCGCCAGTGCAGGTGACCTCAATTGAGCGCAGGCTAGCGGCGCTCATTTTCTTTTTTATGGGAGTTCACTATGAGTTTTGAATTCATCCTTCGCCTGATTGGAATGGTCGTTTTTACGATCCTGGGTATCTATTTTGGCGCTTACCTCAGCCGGATCAGCGGCGGGCCGGGTGACACTTTTGCAGTGCTTTTTGGGCTGGTGGGGGCATTGGTTGGGTTGATCCTGACCCCTTTCATCACGACCCGGCCGGTGCGCGCCTTGCGCGCTCAAGTGGCCCGCGTAACCGGACAGACCCTGGTGGCAGGCTTGATGGGATTGATCGTGGGACTGGTCATCGCTGGGCTGCTCGCCCTCCCCATCTCCCTGTTGCCCGAGCCTTTTCGCAGCATCCTGCCCTTTTTGGGTGTGCTGCTGTTCGCTTATTTTGGGGTGACGGTGTTCGTCATGCGTCAAAATGATATCTTCGCTGTCTTGCGCCTTAACATTCCTGGTCGCATGGCCGCTGCCGATGAATCGGGCTCAGGCCAGGCCGGAACCCGCAACATCCTTCTGGACACCAGCGTGATCATCGATGGGAGGATCGCCGATATTGCCCGCACCGGGTTCCTCGCAGGTACGCTGCTGATCCCGCGCTTTGTGCTCAACGAGCTGCAGTATATCGCCGATTCGGCGGACAGCCTGCGGCGGCAGCGCGGGCGGCGCGGCATGGAAGTGCTCAGTGTGTTGCAGAAAGACTCCACCGTGCCGGTGCGCATCAGCGATATTGACGTCGAAGGGGTGCGCGATGTGGATGATAAGCTGGTTATCCTGGCGCGCCAGCTTCGCAGCCCGATCCTTACCAATGATTTCAACCTCAACCGGGTCGCTGAGCTGCAAGGGGTAGCTGTGCTGAACGTCAACGAGCTGGCCAACGCCGTGAAATCCGTGCTCCTCCCAGGGGAGACCCTGGATGTCGCCATCATCCAGGAGGGCAAAGAGGTGGGTCAGGGCGTCGGCTACCTGGACGATGGCACGATGGTGGTGATCGAAGACGGGCGGGATTATCTGAACAATAAGGTGCCGGTGGTGGTGACCAAGGTGCTGCAAACTGCAGCCGGGCGGATGATCTTCGCCCGCGTGAGCAGCAAGGATTGGAACAACAACTGAGACCCGGATAAGCCGATATGCGTGAATGGATCTGCGGGCGCAACCCGGTATACGAGGTGCTGCGCGCTGCGCGGCGCCACTTCTTCCGGCTACGGTTTGCCGAGGGGGCGCACGAGGACGGGCGCATTAACGAGATCCTGGGGATGGCGCAGGGTATAAAAATACCCCTCGAGCGAGTGCCTCGTTCCACCCTGGATGCGCTCTCCTCCGGGCATCAAGGCGTAGCGCTGGAGGCAAGCGGTTATCCATATCGCAGCCTGCCGGATATTCTGGACAACGCCGCCCGGCGAGGGGACCCGCTTTTCGTCCTGGTACTGGATACCCTGCAAGACCCGCAAAACCTGGGTACGTTGATGCGCACCGCAGAGATCGCCGCCGTCCACGGTGTCTTGTTGCCCTTGCGCCGCACGGTTACGGTCACTCCGGCGGTCGTCCACGCTTCGTCGGGAGCCAGCGAGCACTTGCTCGTGGCCCAGGCCAACCTGGCCCAGTCGATTGCGGCTTTGAAGGAGGCTGGCGCCTGGGTGGTCGGGCTGGAAAGTGGGCCGCAGGGGCTGCCCCCAGAGCAGGTGCGCCTGGATGGGCCGCTGGCGCTGGTGGTGGGCAGCGAAGGGGAAGGCATGCGCTCCCTGGTGCGCGCCTCCTGTGACCTCTTGTTGCGCCTGCCGATGCGCGGCCAGGTTGGATCGCTGAATGCTGCCGTGGCTGGCTCGATTGCGCTCTACCTCGCCTGGCAGGCGCGCGGCTTCTCCGGACGCCTCAACGGTTAGACCACCGCCCTTGTTCATTCACCTGCGAGCTCGCTCCTATTACTCATTTTTACAGGGCCTGGCTTCACCCGTCGAGCTGGCGCAGGCGGCGCAGCGCGCCGGGATGCCTGCGCTGGCCTTGACCGATCACCTGTGGCTGACCGGTGCGGTCGAGTTTTACGAAGCATGCCGGTCGTTGCAGGTAAAGCCCATCCTGGGCCTGGAAGTGAGCGTGGCTCCTCCGCTGGGGCTGTTCGGTGCGGTCCCATATTCCGGACGCCTGGCATTGTTAGCCCTGGACTTGCAGGGTTGGGCCAGCCTGTGCCGTCTGAGCAGCGCGCTGCTGGGCGAGGCACCCGGCGCGCCAGCAGCGCCCCTTCCCTTTGGGCGCCTCGCCCAAGATAGCGGGGGGCTTTTGTGCCTGAGTGGAGGGCGAAGCGGCCTGGTCGCCCGGCTGTACCAGGATGGCCGGCAGGCTGATGCCCTTGCCTGCATCTCCGCACTGCAGGATCTCTTTCCCGGTCGTTTGTACATCGAGCTGCAAAGGCACTCTCCCCAGGATCAGGCCTGGGTGGGGGGGTTATCAGCGCTGGCAGAATCTCAGGGTTTGCCGGTGGTGGCCACCCACGACATCTATTACCTCCAGCCGGAAGGGGCAGATCTTCAGCGCCTGGCGACGGCGATCCGGCTGAACTGCCTCCTGAGCGAGGTGCCAGCGGGTGAATCTGCCCCGCCGGGGGCTTATTTTACAAGCGCAGACGAGTTTGCAGAGCGTTTTGCCGACCTGCCTGAGGCGCTGCAAGCCACGCAGGAAATCGCACAGCGCTGCGCGCTGGATCTGCCCACCGGCGCGGCGCACTACCCGCAGATGCCCGTCCCGGCTGGCATGACTCCCGACGCTCTCTTGCAGCAAAAAGCCAGGGCTGGAGCGCTGCGCCTGTATGGAGAGATCACACCACAAGTGGCGGGGCGACTGAGCCACGAGCTGCAGGCGATCCAGTCTTATGGCTATGCCTCCATCTTTCTCATCATGGAGGAGATCGTGCAATTCGCCCGGCAACATGGCGTCCCCATGTCCTCCAGAGGATCAGCGGCTTCGTCGCTGGTGGCTCATTGTCTGGGGATCACCTCCCCCGATCCACTGCGCTTGAACTTGTATTTCGAGCGCTTTTTGAACCCGGCTCGCCATACCCCGCCGGATATCGATACGGACTTGTGCTCTCGCCGCAGGAATGCGGTGATCCGCTTCGTCTACGAGCGCTTCGGAGCGGACAAAGTGGCGATGGTGTGCACGATCAATCGCTTCCGCCGGCGGTCCGCCTTGCGCGAAGTGGCCAAAGCTCACGGCCTGCCCTCCCAGGAGATCAGCGCCATGGCAGATGCGCTACCCCATCGCTGGTTCGGACCGCGTCCCAAGGCGGTGGGATCCGAAGTGCCCTACCCCGAATTGGCACAGCGTTATCGCTCACCCTTACACCAGCAGATTTTCCAGCAAGCCGACTCCCTGCTGGGCATCCCGCACCACCTGTCGATCCACCCCGGAGGGATCGTCATCGCCCCCGGCGCTATCACCGACCTGGTGCCCACCCACCTGGCTGCCAGGGGTGTGGTGATCACCCAGCTAGATCTGGAGGCCATCGAACGCCTGGGGTTGGTAAAGCTGGACCTGTTGGGTATCCGCGGCCTGACTGTGTTGGGAGATGTGGCGGAAGAGATCGCCGCCGGGAAAAGTGAAACGCTTTCCAGCGTCCTGGACGTCCTGGAGGCTATTCCGCAGGATGACCCCGCCACCACCGAGCTGGTGCGCACCGGCAGGACGGTGGGCTGCTTCCAGATCGAAAGCCCCGGCATGCGGGCGACCCTGCGAGAGATCCAGGCCAGGAGCGTGGACGATATCATGGTCGCCCTGGCGCTCTACCGGCCTGGCCCGCTCACCGGCGGGCTTAAGGATGAGTTCGTGCGCCGGCATCGCGGTGAAGAACCGGTCTCCCACCTGCACCCGGCGCTGGCTCCGCTGTTGCAGGATACTTACGGGGTGATTCTGTACCAAGAGCAGGTGCTGCGTATCGCCCATGAGCTGGCGGGATTGAATCTGGCCGACGCCGACCTTCTGCGGAGGGCGATGAGCCACTTCGATCCCGGCCAGCAGATGCAGAGCTTGAAGGAGCGCTTTATCGCCGGGGCGGCGAGGCACAGCGCTGTGCCGCCGGAGGTGGCGGAACGCGTCTGGGAGCTGATGGCGGCTTTTGCCGGTTACGGCTTTCCCAAGGCGCACGCCGCATCCTATGCCCAGGTCGCCTGGCGGGCAGCCTGGTGCAAGACTCACCACCCGGCAATCTTCATGGCGGCGGTGCTGGCCAACTGGGGCGGATATTATGGGCAGCGGGAGTATCTCATGGAGGTGCGGCGCATGGGCCTGGCGCTGCGCTCGCCGCACATCAACCATGCCCAGCGCGAGTTCAGCGTCGCGTACCTGGACGGAGCGCCGGTGCTGTTCATGGGCCTGGACCAGGTGCGCGACCTGTCCCGCCGAACTCAGGAGCGCATCCTGCGCCTGAGACCTTTTCACTCGTTCAGCGATTTCCTATCCCGGGTGGATCCAAGACCGGTCGAAGTGGAAAACCTGGTGAGCACGGGTGCCCTGGCCGGCTTTGGCACCATCCCGGCGCTGCTCTCACAGGCAAAATCTGCCCAGTGGCGAGGCGGCCAGTTATCCTTGTTCCCCCTGGATACGGCTCAGGGTGAAGATTGGTCGCTGGAGGAGAGAGTCGCCGCGGAACAGGCGGTATTGGGCCTCGCAGTTACCGCTGACCCGCTGGAGCTGTACGCGGCGCAAATCTCAGCCGCCGGGGCGCTCACCACCGTGGAGGCCGCCTCCCGTCTGGGGCAAACGGTGCGCATGGCCGGCATGCGCCAGGGCTGGCGGCGCGGCCAGGCAGCGGGCGGAGAGAGGTTGTACATCATGCCCTTCGGAGACCTGGAGGGGACCATCGACGTGGCTATCCCGCCTGGGGTTTACCGGCGCTACCGGGAGGAGATATCCGCTCACCATCCGCTGCTGGTGGAGGGGCAGGTGGAGCTGGATGCGGAGACTGGCGAACCGTTTATTCGGGCGGCTCGCTTATGGCGATTAGTAGAATGATCTTTCCTTGGTGGCAAGCCAATATGAAATTGGGGGATTGTCATTCCGAGCGAAGCGAGGAATCCCTCGTGAGAGAACCTTTTTATCACCCTTGTGGAACGAAATAATAATGGTATCAGCGATTCCTCCCCCGCAAAGTCAGCGGGGTCGGAATGACACTAACTATTTGGCTAATTTAAGCTCAATCCATCATAGTCTTGCTGGTAGACTATTCGTTTTTACCAACGATTTTGCTTTCATTTTCACCCAGTGATGGTAAAGATGCACCTTTTACGATCTCTTTTCCCGCGCGCTCGATATCTTCCCAATTTCTCTTTACTACCTCGCTCCCTCCAGGTACACTAAGAAGTGACGGGTGATTGGATGCACTTATATAGGCAATCTGGAATGCACGTCTTGCAGAGGGATCTAAATACAAACAATTATGATTCCACCAAACCTGACATTCCGCAACTGTTACTTTATTAGCCTCTACGTCATGGACATTCGACAATATATCCCTCCATAGGGTAAACGCTTCTTGGTGTGCGATTAGTCTCCGATCTAAGGCTGCTAAGCGTAGTTGAATCTGTTGCATACGATTAGCGACAATAAACTGAGTTATTGCTGCGCTAATTACGCCGATTATCACTCCAAGAAATCCAATTCCGGCAATTAATAATTGTTGTTTGTCCATCTCACTGCCATCCCTCCAAGATGAGATTATACCCCACCAGTATTAGGTGGCTTCTTGAACGATAAGACATTAAAATATTAGTGAACGTTTGAATGCCACGAATAATCGGTGTTAAATTGCTATTGACTTAGTCCAGGACTTAGTCTATAACCAGGGGGTGGAGGCAGCCATGAACAAGATCGTCAATATCCATGAAGCCAAAACACACTTTTCACGCTTGCTTGAACGCGTGATGAGCGGAGAGAAGATCATCATCGCCAAAGCGGGCAAACCCGTTGCGGTGCTCTCCCCGCTCGCCGAGATGCCTGACCCCCGCACTCCGGGTAACGATGCCGGCAAGGTCTTGATTGCCGAGAATTTTGATGCTCCCCTGCCAGAGTTTGAATAATGAGAGCCATCCTGGATACGACATCTTCCTGTGGTGGAACATGGATGATCGGTAGTGTTATTGTGATCTGGAAAGCAATATCCTGCGTGCCAAAATCATATGAGCCACTGTAAGAGCCACAGAGCTGCCATCCCCACCAGGATGGTGAGGATGACATTCCTGGTGCGCCAGGCGACCAGGATGGCCAGCAGCCCAGCGAGCAGACGCCCGTTGGCCAGGTGTAAACTCAGGTCGCCATCCTGGATAAACAGCTCAGGGGTGATGATGGCGGTGAGCACCGCGGCTGGCACAAACCGCAATGCTTTCAAGACAAAGGCGGGGATCTCCCGGTTGGCGAACAACTGGATGAATGAGAGGCGGATGGTGTAAGTCAGCGCGCCGGCGAACAGGATGGACAGCCAGAGGGTCATTTCTTCGCCTCTGCCAGCAGCCCCACGGCGATGCCCACCAGCGCCGCCACCACCAACCCCAGCTTGTAGGGCAGGGTGAATGCCAGCAAGGCGGCGATCCCGGCTGCCAGGGCGGCCGCGACCGCCGCCCGGTCTTTTAATGCCGGCACCACCAGGGCGATAAACGTCAGGGTCAGGGTAAAGTCCAGCGACCAGCTACCCGGCACCTGCTGTCCCAGGATGATGCCTGCCGCGGTGCTGAGCTGCCACACGCTCCACAGCGCCAGCCCGGCGCCCAGGAAAAACCAGTGCCTGTTCTCCGGACGATCCTGGCCTTCTTCACTTTGCCGGTAATGGATGATGGTGACGGCATAGGCCTCATCGGTGAGCAGGTAAGCCAGCAGCCACTTCCAGGCTTTGTGCAGGCCGTTCAGGTAAGGCGCAACCGAAGCGCTGTACAGCGCATGGCGCAGGTTGACAATCCCTGCCGCCAGGACGATCACCCCCGCCGGGGTGGCAGTGCCGAAGAGCTGTGCCATCAGGAATTGGGACGAGCCGGCAAAGACGATGGCCGACATGGCCTGCGCCGCCAGCGGCGGCACCCCGGCTGCAACCGCTACCACGCCATAGATCAGTCCGAAGGGGATGACGCCCACCAGGATGGGCAGCTCCGACTTTATACCGTCGAGAAACTCTGTCTGGGGAGAATAGCGCTTCTGCGTTGTCGGGATGGCGTCATTGCTCACTCGGTGACTCCCACTGGGCTTGATCTCAGGCTGGCTGTGCCGACCGGCTGAACTGTGTCTCGTACAGGTTGGCGTACAAGCCGCCCTGTTCCAATAGCTCCAGGTGTGTCCCGCGCTCGACGATTTGCCCCCGGTCTATCACCAGGATCAGGTCTGCCGCCAGGATCGTGCTCAGGCGGTGGGCGATGACGATGCTGGTACGCCCCGCCATCACCCCCTTCAATGCCTGCTGGATGAGCAGCTCCGATTCGCTGTCCAGGTGGCTGGTAGCCTCGTCCAGCACCAGGATGCGCGGATTTTTCAGGATGACCCGCGCCAGGGCAATGCGCTGCTTCTCG
>Ga0154775_1008_pt1 | contig 9023 bp, 6 predicted proteins | sample Rifle2008BG16ft_FD_105783 | JGI IMG/M metagenome (GOLD analysis project Ga0154775, IMG submission 105783) | Chloroflexi bacterium RBG_16_58_14 | reverse complement strand
AAATCTTGCTGGGAATTGAATTGGAGCCCGATCCGCCCTTCATCTCCGACCGCTGCGGCTCATGCACGCGCTGCATCGAGGCCTGCCCGACCGCCTGCATTCTTCCTGACCGCACCCTGGACGCCGGGCGCTGCATCTCATACCTGACCATCGAACTGAAAGGAGACATTCCACAAGACCTGCGTTCCAGGATGGGCGCCTGGGTCTTCGGGTGCGACGTATGCCAGCAGGTATGCCCCTGGAACCGCTTTGCACCGCCCCAGGACGACCTGGCTTTTACGCCGCAGCCTGAGGTGCGTCTCTCCGAACTGCGTTTAGAACTGAGCATGACAGCAGAGGACTTCAAGCGTAAGTTCAGGCACAGTGCTGTGAAGCGTGCCAAACGCGGCGGCTATTTGCGCAATGTGGCAGTGGCGCTGGGAAATTCGGGCGAGCCCGCGGCAGTGCGTGTCCTGCAAGGTGCGCTTGAGAGTGACCCCGAACCGTTGGTACGCGGGCATTCTGCCTGGGCTTTGGGAAAGCTTGGCACTGCAGAATCCCGGCGCGCGCTGGATTCTGCTTTGTACAAAGAAAAAGACCCTCAGGTATTGGCAGAAATTCAATCTGCGTTTAAGATAAGGTAGATGAGAATCCTGCGCGCTTGCCTGCTCGTCTTGCTTTTACTCGGAGGCTGCCGTCCCTATGTGTCTGGGATGCCGCCTACGCCTACCTCGTACAGCGCCATGCTGCCGCTGGTCGTGCAGCCGCCCGCGGCTGCCGTCAGCGCGGTCGTTGAAGCCACTCGGCCTGTCTCACAGCCCTCCATACCAGCGCCCTCTCCCACTTCCACCGTGGCACCCTCGCCCACGCCTCTACCGCGCATCACCCTGCTTTTTACCGGGGTGATCGTCCCCGCCCGCTGCGTGCAGGCTGAGATCGATGCCCGTAACGATGCCAGCTATGTCTACGACAACGTGCGCGAGCTAATCCAGGGCGCAGACCTGGCAGTTGGTACGCTCAACACTACGCTCAGCGATTACCCGCCACATACCGGTTGCCGGTTCACTTATGTTCTGATAAGCGATGCCCGCAGCGCCGTGGCAGCAGGTGAAGCGGGGTTCGATGTAATGAGCGTAGCAACAAACCACATCAAGAACTGCGGGATTGGCGATTGCGGCGACAGGGCTTTCTTGGATACGTTAGACAACCTGCGTGCCAATGGGATCCTGCCCGTAGGCGCTGGTGATGACCTGGCGGAGGCCCTCCAGCCGGTCGTCGTCGAGGTGCAAGGGGTTCGCTTCGGTATCGTGTCGCTGGGCATGGTCGAGCCGATGACTTTTGCCACCGATAGCGCCCCCGGCATCGCGGTGCTGAACGATGAAAACCTGCAAACCGCGATTGCTAATGCCAGGAAGCAAGCTGACGTGGTGATCGCCATGCCGCACTGGGGGCCGGAGGATACCTCTGACCCGAATGACTACCAGCTCCATTTTGCCCAGGTAGCCGTGCGCGCTGGCGCAGACCTGGTGGTGGGCAACCACACGCACGTGGTACAAGCAATCGAACAACTCAAAGGGATCGACGTCTTCTATGGTCTGGGCAATTTTATCTTTGACCAGAACTGGGACCTGGCTCACCAGCAGGGTGTGATCTTATTGGTATACTTCGAAGGGCCTAATTACATGGGCTATGAATTGATCCCCACCCACGTGGATGGCGACGGCACGGTGCACATTGCCGGACCGGACGAAGCAGCTCAAGTGCTGCAGCGCATCGAAGAAGCCAGCCAACATATTCGGAGGTAAAAAGCTATGAGTACTACCATCGTTATCTTTGGCGCATCAGGTGATCTGACCTGGCGGAAACTGATCCCTGGGTTGTATAACAACTTTATCAAGGGACGTCTGGACGAGTGTTCCAACATCGTGGGTTATGCCCGCCGCCCTTATACGGATGCCAGCTTCCGCGAGCGCCTGAAGGATGGGGTGACCACTTTCAGCAGTGAAAGTTTTGACGCCGCGAAATGGGAAGAGTTCTCTGCCCTGCTGCTCTACTTCCAGGGAAATTTGGATGTTCCAGATGACTTTACCCGCCTGCAAGCCTATTTGAAGGATCATGAAGAACCTGGCTCCAACCGCCTGTACTACCTGGCAACTGCTCCTGAACATTACATCCCGGTGGTCACGGCTCTGGGTGCGGCGGGAATGGCAGACCAAAGCAACGGCTGGCGCAATATCATCATCGAGAAACCCTTTGGGCATGATCTGGAGTCTGCTCGCCAGCTCAACCGCGCGGTGCATGCTGTATTCGATGAAAGCCAGGTCTACCGTATCGACCACTACCTGGGTAAGGAGACTGCCCAGAATATCTCGTTCTTCCGCTTTGCGAACACGATCTTCGAGCCGGTTTGGAACCGGCGTTATGTAGATCATGTTCAAATCACGGTCGCCGAGACAGTCGACATTGGTCACCGCGCTGACTATTACGATGGGGTGGGAGTGCTGCGAGACATGTTCCAGAACCACCTGCTGCAATTGCTTTCACTGGTGGCGATGGAGCCGCCGGCTTCCTTCGAGGCCGATGCAGTGCGCAACGAGATTTTCAAGCTGCTTTCCTCGGTACGCCCGGCGGCATTGACCGATACGGTGCGCGCTCAGTACGAAGGTTACTGCGATGCGGAGGGAGTGGCAGAGCACTCGCAGACGCCAACCTTTGCTGCAATCAAGTTATTTATCGATAACTGGCGCTGGCAAGGCGTGCCATTTTACCTGCGCTCAGGTAAGGCGCTGGCAGCCAAGAGCAGCCAGATCATCATTGTATTCCAGCGCCCGCCGCACCTGATGTTCCACCTGCCAGACGACAGCCAATTCACGCCTAATATCCTGTCGCTCTTCATCCAACCCGACGAGGGCATTCATCTGAAATTCCAAGCAAAAGTCCCCGGATCAGACCAGGAGATGTCTGCGGTGGAGATGGATTTTCGCTACAGCGATTCATTTTCCGGCACGCTGCCCGATGCTTACGAGCGCCTGCTGCAAGAAGCTTTGGATAGCGATGCGTCGCTCTTCACGCGCAGTGACTGCATCGAGGCCGCCTGGAAGCTGATTGATCCGATTGTCCAGGGTTGGGAGGCGCAGGATGTCCCCAAGCTGACCAGTTACACCAGCGGAACTTGGGGACCTGAGGAATCCGATAAGCTGTTGGGGCGAGACGGTCGCGTCTGGCGCTCTGCTTGACCGCTCCGCCCGCCTCGTGATACACTCTAAGCATGTCACAAGCCCTGTATCGCAAATGGCGTCCCGCCCAGTGGGACCAGGTGATTGGTCAAGAGCATATTGTGCAGACACTGCGCAATGCGATTGGCGCTGATCGCGTGGCGCATGCTTACTTGTTCGCCGGTCCACGCGGCACAGGCAAAACCACCACAGCACGCCTGCTGGCGAAAGCCGTCAACTGCCTGAACGATAACCTCGCTGAGCGTCCATGCAACCAGTGCGCCCACTGCCAGGCAGTCAACCAGGGACGCTTCCTGGATTTGATCGAGATCGACGCAGCCTCCAATACCAGCGTCGAAGATGTGCGCGACCTGCGCGAAAAGATCAACTTCTCTCCCAATCAGGGGCGCTATAAAGTCTACATCATCGACGAAGTGCACATGCTTTCCACCGCGGCTTTCAACGCTTTGTTGAAGACGCTGGAAGAGCCGCCTCCCCACGCCATTTTTATCCTGGCGACCACTGAAGGACACAAGATTCCCGCAACGGTCCTTTCTCGCTGCCAATTTCACGAATTCCGGCGTATCCCGGTCAACGAGATCGTGGCAAACCTGAAGACACTGGCGAAACAGGAGAAGATCAAGATAGACGAAGCTGCCTTGCTGCTCATTGCCCGTCAGTCTACCGGTTCGATGCGGGATGCGATTTCGCTGCTCGACCAGTTGGCTTCCGCGGGCAAGCAGGTGACCTTGGAGATGGCTCAGGCAGTGCTGGGCACCGCTACCAATCAGGCGGTGTTGGAATTGATGAATGCGCTGGTCGCCAGAGACCCCGCCGCCGGGTTGGAAGTCATCCATCGCACACTAGACACCGGCAGCGACCCGCGCCAATTCACCAAGCAAATCGTCGAATACCTGCGCGGTTTGCTGTTGGTGGCAGTCGGTAACGCCGGGCTGGTTGAGGTGACGCAGGAGGTGCGTTCCCAAATGGCACAGCATGCACAAGCCCTCTCGATTCCCGACTTTCTGCGCTTGTTGGATATTTTCAACCAGGCCGCTACAGAAATCCGTTCTGGTTGGCAGCCGTCATTACCGCTCGAGATGGCTTTTGTCCAGGCAATTACACCTCCGAACCAGCCTGCTGTTTCATACACAGTTCCAGAAATTCCCGCCGGAGGCTCGCCGGAAGCAAGCGCGGCCAGACCGGCGCGCGCCAGCAGTGCGGCTAAGTCGCCGGATGCCCCACAAGCAAGCCGCCAGACAGAAGCGAAAGAGCCTGCGCATATCGAGGAAAGCTCGCCGCAAGACAGTTCGCTAAACCAGCGCTTGCAGACCGAGTGGAAAGAGATCTTGCGTATGCTTAATCAGCGCAATCCTTCTCTTTCTGGATTGGCCAAATCATCTACAGTACAGAATATAAAAAATAATGTTCTAAGGGTTGGTTTTAAAGGGGAAGTCCTGCATGCCAGGATGAACCAGGCTGAAAACATCAAAGTACTGCAGGAAGTGATCAAGCAGGTGATGGGGGTTGAACTAAGTGTTAAGGCTTACCCGATTAGCGGGAACAAGTCCGCTCCGCCCGCCGAAGTCGATAGCGACGGTATGGTTGCCTCTGCCTTACGCGACCTGGGCGGCGAGATTGTGGATGTACAATAAACTCAGGAGGTTGGTATGGCAAAAGGATTTAACGCTCCCAAAATGAACCAGATGGGCATGATGCAAAAGCTCCAGAAGATGCAGGAGCAGCTCGAGCAAGCCCAAGAACAGTTGGCGAATGAGACCGTAACACATACAGCAGGTGGCGGTGCGGTCAAGGTGGTCGTAACGGGTGACCAACGCATTGTGTCGATCGAGATTGATGCGGCCTTGATGCAGGATGGCGATGTGGAAATGCTGCAGGATCTGATCCTGACCGCAGTGAATGGGGGACTGGAGGCTTCACGCAAGCTGCAAGCAGAGCGCATGGGTCCATTGGCTGGCGGGCTGCCATTCTAGAGCATGATCTTACCTGCTCCAATCCAGGAACTGATCAACGCCTTCTCGCGCCTGCCGGGTATTGGTCCCAAGACCGCCTCCCGCCTGGCGTTTTATCTGTTGAATGCGCCTGAAGAGGCCTCACAAGACCTGGCGCAATCCTTGATGGCGATTAAGTCTAAGATTTCCGATTGTCCGGTGTGCTTTAATATTATGGCTGCCGGGCGCGAGGCTTGCGAAGTGTGTGCCAACCCGCAGCGCGACCCTGCCATGGTGTGTGTGGTGGAAGAACCGCTGGATGTGGTGGCGGTGGAGCGCACCGGCGGTTACCAGGGTGTTTATCACGTACTGCGCGGTGCGCTCTCGCCAATCGAAGGGATCGGCCCGGAGGATCTGCGCATGCGCGAGCTTGTCATGCGTGTACGAGCGGGGCAGGTGCGCGAGTTGATTCTGGCTACGAACCCGAGCATGGAAGGCGACGCTACGGCGATGTACATCCAACAGCAGTTGGGCAGCCTGGGTGTGCGCATAACCCGCCTGGCGCGCGGCCTGCCAATTGGGGGAGATTTAGAGTATGCTGATCAAAACACGTTGTTGCGGGCGATCATGGGGCGGCAGGAAATGGGGTAAAACTGCCCCTTGACAAAACAAGCGAACAGCCTATAATTGAGAACGCTCAATTAACACAAAGCGTTTTCGCCTATCGAGGCAAAACGGTTACAGCTGAATAGAGGCGCTCTGCGTCAGAGACACAAGTGCAAGCACTTCGCAGTCTGACCAGCCGATGTTGAAAAACATCGGGTTTTTTGTCTCTAACACGGCCTTGACAGGCTCTGGGGCTGATGATAAAATCCAGCCCGCTCGATGAAAAGAACCTTAACAACTGAATAGTGATAGGAATCACAACTCGTCAATTTTAGCGCTTACGCAACACATAAACATCGAAAGATGTATAGTTTTTGCGGAGAGTTTGATCCTGGCTCAGGATAAACGCTGGCGGCGTGCCTAATACATGCAAGTCGAACGAGGGCCTTGTAGCAATACGGGGCTCCTAGTGGCGAATGGGTGAGTAACGCGTTGGTGACCTGCCCCGAAGAGGGGAATAACTCCGGGAAACTGGAGCTAATACCCCATGTGGTTACGGTAATTAGAAAGCTGTAACTAAAGGAGTAATCCGCTTCGGGAGGGGCCTGCGTTCCATCAGCTAGTTGGTAGGGTAATGGCCTACCAAGGCGACGACGGGTAGGGGGCCTGAGAGGGTGGCCCCCCACACTGGCACTGAAACACGGGCCAGACACCTACGGGTGGCAGCAGTAGGGAATATTGCACAATGGGCGAAAGCCTGATGCAGCAACGCCGCGTGTACGATGAAGACCTTCGGGTTGTAAAGTGCTTTTCTGAAGGAAGAGAAAGGACGGTACTTCAGGAATAAGGATCGGCTAACTACGTGCCAGCAGCCGCGGTAATACGTAGGATCCGAGCGTTATCCGAATTTACTGGGCGTAAAGCGCATGCAGGTGGTTTGGTAAGTTGGATGTTAAAGCTCCTGGCTCAACTGGGAGAGGCCGTTCAAAACTGCCAGACTAGAGGACAGTAGAGGGAGGTGGAATTCCCGGTGTAGTAGTGAAATGCGTAGATATCGGGAGGAACACCAGTGGCGAAAGCGGCCTCCTGGACTGTTCCTGACACTCAGATGCGAAAGCTAGGGGAGCAAACGGGATTAGAAACCCCGGTAGTCCTAGCTGTAAACGATGTAGACTTGGCGTCGGTGGGGTAAAATCCGTCGGTGCCGAAGCTAACGCGATAAGTCTACCGCCTGGGGACTACGGCCGCAAGGTTAAAACTCAAAGGAATTGACGGGGCCCCGCACAAGCAGCGGAGCGTGTGGTTTAATTCGTTGCTACGCGAAGAACCTTACCCGGGTTTGACATACAGGTAGTAGGGATCCAAAAGGTGACCGACCCTTCGGGGAGCCTGTACAGGTGCTGCATGGCTGTCGTCAGCTCGTGCCGTGAGGTGTCCGGTTAAGTCCGGCAACGAGCGCAACCCCCGTCGTATGTTATACGTGTCATACGAGACTGCCGGTATCAAGCCGGAGGAAGGTGGGGACGACGTCAAGTCAGCATGGCCTTTATATCCGGGGCTACACACACGCTACAATGGTCGGTACAATGGGTCGCAAAGCCGCGAGGTGGAGCCAATCCTCAAAATCGGCCTCAGTTCAGATTGTAGGCTGCAACCCGCCTACATGAAGTCGGAGTTGCTAGTAAACGCGCGTCAGCATTAGTGCGTTGAATACGTTCCCGGGGCTTGTACACACCGCCCGTCACGTCATGGGAGCTGGTAACACCTGAAGCCGGTATCCTAACCCGTAAGGGAGGGAGCTGTCGAAGGTGGGACTGGTGACTGGGACGAAGTCGTAACAAGGTAGGAGTACCGGAAGGTGCGCCTGGATCACCTCCTTTCTAAGGAGAACCGAGCGGGTCCGCCACTTCGGTGGCTGGCAAGCTCTACTCCTTACTTGAATTTTTTCTCACCCAGCGGTGGTGAGACGCTAAAACGCAAGTCTGATTCCTGTCACTATTCAGTTGTTAAGGCCTCGTTCTGGGCCTGTAGCTCAGGTGGTTAGAGCACTGTGCTGATAACGCAGGGGTCACTGGTTCGAATCCAGTCAGGCCCACAACCTTAAAAAGATGTAAGGGGATGTAGCTCAGTTGGGAGAGCGCCGCCTTTGCAAGGCGGATGTCAGGGGTTCGAATCCCCTCATCTCCACAGGGCAATCCTGGAGGAAGAGGTTTAGTTGAGTTTAGGGTTTGTTGTATAAGATAAAACACAAGCAGCATCGAACGGGTAAGTTTGCGACCCGGCGATGTGCCGGGTCGTTTTGTCTCTAAAATAAGGTTGACATTTGAGGAGTGGGCCTCATGAGGAATGAGGGTCACCTGTCAGCGGTCAACCGCTGGGGTCGCAAGACCCGCACCTTACCAACTGAATAGCGGATTTAAATCTACAGGAGATTTAAATCACAAATCAAATCATAAGAATGCGATAAAGAAAGCGAGCGAAAAGTATCGATTTCTCCGCATCACGTGATTAAGCTACTAAGAGCTTACGGTGGATGCCTTGGCGTTAAGTGCCGATGAAGGACGTGGGACACTGCGATAAGCCTCGGGGAGCCGTGTACAGGCGCCGATCCGAGGATGTCCGAATGGGGAAACCTGCCGTTGCGAACCAACGGCGTCTCCTGGTTGAACACATAGACCAGCAGACGGGAACCTGGGGAACTGAAACATCTAAGTACCCAGAGGAAAAGAAATAATTTCCCGAGTAGTGGCGAGCGAAAGGGAAACAGCCCAAACCGGTCTGGCTTGCCGGACCGGGGTTGTAGGGCCTGGCATATAGGAGTTACAAAACGACCTGCTAGCAGAATGGTGTGGGACAGCCAACCAAAGAGGGTTATAGTCCCGTATGCGAAAGTTGGTCGACTCCTGTCAGGTACCTGAGTACTGCCGGGCACGCTAATCCGGTAGGAAGCTGGGGAGTCCACTCTCCAAGGCTAAATACACTTAACGACCGATAGTGAACAAGTACCGTGAGGGAAAGGTGAAAAGTTCCCCGGTGAGGGGAGTGAAATAGATCCTGAAACCGTAAGCTTACAAGCAGTCAGAGGGCTAATGGCGGGTCTGTGCGCCGGCGAAAGCCGGATGCGCGCCGCTATGCCTGATGGCGTGCCTTTTGGAGAATGAGCCTGCGAGTTAATCTTTGTGGCAAGGTTAAGGGAGTTACACCCGAAGCCGTAGCGAAAGCGAGTCTGAATAGGGCGTATAGTCGCAAGGATTAGACACGAAACCTGGTG
>Ga0154775_1095_pt5 | contig 9063 bp, 8 predicted proteins | sample Rifle2008BG16ft_FD_105783 | JGI IMG/M metagenome (GOLD analysis project Ga0154775, IMG submission 105783) | Chloroflexi bacterium RBG_16_58_14 | reverse complement strand
GAGCAGCTTCACCCCGAAATCCCGCATAATATGTTCGTCACCTGTTTCTTTGTCGTGCTAGATCCCCTATGCGGAGGGCTATCCTATGCCAATGCCGGGCATAACCCACCTTATCGCGCTCTTGGAGGGCTGGTCCAACCACTGTATGCCCGGGGTTTCCCGCTGGGTATCATGCCTGGCGCCAGCTACGAGGTGTGCGAAGCCAGCCTCCGGCCGGGTGAGCGTTTGCTGCTCTACAGTGATGGATTGGTGGAAGCCCACAATCCGGGCAAAGAGATGTATGGGGACCGGCGCCTTCAGGAGATTATGCAGTCTACAAACACTGGAGATGAGCTGATTGACCGCCTTCTCAGCGTGCTGGGGGAATTCACCGGTGAGGATTGGGAACAGGAAGATGATGTAACCCTGGTTGCCGTTCAACGCTTGAACGGCAGCACGGAGAACCCACCAGGGTGCGCCTGATGCGTGCGCATCCTTCCGAAAGCTGCAATAAGCCGGCTAAACGTAAGGAAGACTACGGCGGATTTGGGGGTACAGGGCAAAGGCGCGCGCCGCGCCCTCCGCAACGCAGGTAGTAGAGTTATCCACCAGATAGGAAGGCACACCAAGCTCTTTGGTAAATAGCCGGTCGATGCCCCGCAACAGCGCCCCACCACCGGTGAGCGCCAGGCCTCGATCGATGATATCCGAGACAAGCTCGGGTGGGGTTTTCTCTAAAACCCGCCGGGTGGTCTCGATCATATCGATTAGAGGTGGATGGATGGCTTCTACGATTTCGCCCGTGGTCAGGGAAACCGGGCGTGGCAGGCCGCTCACCTGATCTTGCCCCTGCACTTCCAGGCTTTGCTCCACATCTTGCGGCACGGCGGCGCCGATCTTGATCTTCATCTGCTCTGCGGTCAACGGTCCGATGATGAGCCCATACTTCTTACGGATGTAGGCGATGATCGCATCGTCCAACGAGCTGCCGCCGGCGCGCAGCGTCTCAGCCGCTACGATGCCGTACATTGCCAGCACTGCAGCCTGGGTCGAGCCGCCTCCCAGGCAGACCATCATATTTCCCGAGGGGGTATTGATAGGCAGGTCCACCCCAATGGCTGCCGCCAGCGGCTGTTGGATTAGGAAAGCTTCCCGGCTCCCTGCTTGCAGCGCCGCCTCGTGCACGGCGCGGCTTTCCACGCTGGTCACGCCATAGGGTACAGTGATCATCACCCTCGGGCGGAAGAAACGCACCGGCCCGCTCAGCTTGCGTAAAAGCGCTTCGAGCAGATATTCGGTTACTTCGTAATCGGCAATCACGCCATGATGGAGCGGGTGAGTCACTTCCAGCGTATCGGGCACGCGCCCGAACATATCCTGTGCTTCCTGCCCCCAGGCAACCATCTTCTGCTCCGAGACGACGATTGCCGCCACGGTGGGCTCCTCGAGCACAAGCTGGTTTCCGTCTACCACACGGATGTAGTTCGTGCCGAGGTCGATACCCAAATCTTTCGAGAAGATCGCCATAGGTTAGCGGCTTTCGCTTTCACTTGTACCTGTGCCTCTGGATCTCTGTCCACCGCGGTAGCGACGCACAGCATCCAGGCGCAGGTTCGAGCGTCGCAGAGCAGCCTCCATCGCCAGGTAGGCATCAGTATCCGGCGGGGGACCGGCTTTCAAATATTCCTCTGCCCGCCGGCGAGCTGCTTCTGCCCGGGCTGAGTCGATCTCCAGGACGTTCTCCGCCGCATCGGCCAGCACGGTGACAATTTCTGGCTGCACCTCTACAACACCCCCCGCGATGGTGAAGATCTCTTCATTTTCCTGGTAACGCACCCTTAGAATGCCAAACTTTAGGTTGGATAACAGTGGCGCGTGGTTTGGCAGGATGCCCATCTCTCCCATCTCGCCGGGCAGGACGATGATATCTGCTTCGCCTTGGAAAACCATGCGGTCCTGTGAAACGATCTCGACACGAATTGGCATATCTGGCCTTCCGATAGATAGCTCAAGCGGCGAGCAATCCGGCTTTGTGGCGGGCCTCGTCAATCGACCCGACCATCATGAATGTCTGCTCCGGTAAATCGTCGTGCTTGCCGTCCAGGATTTCCCGAAAACCCTGTACGGTCTCGCGCAGGGGCACAAAACGGCCCTCGATGCCGGTGAATTGCGTGGCGACGTAGAAGGGTTGGCTGAAGAAGCGCTCAATCTTGCGCGCCCGGGAGACGATCAGCTTATCATCTTCACTCAGCTCGTCTACGCCGAGGATGGCGATGATATCCTGCAGGTCTTTGTAGCGTTGCAGCACGCGCTGTACCTCACGCGCGGTGTTGTAATGTTCCTCGCCAACGATCAGCGGATCCAGGATGCGGGAAGTCGAAGCCAGCGGGTCAACCGCCGGGTAAATGCCCTTCTCCGAGATGGAGCGCTCCAGGGCGATGGTGGCATCCAGGTGGGTGAAGGTTGCCACGGGAGCCGGGTCTGAGTAATCATCGGCGGGCACGTACACCGCCTGCATGGAGGTGATGGAGCCGTAACGGGTGGAGGTAATGCGCTCTTGCAGCTCACCCATCTCGGTTGCCAGGGTCGGCTGGTAGCCCACCGCCGAGGGCATGCGCCCCAGCAAAGCCGACACCTCCGAGCCAGACATGCTGAAGCGGAAGATGTTGTCGATGAAGAGCAGCACATCGCGTCCGTCGTCGCGGAAATATTCCGCCATCGAGAGGGCGCTCAAAGCCACCCGCAGCCGAGAGCCGGAAGGCTCGTTCATCTGCCCAAAAACCATCACAGTGTCCTTCATCACGCCGGATTCAAGCATCTCTCGATAGAGCTGCGTGCCTTCACGCGTCCGCTCGCCCACCCCGGCGAAGACGGAGTTTCCCTGGTGCACGGTGGCGATAGACCGGATCAGCTCCATAATGATCACGGTTTTTCCCACCCCGGCGCCGCCGAAAATCCCAGTCTTACCGCCTTTGGTGAAGGGAGCGATCAGGTCGATCACTTTGATACCTGTCTCAAAAACTTCTACCCGCGTGGATTGGTTGGCAAAAGATGGCGCTGGACGGTGGATGGGGTAGTGCCGCTTGGCATGTACTTCGCCCTTGTTGTCCACCGGCCTGCCAAGCACGTTGAACACCCGCCCCAGCGTCTCCGGTCCAACGGGTACCATGATCGGCGCGCCGGTGCTGAGAGCGGTCTTGCCGCGCTGCAAGCCATCGGTGGAATCCATCGCCACGCAGCGCACCCAGTTATTCCCCAGGTGCTTCTGCACTTCCAGGATCAGCGGGGCCTTGTCATCTTGCGGCACCTCGATCGCCTCGAATATCTCCGGAAGCTGATCCGCCGGGAATTCCACATCGACCACGCCACCCAGCACCTGAACTATGCGACCTTTTGCCATACATGCCTCCAATAATGGATCAACGCTATACTGTCACTTAAACTCATCAAATCGCGGTCTGCGCCTCTGCGCCGCCGGCAATATCCAGCATTTCGCTGGTGATCGCTTGCTGGCGTGCTTTGTTGTACTCCAGGGTGAGCGCGCCAGCCAGCTCGGTGGCGCTGTCGGTAGCATTTTTCATCGCCACCATGCGCGCCGCATGCTCGCTGGCTAAAGATTCCAGGATTGCCTGGTACACCTGGAGGGCGGTGAAACGGGGGATGATCTCGTCCAGGATCTCCTGCTGCCCTGGCTCGTACAGGTAGGCTGCCGGTTGGTGTTGAGCAGTCCCTTCGAAGGACTGCACCCGACCATCCGTACTTTTCACTTCGAGCGGGAGCAGCTTCTTCAAGGTCGGGACTTGCTTGACCATGTTGAAGAAATCAGTATACACCAGGTACACCTCATCTGCCGCTCCGTGCAGGAAATCGTCCACCACCAATCGTCCGATGGCGGATACGTCCGCAAAAGCGGGGGCGGCAGGCAGGTTGCTGAACTCAGCCAGGACCTCCTTACGCCTGCGGAGCATGGCATCGCGACCTTTACGTCCTACAGTGACATAGCGCACCGGAACGGGATATTTCTCGAATTGCTGCAGGCAGAAGCGCACAATGTTTGTGGTAAATGCCCCCGCCAGGCCACGGTCGCCGGTCAATAACACGACGATTACGCTCTTTACCTCCGCCCGGTTTGAGAGCAGCGGGTGCAGGGTGGTGTGACCCGGTTGACCGGCAATATGGGTCAACACTTGCCAGGCTTTGGTGGCGTATGGCCGAGTCTGCTGCACAGCCTGCATCGCCCGCCGCACCTTGCTGGCAGACACCGCCTGCAGCGCGCGGGTAACCTGGGAGATGTTCTTAATGCTGCTGATGCGCAGCCGGGTTTCCCTTAGACTCGCCATCGATCAGTCTCGCCGAGCTATTGCCATGCTTCGGTGAAGGATTGTAGCGCGGCCCGCAGGTCTGTCTCGATCTCCGGGGTGAGGCGCTCCTTCTCGACTATAGCACTGCCTATCTCCGGGTGGCTGGTATCCATGTAGCGCAACAGCTCCGCCTCCCAACGTTTCACCTGCTCCAAAGACACGCCGTCGGAGAAACCGTTCGTCCCGGCGAAGATCACCATCACCTGGTGCTCAAGAGACATCGGTGAGTATTGAGGCTGCTTGAGCAGCTCCTGCATGTGCTGGCCGCGGTTGAGCTGCGCCTGGGTGGCTTTATCCAGGTCTGAACCAAATTGTGCGAAGGCAGCCAATTCACGGAAAGCTGCCATATCCAGCCGCAGGCGTCCAGCGACCTGCCTGATAGCCCGCGTTTGGGCGTCGCCGCCCACGCGGGAAACAGAGATACCCACGTTCACCGCCGGTCGGATGCCGGCGTAAAACAGGCTGTTCTCCAGGTATATCTGCCCATCGGTGATGGAGATGACGTTGGTCGGGATGTAGGCCGACACGTCGCCCAACAGGGTCTCGATGATCGGCAAGGCAGTCAGCGAGCCGCCAGAGCCTTTCACCTTGAGTGCTTTGTAGCCCTCACCGTCTTTCATCTCCTTTAGCGCCGCCTCGGCGTTATGGCGCGCCAGGGGGCCATCGTAAACCTGGCCGTTGAGGGCGTCAGCCCGATCAGCCTGCGCAGCAGGGTAATCGCCAGGCAGGATGGCAAACTGGTCTGCAATGCGCGCGGCGCGCTCCAGCAGGCGGGAGTGCAGGTAGAACACATCGCCGGGATAAGCCTCCCGTCCCGGGGGGCGGCGGAGCAGCAGGGATACCTGCCGGTATGCCCAGGCATGCTTGGAGAGATCGTCATAGACCACCAGGGCGTCGCGCCCGGTGACCATGAATTCCTCACCAATGGCGCAGCCGGAGTATGGAGCGATGTACTGCAATGCAGCCGGCTCATCCGCCGCGGCGACCACCACAGTGGTGTACTCCATCGCTCCCTGGCGCTCCAGGATAGCCACCGTGCGCGCCACGGCTGCCTTCTTCTGCCCGATCGCCACGTAAATGCACAGCAGGTCTTTGCCCTTCTGGTTGATGATCGTGTCGATGGCCAGCGCGGTTTTGCCGGTCTGCCGGTCGCCGATGATCAGTTCCCGCTGGCCGCGCCCGATGGGGATCATCGAGTCGATTGCCTTGATACCGGTCTGAACCGGGGTGTCTACGTCTTTACGGAAGACCACGCCAGGGGCGATGCGCTCGATGGGCCGGTAGCTTTGAAATTTAATCGGGCCTTTGCCATCGATGGCTTCTCCCAGGGCGTTTACCACACGTCCGATCATGCCGTCGCCAACCGGGACAGAGGCGATGCGACCTGTGGAGCGCACCAGCATCCCCTCTTCGATGCCGGAGTACTCGCCCATGATAATAATCCCGACCGAGTTGTTCTCCAGGTTGAAGGCGATCCCCAGGACGCCATTATCGAACTGCACCAATTCCTGGGCGCGAACATCGGATAAGCCGCTCGCTCGGGCGATGCCATCGCCGCAGTCGGTCACGGTGCCGACATCGCGCACCTCCATCTCGGGTTTAAAATCATCGATTTGCTTCTTCAGGTCAGCAGCAATTTGATGGATCAGATCGGACATCCTGCCTCCGGTAAGGGTAAAGTCAACGAGTATGGCGGAATAATTTCTGCTTGCGTGGGTAAAATACACACCAATGCCCGGACACGGGATAAAATCCGGGCACGAAAAAGGTATTGCCGAGGTATTCTCTTGTGTTGGCGGTTAAATCCATAACTAAGCGCTTCGCGCAGGGGATTAATCGCTGAAATGATACCCGAAAGCGCCTGTCTTGTCCAGTTATTCACAAGGCGCAGAGGATTCTGAGACACATCCTTCACGGTCTGAGCAGGGTAGCTTATAATCTCCGGATTATCCGAGATCGACCGCGCATGGATCCCCATTCCTTCCCAACCCGCATTCAGGTCGGAGAATCCGATGATGAAATATGGCTTTGTCCTCCCCTCCGGCGACGCTCGCCTCGCCGCTGATTACGCCCAGCAGGCAGAAGCTGCCGGTTGGGATGGCTTCTTCGTCTGGGAGCCGGTGTGGGGTTTCGATGCCTGGGTCTCGCTGGCTGCTGCCGCCATGCGCACCGAGCGCATCCGCCTGGGCACCATGCTCACACCCCTCTCCCGTATGCGCCCCTGGAAGCTGGCCAGCGAGACTCTCAACCTGGACCGCCTCTCCAACGGGCGGTTGATCCTCTCGGTTGGCTTAGGCGCTCCTGAAAGCGGCTTCCACTGGTTCAATGAGGTCACAGATCGTAGGCTGAGAGCAGAGCTGCTCGACGAAGGGCTGCAGGTTCTCACCCGCCTGTGGAGCGGGCAACCCTTCGATTACGATGGCCAGCATTACCACGTGCACATCGCCCAGGCCCCCTTCCCACCTTTGCCGCCAGCCACCGTGCAAAAGCCGCGCATCCCCATCTGGGTGGTGGGCGCCTGGCCGCGCCGAAGGTCGATGCAGCGGGCGTTACGCTACGACGGCCTGCTGCCCAACATCATCGGAGACGACGGCAAGGTGCGCATGTCGCCCCCCACACCCCAAGAAATCGGACAGATCAGTGCTTATATCGATGAGCAGAAGCGGGAATACAGCCCATACGATATCATCGTAGAAGGCACCACCCCCGGTGATCACCCGGTTCAGGCGGCTGCCGCCGTCCGCCCGTATATGGAAGCCGGCGCTACCTGGTGGATCGAAGCCCAATGGAACGCTCCAGAGGGCCAATCGGTGTTGCGGCGCATCCAGCAGGGGCCGCCGTCCACAGCTTAACCCCGAGGTTCTGCGAAAAACTTAAGGTTTTATGCCCGGTCTGCGTTATCCGTAATCCTGCATCCCTTTAGACCAGTTTTCGCCTGCGCAGGGAAATCTCATACTAATTCCATCCGATTTCACATATAATTAAGGCATGTGAGTACGGGAAAAGGTAAATCAAATGGACGAATCTCAGATAGACCGTATCAAAGCTGACGACCCAATCGGCTCCGGGGGTGATCGCCCCCGATTGCAGATCGCCACCCTTGCCGGCGGCTGCTTCTGGTGCCTGGAAGCTGTTTATGAGCAGCTCAAGGGAGTGGAGAAGGTCGTTTCAGGCTACTCCGGTGGCTCACGGACTCAACCCACCTACCAGCAGGTATGTTCTGGCGCCACCGGGCACGCCGAGGCCGTACAGATCTCCTTCGACCCGCTTCAAATCAGCTATCGAGACATGCTGGCTGTGTTCTTCACCATCCACGACCCTACCACCCTCAACCGCCAGGGCGCTGATGTCGGCACGCAGTACCGCTCCGCCATCTATTACCACGATGAAGAGCAGCGAGAGGTCGCTCAGCAAACGATTCAGGATTTAGAATCTGCCAGGGTGTGGGGCAAGCCCATCGTCACTGAGCTGGCTGCATTTACAGAGTTCTTCCCTGCCGAGGATTACCACCAGGAATACTACCGGCGCAACAGCTACCAGCCCTATTGCCAGGTGGTAATCGCCCCCAAGGTGGCTAAATTTCGAAAGCAATATCTGGACCGGTTAAAGTTTTAGACGAATTCGATCGCTATAACGCCGCTCCAACCTCCGCAACAAGGCGGTACACCCGCACGGACACCGGCTGGCTAATCCCTTTCAATTCAAACTCGCGACTCTCCCACTGTTCCGCGGATAATCCCGCGCGTTGAGCCGTCTCCTCGCTGACCACCAGCTCACCATCTGCAGCGCTGGAGGAGAGCCGGGCTGCCAGGTTTGCTGCGCTGCCCAGCACGGCGATCTCATTGACTCCGTCTTTTGAGCCTACCGCCCCGACAAAGGCTTTGCCGGTGTGCACCCCAGCCCCCACTGGAATCCACGCGCCCGCCGGGTCGCCGTGTCCGGTGAGGCGCAACAGCTCTTGTGCTGCGTGGATCGCCACTTTGGCATGCTCTCCCCCGGCAAAGCGGGGCACAAACAGGCCAATCACCTGGTCGCCCATCAACCGGTTCACCATGGCGTAATGTTGCACCAGCACATCAGACGTCACCTTATAAAAACGCTGGATGAGCTTCTGGTACTCCAGTGGGGGGATCGTCTCAGCCAGGGTGGTGGAGCCGCGCACATCGGCGAACAACATGGAGAGCTCGATTTCCGCGCCGCCCTCTTCCTTGCGAGCAACGCTCTCGCATCGATTGCACATCAGCGGGCTGAAGCTGGCTGGTCCCATGCCAAACGGTTTCATGATCCGCCCCCCGATCCCTGCTAAAGGCAGGTTGCACTCTAAACAGCGCGGCGCTCCGGGGAATAAACCGTACAGGAGCTGGTTGAATTTTTGCTCCAGTCTAACCCGCCAGGGAAACCTCTCTCCACCTTCCCCGGTCAGGAACCAGTACCAGATGTCATTGAAATTTGTTGTACCGGGTGCTTCCTTCTTGATCGCCATGCCACCTCCCGCGGTCCGTGATGCTCACAATCTATTTAGCGCCCGCTTCTGCCTTCCATACCATCCACTGCCAGGTCTGCGATGGGTTGGCTCCGCTTCCGGCAGATGATTATTTGGCTATGCGAAATTATCGCCGCTTACCTGCTCTCAAAGTATTCTTTCATCGGCTCAAAATAGCTGTCCACCCAACCCTGCTTGTATTGATCCCCATGCGCCGGCAGGTTGCTATGCCGCAGGGTC
>Ga0154775_1091_pt2 | contig 9204 bp, 9 predicted proteins | sample Rifle2008BG16ft_FD_105783 | JGI IMG/M metagenome (GOLD analysis project Ga0154775, IMG submission 105783) | Chloroflexi bacterium RBG_16_58_14 | reverse complement strand
TGAGTTGTTGCGCAAGTGTGCCCGGGTGGAAGATTTCCTGTATCCTCAGCCAGCCGATGACTGGTTAGCAGAGACGGGTTTGATGGCTGGAGATCCGCTGGCCTATGCCCGACTGCTGGAGTTCCGTAACCTGGTACGCCGCTGGCAAGCTGCAGTACTCCTTCCGGCAGACCAGGTGGTGTTGACTCTTTCTCAAGACGTCTTCAGCCAGCCGGCAGACCTGGCGGTTTCTCACAAGCTCTCGGTGCTGCTCCGCCGGGCTAGCGATTCACATCTCACCTGGCGATTGCCAGAGCTTACCGATGAGCTGGCGGTTATCGCCCGTAATGAGCGCCGTTTCATCGGCTTTCACCAGGATGACAGCGGCTTTGATCCGGACCTGTACCGGGGCAAGGTGGTTATCGCCACCATTCACAAAGCCAAAGGGCTGGAGTGGGACCGGGTGTATCTGATGTCTGTGAACAGTTACGATTTCCCCACCGGGGATGCCACAGACCAGTATATCGCTGAGAAATGGTTTATCCGTGATCGCCTGAACCTGGAGGCAGAGGCCCTGGCGCAGCTCAAAGCCTTGCTCAGGCCGGACGAGCACCAGTGGTACCAGGAGGGTGAAGCGAGCCAGCAGGCGCGCCTCGATTACGTGCGCGAGCGCCTGCGCCTGCTCTATGTGGGCATCACCCGCGCCAGAAAAGAACTGGTGATCACCTGGAATTCTGGACGCAAGGGTGACCAGGCGCCGGCTAAAGCGTTAGGTGCTTTGTATCAGTATTGGACAGGGAGGGGATATGAAGCTGCCTGACGATTTTCAGCTCAGCCAGGGAAGCCTGCAGGATTTTGTCGAATGCCGCCGCCGCTTCTACCTGCGCTATATCCAGCGGCTCGCCTGGCCAGCTGTGCAGAGCGAGCCTGTGTTGGAGTTCGAGCGCTACATGCAACAAGGCGAGCAGTTTCACCGTATGGTGCAACAACACCAGCTCGGCCTACCCCTCGAGCGGCTTACCCCGATGGCTCTGGGGGATGACCTCTCCCGCTGGTGGCTGAACTACCTGAGCCAAAGCCGGGAAGGTGGCAGCCTGGAAACGCTGGTGGGAGATGGTTCCCGGCGCTACGCTGAGATCAGCCTGGCTTTCCCGCTGGGTCCGGTCCGGCTGGTGGCAAAATTTGACCTGCTGTCAGTCACCCCGCAAGGGAGAGCGGTGATCTTCGACTGGAAAACAGCCCGCAAACGGCCCCGCCGCCAGTGGCTGGCTGCACACTTGCAGACGCGCGTCTACCCGTACTTGCTCGTCCAGGTAGGCGCTTACCTGAACCAGGGACGCCCCTTTGAGCCGGAACAGGTTGAGATGGTCTATTGGTTCGCAAATTTCCCCGAGCAACCGGAGCGCTTCCCTTACAGCGCGTCTGCCTTCAATGCCGATGGGGAATACCTGGCCGAGTTGGTCTCGGGCATCCAGCGCCTGGAGGAGCAGGATTTTACCCTCACCTCTGACCAACGTCGCTGCGCATTCTGTGTGTACCGATCTCTATGTGAGCGCGGCGATAAAGCCGGGATGCTGGCAGAGTATGAGTTAGAAATAGAGACCGGCGAAGGATTTGAGTTGGAGCTGGACTTTGAGCAAATTCAGGAGATCGAGTTCTAAAGCAGGGTGTGTCGGATTACCTGGCTTGGGGGCAACCGCCCTGACTCATAGCAGGATTCTCAAATGAAGCGCTGGATCGAGCCCGCTGAGATCAATGTACCGCTCCCATTGTTTGAAGCCGTCGGCGGATACCCGCTGGTCGCGCAGACCCTGGCGCGGCGGGGTATTCAGGATGCCTCGGCGGCGCGGGCTTTCCTCGACCCGGCTTTGTACACTTCCGCCGCGCCCGGCGACCTCCCCGGTTTGCCGGCAGCCGTAGCGCGTTTAGAAGGCGCCATCCGTAGCAGGGAGACGATCTGCGTGTGGGGAGATTTCGATGTGGATGGGCAGACCGCCACCACGCTGCTGGTTTCGGCGCTGCGCGGCCTGGGCGGGGAGGTGGTCTATCATATCCCGGTGCGCGCCAGCGAGTCGCATGGTGTGAACCTACCTGCCTTACAGCGCATACTGGGAGAGCATAGCCTCTATGGTTCGGGTGTGCTGCTGACCTGCGATACCGGTGTTTCGGCGCATCCGGCTGTAGAGTACGCCCAGAGCCGCGGCGTGGATGTCATCCTCACCGACCACCACGACCTGCCACCCACCCTGCCTCCGGCGTCGGCGCTGGTAAGCCCAAAATTACTCCCCAGCAGCCACCCCATGTCCAGTCTGCCCGGTGTAGGGGTGGCTTTCAAGCTGGCTGAGGCGCTCTACGATCATGCCGGAAAAAAGGATGCGTGCGACGCCTTCCTGGATCTGGTCGCGTTGGGTATTGTGGCAGACCTGGCGCTGCAAACCGGCGAGGCGCGCTTCCTGCTGCAACGCGGCCTTCAGGTACTTCGTCTTGCCCAGCGACCTGGCTTGCGGGTGCTGATGGAGCTGGCAGAGCTCGACCCTACCTGGCTTTCCGAGGAGCATATCAGCTTCGTGTTGGCGCCCCGCTTGAATTCGTTGGGGCGCCTGGCGGATGCCAACCCGGTGGTGGAATTCCTGACTACGCTAGATGAAGGGCGCGTCCGCCTGTTGGCGCTTGAGATGGAAGCGCTTAACGCCCGTCGCAAGCTGCTCACCGACCAGGTCTTCCAGGCTGCGCTGGGACAGGTAGAGAATGATGCGGAGCTGCGCGAGCAGAGCGGCCTGGTGCTGTCTCACCCGGCCTGGCCGGCGGGTGTGATCGGCATTGTTGCCAGCCAACTGGTGGAGCGCTTTGGCAAGCCGGTGGTGTTGATTTCGGCTCCACCCGGTGAGCTAGCGCGCGGTTCTGCCCGTTCGGTAGAAGGAGTCAACATCACCGCTGCCATCGCTGCCCAGGCGGAGATGCTGGCTGGATTCGGCGGGCATCCCATGGCAGCCGGGCTTGCCATCCCGGCCGAGCGCATCCCGGAATTCCGCCGGCGTTTTTCGCAGACTATCCGGGAGATGCAGGGTGAAGCGGTCAGCGAAGCCTATCTTCAAATCGATGGTTACCTGCCTCTCACCGAACTGTCTCTCGATCTGGTTGCCGATCTGGAGCGCCTGGCTCCATTTGGGCCGGGGAATCCAACGCTGGTGCTGGCGACGCGGGGCCTTAAGCTGGCGGGTTATGCCAGCGTTGGTCGCAGTGATGAGCATCTCTTGATCTCCGTAGAGGATGAGGATGAGCGCCCTCAGCGGGTGATCTGGTGGCAAGGCGCTGGTTGGCCACTCCCTGAAGGACGTTTCGACCTGGCTTATAGCGTGCGCGCCAGCACCTATCGCGGGCAGCGCGATGTCCAGGTGGAATGGCTGGATGCCCGCCAGGATTTGGAGCCAGGCGTAGATCTCCGCTCAGCGCTCCGCCAGCTACAGATTGTAGATTACCGGAATGTAGGCGACCCGCTGGCTGTGCTGTACCGCTTGCAGGCCGAGGTGGAGCTATCAGTCTGGTGTGAGGCGGAGGCTAAGAAGGAGCCAGGTGGGCTGACCCGCGGCGAGCTTTCCCCTGCGCGCCACCTGGCGATCTGGTCGACCCCACCCGGGCGAGCGGAGTTGCGTCAGGCTCTGGAAAGCGTCGCTCCAGAGGTGGTCTACCTCTTCGCCGTTGATCCCGGTATGGATCACGCTGAGTCGTTCTTAAAGCGGCTGGCTGGGCTGGTGAAGCACGCTCTGGAAAAGGAACACGGCTGCGCCAGTCTTAGCCGGCTGGCGGCTGCCACCGCCCAAAGAACGGCTTCGGTGCAGGCCGGCCTGGATTGGCTGCAGGTGAGCGGATACATCCGTTTATTAAGGCAGGAAGGTGACCTGGTCTGGGTCGCCAGGGGAGATGGAGAACAGACTGGTGATCTGGCGCAGTCCAGGGCAGCGTTGATCCACCTGCTGGAAGAAAGCGCAGCCTACCGGGCCTATTTCGTGCGGGCGGAGGCGCGCCTGGTGGTAGAAGCTGCTCAGTAGAGTCGGTATTCGGTGGCTGGTTAGCAGGAAGGAGAGGTGATTATGGTTAGGGTGGAAAGAGATGCAGTGACGGGTGCATTCAGCTATACGGGGAAATACATTGCTCGCCAGTTGGTCGCCTCTGGCCGGCAGGTGATCACCCTGACAAACCACCCTGATCGCGAGAGCGAGCTTGCCAACCAGGTGCAGGCATTCCCATATCACTTTGAGGACCCACAGGAGTTAATCGAAAATTTGAAGGGGATTGACACCCTGTATAACACCTATTGGGTGCGTTTTCCCTACCGGGAAATGACGTTCGACCAGGCAGTGGCCAACACACGCACCCTGGCTGAGTGTTCAAGGCAGGCGGGTGTGCGCCGCATCGTGCACATCAGCGTAAGCAACCCGTCACTGGAATCTCGGCTGCCTTACTTTCGTGGAAAAGCCCTGGCTGAAGAGGTCATCCGGGGCTCTGGTCTCTCCTATGCAATCCTGCGGCCCACCTTAATCTTCGCTTTAGAAGATATACTGATCAACAACATCGCCTACCTGCTGCGCGGATACCCGTTTTTTCCCGTTCCCGGTTCGGGAGACTACTCCCTCCAGCCCATCTTTGCTGGCGACGTTGCCGAGTTGGCTGTTGCAGCCGGAGAAGGCAGTGCAAACCTGCTTCAAGATGCCCGTGGTGCAGAGATATACACGTTCGAGGAGCTGGTTCGGGCTATTGCCAGGCAGACAGGCAGCAAATCCCGCATCGTCCACCTGCCTGCCCGCGCAGCCTTGTGGCTATCGCAAATCGTGGGGCTGCTGGTGCGAGACGTGGTTTTGACCCACGATGAGTTGGCAGGCTTGATGGCGGGTCTGCTGGTTTCCCAGCAGCCGCCTACGGGGAGCACTGCCTTCAGCACCTGGCTGGCTGAAAACGTTGCCCAGCTTGGCCGGCATTACGCCTCAGAGCTGGAGCGACATTATCGGTCAATGCCATAGACGCGTGATTGCGGGTTGAAATCTTTCAATACGAAGCAGAAAGAGAGCGTGCTTTTAATCTGCTCCAGTAAGCGCCGGTCGCGCACCGCCTCACACAGCACACCCGCATTGTTGGAAAGATAAAAATCGGAGTAGGGGTCGATATCTCCGGCATAGCCTTTACGCAGCGCCGGGGTGTGCTGGCAGCGTGTTTTCCAATCCCCCAGGTGATGTGCAAGGCTGGCAGGAATTAGAGCCTGGCTCCACAGTAAGCCTGTCTCCCGGTCATACAAGACCAGCATATTGTGCATCAGTTAATTGCTGACTCCGAAGCTGTGTTCTCCGCCATCAAAGGTTACACAAACTGTGCTCCTCTATTACAATAACCCCCGGGTTGGCATCTTGAGTTACAGCTCACACGCCGTATTGTCGACCATCGAATTGAACGGACATAAGAATGGCTGACCTGACAAAGCGTAAACCGCTGGCGCTGGCGAACTGGAAAATGGCAATGACGGTCGCCGAAAGCCTGGCGTACGTGCAGGAGTTTCGCAACCTAGCCGGGGATGTGCTGGACCAGGTGGATGTGGTGATCTGCCCGCCGTTCACCGCCATTTGGGCGCTGGCCCAGGTGCTTCCCGGCAGCCACCTCGAGTTGGGTGCTCAAGACCAGGCGGCGGTGAGCGACCCTGCTTACACCGGACAGGTTTCGGCAGCTTTGCTGGCGGATGCCGGGTGCCGTTGGGTGATGCTGGGGCATTGGGAAGTGCGCCGCTACCGGGATGATGACGACAGCCTGGTAAACCGTAAAATATACCTGGCGCTTCAGGCAAGTCTTCATCCAATCCTCCTGGTGGGCGAGGGTGCGCAGGAACACCAGCCGTTGGAGGGCATCCTGGCGGGTCGATTGGAGCGCTTGCTGGCAAACTGCAAGCCGGATGATGCGGAACAGATGGTTTTCTTATACGAACCAGAGGTGGCTATAGGCGCCAGCGGCCCGCTATCGCCAGAAGGCGCCGCCCGAGGCTGCGGTTTGATCCGCAACTGGCTGGCAGCCCGCTTTGGTCATCTGGCAGCCCAAAAGATACGTATCATCTATGGCGGGAGCGTTTCACCCGCTCACGCTACCGGTTTGCTTTCCTGCCCGGATGTAGACGGCCTGGGCGCTAGTCGCAAGGGGCGCAACCCTGCCAGTTTTGCGCAGATCGTGCGCACTATTGCACAGGTTAAGGTTGGATTTTCTTAGAGGGATCGATAGAGCATGAACAAGGTCATGATCTTAGGCGCAGGTCTGATGGGCACAGCTTTCAGCTTCCCACTGGCGGACCGGGGCTGCCAGGTAAATCTGGTTGGCACCCATCTGGATACCGATATTATTGAAGAGATCCACCAGAACCGGGTGCATCCGAAGTTGCGCTCTCGGGTGCCAGACGGCGTCACGCCATACCCGGTGGCTGCATTGGAAGAAGCTGTCTCCGGTGTCGATCTGGTGGTGTTGGGGGTGAACTCGTTGGGAGTGAAATGGGCGGCTGAGATGCTGGGCCGGGTGCTGCCGCCGGGAGTGCCGGTCCTGATGCTGACCAAAGGGTTGTCTGGCAGCCAGCACGGGTTGTCGATCCTGCCGGACATCCTGCGCGGCGGCTTGCCGCCAGCGCTGCGCGATGGGCTATCCATTGTCGCAGTGGGCGGTCCCTCTATCGCCGGAGAGCTGGCCAGCCGGCGCCACACCTGCGTCGTCTTTGCGGGATCGGACAGCGCGCTGTTAGAGAAGCTGCGCCGCATGTTGCAAACCCCCTATTATCACATCTGGACCAGCATCGATCTGGTGGGCGTGGAAGCCTGCGTGGCGCTGAAGAATGCCTATGCCCTGGCTGTCGGATTGGTGCATGGCTGGCTGGAGCGGGAAGGCGTAGCCGCTAACGGCGCCGTAATGTACAATTCGGCAGCGGCTATCTTCGCTCAGGGATTATATGAAACCGCCTATCTGGTGCAGCACCTGGGAGGCCAGCTCAGTAGCGTATACTCTCTACCCGGTGCAGGCGATCTGTATGTCACTTCCATGGGAGGGCGCAACGGCCGCATGGGGCGCCTGCTGGCCTTAGGCTGGAATTACCAGGAAGCCAAAGAAAAACACATGCCGGATGAGACGGTGGAGGGTGCCGAGCTGCTCCTGGAGATCGGGCCGGCCCTGGAGAGCCTGGTAGAGAATGGCAAGCTGGACGGCGCTCGCCTGCCCTTGCTCATGACCATGGTAAAAGTTGTCTGTGAGCACGCGCCGCTCGCCATCCCGTGGGAGCGCTTCTTCCAGGGAGAGACCATTTCAAATTTATGAAATCGAGCCAATCCACTCCGGGGAGCTTTTTGCTCCGTAAAATCATCATTTTGCCCTTGCTGTTCTTGCTCCTGGGTGTGACCTTTCCCAGAATAGCGCGTTCTTCTGCTGTGCAGCAGGAAACGCCTCCTTTTGGCTTGCCCTTCCTCGACCCACCCGGGCCGGGGACCTGGCTGCTCGGGCAGGTCTATGGCAATACCGTGGGGGCATACCGCCAGCGCGCCACTACCTATGCTGCTGGGCAGGGTTTGCACTTTGGCGTAGACCTGTCGGCGCGATGCGGTTATCCCATCGTGGCCATCGGCGATGGGGTGGTCAGCAAAGTAGATGCCATGGAGCACGGCTCAGCGCCGCACAACCTGATGATTGACCACTCCAACGGTTACGCTTCGTTCTATGGTCATTTGCTGGAGCGTCCCAATCTGCAGGTGGGGCAGACAGTACGGCGGAGTGATGCCGTGGCCAAGGTGGGCGACCCCGACGAAACCTGTACTTCGCGCCCGCATCTGCACCTGGAGATCCGCAACGCCGGCGTGTACAACCGGGCTTACAACCCCATCCCCCTGATCGCCGCCGACTGGGACACGCTGGCTCTGGTGGGCCCCTTTGGGCGAGGCTTTGCCCGCGACCTGGGCGATCCCCGCCGCTGGCAACGACTGGCGGAGCAACCCGAAGTGGCCTTCTGGGGGCCGCGCCTGAACGATTATCCCAACCCCTGGCCGCTGGAATGGGGGCGCTAAGATGCGCCGCGGCGAGTTCAAGCGCACAGGTAAAGCTATTCTCCTGGCAGCAGTTCTTGGGGTAGTGCTGGCAGCTTGCCAGCCGCGGGCGCCGGAAACGCCAGGACCGCTGCCCCTCGCAACCGCATCCGAGGGCGCGGTTGTGGCTCTCCCAACGACGCAGCCCAGCCCCAGACCTACTCTTCACCCGCCACCCACGGGAACCCCCGCGCCGACGCCAGCCCCGACTCTGCTCCAGCTCACCCAGGGCGGATGCTGCGTTGAGCCGACCTGGTCGCCGGATGGCAGTCGGGTGCTGTACATCGACCAGCCATTCCCCGATGCCCCGGTGGGTTATTGGAGTGTGGGCCTGGACGGCGGCCCACCAGAACTGTACACCGACCGCCTGGGGATCTATTCTCGAGACATGAGCTACCTGGCATACCCCCGCAATGGGCAGGCAATCGTGGAGCGGGTATCGGACGGCCAGACCTGGACCATCCCGAGCGGCGGGCAGGCGATCAGCTTTTCGCCGGATGGCGCCTGGGTTGCCTGGACAGCCGGACAGCCTGGCCTGCCGTTTGACACGGCCCGAGATGAAGTGTGGGCCAGCAAGACAGATGGCAGCCAGGCTCGCCTGGTGACCGGCGTCTTCGGCGGTGGGATTGCCGGATGGTTCCCCGATGGCAGTTTGCTGGTGAGCGGGCGGATGGATGAATCAGAAACGGGCACTGGGCTGAGGAAAGTATCCCTGACAGGCGGAGAGAGCGTAGAAATCGCCCGCGCGGAGCGAATACGCGGCGCGGTCCTCTCCCCCGGCGGAAGCTGGCTGGCTTACCTGGTAACGTTCACTGGCGATCCGGCGGAAGATGGCTTGTGGTTGGTAAATACGTCGACGGGCGAGCGACGCAAGGTTGGCATGTTTGGAGCCTACCGCTGGCGGGACGACCAGCGCTTGTGGTTGATCCCCCTGGAGCTGAGCCAGGGCTACCACCAGCTCTGGGAAGTTGACGCTGCCAGTGGAGAGGCGCAGCCGCTCACCGCTGGAGAGGTCACTCCCTTTAAAATCGCCAACGGCGATTGGAGCATCTCTCCAGATGGGATGCACCTGGCCTTTGTCTCGGCTGGCGACGGGAACATCTGGCTGTTGGAATTCCCGGGTGATTAGCGGTTACCC
>Ga0154775_1069_pt7 | contig 9274 bp, 9 predicted proteins | sample Rifle2008BG16ft_FD_105783 | JGI IMG/M metagenome (GOLD analysis project Ga0154775, IMG submission 105783) | Chloroflexi bacterium RBG_16_58_14 | reverse complement strand
GGCAGGGCAAACCGCTGGCTGATAAAACGGAAGCGGAAATCCGGGCAGATGTGAACGTCAACCTGATCGGTGTGATCGAATCTTCCCGCCTCGTGCTGCCCATCATGCTGAGGCAGGGAGCCGGGCATATCATTAACCTGTCCTCGCTCAGCGGGCTGGTCGCCTCGCCAGGCGCTACCATCTACTGCGCCACCAAGTTTGGCGTGGTGGGCTTTTCGGATGCACTGCGCCGGGAGCTGCGCGGCAGCGGCGTGCACGTATCGATGTTCTGCCCGGGTTACACACCTTCGGAAATCGACCCAAATCTCAAGGCGCATGTCGAGGGACGCCCCGACGCCCCGTACTTCCCAGGCTTGATGCCCACCAGCTATGTGGCTGACCAAATTGCCCGCCTGGTATACCACCCGCGCCGGATGACCGTCCTCCCGGTCAGTTGGAGAATCCTGCCTATAATCGCCTATATGTTCCCCTGGCTGGCAGATGTGCTGCTGAAAATGTTTGCGTCGAAGTAGGAGAGAAAGTGGAAATTCTACTAGACATCCGCGACTATGACCGCGTCAAACTTGCAATCGAGCAGGAAGAGATGGAAGTCATCCCCAGCGAGGTGACTTTTGCACTGCTAGATGGCGAACAGCCTATCAAGGTATGGCGAGAGTACCGGGGACTGACACAGCAACAGCTGGCAGCTGCTGCAGGGGTCAGTGTGCCCTATCTATCGCAAATCGAGAACCGGCGGCGCACTGGGACTAAGGAAGTACTGGCAGCGATTGCGAGGGCGTTGAACGTAACCCTGGATGACATTATTTGATCTCCCACACCCTGACTTTGTCATCTGTATCCACGGTGATCAGGTGATTGTCGTCGGTGAATGACAGGCCATAGACATACCCCGGCATGCTGATGCGGTACTGGTAGCGTCCATCGCCCGAGAAAACCTGCAAACCGCCAAAGTCGGTGACGTAGACGCGCGATTGGTTGTCCACCGCCAATGCGTAAGTGGAAGTGAATTGGTCTTTTGCATCCCCCTCGCTGCCAAAGCGGGTCACGTATCTGCCGTCGGAGGCGAAGACGAAGACGCTCTCGGCGGAAGTGCCCAACGCATAGATGGTGCCCAGCCCGTCCACGCCCAGACGGATGGTCGACTCGGACTCGTCTGTCACTGAACTGATGGCATCCACCACCTTCAGCGTTACCTGCCGGTTGCGGTCATAGCGCAGGATGGCGTCACCGCTCCAGGTGTCAGTGACATACAGCACGCCATCGGGGCCGATGAAGACATCATCGAAGCTATAAGACTCCTCGCCAGGGGGCGGGAATTTACCCAGCATTTCGCCGCTCATGGCATTGTAGACGTATAACTCACCCTGCGCTGCCAGGTACATCATGCCATTGCGGTCAACCGCCATGCCGCGCAGGTAGTAATCGTAGTCTTCCTCGTTGACCGGAGTCCACTGACCCAGGAACTTGCCGTCCATGTCGAAGATCTGGATGCGCCCGCCGTCGTATTCGCCGACGAAGATGTGGCCCTGGTTGTCGCTGGCGACGTAGCGCGGGTCCTGGAACAGCCCCGAACCGGTACCTTCGCCGCCGAAGGAGGTCACCAGACGCGCCCGCCCGAAGGGATTGATGCGCGCCCAGGGCTCGTTGAGCGGGCCGCCGTTGGAGGTCATAGCGGCCAGAATCGGCACAACCGTCACCATCACCATGAAGATGATAAACGCTGTCAGCAGGCAGCCCCCGCCGGCACCGGCTGCCCCAACACCTGCAGCGACCTTACGGGCAGTGGGAGCATCGATGGTTGTAACGGTCGAGGTGGGAAAATCACGCCCTCCGAAGCTGTCGAGCGCTTTGAAGCCCATTTCCATCTTTTTACCGGTCAGTGCCAGCTCCTGGATCTCAGCCCATTTATCCAGCAAGTCAGCAGGCGGGGCGTAGGGGAAGGTATCTTCATGCCCGCTGCGCATCTCTGGAGGCACGATGACCGGGGTTTGGCAATAAGCACAGGTGATCGTGGCTGATCTGCCGTCGTAGGTGAGCGGCGCGTTGCAGTTGGGGCAGGTGAACGATTGGGGCATTTTTATTCTCTCCCACTGAAATGGACTGAATTTGTATAAATTTTATCTTATTTTTTACCCTTGGCAAGGAGGATGATCCGGCGAATCAGCGATCCAGCGAAGCCATGCCAACGAGTCAGGTTGCTCCGATGTGCTGGCTTTTAGGGCTTATGGTATGATAAGCCATTCCTTTTCCAGGGAGCACCCATTGCAGAATACAACCGAGTCTGCCAACCCCGAAAAGCTTTCGATGCGGCAAAAGCTGGTCTATGGCTTCGGGGATACCGGCTTTTCGCTGACCGGAACGATCGTCGCGGCTTACTTTGCTATCTTTCTCACCGACGTAGTGGGAGTGTCGCCAGCCATCGCCGCGGCTGCTATCTTTATCGGTCGCACCTGGGATTACATCAATGATCCCTTGATCGGTCATCTCAGCGACCGCACGCGTACGCGTTGGGGCAGGCGGCGGCCTTTTTTGCTGTTTGGCGCTCTGCCATTTGCACTGGTGTTCATGCTGATGTGGTGGCGGCCTCCCTTACAGGCCGATTGGGCGCTGGCGGTCTATTACGCATTTGCCTACGTGCTCTTTGATGCGGCTGCCACGCTGGTCTATATGCCCTATTTTGCACTGACTCCTGAACTGACTTCGGACTATGATGAGCGCACCTCACTAACCTCGACGCGCATGTTCTTCTCCATTCTGGGCGGTCTGGTGGCTTTCACCGTACCGCTGATGATCGTCGGCTCTTTCCAGCCGTCAAACGCCGGTAAGGTGCTTGTGATGGGTGTGATTTTTGGCCTCGTCTCAGCCCTGCCGTTATGGGTGGTGTTCTTTGGGACGCGCGAGAAGCGGAGCTACATGCAGCAGGAGCAGCCCAGTCTGAAGCAGAGCCTGCGCGCCGCAGCAGGGAATAAACCTTTCATCTTTGGCCTGGTTATCTTCCTCTTCACCTGGGTTGCCATGGACTTGCTCCAATCAACACTGTTGTATTTCATTAAGTATGTTGTCATGAGAGAGTCATCCAATGATGTGATCATGGGCACCATTTTTGTGACTGCCATCTTACTGCTGCCGTTCTGGAACTGGTTGGCGCACAAATGGAACAAACGCAAGGCGTATATCGCTGGTGTGGCGTTTTGGGCGGTAGTACAGCTCATCCTGGTCAGCCTCAACGCGGCCACATCGCTGAGCTGGATCGTCTTTCTTTGCGTGCTGGCAGGTGTAGGCGTCTCGGCAGCGCACGTGCTGCCCTGGTCGATCATCCCAGATGCCATCGAGTGGGGCGAGCTGCACACCGGTGAACGGCATGAGGGCGTGTTCTACAGCCTGATCACCCTGGCGCAAAAAGTGGCTTCATCTGTATCTGTCCCCCTGGCGCTGGTAGTACTGGACGTGACCGGCTACGTGCCGAACAGCGCGGTGCAGCCTGCCAGCGCGGTGACAGGCATCCGCATCATTGCCGGCCCAATTCCCGCCACGCTGCTCTGCCTTGGTATCCTGTTTGCTATCCTGTATCCCCTGGGCCGGGAGCGCTACAACCAGATCAACCAGGAGCTTGCGTCCCGCCGCCAGTCGAGATTGGAGTGAACGATGCAGCCGATTGAGATCATTCCCGTCCAAACGCCGCGCCAGAGAAGAGCCTTCCTGACTTTTCCCTGGCAAATCTACCTGGGTGATAGGCTGTGGGTGCCGCCGCTGCTGCCTGAGCGCATGAAAATGATCGACCCTGAGCAGGGAGCCTGGTTCAAGCATGGCAATGCCGAATTCTTCATGGCAAAGCGGGACAGCAAAATGGTGGGTACGATCTGCTGCGCTGAGGATCAAGAGATAAACAAGCTGCGTGATCTGAAGGACTGCGTGATCGGCTTCTTCGAGTGTGTGGATGATTATGCCGTAGCGGAGGCACTGTTCAACCATGCCCGGCGTTGGGCGCTGGAACATGGGCTGCAAACGCTTTATGGTCCGTTCAATCTAGATTATGAGGATGGCTACGGGGTGCTGCTGGAGGGTCGCGATCGCCCGCCGGTCATCCTGTGTGGTCATACGCCGCCTTATTACCAGGGCTTCTTCGAGCGCTATGGTTTCGAGGCCGCGCGCGGCGACAATATTGCCTTTGCCATCACGCCTGATGAGGGGGCCGAGGAGATCAAACGCCTGGCGCGACTGGCGGAGCGCTTGCGCCAAAAGGGTCGCATCACCGTACGCGGCGGTGACCTGGTACATTGGGAGGCGGAAGCCGACCGGGTGCACGTACTGCTCAACAAAGCCCTGGCGCACCTGACCGACTTCGTCCCCTGGATGCGCGAGAGCGTGGTCGAAACGTTCAAGGTTTTCAAGGATATTGCTGACCCCGAACTGATCTTGTTCGCCGAGGCAGACGGGCAGACGGTAGGCTGGTTCCCCGGCATTCCCAACATGAACGAAGCGCTGATCCACATGAATGGGCTGCGCTACCCGTGGAATTACCTGCAGGCGTGGTGGGCGCTGAGACAGCCTGTGAAGTGCCTGGCAGTCAAGAGCGTGCTGGTGCTGCCGGAGTATTGGGATACGGGCGTGGCAGTGATGCTGTTCGATGAGATGGCGAAGCGCGCCCTGCCCAAAGGCTACACCTGGCTCGACCTGTCCTTGACCTCAGCGGATAACCCCTACACGCCCGCACTGGCAAACAGGGCGGGCGCGAAGTTGTATAAACGCTACCGGGTGTACCGGTTGAAATTCTGATGATGAAAATAGTTCTCTTGTCGGATGTGCATGGTAATCTGCCGGCGCTGTTGGCGGTGCTCGAAGAGCTGAAGTCATTCCAGCCCTACCTGCTGGCGGTAGCAGGCGATCTGACCGGCGGGCCTTACACAAATGAAGTGCTGGAATTGCTTCACCAACAAAATGCCGAGATGATCCTGGGCAACAGCGACCTGGGTCTGCTGCGGTATCTGCGCCACGAAGGCCCAGAAGAATGGCAGACCTTGAAGCAGTTCGGTTTGCTGCGCTGGAATGCCCATAATCTGACCGAAGAGAATTTCCAGTTCCTCTCGGATCTGCCTGAGCAGCGTGTCGTGAGTCTGCCCGGCGCAGCCCCAATCCGCCTGGTGCATGGCTCGCCACGCGACCCCTTTGAGTCGATCTACCCCGAAAAAGACATATCGATCCTTGACCTGTCCCTACAGATGATTGCTGAACCTGTGCTGGCTTGTGGGCATACCCACGAGCCGTGGTGCTTACATCGCAACGGGAAAATGGCGCTCAACCCTGGTTCGGTAGCAGGCCCGCTGAATGGTGAAATTGGCGCACAGTATGCCTGTATGGAATGGCGGGAGAGCGAATGGCAGGTAACGCAAAAAATAGTGACCTATGATCAAGCTCCCCTTCAAGAAGCATTTGTAGAATGTGGATTAATTGAGGAGGGAGGCCCCGTAGCACGCAGTTTTTTGCTTAGCATTGAGACGGGCCAGAACGTGACCTCCGATTTTCTAACCTTCGCATTTCGACTGGCTGAGCAGGCTGGCTTTGAGGACCGCAAAATACTAACGGACGAGATCTGGGATTTGGCTGAGGCAGCGTATGTCTGGAGCAAATGGAAAAGCTTTAAATGAAAGAGGTCTTGCGAAGCTGAGCGAGACGCGCAAATATTCCTTATGATTGCCAGGCAGGCTGGGTGAATCAAAAAAACCCCCGAAGGGGAACTTCGGGGGTTTCGTTTGGTTAGGCTAAAAAATTATCCTAGGGGGATGACGTTGGCAGCTTGCAAGCCCTTGGCGCCTTTTTCGACGGTGAATTCCACCATCTGGCCTTCCGTGAGATTGCGGTAGCCCTCGCTCTGGATGGCAGAGAAGTGGACGAAGACGTCAGGTCCATTTTCGCGGGAGATGAAGCCATATCCCTTGCTTCCATTGAACCATTTGACAGTGCCGGTGATACGTTCAGACATTTCTTGATTTCCTTTTTTTTGTTTTGTTTTTTTTGTGATGCTCTTCGTTCCATCGGGGCAGTCAACTAAAACAGCCCAGGAGTTACGTCCTGGGCCATCGTCTTTCTACCATCCAACGACAACTTACGCGCATCCTAATCAGATAGATGTTATCAGTATCAACGGAAATTGTCAATAGGGAATTTCAGGATGGAAGGTTCGTATTCATACATGCCGATATCTGGTGCAGAACCCTGATAGGGCTCGTCCAGGATCATTCCAGCATCAATCGCTGGCGAAGATTCCTGCAGGTGATAATCCCTGTTGGTCTGATCGACAAATAGTGGATCGAAGCTCCGTCCATCTGGTTCATAAGCGGTCCAACTTTTGAACTCTGTAAAATCATTCGTGTTGCCAAAATCTTCAACATAAGCCAGATATTCGCCGTATTCCGCGTCGCTGCCAGGATTGTAAACCAGGTTATTATCGATCTCGACCGAGTCGGGCAGATCGGTCTCGATCATGTATACCCGACCATTCACAGCGATATTGTTGATGATACGCAGGCCCGCAATCGAACCGCCATACTCACCTTTGAAATGTGACAGACTAAAGACGTAATTGTCCAGTCCGTCGAAAGTGTTGTGAGCGATCAGACTGTCGGCAGCGCAGCGTAGGATGAGACCTTGTTGGCGGGTACCACGGAAGACCATGTTGCGGGTGAAGGTGATGTTTGAGCAGGGAGTCTTTTCTTCGTCTGTGCCGGTTTCGAGGACGGTTTCGTTATCCCAGATGACATTTCCGGTGATGGTGACGTTGGTGGCGGCATAGATTTCAAACGCGGCCCCGCCTGGATCAGGACGGTTGATGGTGTGATTCTCCCACAACCAGTTGCCTTGTGCAGTCACCGGACCGGTGGAATAGTAGAAGTTGATACCCATAGCAGCGCGCCCAGAATCGACCTCGCGCTGGTTGTGATGCACCAGGTTATTGCGCAACATCACCCCAGCACTGCCATAACGCACCTCGATCGCATTGGCATTGTCGGTGAGCTCGTTATCTTCGACAGTAACATTGGTCACATTTTTGAGCACGATGCCAAAGCCCTGGTTTGCACGGACCAGATTGTTGCGGATCACAATATCTTGAGAGTTTTCGATGTGGATGCCCGTGCCATAATCAACGAGATTGTCCTGGATGGTCAAGCCCTGGATCGTGATCTCAGAGGTGTCGCGGATCATGATGGTGTGCTGTTCTTGCCCGTCGCCGGTCAGGATGGCACTTTCATTCGGATAGCTGGCGAAGGTCAGTCCCGGGCGGTTAATGGTGAAGTAGCCATAGGTGCCGGCGCGCAGGTAAATCGTGGCACCCGAGGGAGCCTGGTCAGCGGCTTGCTGGGGGGTTTTCCAGGGGGTATTATATGAGCCGCTGTTGGAGTCATCACCCGCTGGCGAAATGTAAAAGACGTTCGTCTTTTTGGTTACAATGGGTATGAAATTAGGTCCAGAGCTCTCGGCAGAGGCAGGAATTACCTGGAACAGAGCAATCGGTAGCAAGAGGAGAAAGCCGATAAGGAAATAGGCATGGCGAATTATTCTTGTTATTAAGTTGCTCATAGTTTGTTATTATACCCAGAATAGTCTGAATACACTTAACAAATCTGTTAGGTCACATTAACCTTTTTAAGGTGACATTTATCAGATCTCCTGCCTGTGCAGGAGCAGATTCTGCTCAGTCGAGATGCAGCAGATGCCCACTGGTTTGCAGCGTCCAGAGATTTGTCAAGTGTGCTAGTAAGCGTTGAGTTAGGCCTCTCACAGCCAGGCGCGGACTTCATCATCGATATCTGCGACTGTTAACAGCTCCAGGTGATGGATGTAGCGACCGGGGTAAGGCTCGACGATCTCTTTCCAGCGCGGTGAGGGATTTCGGTCGGGTAGCGAGATGGTGAGCACAAGAGGAACGGTATTGCCGCACATGTATTTCGCCGGAATCCAGGCCCAGGCAAATGCTTTACAGCGGCGGAAAGCAATCTGACTTTTGGTGACGCGCAGCTCGCAAGTGTCGATCGAGTCGATTACCTCACGTACGGCATCGAAGAGCAGGCGCGAAGCCTCGTAGCCGAGGAAAAATTCTTCGAGGGTCAATGTGCGAGACTGTGGGCGCGGGGGAGATGTCATAAGCAGATTATATATCCATGGCTTTACACGAATGGCCACTTATTGTAAGATTTAGTACCTGTATATAATTTTAATAAGGAGTATCTCATGCCAGCACAACCAAAACCAGTAGCAAAAAGACCCATCCCGCAAGCCGCGGTGAAAAGACCCGTAGCGGTGAAACCGGCAGCCTCCAAAGACAAGTCAGGCGTGCAATATGTCCATTTTTCAGACAAGATGACCGGCGCATTGAAGAACATCAACACGGTGATCGATGAGAATAAGGATACGCTGGACTCGATCCAGGACATGGCAGTGCAGTTGACGCGCACCGTGCGCTTGCTGCGGGCGGTGGTGATGAAGTATGTGGATGCGGTCAACAACATCCTGGAAGCCATCGTACCGATCATGGAGAAGTTTCCCATCTTCCCGGATAAGATGGAGGCGTTTGCTAAAGACGCCCTGGAGCTTACCGAGAAGATCTCCAAAGCCAGTGCGCTGGCGGAGAAAGTGCTGCCAGGCGTGGAAGCCAGCCTGACAACCGCGGATATCAGCGGGCTGCAGGCCTCCAGTGGGGAGGTGGCGCAGCTGACCCGGGCACTGCAGGATATGATACCCGCAGGTACTAAATAGAACAGTCAGCGTAGAGCGCTTATTCTTTGTCCAGGGTGGTATCTTCGAACGAGGAGGGGTCTTCCAGCGGCTCGACGTGGGTGAAAACGGATATTTTGGGCACGCGCTGGCGGATCTCGCTTTCCACCTCTTCAGCCAGTTTGTGGGCGCGCTTGACGCTCCAACTCCCGGGCACTAACACATGCATGGAGACAAAGCCGCGGGCGGCAGCCGAACGCGTGCGCAGGGAGTGGAATTCCACCCCCTTTTCGTTGAAAGGCTGCAAGATATCCCGCACCACCTGGACATCCGCAGTGGGCAGGGAGGCGTCCATCAGCCCCAAACCCGCCTGGCGCAGCAGGCGCAGACCGGTGAAGAGGATGTTAGCTGCCACCAGCATGGCGATCAAGGGGTCGAGGCGCTGCCAGCCGGTGAGACTGACCAGCACTACTCCTACCAGCACGCCGCCGGTGGTGACCACATCCGTCATCAGGTGCTTGGCATCGGCCTGCAGAGTGATCGAGCCGTAGCGTTTTCCGCCGGA
>Ga0154775_1089_pt1 | contig 9327 bp, 9 predicted proteins | sample Rifle2008BG16ft_FD_105783 | JGI IMG/M metagenome (GOLD analysis project Ga0154775, IMG submission 105783) | Chloroflexi bacterium RBG_16_58_14 | reverse complement strand
GGGCACGGCAGTGACCGAACAGCAACTGCGGCTGCTCAAGCGCTTCACGCGGCGCATGATCCTGGCGCTTGACCCGGACGCGGCGGGCAACCAGGCAACGCTGCGCGGCTTGCAGGTGGCGCGGCAGGCAATGGACCGGGAAAGCGAGCCGGTTTTCGACGCGCGCGGACTGCTGAGCCACGAGTCGCGGCTGCAGGCTGATATTCGCGTCACCACGCTACCGCAGGGGATGGACCCAGATGATGTGGTGAAGCGTGACCCGACGGAATGGGAAAAGATCATCGAGAACGCCAAGCCGGTGGTGATCCATGTGATGGAAACGCTGGCGAGCGGAAGAGACCTGGACGATCCAAAAGTGAAGACCGAAATCGCGGCACAGGTGCTACCGCTGATCGGCGAGGCGCCCAACCCGATCGAACGCGACACCTACCGGCAGCGGCTGGCGCGGCTGTTGAAGGTGGACGAGCGAGCCCTGGTAGATGAGAGGACTACTCGACAGGTACGCCCGAGTCGCAGACCGATACAAGATGAGGCTCAGGAAGGTAAAGTTAAAAAGCCAGCCAGAGGATTGGTGAGCGGGCCGACGGATGACCCGCTGGAAGCGCACTGCATAGGGGTATTGATGCGGCGCCCTGATCTGGTATTCCGCATCGACCGGGAAATGCAAAAATATGGACTGGCGCGGCTGTCCAGGCAGGACTTCGACCGCTCGGAGTATCAGACTGTGTTCGGGTTGATACAAGATTCATTGGCACAAGACTCGTCTGAGCCATTAAATTTTGTACAAAACAGCCTCTCCCTGCCCTTGATGGAGATCGCAGATGACCTTTTGGGACGCACGGATAAGATCGACCCAAATGAAGAGCGCGTGCTGGAGGATGTGATGCGCACGCTGCTGGAACTGCGCCACCGTGAGGTGCACCAAAACGTCGAACACCTGCGCTACCTGATGGAAGAACCCCAGGAACAAGACAAGCAGGCAGCCAAAGAAGCCATGAAGAATATGAAAGAGCATACGCAAATGCTCCAGCGCATTGATCGGGCGCTGGGACAATACACCAGCCGGGCAGTAGTAAAACGTGAATGATTGGTCTTTCTTCCCGTTAACCCCAGACCGCTGGGATGATTTCGTGACGCTCTTTTCGGAACACGGCGTGCAGAATGGCTGCTGGTGCACTTACTGGCGGCTGACACGGCATCAGTTCCACCGCGAGTATTATGGAGAGAAGAGCAAGCAGCTCATGCAGTCGATCGTCCAGGCAGGCAGAGTTCCGGGACTGCTGGCTTATTGCGACGACAGACCAGCCGGATGGGTTGCAATTGCGCCGCGCCAGGAGTTTCCATCACTCGATCGATCGGCAATGCTGAAAAGCGTGGATGAACAGCCAGTATGGTCGATCGTATGCTTTTTCATCACAAAGTCCTACCGGGGACAGGGTCTCAGCAGTCGCCTGGTTGAAGCAGCCACTGCGTACGCCCGCGATCATGGGGCAAAGATCGTCGAGGCATATCCTTTCAACACTACGAGCAGCCACTGCCTGCCACCAGAGCGCTATATGGGGGTGCTATCGACCTTCCAAAAAGCCGGCTTCCGGGCGGCGGCAGACCGGGGCGGACAGCGGGTGGTCATGCGTTTCGATACACAATCTCCGTCTGTACCAGATCTGCGCGTCCTCCTGCCGGGTTTGATGCATTTCGCTCAAGAATTGGCCTGGGATTACCAGTGTGGAACGCTGCAGGCGGATGATCTCCACCGGCAAATTGCAGAATTTTTCAACATGGACGTGATGGAACAAATCGAAAAGACTATCCCGGGGTGGATACAGATGGCTTCCTATGCCAGGGGGCAGACGCTGGTGCATATTATCTGCATGCTGCTCGCAACGCTGGCTTCAGCGGAATATGCCAAAGCATCGCCGGAAGAAAAACGCCTGCTGGAATGGGTGGCTGTATTACACGACCTGGGAAAGCAACCCACAGACGAGCAGCGCGACCATGCGCATGCCTTCCGCTCAGCGGCGCTGGCGGCGCGCATCCTGCCGAAGCACTGCTTTCCAGTGTCCGAGAGATACGCAGCGTTGATCGACGAATGGAGCGACATGACCTCCCAGGCGGTCATCGCCAAGGATGGGTCCGTCATACAAGACAACAGCTATCTGGCGGGAATCTTGAATGGCATCGAGGCTATGTTTGGCGCTCACAGCCCTACAGGACTGGTAGTCCAGTGCATCTTACTGCACGTGTCACTAGATACGGTGCCCGTGGAATGGCCTTGCCCGTCGGGATTGGATGATGAGCAGGCGCGGCGACTGATCGACACTGGTCTGCTGCCACTGCTGACAGCAGTGATGCTGGCGGATTCTGATGCCTGGAATCTATACAATTTGGCGATCAAAGAACGTTACCGAAAAATGACCCTAGATTACATTGAGCGGGTGTGGCAGATATAAAAGATGAGTGCTGAATCTTTAACCAAATTTCTGTAAATCGTGGATAATTAGCCCATGCGCAAAAAAGCGACCAAGAATGAGGAAGCTGGCAAACCCCTGCCGCCGATAGAAAATACAGACGAAGAAGGCAGGGAAAGACCGCTGCTGGACGATGTCGAAAGTTTGCTCACCGAGATGGATGAGGATGTGGTGATCGATGAGCCAGACGAAACGATGCTGACGGAGGAGCCAGAAGACCTGGGGGAACTGCCATCGGAGGAAGAGCTGGAACTAATTACCCCACCCGCGACCCTGGAGATGGGTGAGGACCCGGTGCGGCTGTATCTGAAAGAAATCGGCGAAATCGAACTGCTGGGAGCAGACTATGAGTTTTGGCTGGCAACCCGCATCGAGGCTGCCCGGCGCGTCGATTCGCTGAAGCGCAGCCACCCGTTGGCACATATGGGCCGCGGTTACGCCACCAGCATCTATAAAGCGCTGTTCGACGAACTTATCACCGCCTCCAAACGGCTGATCGAGGACACCCAGCGTCTGGGACAAACCTGCCCAGACCTGCAATTGATGCTTGGCGAAGCGCAAATGTTGAGACAAACCTGGTCAAGTGCCTCACCCTCCTATTTACACGGCTACCTGGATAACGGGCGGTGGGGGAGGGATCACCTGTGGGATGGGGTGGCACGCAACGCCATAACGGTGTTCATTTCTATGTACCTGCTGAACGAATGCATGGCAAGCCAAGTAAACCAATACCTGGTGGAACGGCAACGACTGCCCTCGGCACGCAAGTTTTCCAGCTGCCTGTCTGATGAGAGTGGACTGGAAAATGACCTGGAATCGGCCTTCTTCAGGGCGTCGGAGGCACGCCAGGCACTAATCCGCTCAAACCTGCGCCTGGTGGTCAGCGTCGCCAAGCGCTACCTTGGCCGCGGCAGCTCCTTTTTGGACCTGATCCAGGAGGGGAACCTGGGACTGCTGCGGGCAGTGACCAAGTTCGACCCGACACGCGGCTACAAATTCAGCACCTACGCGACATGGTGGATCCGCCAGTCGATCAGCCGCTCAATCGCCGACCAGGCGCGCACGATCCGCATCCCGGTGCACATCTTCGAGACAATCAACCGCCTGCTGCGCATCCAGCGCCGCCTGACACAGCAATTGGGACGCACGCCCAGCGCGGAGGAGCTGGCCCTAGAAGGGGGATTCCTGGAGCCCATGGACCGGCAAACTATTCTACGGGCACGGCTGGAGAGCTCGGTCGTCCCGGCGGAGGTACGTAATCGATGGGTGCGGGCGGCTTCTAAGGTGGGACGGATCATGCGGGCTGCGGAGGAACCCATGTCGCTGGACAGTCCGGTGGGGAGTGAGGACAACAGCCAATTGGGAGATTTCATCGAAGATCAGGACGCACCGGAACCGATGGACGCGGCGGCGCGTGACATGCTGCGCGAGCAGATACAAAAATCGCTGGCGGTGCTGTCAGGGCGGGAAAGAGAAGTGTTGGAAATGCGTTTTGGACTGCTGGATGGCAAAGACCATACCCTGGAAGAGGTAGGACAGGCATTCAGTGTGACGCGCGAACGCATCCGGCAGATCGAGGCCAAGGCGCTGCGCAAGCTGCGCCATCCAACGCGCAGCCGCTTCCTGAAGGATTACCTGGGATGAACAAGCAGGGAACGGCAATCTTTATTTAATTAGATATTCGTAGTAGAATTATCCTGTTTGTGAAAATTGACACGCGTAGCTTGGTGTGATAAACTTCACGCTTGTAAGCTTATCCCCAATGTCCGTTGATTACCAAGTAAGACAATATCTATCGTAGAGGCAAGCACATGCTAGCGACCTTTGTACCCATAGCAGTCATTTTCATCCTGGCAACTGCGCTAGGCTTTTTGGTGGTAGGACTGGGGCATGCCTTTGGCCCGCACCGCCCCAGTGAACGCAAGGGCATGCCCTATGAATCCGGCATGAAACCGTATGGTCCGGGCACGCGCCGCGTGCCGGTGCGCTTCTACCTGGTGGCAGTGCTCTTCATCCTTTTCGATATTGAAATCATCTTCTTCTTGCCGTGGGGAGTGATCCTGAGCAGTTTTGTGAAGATCGGATTGGGAATATTTGCCCTGGTGGAAATGGCGATCTTTATCGTCATCTTATTGGTAGGCTATGTGTATGCCTGGAAGAAGGGAGCATTAGAATGGGAATAGAACAAAAACTCGGTAATATGGGAGTAGTGACTACATCGCTGGAGCAAATGGTTAATTGGACACGCACCAGTTCGATGTGGCCGATGCTGTTTGGCCTGGCATGTTGTGCGATCGAGATGATGTCTGCCCAGGCGGCGCACTTTGACATGAGCCGCTTTGGGATGGAATTGATGCGTGCCAGCCCACGCCAGTCTGACCTGATGATCGTGGCAGGGCGAGTGACGCGCAAGATGGCGCCGGTGTTACGCCGCTTGTATGACCAGATGCCCGACCCGAAATGGGTAATCTCCATGGGCGACTGCGCCTCCTGCGGAGGTGTTTTCAACAACTATGCGATCGTGCAGGGGGTGGACGAGATCGTCCCGGTGGATGTGTATGTGGCGGGGTGCCCGCCGCGCCCGGAAGCATTGATCCACGGCATCATCACCCTGCATGAAAAAGTGCGTGGTGAGAAGATGAAGCAATGGGCTTAGGAGAACCAACCACCATGTCCGAAGAACACCTTAGGAACACAGTTAAAGCTATCAAAGAACGCTTCGAGGTACAGGAAGCGGAGATGAAGTATCCAATCGCCTTGCTGATCCCGGCGGATAAGATCGTAGAAGTGTGCCGAACTCTGAGAGACGAGTTCGGCTTTAATTTTCTGGCTGACCTGACCGCCTCGGACTACTGGCCGGAGACAGAGCCGCGCATGCATGCAATCTACAACCTGTATTCGCACAGCGAAAACGATCGAATTGCGCTGCGTGTACCCCTGAATGGCGACAGTCTCAGCCTGCCCACCATCGAATCGATCTTCAAGGCAGCCAACTGGCAAGAGCGCGAGCTGTGGGACATGTTCGGCATCCACATCGAAGGGCACTCTGACCTGCGCCGCATCCTGATGCCTGAGGATTGGGTGGGGCACCCGCTGCGCAAGGATTATCCGCTGGGCTACGAGGAACCGCAGTTCAGCTTTAATTATGATGACATCGACAAACGCAAGCATAAAGCTACCTATAAAGAGGCTTAGGGCCTATGTTTGAAACGACTGAAGTCACCTTAGATGAACTGAAGCATCTCGTCTCAGAACGGGCGCTGAAAGGCGAAACCGTCCTGCTGAACATGGGACCGCAGCATCCCAGCACGCATGGGGTATTGCGGCTGCTGCTGGAACTAGACGGCGAGGTGATCATCAATATCATACCTGACGTGGGCTTCCTGCATACCGGTATCGAGAAGAACATGGAGTCCAAGACGTATGAGAAGGCAGCGGTGATGACCGACCGGCTGGATTACCTGAACACGACCGGCAACGTGCTGGCATACTGCCTGGCAATCGAACGGCTGGCGGAACTGGATGTACCGCCGCGGGCGCAGGCCGTGCGGGTGATCATTTGTGAGCTGCAGCGAATTGCTTCGCACCTGGTGTGGCTCGGCACGCATGCGCTGGACCTGGCAGCAATGTCCGTGTTCCTGTACTGCTTCCGCGAGCGCGAGGCGATCCTGGACATATTGGAGATGTGCTCGGGGCAGCGCATGATGACCACCTTCTTCCGCCCGGGCGGTCTGTGGCGGGATGTGCCGCCAGATTTCGAGATTGCAGTGCGGCGCTTCATCCGCATGTTCCCGCCGCGCATCGATCAATATCACGCACTGCTGACCAAGAACCCAATCTTCATGGACCGCACGCGCAACATCGGCAAGATCTCAGCCGAGGCGGCGGTCGATTGGGGATTGAGCGGCCCCCCGCTGCGCGGTTCTGGCGTGGCGATTGATCTGCGTAAGACGCAGCCCTATTCTGGGTATGAGCAATACGACTTCGACATCCCAACAGGTACGCATGGCGACGTATACGACCGATATCTGGTGCGCATGGAAGAGATGCGCCAGTCGCTGCGCATTATCCAGCAGGCGCTGGACAAGCTGCCCATCGGACCGGTGCGCAGCAACAACCGCAAATATGTACCACCGCCGCGCTCCGAGCTGGGTACGAGCATGGAAGCGGTGATCCACCACTTCAAGCTGTGGACAGAGGGCTTTATTTTGCCTAAAGGGTCGGTGTACAGCCCGGTGGAGTCACCGCGCGGCGAACTGGGTGTATACCTGGAAAGCAACGGCGGTCCAAAACCACACCGGGTGCACTGGCGGACACCCTCCTTTATTCATTTACAGGCGCTGCCCGTCATGTCGAGGGGGCACCTGGTTGCCGACCTGGTCGGCATCATCGGAAGTGTTGACATCGTATTGGGAGATGCAGATCGGTGAACAAGCTGGCAGAAAACTACCCGGACGAAATCAAGGCCATCCTGGCCAAATATCCCCCTGAACAGAAGCAGGCAGCGGTCATGCCGCTGATCTATCTGGCGCAGCGGGCGGAAAATTTCATCACCAAGCAAGCCATGCAGGAAGTGGCGGAAATCTGTGAGATCACCACCACCGAAGTGGCTTCGATCGTGGGCTTCTACTCGCTGTATTATGATGAAAAAGGCGGAAAATACCGCGTGCAAGTATGCACCGACCTGCCATGTGCGCTGCGCGGGGCAGAAGAATTCCTGAGCAAGCTGTGCGAGAACCTGGGAATCCAGGTGGGCGAAACCACAGCAGACGGAAAGATCACTGTGGAAGCTGTGATGTGCCTGGCGGGGTGTGATAAAGCCCCAATGTTCCAGGTGCAGAGCGGCGAAGGCCTCGAATATCACGAAAACCAAAGCGTCGAAAGCGCCCTCAAAGTTATCGATGAGCTGCAGAAGCGTTAAACCCGAGGAACGATATGACTGAGATCAAACAAACTGTCCTGCTACGTCATCGCGAAATCCCCGGTTTGAACCAGCTCGAGGTTTATCGCGAGCAGGGAGGCTTCGAGGCGTGGCGCAAGGTGGTCACCAGCATGCAGCCAAACGAGGTGATCGACACGGTCAAGGCGTCTGGGCTGCGCGGCCGAGGCGGGGCTGGTTTCCCGACCGGCATGAAATGGTCATTCATCGACAATTGGAATTGGCCGCATTACGTGGTCGCCAATGCCGACGAGTCTGAACCGGGCACCTTCAAGGACCGCGAGATCATGGAAAGCAACCCGTTCCAATTCCTGGAAGGGCTGGCGATCTGTGCGTTTGCGGTGAAAGCCAAAGCAGCCTATATTTACCTGCGCGGCGAGTTCTGGCAGGTGGCCCATTTTCTGGACGAGAAGATCGCCGAGATGGAAAGCGCTGGCCTGCTGGGTGAAAAGCTGTTTGGCACCGAATACGGTCTGCGCCTCTATACGCACCTGGGAGCGGGGGCATACATCTGCGGTGAAGAAACCGCGCTATTGGAATCAATGGAAGGGAAGCTGGGACAGCCTCGCCTGCGCCCGCCCTTCCCGCCTTCGTATGGGCTGTTTGGCAAGCCAACGATCGTTAATAACGTCGAGACGCTGACCAATGTGCCTTTGATCATCGAAAAAGGCGCCGAATGGTTCCGGACTTACGGGACGGAGAAAAGCCCGGGGGTGAAAGTCTTCAGCCTGTCGGGCAACGTGAACAAACCTGGCAACTACGAGCTTCCGCTGGGGACTACCTTCCGCGAGCTGATCTACACGCATGGCGGAGGAATCCCGGACGGGCACAAGGTCAAAGCGATCATGCCGGCAGGGGCGTCGTCCTCGCTGATCGTAGCCACGGAAGAAGCGCTGGATACGCCGATGGATTATGAAAGCGTGCCGAAGGTGGGCGCTCAGCTTGGGTCGGCGTCGGTGATCGTGATTGACGACTCGGTGAACATCAGCTGGCTGCTGAACAAGACAGTTCACTTCTTCAAGCACGAATCATGCGGGAAATGCACTCCGTGCCGGGAAGGCACCTATTGGATGATGCACCTGACCGAGCGGATTGCCAATGGGCAAGCGTCGGCAGAAGATGTCGAACTGCTGCGGGAGGTCGCCAACCAGATCAAGGGTAAATGCTTATGTGCATTGGGCGAGTTCTCGATCGAGGCAGTGCTATCAGGGATTGAACGGTTCCCAGAAGATTTCCCGGCGCAGATTAAAGAACCGGCACCGGAGATTGCAACCACCTAGCAGCAGCCGAGAGCTGCGGCGAACTTTGACAGGTAGGACAATGAGCAAATTGATATCATTGACGATAGATGGCAAACAAGTCAGCGTAGCTGAAGGCACTTTGATCGTCGACGCAGCCAAGAAAGTGGGCATCGACATCCCGGTGTTCTGCTACCACCCGAAGATGGAGCCGGTGGGCATGTGCCGGATGTGCCTGGTGGAGATCGGGCGACCGGTGATCGATCGCGCCAGCGGGCAACCAGCATTGGAAGAGGATGGGTCGCCTAAAATTCAATTTGGCGCCAAGCTGGAAACGGCCTGCACGACGCCGGTGTCTGAGGGTATGGTGGTTTTGGGCATGTCGGACAAGGCGAAGGCCGGGCGAAAGGATATCGTGGAATTCATCCTGACCTCGCACCCGCTGGACTGCCCGGTATGCGACAAGGGCGGCGAGTGCCCGCTGCAAAACCTGACCATGAAGCATGGATCAGGGGAAAGCCGCTTCCTGTATGATGACAAGATGCACCTGGCGAAGCACGTACCGCTGGGTGAACTGATCTTCCTGGACCGCGAACGCTGCATCCAGTGCGGGCGCTGTGTGCGCTTCCAGGACGAGATCGTGGACGACCCGGTGATCGGTTTCTTCGAACGCGGGCGTAAA
>Ga0154775_1045_pt1 | contig 9483 bp, 6 predicted proteins | sample Rifle2008BG16ft_FD_105783 | JGI IMG/M metagenome (GOLD analysis project Ga0154775, IMG submission 105783) | Chloroflexi bacterium RBG_16_58_14 | reverse complement strand
AGCGAGCGGATTTGACGGCAATGTTTTTATCGTTATGGGTGTATGGAGCCAGGGCAGGGCAGCCGGCCATGGCCTGCAGGTCGCTGCGAAAGCGAGCCTGGCTTAATTTCTGGCGGTCAAAGGGGAGGATGTACAGCTCCCGGTTGAGGCTGATCGCCACGCGCTGCCCATCGGGCGAGATCTCGAAAGCCTCCAGGAAATCCGCCGCCTCGAAGCAGGCCAGGTTCTCGACGCGCGTCGAGCCGACGTCCACGCTCTGGACGCATTTACCGAGGATGTAAATCACCACCTGGCCGTCCGGCGACCAGCTCAGGTTGGTTTTCTTGGCATGATCGAAGGTGAGCTGGGCGAGTTGGCTTCCGTCCAGGTTCGAGATCCAGATGTCGTCGGCGTTGAGGAAGGCGATCTGATCGGCGCCGCCGATGATGGGCGCCAATGGAAGTGGAGTATCAGTCGCAGTCGCTTCGGGCGCTTCGGTCGCTGTGCTTACCAGGGTCGCCGTCGCTGAGCTTACAGGCGCGCTGGTGGTTGGATTTGGCGGAGTGGCAGTCGCGGTCGCTGCGGTCGCTGCGCTTACGGGCGTGGCGCTGGCCAGGAGTAGGGAAACTGGTTTAGACGAAGCCGGTTGCGTCGCTGGAAGGGAAGGAGTGGAAGAGGGGAGATTAGCAGCTGGAATAGACGCCTGGCGAGCGAAGAGAAAAAGGCCTCCCGCGGCGACCAGTCCGAGGGCGCCCAGTGCCAGCGCAGCCACGAGGATCAGGTTGCGGCGCGGCGTGGGTCGTTGGGGTACAGCGCCTACTGGTCGCTGACCTTCGGCGACCAGCGGTCGCTCCAGGGATGGGGGGGTGATTGGCCCTGGCTGGGGTGAAGGCCGTTCGCCGGGCACGAGGATCGTGGTCGCCTGTGAGGGAAGCCCTCCACCTGTCCCCTGCTGAGCAGAGATGGTCGCCTCCAGGGCGGACGCCATCTCTCCGATGGTAGCGAAACGCGCCTCCGGTTCTTTGGCCAGGGCGCACCCGAGCACCGCCGCGATAGCTGGAGGCAGGCCCGGTTTGATATCCAGAAGCTGGGGCACTGGCTCGAGGATATGCATTAACATCGTCTTGGCTGGTGTGTCCGAGGAAAACGGTACCTTGCCGGTCAACATCTGAAAGAGGATGATGCCCAAGGAATAAAGGTCGCTGCGCCCATCTAATTCCCGGTCCCCCTGCACCTGTTCCGGGCTCATATAAGCCGGGGTGCCCAATACCACGTCGCCGGTCAGGGTCGCTGCGCTGCCCTGGGTGAGGCGGGCGATGCCGAAATCAGACAGGAAGGCGTTGCCGTAGCGGTCGAACAGGATGTTGCCAGGTTTAAGGTCGCGGTGGATAATGCCCTTGGTGTGCGCCGCGTCCAGGGCGGGTGCCAGGCGGCTGATCAGGTGAACGGTTTCTGCGATGGATAAAGGACCCTCTTTGAGCCGTTCTTCGAGCGATCCGCCAGACATATAGCGCATGACGATATAGGGTTGGCCGCCCTGCTCCCCGAAATCGTACACCGGCACGATGGCCGGGTGTTCGAGCAGGGCGATCGTCTTGGCCTCGCGCTCGAAGCGCACGCGGAACTGTGGGTCGTGCATGAAGGCCGGCGGGAGCACTTTAATCGCCACGTCGCGTTCGAAGCGCGGGTCATTGGCGTGAAAGACGGTCGCCATGCCGCCCCGCCCAATCTCACTTTTTACTTCGTATCGGCCAATATGGTCAGGACTCATCTGGGTTTTAATCTGGATCATGTTGTTACGTTCAAACGTTTGATCGTTTGAAGATCGGCATCTTTGTGCTGGAGATGATCTTACCCCAACTCGCGGATTATGGACTTTACGAAGTTGTTGGTTGGTGAAATTAGCCTGTCCCAAACTGCCGGTCTCCGGCGTCGCCCAGGCCAGGCAAGATGTAGCCGTGTTCATTCAGGCGTTCGTCGATCACCGCCAAGTAGATGGGTACTTCCGGGTGGTGCTTCTCCATCAAGGCGATCCCCTCCGGAGCGCCGATGATGCCCACAAACTTGATCTTTCTCACTCCCCAGCGTTTGAGCACATCCACCGTGGCGACTGCCGAGCCGCCTGTGGCCAGCATTGGGTCGAGGATCAGGCAGACCGAGACAGTCGGTTCGATCGGCAGCTTGTTGTAGTATTCGACCGGTTTGAGCGTGCGCTCGTCGCGGTACAGGCCGATATGCCAGACCTCGGCGTTGGGCATCAGATCCCACACGCCTTCCACCATCCCCAGGCCGGCGCGCAGGATCGGCACCAGCCCGATCGGCTCCTTCAGCTCTGCGCCGGCGGCCATGGCCAGAGGCGTTTCAACTGACTTCGAAGTGGTCAGCAGGTCGGCGGTGGCTTCATAAGTCATTAGGGCGGCGATCTCGCGCACCAGGGCGCGGAAGCGCTCCGGTTTGGTGGTCTTATCGCGGAGCAGGGTGACTTTATGGGCCACGAGGGGATGGGAAGAGGGGAAAATATTGGGCATGAGGTTCCTCCTGTTGGATTGGGTTAATTATAGCCGCGCTTGCCCGGCTGTGTAAATCAACCCTCGCCAGGTCTCCCTCAGTCCCGCGGAGACTGTCAATTTACTCTCTGTTATAATCTTCTCTATGGACTCACCACCCAAACGGCTTATCACCCCTGAATCCCGTCCCGAGGACCGGCTGGACCAGGCGCTGCGGCCGCGTTCTTTGGCTGACCTGATCGGCCAGGAGAGAGTCAAGGAGAACCTGGGGATTCTGATCGCCGCTGCCAGGCAACGCGGGGAGCCGGTCGATCATGTCCTGTTCTATGGCCCACCTGGCCTGGGCAAGACCACCCTGGCCCACATTATGGCCAATGAAATGGGGGTCAATATCAAAATCACCTCCGGCCCGGCCATCGAGCGCCCCGGCGACCTGGCGGCGATCCTGACCAACCTGCGCGTTGGGGATGTGCTCTTCATTGATGAGGTACACCGGCTCGGGCGAGTGGTCGAAGAAGTGCTCTACCCGGCTATGGAGGATTTCGCCCTGGACATTGTCATCGGAAAAGGGCCTTCGGCGCGTTCCATCCGCCTGAAATTGCCGCGCTTCACGGTGATCGGGGCTACTACCCGCCTGGCTCTGATGACAGCCCCGTTGCGAGCGCGCTTCGGGGCAGTTTACCGCCTGGACTTCTACAGCCACGCCGCCATGCAAGCCATTGTCGTGCGGGCGGCGGGTGTCCTGGAGGTGGGCATCGATCCGGATGGGGTGGATGAGATCGCCCAGCGCGGCCGCGGCACGCCACGCGTTGCCCTGCGCCTGCTGCGCCGGGTGCGCGATTACGCCCAGGTGCGCGGCGACGGAGTGATCACCCGCCCCATTGCGATAGAGGCTCTCGATCTGCTCAATGTCGATCCCCTGGGCTTGGATGAGATGGACCGGCGTGTGCTGCGCACGGTTATTGAAAAGTATCGCGGCGGGCCGGTGGGGTTGAACACGATCGCCGCCTCGATCAGCGAGGAGGCAGACACAATCATGGACGTCGTGGAGCCTTACCTGTTGCAGCTGGGTTTCCTGGAACGCACCTCGCAAGGCCGCCTGGCTACTCGCCGCGCCTATGAACACTTGCAGATCCCCATCCCGAAGGAAGACCAGCCGCGGCTCTTGTAAGGATTAAGATGGCTCTCGCCCGCTTATTCCTCATTCTCGGTCTGGTTTTCATCGTGTTAGCTGGCTTGTTTTTTCTCTTCACTCGCCTGGGGGTGCAGCCGGGCCGCCTGCCGGGCGATATCCACATCCAGACCAGGAACCTCACCTGCGTCTTTCCCCTCCTCACGTCAATCCTGCTATCCATCGTGCTGACGCTGATCTTGAATCTGATGATCCGCTTCTTAAACAAGTGACCTATATCAACTGGACACTGGATACTGAATACTGATCACTGGCAACTCACCGCTAACCACTAACCACAGGCTCGTGAGGACTTCCGACTTCGACTACGATCTTCCCCCGGAATACATCGCGCAGACCCCAATCGAGCCGCGCGATGCCTCGCGCTTGCTCGTCCTGGACCGGAAAAGCGAGTCGATCCAACACGCCGTCTTTCGGGAGATGGGCAGGTATTTGAAGGCCGGCGATCTGCTGGTGCTCAATGAGACGCGCGTGATCCCGGCGCGGCTGTTTGTCCGCAAAGTCCCCGGCGGAGGCCGCGCTGAATTGCTCTTGCTTCGTCGCCAGGACGAACACACCTGGGAAACGATGGTGGGCGGGAAAGGGTTAACCGCCGGGAAAATCCTGCAGGTCGACTCCGGGCCGCTGGCCGAGGTGATCGCCGTGCTGGATGGCCCCCGCCGAATGGTGCGTTTCGCCGAACCCATCGAACCTTTTTTACCTTCAGCCGGCCACGTCCCCCTGCCGCCCTATATCCATACCCCCCTCCTCGACCCGGGACGCTACCAGACCGTGTTTGCCCGCCAACCTGGTTCGGCTGCTGCACCCACCGCCGGGCTGCACTTTACCCAGGAACTGCTCGCTGAGCTGCGAAACCAGGGGATAAACTTCGCCACTGTGACCCTGCATGTCGGGTTGGATACGTTCGCCCCGGTGGACGAGGCAGACCCCCGCCAGCACGCCATCCACAGCGAGTGGTGCCAGGTGACGCCGGAAGCAGCTGCCGCTATCAACCAGGAGCGGCGGGCGGGTGGCCGGATCGTGGCTGTCGGCACGACCAGCGTGCGGGTATTGGAGAGCGCCGCGCGCGCCGCGCTTCCTGGTGAGGTAGTCAGACCTTTTGAAGGTCCGACCAGCCTGTTTATCCTGCCGGGGTACGTTTTCTGTGCTGTAGACGCGCTGATCACAAACTTCCACCTGCCAAGATCGACGCTGATCATGCTGGTGAGCGCCTTCGCCGGGCGCGAAACTATCCTCAGCGCCTACGAAGTCGCCAAGCAGGAGAGGTACCGCTTTTATTCCTTTGGCGATGCTATGATTATTCTCTGATCAGCCGATTACCACCCTGTTGCGCCCGCTTTGCTTCGCGGCGTACATGGCCGTGTCGGCGTGGTCGAGCAGCACCGCCAGGTCGGGGATTTGCTCGGTGTAGGAAGCCACCCCCAGGCTGATTGTAATATTAATCGCGCCGCGCTCGGTCAGCACCGGCGTCATGGCAACTTTTTCGCGCAACCGTTCGGCCAGGTTGTAAGCCCCCTTTGCATCGGTTTCAGGCAGCAGTAGGGCGAACTCTTCCCCGCCGTAGCGCCCCAGGATATCCGTATCCCGGATGGTGGCGCGGCAGCAGTCAGCCAGGGCGCGCAGCACCTGGTCACCGATGGCGTGGCTGTAGGTGTCGTTGGTCTGTTTGAAGTGGTCGATGTCCAGCATGATAGCCGCCAACGGGTGCCCGAAGCGGCGCACCCGTTCCACTTCGCGTTCGCCCAATTGAAATAGACCGCGCCGGTTGTACAGGCCGGTGAGCGGGTCGGTGACCGCCTGGTGTTGCGACTCCTCAAACAGGCGGACATTTTCGATGGTGATAGCGGCCTGGTTGGCCAGAGTCTGGCATAACCTCATTTCCTCCTCGCTCCAGGCGCGCTCACTGCGGTTATCCCAGATCTCTGCGTACCCACGAACCTGCCCGGCTATCATCATCGGAAGGGACAGAGAGCTCTTCACGTTGCGGCCTTTTAATTCCTCGCGTGTTGCGGGATCGGTATTTGGGTCGTTCACCAATGAGATCCACGGTTGGCCGTTGCGGAGAGCCTGGAATAACTTCGGGGTAGTTTTCAAATAATAGGTTGTGCCGAGGTCGGAAACCCGCTCTAACTCATTCGCCTCTGGGCCGAAATATTCGGACAAAACGATGGCTAAGCCGCTATCCTGGTCGTAAGAGAGGATATAAGCGCTTGTCGCGTTGACCGCTTTGGCTAACTGCTGGGCGGCGATATTGAGCGCCGATTCCAGGTCGATCGTCCTGGTGATATCGGTGCTGCTTTGGAAGAGCAACGCCAGTTCGGCGGCGCGTTTTTTCTCGCTTGCGTAGAGACGCGCATTTTCTATGGCGATGGCAGATTGTTGCGCGAATAGAATCAGCAGCCGCTCATCGGAAGGTGTGAAGCGGCGCGATTGGTCGGCAGCGACCACGCCGACCACCCCCACCAGCCGGTTGCCGATCAACATCGGCGCAGCCAGGACAGCATGCCACGGCCCGGCTTCGTATTGCGGGGAGCGTCCCGACCATTGCATGTAATCGTCAATGATTAATGGGTGACGTGTTTGAGCGACGTGGCCCATAGCGCCCTCGCCTAAAGACATGCGTGTGCCGGAATAATCCTTCCCCAGGTTGTGGCTGACGAAGATCACGATCTCCTGCTTCGCCTCGTCATACAGGCCTAGATCGCCTCCTGTGGCGTTGAGCAATCCCACCGCTCGCGCTAAAACGGCCTGGAGCAGTTTTGTCTGTTCCAGTTCCGCCGAGATATCTGCGACCGTGGCGCGCAGGGCGTCTAATTCCTTGACACGCTGCTTTTCCGTGGTATACAGGCGTGCATTTTCCAGGGCAATCGCCACTTGATCAGCGAAGGCCGAGACCAGCTGGGCGTGGTCGGCGGTGTAGGTATTGGGTTGGGCACTGTCGATGGCGAGCATACCGATCACGGTGTCGTGCAAGATCAGGGGGACGCCCAGCCAGGAGCGAATGTGGTTGTGCGGCCCCGCGAGGAAGGGGGAATAAGCGCCAGGGGCGTCGCCCAGGATGTATGGCCGGCGCTGCTGGATGACCACGGTATTGGGGTTCTCGCCCGGCACAGGGAAACGCAGTCCGACGACGGCCTGCGGATCGGACCAGCCACGGCCGCCGACGATTTCCAGATAGCCGTTGCGCAACAGTTGCACCGAGGCGCTGTCGTACGGTACAACGCATTCAAGTTGCTGCAAAATGCGTTCGATAGCTTCATCCTGGTCCAGCGTGGCGGCGACTACCGATCCTGCCTGGCGTAAAGTCTCCGCCTGGTGCGCCTGCAATTGTGCTAGCTCGTAGAGCTTGGCGTTCTCGACAGCGATCGCCGCCTGGTTGGCGAATAACATCAACAAGTCCAGGTCGTCTTGAGTGAAGCTGGGTCCTTGTTCTGTCTGGAGCACGTGAATCACGCCGGTCACCCGACCCCGCCAGATCATGGGCGCGCTGGCCACTGCGGTGAAGGATTGATCTCCCTCGTAGACGGCTGCCCGGCCGGTCCAGACCCGGTAATCTTGAATGATCTGCGGTTTTCCGGTTAGAGCCACGTGTCCGGCGGCCCCCTCCCCGTATTTGAGCACTGTCCCGCTATAATCGCGCCGGGTGTTGAAGCTCACCACGCAGCGGACTTCTTCTCGATCTGGATCGCACAGGTATAGCCCTCCGCTGGAAGCGTTGAGCAGCCGTGCGGCGCGCTCGACGATGGTCTGGAGCAAGTCGGGCAGCCTGTGAGGGGAGGTGATATCCAGAACGGTTTGGTGAAGTGCGCTGAGCTCCTCGACTTTCCTCCGCAGGCTCTCTTCCGCCTGACGGCCGTCTGTGATGTCAATCCCGATTCCGATCACATACGCCACACGGCCCTGTTCGTCGAGCAGGGCGGAGTTAGCCCAGGCGATCAACCGGCGGCTGCCGTCTTTGGCGAGCCAATAATTTTCGTGGCGGTTCGGAAATTGGCCGGACTGCAAGGCCTCGAAAACAGCCTTGACCGGTGCTATCTCGTGCGGAAGTAAGAGGAAATCCCAGACAAATTTCCCTTCCGCTTCGCTAGAGGTGTACCCGCTTGTTTGCTCGCAAGCCTGGTTGAAATGGTGGATTCTCCCCTGTGAGTCGAGGACGACCACCAGGAAATTGTCCGTATTCAGGATCGCCGAAATGAATTGCTGCCCCTCGATTTGCATCTTTGTCGGCCTCAATATTAAGCCTGAATTATAATCCACGCATTCTGTGCAAGGATTAATCTTTGCACCAGGGTTGCTATCTCTTTTGCAATGTGAAGATTTGAACAGCCTATGTCCCTTCGATCAAAATCGTGGCAAGAACTAGAAGAAACCATTATCTCTTGTCGCAAATGCCCGCGCCTGGTGGCCTGGCGAGAGCAAGTTGCCAGCGCTCGCCGGCGAGCTTATCGGGATCACGTGTATTGGGGGAAGCCGGTACCAGGTTTTGGCGACCAGCAGGCGCGCCTCCTGGTAGTCGGCCTGGCACCAGGGGCGCATGGCGCCAACCGCACCGGGCGGATGTTTACCGGCGACGGCTCGGGAGAATTTCTATACCGGGCGCTGTTCCAGGCTGGTTTCGCCAGCCAGCCGACGGCGACCGCTCTTGGAGATGGGTTGGCGTTGCAGGACGCGTTCATCTCCGCTGTCTGCCGCTGCGCCCCGCCAGCCAACAAGCCAGCACCGGCGGAGATCGCCAGCTGCCGGCCTTATCTGGCGCAGGAGATCGTCCTGCTGGAGCGCCTGGTTGTGATCGTGGCGCTTGGCCGGATCGCCTTCGACAACACGCTGCGCATCTACCGGGAGCGCGGGTACCCTGTCCCGCGCCTGGACTTCCGGCATGGGGCGGTTTATCCGCTCGGAGAGGGGCTCCCTCAGCTGGTGGCTTCTTACCATCCCAGCCGCCAGAACACGCAAACCGGACGATTGACCGTGGTAATGTTTGCGGACATCTGGCAGAAGGTGAAGACGATATTATCAGAGGCGGATGACGCGGCTTGACGCTGATTAGAGAATATGTGAGATGGGTTATAATCCTGTAATATTTAAGACTTACGCAGTTGGAATGAGGATGGGGGGGTGTTTGGGCGGGCAACGCCCGCCCAAACACCCCCCCAATCCCCACATCTGCGTAACTCCTAATATTAATAAAATATTGGAATTATAGGAGGTCCTCTGTGCGCGCAGTCGACATTATCATCAAGAAACGCGATCGCCAGGAGCTGACGCGCCAAGAAATCGAGTTCTTCATCCAGGGATTCGCTTGCGGCGAGATCCCAGATTACCAGGTCTCTGCCTGGGCGATGGCGGTGCTGCTCAACGGGATGACTCCCCGCGAGACGGCCGACCTGACCCTGGCCCTGGCCCATTCCGGCGATATGCTCAGCCTTAACAATGTAGTACCAATCGCCGTCGACAAGCATTCCACCGGCGGGGTAGGCGATAAGACCACCCTGGTCGTGGAACCGACGGTGGCGGCGTGTGGACTGGCGGTGGGCAAAATCTCCGGGCACGGCCTGGGCTTCAGCGGCGGCACGTTGGATAAGATGGAGTCCATCCCTGGCTTCCGCTCTGACCTGAGCACGGATGAATTTCTCGAGCAGTTGCGGACAGTCGGGCTGGTTTTGACCGGGCAGAGCGCCGACCTGGCCCCGGCGGATGGGAAGCTGTATGCCTTGCGCGACGTGACCGGCACCGTGCAGTCGATCCCCTTGATCGCCTCATCGGTGATGAGTAAGAAGATCGCTGGCGGCGCGGATGCCATTTTGC
>Ga0154775_1049_pt6 | contig 9913 bp, 10 predicted proteins | sample Rifle2008BG16ft_FD_105783 | JGI IMG/M metagenome (GOLD analysis project Ga0154775, IMG submission 105783) | Chloroflexi bacterium RBG_16_58_14 | reverse complement strand
CTGGTTCGGCGTGGCGCGGGTCGAGGAAGCCCTGGAGCTGAGAAGCGCCGGTTTGGAAGCCCCGATCTTGCTGTTGGGGTACACCCCTCCGGAGAGGCTGGAGGAAGCCATCCGGGCGCAAATTTCCCTGGCAGTCTGGTCAGGAGATCAAATCCACCTCGCCGCGCAGTCAGCCGGACGAGCAGGGGTAGCAGCGCGGCTGCACCTGAAAGTGGATACCGGGATGGGACGCCTTGGGGCGGCGCCCGAGTCAGCCCCGGAATTAGCCCGCAGCATTGCCCAGGGTGCGGACTTGAACTTCGAGGGGCTGTTTACCCACCTGGCATGCGCCGATCAAGCTGACCCTGCCAGGACCGATTCCCAGGGAGTGCTTTTTCACCGGCTGTTAGGCAGGCTGGGTGCGGATGGTCTGCGCCCGCCGCTGGTACATGCCGCCAATTCGGCCGCCAGCCTGCGACGTCCGGATTTATATTTCGATATGGTGCGCCTGGGAATCGCCATGTACGGCCTGCATCCATCCCCTGAGTGCCCCCTGCCGCCGGCTTTCCGACCGGCACTCTCCTGGAAGTCTATCCTGAGCCAGGTAAAAATCGTCGCGCCAAGGCAGGGGATCAGCTACGGGCATGAGTACGTGACATCCGCAGTCGAGCGCATCGGCACGGTGCCGGTCGGCTACGCGGATGGCTTCCGGCGCGGCAGCCCAAACCAGGTGCTGGTGGGGGGTAAGGTTGTCCCGGTGGTGGGCCGGGTATGTATGGACCAGGTCCTGCTGCAGTTGGATAGCGTCCCCGAAGCCAGGGAGGGCGACGAAGTGGTGCTGATCGGCGCGCAAGGGGGAGACCAGATCAGCGCAGAGCAGGTTGCCAGGCGCTGGGGCACGGTCAACTATGAAGTGGTCTGCGGGATCGGGCGCAGGGTGCCGCGCTGCTATTGATCGCTGGGTAGGTCCTTGCGCGAAATTGAGAGCAAGGCCAGGCCGGCGAAGATCAGCAGGATGCCGCTGAACGCCGCTGAGGTAAGCTTTTCCTTGAGTACAGTGATCCCCAACAATCCCGCCGTCAGCGGCTCAGCCAGGGTCAATGTGGCAGCCGTCGCCACCGGGATGGACACCAGGCCTCGCGCAAACAGGCTGTAGGCCAGCGCTACCGTCACTAGCCCCAGGTGGAGCGCCACGCTAATCCCGCTCGGGGTTGCCAGCCAGCTTAAATCGCCTGACACCAGCAGCGCCAGCAGGATACCCAGCGGGTCCACCTGGGTGCTGCTGCCCCCGGCGATGAGCAGCGCACAACCCAGCACCGCCAGGAAAGTGGCGATTGCCCAACGCCAGCTGAAACGCTCGCCGCGCACCAGGAAGGCGATCAGGCCTTAGGCTCACGTCACTGCGGTCGCTCAGTCGCGACCCTTTGTGGTGGCGATGTCAGCCTCGTTCCCCGCCGCGTCGGCCAGCGTCCACCATGAGGGCGCAAACTCGTCGCGCACCATCCGGCCACCTGCAGCAAGCGCCGCCGCGATGCGTGCCTCCGCCTGCTCGTACGGCACCCAGATCGCGACGTGGATCGCGCCGCCGCCGTCGCCTCGTGGCTCGTTCATCTGCTCGAACCAGAACGCGGGTCCGCGATCGTGCGGATCGACGAGGTCCTCGTCGGGACTGTCGCGCCGAGGTTCGTACCCGAGCACCGCTCGCCAGAACGGTATCACCTTGGCGATGTTGGTCGCGCCGGGAATGATGAGCAGGCTCTGGACCGCGGACGGGTCAGCGGCGAGCCCAAGCTTCCGCGCAGCTGCCGAGATCTGCCTGGCCAACTCGACGTCACGCCGGCTGGGCCCGAAGTAGTCGCTGGTATACGTTATCATGTGAACGGTCACGCCGTCGTGTCGAACGTCGACGCCGGGGCTGTGATCCTCGACTCCCTGCAACTCGCTGATCGCCTGCACGAACCGAGCGCTCTCGGCGAACGAGCGGGTGCGGAAGAACGCAGTCGCACCTTCGCCGGTCAGGCGCCAGTCCTCGACGCCCTCGGCCTCATGGAACTGGCTCGGTGTGATTTGGTCGGTCATACGGGCCTCCTTGTTACTGAACATTGTTGCGAAACTGTCGCTAAGCTCGACTTTATCCATGTCGATGCTCCAAGGAAACGGTCATCCAGCCGAGCAAGACTTTTTGGTATGTTTAGCCTTGAAGTGCGAATTATATGTGGGATTGGCGAAAGTGTAAATGGAAAGGGCAAGGGCGAGATCTAGACAGGATATTTGATTGGTGAAAAAGCGAAAGCTTATAGATACGCATGCCACTCACCATGTGTATGAAACCAACGCGCGTCGAGCGCGGATTAGCCCGCCGTCATGCGACTCGCTAAGTTTATTCATCATCCTCTTCAGATCAGGAGTTTTTCAACAAACTGGGAGGTTGTTCGACTTTAATTCTGCTACAACCTCCAATTATCCACCGGCGAGGCGATCTTGTGATTCTTCTCCAGGTCCGCCTGCGCCAGCGCCAGGTAGTTCTTCACCATCTCCATCGTCGAATGCCCCAGCATCATCTGCAAGCTCCACGGATCCCCGCCGTTGCGCAGGTAGGTGATCGCGAACGTATGCCGGAACCGGTGCACGTTCACACCCCCCACGCCAGCCCTGTTCCCAATCCGGGTTAGAGTCCAGCGCAGCTCATCGCGCTCGAAAGGGCGGTCCAATTGAGACACAACCAGGAAATCGCCGGCAGCGGCATCATTCCGTGTAGCTAGATATCGCCAGATCGCTTGTCCGGTCCTCGAAGAGAAGGGTAACGTCCGCTCCTTGCTCCCCTTCCCGAGTACCGTTATTCGATTGTTGCGCACATCCACCTGGTGGATCCTCAGCTCGCACAGCTCTGAAGCCCGGATCCCGGTATCCAGAAGGATTAGTATGATCATCCTATTGCGTTCCGCATTGGGCAGGCTGTGCATCGACTCTTTCTTGCCTAGCCGGTTGTAGGATCGCGAATGTTGCAGCACTGCCAGCATGGATCGTACATCGGTCATGCTGTATGGATTGATCGATCGTTTCTCTGGTTTTGCACGTTCAACCTGGTGCAGGGTGTGAGTTTTAGCGATACCCTCATTAACAGCCCAGGTCCACAAAGCCGAGAGTCCAACGTGATAATTGAGCAGCGTCTTCTTTGACACATTCTGTATTGACAAGAATGTTTCGACCTGCTGCTTGGAAATAAAATCCAATGGAGGATCCCCGTTTAAGAACGCCTGGAATTTGCGAAATGTATTGTGGTAATCTAACAGGGTATATTCACTCAAGCGGCGGGAATGAGCTGCCAGGGTATAGCCTTCCACAGCCTGAGAAAAAGTGATTGTAGTATTCATCTGTGTGCCCTCCGGTACAAAAAAGCCTGAACTGCTAACCAGTATCCTGCGGATGATAAATATCCGCAGGCTTTTTTTCGTACCAGAGACCTAATGAACCCTGGGGACAGCGGTAGGGCAGATTTTTCCCTCATTGCCTACCGCTGACCGCATGGATATCCGAAATCGGGTATCCATGCGGACTGAGGTATGTCGTGGTGGGCGCGGAGGGGCTCGAACCCACGACCTTACGGATGTGAACCGTACGCTCTAACCAACTGAGCTACGCGCCCGACAAAGCACAGGTGCGGCAGATTTTATCACAGCCAGGACTGTTGCGCAAGAAAGACGAATTTTGTTTCAGGATTGCGCGGTTAAACACCCCGGCCTCGACAGTGGCTGTCGAGGCCGGGTATCGATCGTTTATGGGTTGGTAATGATCCGCCCTGTGCTTACACCGCCACGCTGGAAACCTGGCGGATCACCATGATCACCTTGCCCTGGATTTCAACCACCGCCGGGTCGTCGATGTAGATGGGCTGTATGGTCGGGTTGGCAGGCTGCAGGCGCACGCGCCCGTTCTCCAGATAGAAATATTTCAAGGTGGTCTCGTCGCGGTCGCGCAGCCACACCGCCACCATCTCACCGTTGCGGGCTTCCGTGGCCGGCTTCATCACCACGATGTCGCCATCGAAGACCATGGCGTCGATCATCGAGTCCCCCTGGACTTCCAGGGCAAACAGGTCGCTGCTGGCTCGCTCGCGCGCCGGGAGCAGGCTGCGGGCGATGTCCACCATGCTGTCCGCATCGTAATAGGAGAAGTCCGACGCCGGTACGGGGACGGGCGAGCCCGCCACGATGCGCCCAAGCACAGGGACTTGCAAAAGCTCTTCCACCGCCTGGCGCACGGCCCGGGTAGACTGTCTCATCGCTACGGCAGCCGAGCTGGTCAGGTCCGAGAGAGGTTTCACCAGCCGGATTCCGCGCGAGACGCGGCCATCTCTTTCGATGTAGCCCGATTCCTCTAACTGGTTGAGGTAATAGTTAACCACCGAGGTCGATGAGATGTTGGCTTTATCGCAGATCTCCCGGATGGAGGGGGGGTAGCCGTTCTGGTTGTGGAAGCGCTCCAGCACTTCCAGGATTTTGATCTGCCGGTCGGTCAAGCCTTTTGCACGTTTTCTGGCCATCATGGTATTCTCTCCTTTTCAGGCAGGGGCGCTGGTCAGTCTGTTTGAGTAGCTGCCGCTCACTGGTTGCGCGCCTCGCCCGGTAATTAACTGCCCATTTGTGCTAAGAATATAATACCCGAACATTCGTTCTGTGTCAAGAGCTTTTTTTAATTGCATTTGCACTGCTCTCTGATTTCTCCGTACCCAAACTGCCCTGAGAATGCGGTACAATCCCCCTGTGGTTGATCCACGATGGAACCGCAACGTGGTTGGTATGGAGTGACGATTGAAATTTAACCGCATCTGCGTGTTAGGCCTGGGATACATCGGCCTGCCCACCGCCAGCACATTCGCTACCCAGGGGTTGAAGGTCATCGGGGTGGATGTCAATCCCCTGGTAGTCGAGACCTTGCAGAACGGGGGGCTGCACATCCACGAGCCGGGGCTGCGCACGCTGGTGCTGGCTGCCCTCAGCTCGGGCAACCTTGAGATCAGCGACCAACCCCAGCCTGCCGATGCCTTCATCATCGCTGTCCCGACGCCCTTTTATGAGGATAAACGGGCCGACATGCGGGCGGTGACCGCGGCTGCAGAGGCTATCTTGCCCTACCTGCAGCCCGGCAACCTGGTGGTGCTCGAGTCGACTTCACCGCCACGAACTACCCTGGAGCTGTTAGTTCCCATCCTGGAGCGTTCCGGTCTGCGGGCGGGTGAAGATTTCTACCTGGTGTATTCACCGGAGCGGGTGCTCCCCGGGCAGATCCTGCGCGAGATGATCGAGAACGCTCGCGTGATCGGTGGAGTCACGCCAGCCTGCGCTGCTGCCGGGCGAGACCTCTATACCATCTTCGTGCGCGGTGAGATCGTGCTCACTGACGCCACCACAGCCGAGATGGTTAAATTAATGGAGAATACCTACCGCGATGTGAACATCGCCATTGCCAATGAGTTTGCCCGCCTGGCGGACCTTTTCCAGGTGAACGTGTGGGAGGCAATCGAATTGGCTAACCGTCACCCGCGGGTGAATATCCTGAAACCCGGGCCTGGTGTGGGCGGTCACTGCATCAGCGTTGACCCCTGGTTCCTGGTGGAGGCGGCTCCCCATCAGACACCACTGATCCAGGCAGCGCGCATGGTGAACTACACCCAGCCGGACTACGTGGCGGGCCTGGTGCGCAGTGTCTGTGGAGACTTGAAGGGCAAACGCATCGCCATCCTGGGACTGTCTTACAAACCCGATGTGGATGATCTGCGGGAAAGCCCGGCCATTGAGATCGCTCAGTCGCTGGCGGCCTCTGGCGCTGAGGTGGTTGCCTATGAGCCCAACAAGGCAGGCATGCAAATTGCCGGGCTGGAGTGCGCCGCCAGCCTGAAAGCGGCATTGGAGGACGTTGCACTGATCGCCTTGTTGGTCGCCCACTCCGATTTCCTGAAGCTGGATCCCGCAGCCGTCGCCGCCATGACCACCGCCCGGACCGTGGTGGACGCGGTCAATGGCTGGTCGTCCCCGGCATGGGGGCGGGCGGGTTTCCGAGTCTTCCGGCTGGGAGACGGTTCTCAGCCGTCCGCTTAGGGAAGGCGGTCGATGTCGCCACTGCGAGTTTTATCGGTTTTTGGCACCCGCCCGGAAGCGATCAAAATGGCCCCGGTCGTCCAGGCGCTGGCGGGTACGCCGGGAGTGGAGCCTCTGGTCTGCGTGACAGCCCAGCACCGCCAGATGCTCGACCAGGTGCTGAACCTCTTTGGGATCCTTCCAGACATCGATCTGGATTTGATGCGCCCCGACCAGTCGCTTGCCCAACTCACTGCTGCTGTCTTCAACCACCTGGATCCCGTCCTAGCGCGGGTCAAGCCCGATTGGGTGCTGGTCCAGGGCGACACGACCACCGTGATGGCGGCGGCCATCCTGGCATATTACCATCGTATCCGCGTGGGGCACGTGGAAGCCGGCCTGCGTACCAGCGACAAGTGGCAGCCCTTCCCGGAAGAGATCAACCGGCGGGTAGCCACAGTGGTGACCGACCTGCACTTCGCACCCACGGAATGGGCGCGGCAAAATCTCCTGCAAGAGAGCGTTCCCGCGGATCATGTGCTGGTCACCGGCAACCCGGTAATCGATGCACTGCATTCTGTAGTCAATCTCCCCGTCCCGGGAGAAATCCGGACCCTCTTACAAAAGCTGGGCGTGGAGGATGTCTCTGCTCCTGGGGAAAGCCCGGGGTTGGCCGGACCACGCCTGGTGCTGGTCACTGCTCACCGGCGGGAGAACTTTGGCCAGCCGATGGAAGATATCTGCCAGGGGCTGCTCCACCTGGCTAAATTGTATGACCCCAAGGTGCATTTTATCTATCCGGTGCATCTCAACCCAAACGTCCAGAAGCCAGTATACGGCATATTGGGTAACCAGCCGAATATCACCCTGCTGCCGCCATTGGATTACCTGCCCTGGGTGCACCTGATCAAGCGAGCCACGTTGATGCTCACCGATTCCGGCGGATTGCAGGAGGAAGCCCCCGGGCTGGGTGTGCCGGTGTTGGTCTTGCGCCGGGTCACCGAGCGCCCCGAGGGGGTAGAAGCGGGCACCGTGCGCCTGGTGGGCACCGATACGGGGCGGATCATCTCCGAGACGCGCCGCCTGCTGGAGGATCCGGTAGCCCACGCCGCCATGGCGAATGCAGCCAACCCTTACGGGGATGGTCATGCTGCCCCGCGCATCGTCAAAGCCATCCTGGAGTATGAGCATTGATCGCTGATCCCTGGAAAACCCACTTGGCAGATGGGTTGGACGGGGTGCTCCCCACCTGATCATGATTCGTGATCTACCCACTTTCCTGGTTTACGCCCGAAATTGGCCGCTTGCCGGTAAGCTGGCGTACTACGCCCTCAAGCTGCTCGGGGTGGAAATCCCCCGCGCGGTGAGCATTGGCCCAGATTTTGAGCTGGCACACGGTGGCTTTGGCGTGGTCATCCATCCTCGCACGGTGATCGGCGGGCGGGTGAAGATTTACCCGGGAGTCGGTGTGGGGCGTGCGGACATCCATAGGCCAGTGGCTGAATCGCGCTTTGAAAGTATCGTCATCGAAGACGAGGTTGTCCTGGCTACGGGAGCCAAGGTGCTTTGCAAAGAAGGTGTGCTGCGCGTGGGCCGCGGCAGCGTGGTGGGCGCTAACGCAGTTTTGCTCCAATCCACCGGTGAATATGAGATCTGGGCCGGCATGCCGGCACGTTGTGTGGGCATGCGCGGAGGATCAACCGGAACGCCGGCGGATGGTCCTCAACCGTTTGAGCGGTTGGAACCATGACGGCTGTCACCCCCAAACGCATCTGTATTCTGCCGCGCCTGAGCGGTGTGGGAGGCATGGTATCTTTCCAGCAGCGCCTGGTTGCTGGCCTGGAACGCCGCGGCGTGGAAGTGTGCTATGACCTGGCTGATACTCCCTATACGGCTATCCTGGTGGTGGGCGGCACACGCCAGCTAAGTGGGTTGTGGCGCGCCAAGCGGCGCGGCCTGCCTATCGTCCAGAGGTTAGATGGGATGAACTGGTTGCACCGGCTGGGATCCACCGGTCTCCGCCACAGCCTGCGCGCTGAATACGGCAACACCTTGTTAGCCCTCATCCGCTCCAGGCTGGCAGACCGCATCATCTACCAGAGTGAGTTTGCCCGCGGCTGGTGGGAAAGGGTGCACGGCTCCAGCCCCGCCCCAAACGTTGTCGTCTACAACGCGGTCGATCTGGCGCTTTTCAATCCACAGGGTCCCCACCGGCGCCCAGAGGATCGATACCGGGTGCTATTAGTGGAAGGCAGCCTGATGGGCGGCTACGAGCTGGGCCTGGACGTGGCTGAAGCCATGGGGGCTATGCTGGCCGAACGGCTCAAGGTAGACGGGCGCCAGGTGGAGCTGGTGGTTGTGGGGCGAGTCACCCAACAGGTCAGCGATCGCTGGCAGGGCAAAGCGCGCCTGCCACTGCGCTGGCTAGGGCAGGTGCCGCCCGAACGCATCCCGGAGATCGACCGCTCGGCTCACTTGCTTTATTCGGCAGATTTGAACGCCGCCTGCCCCAATTCGGTGATCGAGGCCATGGCCTGCGGCTTGCCGGTGATAGCATTCGATACCGGTTCGCTGCCCGAGCTGGTGACCGATGGCGCTGGCCTCGTCGTGCCCTACGGCGGCGATCCCTGGCGCTTGGATTCACCCGATGTAGAGTCGCTTGCCGAGGCTGCCTTAGAGGTGCTGCTTGATCAAGGTAGCTTTCGCCATGCAGCCCGCAGGCGGGCTGAAGCGGCGTTCAGCCTGGATGTGATGGTGGATGGCTATTTGCAAGCCTTGCTGGCAGGCTGATTTCGCCTTCACAGCGCGGGTAGAATGGTGAGTATGAAATCGTCCCCTCGGCGCAGCATCCCTTCCGCTTTGGTCTTATCGCTGGCTTCTACGGCGGCGCGCCTGCTTCCCATGCAGGTCAAGCGCGCCGTGTACCGCTCTCCCAGGCTGGCGCGCCTGATCCGCCAGGGATTGAACCGCGCCGCCCCGCAAGGCTCTGCAGAGGTCACTGTGGCTGCCGGCGGCCTGGCTGGTATGCGCCTTTCCCTCGATTTGCAGCTGGAAAAGGATTACTGGCTGGGGACCTACGAGCCTGAGCTCCAGGCCGCGATCGGGCAGTTGGTTCAGCCAGGTAACGTGGCCTACGACCTGGGGGCGAACATCGGCTATATCTCGCTGCTGCTGGCGCGCCGGGTGGGCGAGCCTGGGCTGGTCTACGCCTTCGAGGCGTTGCCGGGGAACCTGGAGCGCCTGCGCCTTAACCTTGCCTTGAATGGGTTAGAGAATCGCGTGGTCCTGGTGCCCGGCGCGGTGGGTGATTCTCCTCAGCCAGTGCACTTCCTCGTCGGTCCCTCGGGTGGCACAGGGAAGGTAGCCGGGTCTGCGGGTCGCCAGGAAATAGACTACCCGGGCGAGATCACGGTGCCCGGCATCATCCTGGATGAGTTTGTCTACCAGGAAGGCAATCCACCTCCCCATGTGGTCAAGATCGATATTGAGGGTGGTGAGGTGCTGGCTTTGTCTGGCATGAGCCGCGTGCTGGCAGAGGCGCGCCCCATCCTCTTTCTGGAGCTGCACGGCCCACAGGCTGCCCAGGTCGCCTGGGAGGTCCTTCTGGGGAGCGGTTACCAGATCTCGCGCATGGTAGCTGGCTTCCCGGCGGTGCCATCTCTACAGGCATTAGATTGGAAGGCGTATCTTGTGGGCTTTCCCTTGGATAGCGACTGAAATGAGCTATGATAGTGCTAAACAGGTTGAACTCCAGTTGTTACCCTTGGTCAGAGGTAATTGGATATGTTGAGTTTGGATAACCCACGTTGGCAAGATCTGAAGGCGAATGGTGATCCGTTAGAAATTCCTCAATTACT
>Ga0154775_1001_pt1 | contig 9987 bp, 10 predicted proteins | sample Rifle2008BG16ft_FD_105783 | JGI IMG/M metagenome (GOLD analysis project Ga0154775, IMG submission 105783) | Chloroflexi bacterium RBG_16_58_14 | reverse complement strand
AAGGCCCGCAGTAACTGTTAGCGGTCTGTACCCGCTGTGGTATACTCCCGCACGCCGCTGGGGAGGTAACCAGGCGGCAGATAACGGAGAGGTAGCGTAGTCTGGCCTAACGCGCGCGCCTGGAGAGCGCGTGTACCGCAAGGTACCGCGGGTTCGAATCCCGCCCTCTCCGCCTTTTGTTTAACTCCCCTTTACCCCGCCGTCCCCATCGCCCTCAGTAACAATCCCACCAGAAACAGCAACATGAGGCCGTAGATGAGCATCTCCCTCCGCTCCTGCCTGCCTTTGGTGAAAGCCCAAACGCCGGGAATTACCAGTGCTGACGCCACTCCGTAGAGAAAATGGATACCCCGTTCCGGGCGCAAACCGCTCAGCCACAGGGTTACGCCCAACCCACCCTGGACGAGGATCAAAAGCTCGCCGATGATCAGCGCCCCCCAGTAGTTGCTGTCTGCCCCTTGCTTGCGAAAAAAACGCCACAAGCCCCAGGCTGCCATAAAGAGAATGAAAAGCACGGCTGTCGTAGCCATCCGTCCATGGACATCAGAGAGCGTCATGGGTGCCTCCCGCGAGAATTTTGGACAGTCCCTTGATCATACCATAGCCAGGCCATCGGCAAGGACCGTTCACTGTGCGGCCATCCAACCATCGGCAGGGTGATCAGTGGATCACCCTTTTGTGTGAAATTAAATCATTCCAAATGCTCGCCCGGGTTTATTTCAGCAGGGGGCTTTTTTGGTAGACTCCCATCCTGGGGAGGGGTTACTTATCCTACCCGAATTATCTTGTTTTGCCGGGATGCTTGTGATACAATTCTCAAATAATATTAAATATATACAATTTATCCTATTAGGAGAGTCAGGAAATGACCGATAAGCCCGATCGACCGGCTGAGAAGCGCGCTCCCATTAACCGTCGCGAGTTCTTGACCCTGGCCTGGCTGGCTTCGCTGGGTTTCCTCACCCTGGATATTGCCGGCGTAAGCTATCTGTTCTCTATACCGATTTTCAAAGAAGGTGAGTTTGGTGGGGTTGTGGATATGGGGACTGTGTCCGAGCTGCCACCGGCAGGCACTGCCCCGGCGAACCACCCCAAAGTGAAGATCTGGCTGTCCAATACGGATGAGGGCCTGGTCGCATTGTATAAAGTGTGCACCCATCTGGGCTGCCTGTACAACTGGAATAACCAGGAAGGCAAATTTATCTGCCCTTGCCACGGCTCGCAGTTCACGGCTGAAGGGCAGTATATCCAGGGTCCCGCGCCGCGCTCACTGGACAAGTTCGCCGTCAGTGCGATTAATTCGCAGACCGGCGAAGTGCTGGCTGGACCCACAGCGGGTCCAATGCTCTTAGAGGGAGTGCCAGCGGATGCAATTATCCAGGTAAACACTGGGGACAAAACCAAGGGAGCGCCCAAGGCATAATCGCCTCTGGGCTTCCAATCGTGTGCTGATAACCTGCATTGGGGAGGTTCTATGCTGAAATCCTTGAATTTCCAAGATTTGCGCAAAAAAGCCGGTAGCGCCATTGACCACCGGGTACGCATTATCACCGCCGGGATGGGGCTAGACGAGCTGCGCGCTGTGGTGCGCGGCGATCCACCGACCGAAAAGCCCAATCCGCGCTACAAAGTCCATACTACCAGCTTCCTCTTTCATATCAGGCCACGCTATTACGAGAAGGGTAGCACGATCCTCTCCCACACCTTCCGCCTGGGCTTTTTCACTTCCTTCTTTTTCTTCGTCGAGCTGTTCACCGGCTTGATCTTGATGGTCTACTACACGCCATCCCCGGAGGGGGCATACCAGTCGATCCTGGAGCTGGAGAGCAACGTGTTCTTTGGCCAGTTGATGCGCGATATGCACCGCCTGGGTGCTGAGGCGATGGTGATCTTCACCGTCTTGCACATGTTGCGCACGTACCTGACTGGCTCCTACAAAAAAGACCGCTCGTTCACCTGGCTCACCGGGGTAATTCTTCTTTTTGTTACCCTGGCCCTCAGCTTCAGCGGTTACTTGCTCCCCTGGGATCAACTGGCCTACTGGGCGGTGACCATCGGCACCAGCATGGCTGAAGCCGTACCCATCTTCGGAGAGCAGGCGAACCTGCTCTTGCGCGGCGCGCCGGACATCGGCGCCGGCGGCTTGCTGCGCTTCTATTTGGGACACGTTGTCTTGCTCCCATTGCTTGCCGTCCTGGTGATCAGCGTCCATTACTACAAGGTAGCTCGCGAGCACGGCATCTCCCTGCCCGCCAAATACGAAGAGGGTAATGTCCCGGCAGATGTGAAGAAGAACGCCAAAGGCCGCCTGGATTTCATCCCCGACCTGTTGAGCCACGAAGTCTTTCTAACTGCCCTGGGTTTGCTGGCCGTAACTGCTGGAATCGTCGCCCTGGGCTACAGCGCTCCCCTTGAAAGCCATGCCAACCCGCAGCAGACTCCCCTGGACACCAAAGCCCCCTGGTACTTTTGGTGGCTGCAAGGCATGCTCAAGCTGGGCGATAAGACACTGATGGGGGTTATCCTCCCTGGGATCATGACCTTGCTCCTGGTTGCTTTGCCCTACATCGATCGCAATCCCTATCGCAGCCTGTTCAAACGCCCGTATGCGGTAGCCATCGGTATACTGGCAGTCATGCTGCTGGTTACGCTCAGCTACATGGGGCTTCCGATCTATAACATTGAGACCCCGGCAGCCACGCGCATCGTCCAGGATCTTGCTCCCGAAGAGGGCCCTGGGCCGCTCTACGACGTGCCGTTTGATCAGCTCCAACCCGGTGTCTACATCGTATCAGAAAATCCCCCGGATGAGCTTTGCCCACAAATCGATTTCGGCTGCCCGGTCTTCACCGAGGTGTTTCACCAGTTCAATGACGACGTGATCTATGCCGCCACGCAAGAAGGCCTGCCTCCCTACCAGCAGCTGCCGAACGCCGATGCCGTCATGCTGGTCGAGGACTGGCAGAAAGACCTGCGCAAGGTGACCATGCGCATCACCTGGGACGATGTGGAAAGCGGGAAGAGCACGACCTACGAAAAACACGTATTCCTCCACCGCAATAGTGGCGGGGAATGAGCCTGCCCTGACGGAGGTCATGAGCTAATATGTCTCGAATAAACGTTGAAATACTTCTGGGGACCCTCATCGTGCTGCTCACTGGCGGCATGTTGCTGGCCTATGGCATTAACGAGCAGGCGCGCATGGATGAGTATAAGGTTGCCCAGGCTGCCAGCGCCATCGAAGCCGGGGCAGCCCTCTTTGATAACAATTGTCGAGGCTGTCACGGGGTTCAGGGTGAAGGTGTTGTCGGGTTGTGCCCTCCGCTCAACGATCGCTTCTTCTTCACCGAACGGGTGAAAGAGGTGGGTTGGACGGGGACGTTGGAAGATTATATTGTCTCCACTGTTGCCGGCGGTCGTCTGGCATCTACCCGTCCCGAGCTGTACCCCGGTAGTGGCAAGCCTGCCATGCCTTCCTGGTCTGAGCGCTTTGGTGGCCCTCTGCGCGACGACCAGATTCGCGATCTGGCGACCTTTATCATGAACTGGGAATCAACCGCTCCGGATCGTGAAACCGCGCCTGCGCTGACCGGGCCTGCAGTGGGAACGGATATCACCCAGGAATTGCCTCCCGGCGAAGTGGCCAATGGCGAGGCGCTGGCGACTTCGAAAGGTTGCGCCGGTTGCCACGTAACCACTAATAATGGCCCAGCCTGGGCTTCGTCTGCCGGCCAGCCCGGGATCGGCGACCGGGCAGCCACCCGGATTGCACAGGACGATTACGCCGGCAGCGCGACAACCGCTGAGCAGTACCTGCTCGAATCGATCGTGTTGCCGGGCGCCCATCTCGTCCCGGGATTCCAGATACAAATGCCGGCTAACTTTGGGCAGTCGTTGACCGCTCAAGAAACCGCCGATCTGATCGCCTATATGCTGACCGTAAAGTGAGGCAGCCATGTGGCCTTCGAAACGCCTGCCTAAGCTCGCCCTGGTCTGGTTTTTAGCACTGGTCTGCCTGGCGCTCAATGTCGGCCTGGCCAGCGCGCAGACGCCCGACTCGGGACAGATCGATCTGGGGGCGCGTCTGTTTGCTGATAATTGCGCCGTCTGCCATGGCAGCGACGGTCAGGGGCGAGTTGGCGCTACCCTCTCGAAGGACTGGCCTTCGCTGCGCCCGGATTTGCTGGTCAGGTCGACGATTGAGAGCGGCGTGCCTGGCTCACCGATGGTTGCCTGGAGCCAGCAGAAGGGCGGGCCACTCACTGCCGCGGACATCGATGCCCTGGTTGCCTATATCCTAAGCTGGCAGACCGGCGGATTTCCCGCCATCCCACCTACAGCTACACCCCACCCTCGCCCAGTTTTGACTGCTGTGCCAGATGTGGCAGGCGATCCAAACAACGGGGCCATCGTTTACGATCAAAACTGCGCCGTCTGCCATGGCCCGAATGGAGAGGGCCGCATTGGAGCTACCCTGTCGAAAGATTGGCCGGCGCTCCGTCCTGACTTGAGCATGAAAACCACCATCTCCAATGGTATCCCTGGTTCTCCGATGCCTGCCTGGAGCCAGGATAATGGAGGCCCGCTGGCGGAGACGGAAATTAACAATGTGGTGGCATTCTTACTTGCGCTCCCCAGCACGTACGTTCAGCCTGAGCCTGCCACACCAACACCCGCCCCAAACGCATTCTTCTCTGGTTGGGGTGGCATAATCCTGGCATTGGCCTTGTTTGTGGCCTTGGTGAGCGTGGCGATTTTTGTCCAGACTCGCAGCAAATAACGATCCGGATTATAAAAGCAGGAATTGGCGTCAACGGCCAACCCCTGCTTTTTTTAGATTTTACGCAGTTGAGGGGGATTTTGGGGGTGTTTGGTCATCCGTTTGGAGCAGGGGATAACCAATCAATTCCATACCTTGCAGGAACAGGCCAAACATCGCCAGCGCTAACCATAAGAAGAAAAAAGTCACTACCCAGGCCAGGACGGTAATGATGGTCGGCATGTTCTCTCCCAGGGTTTCCAGGCGGGCGCTCAGGTTGGCAGCCGTTGTCTGATATTGCAGCAGCACGGTTTGCGCTTCCTGCAGGCTGGCGTTAATCTCACCGATATTGGTTGCTATTTCAGTAATATCGCTCTGGATGTTATCTACGTTGCCGGTGGATTGGTCAATGCTCTTGCTCATCGTCTCAAACGTGGTGGGAAGCTTGTCCAGGCTTTTGGAGACGTTGCCAATTGCCTCGTGGAGAGGCACCTCCGGATCGTACAAGTCTGGTGAGATGAATGGCAGGCTGGATACCGCGCGCAACACGCCATCGATCACCCGCGCCCCTTTTTGGGCTCCCTCCAGGGCTGATTGGGTGGATTGAATCGTGGAAGGCAGCGTGCCATCCATCAGCTTCGACAGGCCTTCCAGGAGCGGCTTGGTGTTTTCAATGGTCTGTGCAGTGATATGGATTGTATTTTCCAGGGTGCTGATGCTCGAAGTAACCGTCTCTAGCGCACTGTTGGCGACCTCCAATCCCTGGACGGTGGTGTTCAGAGTTGTGGTAAGTAGCTGGATGGTGGTCGTCGCCCCGGTCGTTACGGTATCCTTATACTTCCAGGTCACGAATACTCCAGCGATGTTGAAAATCATACCGCTGACTGCAGCAATGATGAGCAATATTCCGACAACGCGATTGAGATTTTTTCTCATGCTCAGTTTCCCTTCTTGCTATGTCATTATCCCAATTTTGTGATAATCGTGGCGTATTTTACCACCGGGGCGAGAAGACTGGGGTTATCAGGTTATAATTCTCTAATCCGATATGCACATCCTTGTAACCAACGACGATGGTATTGCCGCGCCGGGTTTGCTCGCCCTGGCGGGTGAAATGCGACCTTTGGCGCAGGTGACTGTATTGGCTCCGGACCGTAACTGGTCTGCCTCCGGGCATGTGAAGACCATGCATCGCCCACTGCGCGTCAAAGAAACGGTGCTGGCCGACGGCAGCCCAGCTTTGACAACTGACGGCGCGCCTTCCGATTGTGTCGCCCTGGCGCTGCTGGGATTATTACCCCAAAAAATCGACCTGGTCGTCTCCGGCATCAACCCAAACCCCAACCTGGGCCACGATGTAACCTATTCCGGCACAGTGACGGCTGCCATGGAAGCTGCCATTTGGGGTTTGCCCGGGGTGGCTATATCGTTGGATTCGCCGGAGACACAATCCGGCCCGCTGGACTATGCCCCCGCAGCGCGTGTTGCTGCGAAGGTGGTCCTCGCCATCCTGGGTAATGGCTTGCCTAAAGATGTCCTTCTCAACGTAAACGTGCCCTACCTGCCGGACGAAAAAATCGAGGGGTTTTCGTTCACCCGCCAGGGGTTGCGCGTTTACCGCGACACGCTGGTAGTGCGCCAGGACCCGCGGGGCAAACCCTACTACTGGATCGGCGGTGAAGCTCCCACCGGTGTGCGCGAAGATGGCACCGACTTCGGTGCCCTGGCGAAGGGGTATGTCTCGATTACGCCGCTCCAACTGGACCTGACCGCATACGCCTCACTGGATGAGCTGCGCCTCTGGAAGTGGTAAGGTCCAATGGACCTGCCTGGCTTGATAGACGCGTAATTTGTGACGCTATTCTGGCAGGACGAAATCGAAGTGCCAGGACGCCTTTCCATTTTCGTGCAGTTGGGAGAGATCACTGAGCACTTCAAACCAGGTGTTGCCGGGCTTCAGTGGGTAAGCACGCTCGTCGGGCAAGGTCAGCTTGAGCAGTTGGTCTGGCGTTTCGTGTTCCCAGGTGATCGGGTAAATCTGGCCATCGCGCAACGCGTAGCCGGCACCACCTCCCTCTAACGCCTGGTCGATGATATCCGTGTTGCTGTAGCGAATATAGTATTCATGCGGAACAAGCAGGATCAGGACGTTTGCTGCCGAGATCTGGCTGTTGGTCAGGCTGTCGGTCATGGGCGCGTAGGCCGTGCCCCTGCCGTAATCGTCCTGCGTTTCCTGGAAGCGCAAGTATCGCCCCTGAGAGGTGTTGTACTCCCAGCGATGGTATGAGACGGCCGAGTAACGGATCGATACTTCAGTTGCCAGATGGCCGCTCTTGGGTGTTTCGGCCTCGAAGCGCAGGCCGGTTAGTTTTTGGCGCGCGTTGTCCGTGCGGCGGCCTTCGAGATACGGAGCGATCTGGGGGGTATCGGCAAACAGGGTGTTATAGGCGTACTTAGGTCCGATCCGGCATAGCGGAGGGCAGTTGTTAGCCCGCTCTACGATAAGGAATGGGCGGATATCTGCCTGGGTCAAGAATTCCAGCACCGGGTCGTCAGCCCAGCCGAATACCAGCACGCTCCGATACATGCGCAGGATATGCTCGTCGAAAAGGCGCGCCGAGCGCACCGGGCCGACCCGGTTGGCCTCCATGCCGTAGAAGATCCCGATGAAGCGCGACATCTCGTCTCCGATGTAGTATTCGTAGACATGGTCGGCCGCAGAGAGCCCCCATTGAGGGCGCACACTGCGCGGGAAATTGGTCACTTTGATTGCGATAGGACGGCGCTCCAGCAGGCTGGGGGCTGCCACGGGGAGCCCGCTGAGGGGGTTGACTTCTTTGGGGAAGTAGGCTGGCCCGTAAGCAGAACGGCCGGGGAGCGGGGTGGCCGCAGCCAGAATAGTTTCCCGGACGGGCATGGCCACCGCCGTGGCCTGCGTGGCAGCGAACAGGATGAATGCGCTGAGGAGAATGATCGCCAGGCGCTTCATGAGGCAGGTTTCGCTCCATTAAGTTGAGAGACCATCTTCTTGATTGTATTACACGAGTCGTCAAGCCCCCTCAATAGATTTGTTAGGCGCTTCCGGTGTGCGTCATGGTGCGGGGAGACCTGCCTGGCTCAGCAACGCATCTCATGGGATGCGGTTCTCGAATCGCCACACGCCGGGGGCTTTTTCCTCTATCTTGGTATACAGTCCCATCACCTGGAACCAGGTATTGCCCGGTTTGAACGGAAACAGCTGGCCGTTCTGATCGGTGAGGGATAACACCGAATCCAGTGCTTGCCGGTTCCACTGCACTTCGTACGCCTGCCCGTTGCGGAAAGCCAGTGCCTTGCCGCTGCCGATCAGGTCAATGTCGATGCGTGTATTCCCCCCGGGCTGGGGGTTGTGGGTGGCGAATAAGATCACCACGTTATCGGCTGCTATCTGCGCTCCGTTCTGGCGGTCCGTGAGCGGCGTATAAGCCTCATCCACCCCGGTCGTGTCTTCCTGGGTATCCTGGAAGCGCAGGTAGCGCCCGCTGGTGGGATCATAATCCCAGCGGGAGTAGGCGCTGATCGAGTAGCGGTTGTAGATCTGCTGGCCTGGGCCGCCGTTAGACGGGGGCTGGTGCTCGAAAGTCATCCCGTTCAGGTTCTGGCGCACGTTATCCACGCCCTTGCTGGTGGCATATTTACCAATTTCGGCAGTATTTCCGACCAGGTAATTGAATCCGTTGGGGTCGACGCGGCATAGCGCCGGGCAGTTACCGCTGCCTTCCAGCACCAACCAGTTGTAATACTCAGAGTTGAACAACCGCTGGATCACCAGTCTGTCTGCCCCGCCGAAGACGAAGATCGTTTTGTACATGCGGATAATATGATCATCAAAGTAGCGCGCCGAGCGGATCGGCCCTACCTGTTCGGAGTCATTGCCGTAAAAAATGGCGTTGAAGCGGGTCAGCCCGTTGTTCTGGTAATAATCATAAACGATGTCTGCCAGGGAGACCCCGATGGGGGGGCGCTGGCCGCGGGGAAAGATCTGTATCTTCACTGCTATGGGACGGCGTTCGAGCAGCGCAGGGTCTTCGACGGGCAGCCCGGTGAGAGGGTTGACGTCGCTTGGGAAGTTATCCGGCCCGTAGTCCTGGGGAGGCAGTGTGGCGGTGGCGGTTGCCAATGGGGTAGGTGTGACGGTGGCAGTAGCCGAAGGCGCTGGTTTTGTAGCGGTGGGGGTGGAGGCAATCGATGCCAGCGCCTGGATCTCGACGGCCAGCCCTGTCGTGGTTGGCGTGGCGCGCACGGGTAGATCCCTGGTGGCGCAGGCGCTGAGCAACATGCCGCTGGCGATGATTTGGATCAGGCGATAAGTGAATAATCTTGTTTGCATGGAACATCCTCGGCTCGCGTTGGGTATCATACCGCGATTATCGACCTTTGCCAACCGTATGCAATTCGAGTAGAGTCGCCTATAATTCTTCGCGATGGGAGAGATGCCTGGCAGGCGTATTTTTACCCGTACATTGCTGAAGCGCTCGGTGTACCTGGCGGTGGGGGTGCTCTTGATCGGCTGGCTGCTCAACACGCCCGGTGGGCTGCTAGGGAAAGCCGATGCCATCGGGTATGCTGTTTGCCATCGCATTGCCGTGCGCTCTTTCTTCCTGGGTGAGCGCCAGCTTCCCTTGTGTGCGCGCTGTTCCGGGATGTACCTGGGAGCCATGCTTGGCCTGGCATACCAGGCGATTCTGAGTCCCCGCCGGGGTGGGCTGCCAACGCGGGGGGTGCTTGGGGTGATCATTTTCTTTGTGCTGGCCTTCGTCGTGGATGGCCTGAATTCGTTCCTCAGCTTTTTTCCGGGTGCACCCCTGCTCTACTCCCCCGCGAACTGGTCGCGCCTGGTTACCGGCACTGGCATGGGAATCGCCATAGCCGTTGCCCTGTACCCGGCTTTCACCCAGACCGTCTGGGCAGACCAGGACGCTCGTCCCGCTCAGCCGGGGCTGCGCGCCATGGCCGGGCTGCTGCTGTTAGCCGGCTTGGTGGACTTGTTGTTGCTCAGCAATAACCCGCTGTTGCTTTATCCGTTAGCTCTGATCAGCGCCGCCGGGGTGCTGGTGCTCCTGACCATGGCCTATAGCATGGTCTGGGTGATGTTTCTGCGCGCCGAAAATTCTTACCAGCGCTTTTCTCAGATGCTCTTTCCCCTGGTGGGCGGCTTTGGGTTTGCCTTGCTCCAGATTGCCCTGTTT
>Ga0154775_1025_pt14 | contig 10421 bp, 9 predicted proteins | sample Rifle2008BG16ft_FD_105783 | JGI IMG/M metagenome (GOLD analysis project Ga0154775, IMG submission 105783) | Chloroflexi bacterium RBG_16_58_14 | reverse complement strand
GCTGCGCACACGCTTCACCAGCCCCGCGCCTACCAGCAGGTCGCTTTCCAGCCCGGCGGTGAACGCCAGCAGTGTCAAACCGCCCGGTTCAGCCGATTGCTGGAAGCGCTCGATCAAGGCGCGCACGAAAGCCAGCGGGCGGCGGTAGAGCGTGCTGCCGCCCAGCGCCAGCATGCAGCCGGACGGGATCAGCTGCGCGGCCTCTTGGATGCTCATCTGCTTGTTCATGAATATCCTCCGTCCTGGCGGTGGTTCCACAAGTCTGGCAGCGCCTGGGGCAGCTGGTGAATGGTTGGGATGGATAGGCAGGCAGCCGGGTGCGGCCTGTTTTCACCGACCAGCACTGTGTAAAAGCCCATTTGAGTGGCTGGCTGCAGATTGCGGGCCGAGTCGTCCAGGTACACACATCTCCCTGGCTCTGATTCTCCTGCGATGCGCAGGGCGTGCCGGTAGGCATCGAGATTGGGTTTGGAGACGAACTCGATGGCGTGAATGTCGATGATGCCTTCGAAGCAGTCGTTCACGCCGAGGATGTTCATCACCCGGTGGGCGTGGTTAACGTCGGAATTGGTGAAGATAAAACGCCGTTGGGGCAGGCTGAGCAGCAAGCTGCGCAAGGTTGGGTCAGGATTCAAATAAAGGTGTAAGGGCAGGTCATGCACGTATGCCAGGAAATCCTCTGTGTCCACCTGGTGATTCACCTGCAGGCCGCGCAGTGTGGTGCCGTAGGTCACCAAATAGTGCTCGCGCAGCGCAGCCAGATCTTCATCCGGCAGCCCAAGCAGGTCTTGCATGTAGGTGTGCATGCGCCCACGGATGGCTTCCCATAAGCCTAATGAAGCCGGGTAGAGCGTGTCATCAAGGTCGAAAAATACGGTGGTGAAAGGCATGATGGATATTATATTGTAGATTGTTGATTACTGAATGAAGATTAAACGTTGATGTGGAATCTAAATATGCCATAACTTTTATTTCGTATGTGCGACATTAATGGTGTAAGTTATCCAAATAAATCATAATATTGATTAACATATCAAGGAGAATAAAATGAAAAACTTATCACGATTGACTGTTCTGGTAATTATTTTGGCAGGTCTTGTCCTGGCGACCGGCATCGCTTATGCCCGCGGTGCACAAACCGCACTGCAGATTGACCTGCGCGGCAACGGTACCCTCGAGGACAATGGCGCCGCTGGCACCGCGGGTATTGACCTGCGCGGTAATGGTACCTTGGAAGACAGCTTCTCTTCCAGCAATAGCTCATCCAGCTCGCAAAGCAATGAAGATGAGATGGAGATCGTCGGTACGGTAGACAGTATTACCAGCGACACCATCGTAATCTCAGGCACGGTGATCGCCATCACCGCAGACACGGAGATCGATGGCACTATCGCCGTAGGCGACACGGTCAAGGTGCATGTCTACACCGCTGACGACGGCACGCTCACCGCCCGCGAGATCGAATTGAACGAGGACAGCGGTGACATGGAAGACTCGGACGAAGATGAATCGGAAGACCAATCGGGTGACGACAAGAATGGCAGTTCGAGCAGCGATGACTCGCAGTCGGATGACCACAGCGGCAGCAGCTCGAGCAGCGATGACTCGCAGTCGGATGACCACGACGGCTCCTCTGGCAGCGATGACTCGCAGTCGGATGACCATGGCGGCAGTGAGTCCGGTGGCGACGACTAAACGATCTTACTCCTCCCCTTTCACATCTTCCCCAGACAACCTTCTGGGGAAGCTTTTTATTAAAAGTTTATGTGAGATTGAAAGAAGCCATAACTTTATCCCCCAATAACACGACGTACATAGTGTGCAATATCCAAATTAGGCTAGACAAATTCAAGCACAGAAATGGAGATTGATAATGAAAAGCTTAACTCGTTTGACTGTTCTGGTGGTTGTACTGGTTGGACTTACCCTGGCGACAGGAGTCGCTTATGCTGGACAGTTTGATCAACAACTGTCTGGCATTGTCCACCTGGTGCAAGGCACATCAGCACAAGCGCAGGACTTAATGGATATTGGCCTGCGTAATAATGCTGCTCAGCAAAAGAGCAGTTCGTCCAGCACGATGGATGACGATGAGATAGAGATCGTCGGCATCGTTACTGGCATCACCACGGACACCATCACCGTCTCAGATACGGTGATCGCCATCACCCCAGAGACTGAATTCGAAGATGAGGTCGCCGTGGGCGATATGGTCAAGGTGGAGGCTTTCTATGCCGACGACGGCACGCTGACTGCTCGCAAGGTCGAGTTGTTCGAGCAAGATGATGGTGAAGAAGTTACGATCATCGGTGTCCTCACCAGCATCACCACGGACACCATCACCGTCTCAGATACGGTCATCGCCATCACCCCGGAGACCGAATTCGAAGATGAGGTCGCCGTAGGCGATATGGTCAAGGTGGAGGCTTTCTATGCCGATGACGGCACTCTGACTGCTCGCAAGGTCGAGCTGTTCGAGCAAGATGATGGCGAAGTGGTTACGATCATCGGTGTCCTCACCAGCATCACCACGGACACCATCACCGTCTCGGACACAGTCATCGCCATCACCCCGGAGACCAACTTCAAAGATGATGTCGCCGTAGGCGATATGGTCAAGGTGAAAGCCTTCTATGCCGACGGCGGCACCCTGACTGCTCTCAAGGTCGAGCTGTTCGAGGAAGATGGCAGCGGACCTGGTTATGGTTATGATGAGAAAGTGATGATCGTCGGGGTCGTGGAGAGCTTCTCCAGTGATTCCATCGTCGTCTCTGGCATCCCGATCTCAATCACAGCCCAAACAAAGATCGTGGGTGACATCCAGGTTGGTGACACGGTCAAAGTCCACGCCTTCCTGGCGGATGACGGAACCTTGACCGCCTGGAAAATTAAATGGCTGCCAGATGCAGTGAGCAATCCAGGTCACGGAGATAAGACGATGGTGATCGGAGGCATTGTAGAAAGCCTCAGCAGTGACACCATTGTTGTCTCGGGGATTGGGTTTGCCATCTCATCGGAGACAGTCTTTGATGGCGATATCGGCGTAGGCGATCGCGTTAAGGTGCTTGCCTACACTGCCGAGGATGGCACCGTCACCGTCCGCAAGGTCACCTTGCTCAAGGACGGTTCGGGGAGCGGCACGGATGCATCTCCTCGCGGCGGTGATAACACGAGCAACCGTAGTGACCGCAGTGGTTCTGGCAGTGGTGATCAATCCCAGAGCAGCGGTGGCAGTGACAAGGGTGGAGGCGGCAGCCACGGTGGTGGCAGTGACAAGGGTGGAGGCGGCAGCCACGGTGGTGGCAGCGATAAGGGCGGAGGTAACGGCCGCGGAGGTGGTCGGGACAAGTAACGGCTGACCCCATCATACAGGTAAAAGTAAAAAGGCGTTCCCACGCTCCGGCGTGGGAACGCTTTTATACTATAATTATCTCATGCCCATCCATGTCCTAGCCCCCGAAGTCGCCTCGCAGATCGCTGCCGGGGAGGTGGTCGAACGACCCGCCTCCGTCGTGAAGGAATTGCTTGAAAACGCGCTCGATTCTGGTGCTCGTCTGATCAAGATCCTGGTCGAGGGGGCGGGAAAACGTCTTGTTGAGGTTTCCGACGATGGCGCAGGCATCCCCGCCGAGGAGCTGGCGCTGGCAGTCGAACGGCACGCCACCAGCAAGCTCTCCAGTGCAAGCGATCTGTTCCACATCCGCACATTGGGCTTCCGCGGCGAGGCGTTGGCTTCCATCGGTTCGGTAGCACGCCTGACCATTACCTCCCGCCCGCCGGATGCTGACATGGGGGCGCGCTTAGGCGTGGAAGGCGGTCAGGCAGGCAAAGTGCAGCAGGTGGGCGCGCCCGCCGGCACCCTCGTGCGCGTGGAAGAGCTGTTCTACAATGTGCCCGCGCGTCTGAAGTTCCTCAAGCAGGATGCCACCGAGCGGCGTCGCATTGACGAATTGGTGACCCATTATGCGCTGGCTTATCCCCACGTGCGCTTCCACCTCTACCAGGAGGGCAAGCCAGCGCTGTTGACCAGCGGGAACGGCGAACGGCGTGAGGTGCTTGCAACACTGTACGGGGTTGAAGCAGGTCGGCAGATGCTCGAAGTGCTGTCAGACGAGGACGATCTGCGCGTGACCGGCTTCATCAGCCCTACCAGCCTGACGCGCTCGAACCGCCGCGAGATCACCTTTTTTATCAACGGCAGGCCCGTACAGGACGCCGCGCTGATCGCCGCCCTGGTTCAGGCTTACCACACCCTGTTGATGGTCGGACGCTACCCAATCGCAGTGCTGTTCCTGGAGATGCCGCCCGAGATGGTAGACGTGAATGTGCACCCAACCAAAGCCGAGGTGCGCTTCCGGGACAGCGACCTGGTCTTCCGCGGCGTCCAGCGGGCGGTGCGGCGCGCGCTGCTGGCGCACACACCGGTGCCGGAAGTGAGCGCAGGTTTACGTTGGGTGCCGCAGCTCGGATGGCAGCCCCATCAAGGTTGGGAGCCCCGGCAGACAGACCCGGCATGGGCCATGTCGCAGGACCTGCAAGGGCAGACCCCGTCCACCGGTACAGCTTCCCTGCCTGATCTGGCGAATATCCAACCGCCGCTCCCTGCCCAGCGCATGCCCCTGCTGCGCCTGGTAGGTCAGATCGCCTCGGCGTATCTGGTAGCGGAGGGACCGGACGGTTTGTACCTGATTGACCAGCACGCCGCCCATGAGCGGGTCTTGTTTGAGCGTTTTATGCGCCTGCATCACACCTCTCAGGGGCAGTCGGACGATTATCCAACCAATCCAGGCGTGCCTGCCCAGGCACTGCTGGAACCGGCCGCGGTTGAGCTGCCGCCTGCCAGTGCGCGCTTGCTGGAGGAGCAATTGCCAGTCCTGGCGCATTTGGGCTTCCAGGTGGAACCGTTTGGGCGCGGCACTTTCCTGGTGCGCGCCATCCCCGCGCTGCTGGCGGGGTTGAACCCGGCCTCAGCGCTGGCAGTTTTGGTGGAGGATTTCGAGGAAGACGAGGCACCCCTGCAGGCGGAAGTCGAGGCGCGCATCATCGCCCGGGTGTGCAAGCGGGCGGCGGTGAAATCGGGTCAGGCGTTGTCTCCCGAAGAACAGCGTAGCCTGTTGAATGACCTGGAAGCCTGCCAGAGCCCTCGCACCTGCCCGCATGGCAGGCCTACCATGATCCATCTCTCGGTCGATCTGCTCGAGCGCCAGTTTGGACGGCGCGGAGCCAGGTAGGTGCAACCTGCGCGCAGCCTGGCTGGAAAACCCTGAACGCGACATCTGCCTGATCGATACACGTCAGGTGGAGATACCCCTTGCGGGAGATGACGAAGCGCTAATCGAGGTGCTGCTGGCGGGAGTGTGCAGCACAGACCTGGAATTGCTGCGCGGCTACTATTCCTTCGCGGGCGTGCCAGGGCATGAGTTCGTCGGGCGGGTGGTTGCCTGCCCGTCAGACGCAGGTTGGGTGGGTCGGCGCGTGGTGGGCGAGATCAACATTTCCTGCGGCAAGTGCGTATATTGCAAGGCCGGCATGCCCAACCACTGCGCAGAGCGCAAAGCCCTGGGCATCAACGGTCACTGGGGCGCCTTCGCCGAGCGACTGACCCTCCCCGTGCGCAACCTGCACGCCGTGCCAGACAGCGTTTCGAACCAGGCGGCCGTGTTCACCGAACCGCTGGCAGCCGCACTGGAGATCCAGACACAGGTGCTGATCCGTCCCGAACAGCAAGTGCTGGTGGTGGGAGCGGGGCGGCTGGGGCAGCTTGTGGCGCAGACGCTGGCGCTGACCGGCTGCAAATTGAGCGTGGTGGCGCGCCATCCTCGCCAGCGCACGCTATTGGAAGCGCGGCACATCCGTTGGATCACCGAGGAGCAGGTCTTGCACGGCTTGTCCGAGCTGGTGGTGGATACCACAGGCACGCCGGAGGGCTTTGCGCTGGCGCGCCGGGCGGTCATGCCGCGCGGCACCATTGTGATGAAGAGCACCTACAAGGGGGAACTAGCCGTCAATTTCTCGTCGCTGGTTGTGGACGAGATCACTCTGGTCGGCTCACGCTGCGGTCCGTTCAAGAAAGCTTTGGAGTTATTGGAAAGCGGCAAGGTGGAGCCTCTCCCGCTGATCGAGGCGACCTATCCCCTGGAGAAGGCTGCACAAGCGATCGGACACGCCGCCCGTCCGGGTGTGCTGAAGATTTTGATTGACCCTAAGGCGTCGGTAAGCTGACCGTAAAGGTGCTGCCTTTCCTTACCTCGCTTTGCACACTGATCGTCCCCTGGTGCGCTTCGACAATCCGTTTGCAGATTGACAGCCCGAGCCCGGTGCCGGGGGTGATCTTTTCTGTGCCGGGCACCCGATAAAATCTCTGGAACAGGCTGGGTAGATTTTCAGCGGGGATGCCCTGACCAGTGTCGCTGACCGAGATGACCAGTGCCCGCGGCTCAAAGTGGGCGCTAATGGTGATCGAACCTCGCGGGTGGTTGTATTTGATGGCGTTGGAGATCAGGTTGATCAACACCTGCTTGATCTTGTCCTCATCCGCCTGGATCGGGGAGAGGCTGGCAGGCAGATCCAGGTGCAGCGATAGCTCTTTCTCTACCGCCCGCCCCCGCATCAGCTCCGTGCAGTCTTCGATCAGCTTGCCTGGGTTGAAGGTGGACATGTGGTATTGGGCTCGGCCTGATTCCAGGCGTGCCAGGTCCAGGAATTCGGAGGCCATGTCCGAGAGGCGGAATATTTCGTCGCGCACCATCTCGACGATATGTGCTCGCTCTTCTTCCCCCAGCTCGGGACGCAGCATCAGGTGGGTGGCAGTGTTCAACGAGGCAAGTGGTGTGCGCAGTTCGTGCACCAGCTCGGCGATCAAGTCGGATTGTTGAAAGAGACGCGCATTTTCAATTGCCAGGGCGGCCTGTGCGCCCAGGGTAGTCAGGATCTGCTGGTCTTCGGCGTTGAAAGCTCCGCGCCGTTTGTTAATTGCCTCCAGCGCGCCTACCACCTTATCTTTGTTGATCATGGGTACGCCCAAAAGCGAGCTGGTCTTGGTCTGTGTCATCCGGCTCACCTGGCTGAAGTGACGACTGTCATTTGCAGCATCGGCAATGATCAAGGGCTGGCGGTTTGTCACGATCCAACCCGCAATGCTGCCCTCGAGCGGTACGCTCAGCCCCTGCAGTACAGGCTGATCAAGATTGGTCGTAGCCTCGAAGTACAGCTCTTGCTTGACCTGGTCATAGAGCAGGATAGAGGCCTGCTCAGCATCGCTCAAGTCCGCTGCCGCCCGCACGATCCGGCGCAGCAGCACATCCAGATCCAGGGTAGAGGTCAGGTCCTGGGAGATTTCGATCAGGCGCTGGTAGCGGTCTAGCATATTTTCGCGTTTAGCGTCAAGCAAGCAGCACCTCCGCAGTAAGCCTGGGGAGCAGATCCGCCACGTCGCCGCGCAGGATCACGTCCGCACGTACATCCACGTAGGTTTCGGTACGGTTGACGATCACCAGGTGGGCTCCATGTTCCAGCACATCCACCGGCAGCCTGGCAGACGGCATGACTTCCAGCGAGGTGCCTGCCACCAGCATCAAGTCGCAGGTCTTGCAGGCCTCTTCTGCTTGCAGCCAGATGCGTATGGGAAGCTGCTCTTCATAGAGGATCACATCTGGTTTCAGGATGCTGTTGCACAACTCACAGCGCGGGATGGTCATATTGTCAATATAATCATCGATGATGCCGTCGGAGATATATTGACGGTAGCAGCCCACGCAGGTCAGCGTATTGAATGTACCATGAATTTCCAGAACATGCCGGGCACCCCCGCGGGTATGCAGGGCATCGATATTTTGGGTAATGATCGTTTTGAGAAAACCCGCCTGTTCAAGGTCTGCCAGGGCGTGATGGGCCTCGTTGGGTTGAGCAAGCAGCATGTGGCTGGCGAGTGGGTGCATCCAGGCAAAGAACAGTTCCGGGTTGGTGCGGAAGGTCGTCAGCGAGGCTACCTCCATAGGTAGATATTTGGTCCACAATCCGCTGCCCTGGCTGCGAAAATCGGGGATGCCCGAAGGCGTGGAGATGCCTGCCCCGGTCAGTGCTACCACGTTGTTTGATTGGCGGATGAGATCTGCTGCCTGGGCGATGAGATCAGCTTGATGAGTTTCTGGTTTGCTCATTCCTTTGGACGGACTCGCTTGCTGATGCTGTCTGCCAGCTTCAAGAATTGCTGCGAGGTCAGGTTGTCTGGATGCTGTACCACCAGCGGTACGTTATTGCGCGCTGCCTGGTAAACCAGTTCAGGAGCAGCGGTGAAAACGATGCCGATAGGATGCTTATATTCCTTCTGCACCTGAGCCAGCGAAAACTGCATTTCTGAGCGCTGGCGGTTATACAGTACCGTGTTGATCCGTCCTTCGCCAAAGCCGCGCGCGGCCAACGCATCCATCAGGATGTGCGTGCGGGTCAGGGTGTGGGGGATTGGCTCGAGCACGACGATCACTTCGTCGCATATATTCAGGACTTTATCGGTGATCGGGGAAAGCGCCGGGCCGAGGTCGAGCATGATGTATTGTGCCAGGAATTGCAGGTGCTGTGCAATGGCCTCGAAATGCTCCGTGTGGCTCAGGTGGCGTGCGTCGAACGGGTTGTATGAGGACAGCAGCAGGCGCACGTCGGTCTTATGGGTCAGCAGTTCCGATTCGACATCCTGCAGATTGATCTCGGACGGGGCCTTCAGCAGCAGACGGTTCATCCCCTCGGGGTTGAGATAGCCCAGGTCGAGCGCCATCGTGCCTTCGCCTGGGCGAAGCTCGGCAATGATCACATCTTTTTTGGTGCGGGTGCGCAGGCTGATACCCAGGTTGAGTGCCAGGGTCGAGACGCCCAGACCACCTTTCACGGATAAGACACCAATCACATAGCCTCGCTCGCGTGAGGGTACCACGGGTGCGCTGCCTGCGCCGGTCTTGCGCCCGCGTGCCAGGACGGCTTTGACATGTGCAAACAGTTCGCGCGGCTGGGTGGGCTTGGTCAGATAGTCGTCCACGCCCACTTCGAAGCCCATGACTTTGTCATCCACCTGTGACTTGGCCGTAAACATGATGATGGGGATGTCGGCAGTAGCAGGGTTGGCGCGCAAGCGACGGGCGACCTCATAACCGTCCATACCCGGCATCATCACGTCCAGGAGAATTAAATTGGGAAATTCAGCCTGTGCGATAGTCAGGGCTTGATTACCGTTATCAGCCGCAGTAATCTGGTACCCCTGGCGCTGCAGCATCAATCCCACCAGGCGCAAGGTGTCGAGATCATCATCCACGACCAGAATCTTCTCAGGCATCGCGTCTCTCCTGATTCTATCAATGATGGTTAATGTTGCTTTCAGTCTAGCACAATCCGGGCTTCCCGGCAAGGGGATTTCGTGCCTCTGTAAAGGTAAGCTATAATCAATATTACATGAGCCTTATCATGTTAGATTCGCTCGACCTGGTCCTCCGAGATGAGTGCGGGCTGGACAAATCCAGTCTGCTGCTGGTCGGCGTCTCAGGCGGACCAGACAGCCTGTGTCTGCTGGATGTGCTCCACCGTCTGGGATACCCGCTGCATGTGGCGCACGTCAATCACCTGCTGCGCTCGCAGTCCGTCTCAGAGCTGCAGCTGGTGCAGCAGGCTGCCGTTCAGCGCGGCCTGCCGTTTTCATCCACCGAAGTGGATGTGCTGGCGTATGCAGACCAGGAGACACTGACCGTAGAAGAGGCCGCACGCAGCCTGCGGTATCGCTTTTTGTTCACTATCGCCCAACAGACTGGTGCACAGGCGGTCGTGGTGGGGCATAACGCCGACGACCAGGTGGAGACAGTGCTGCTGCATTTACTGCGGGGGAGCGGGTTAGCTGGGCTGCGCGGCATGTCTGTGCGGGCACTGCCCAACACCTGGAGCACGGCGCTTCCCCTGCTGCGCCCGCTGCTGCGCACCTGGCGCACTGAGATCGATGTCTATTGTGTTGAGAATGGCCTTCAGCCTGCCCAGGATCTGAGCAACCTGGACCCTACCTACACCCGCAACCGCCTGCGTCTTGAGTTGATCCCCCTGCTGGAAAGCTACCAGCCGGGCGTGCGTGGGCGCCTGATGAACCTGGCGAAGCTGGTGAGCGCTGAGGATGACTTCTTGAGCGATTTGCTTGAGGCCTCCTGGCAGTCTTGCCTGCTTCAGCAGGGTGAGCGCTTCATTGAGTTGCATCTTGAGCGGTTGCGCGATCAGCCCCTGGCACTCCAGCGACGCCTGCTCCGCCGGGCGGTGGATTTGCTTCGCCCCGGCCTGATGGATATCACTTTCGATCATATCGAACGAGCGCTGCAGTTCGTCAGACAGCCGCCGAAGACCAGGCAGACGGATTGGATGGCAGGGCTGCGCCTGATTGTCGAGGGCGAGAGCCTGTG
>Ga0154775_1100_pt1 | contig 10505 bp, 12 predicted proteins | sample Rifle2008BG16ft_FD_105783 | JGI IMG/M metagenome (GOLD analysis project Ga0154775, IMG submission 105783) | Chloroflexi bacterium RBG_16_58_14 | reverse complement strand
GAGCCATCCTGGGAGTCGACAGCTTCCAGCACCGCCGCCAGCAGGTTCTTCAGCAGGGCGTGGATGCTGGTATCGGGAGTGATCGAATCCAGGCTCTGCTGCAGGTTGTTTAATGCGCTGATGATGTGCTGCAGGCGGTACAGTTCTTCGCGCAGGGCGAGATTCTCATCCTTGAGGCGGCTGTTCTCTTCTCGCAGGGTGCGCAGGGTATGGGTGCGGGGCGCAGTGAGCATGTTTACCTCCCAGTTTGGAGTTCGGGCTGCATGGTCAGAGCCATTTCGGGTTCTGCGGTGGGGTTCATCAGTGCAAGCAGCACAGGATGGCTGCCATAGGCGCCGTGATATTCCGGGGGGAGCATGGCGGCAATCCGGCACATGATCTCGTCTGTGTTGCGCTGCAAGTCATTCTCCCGGTCCGCCCGGGTTACCGGTGGCAGATGGATGGGTTTACCAAATTGGATGACAATCTTCGGGCGGCGAAAACGGAGCAACTGGCGCATGGCTGTCTCTGTCCCGTAAATTGCAGCCGGGACGACGGTCACAGCGGCTTTATCCGCCAGGTAAGCGGCTCCCGTCTTGGCGCGGGTTAGCGCGCCGCTGCGGCTGCGCGTGCCCTCCAGCGCTATTCCCAACAGCCCGCCGTTGTGTAGAAAATTGCGCGCTTCACGCAGCGCGTGGATATCCGCTTCTTCGCGGTGCAGCCAGATCCCGCCCAGTGCATTCACCAGAGGGCGGATGAGCGGGGATCGTCGATAGGTATCTGCAACCAGAGCGGTCATGTCCTCTCGCTCGATCAGGATAAACACCAGCGGCGGATCTAACCGGCTGAGGTGGTTGGATGCCAGGATACATCCCCCGCGGCGCGGCACATTCTCCAGCCCGATCGCTTCAATTTTGGCAAACAGCTTGAAGAGAAAGCTGGCGAGGTACCGGATCGTCTTGCGGAGCATGAGCTGTCATCCTGCTTCAGCACCACTTTATCAGTACATCATTCTAACAATTCTTGTGGAATTAGGCCATACTTTGGAGCTAAGGTTCCTGTTAGGAATCTGCCTCTCGAAAGCGTGTATAATGCCTACGATGAAAACCGGAATCTACCTGCGCTACGGGGTTGCGGCATCTTTGGTCCTAGGGGTGCTGCTTGCTGCCGGGTTATCTGCCTGTGTCGCCCAGGCTGTCCCCACAGTCACGCAGACGGCTCAGGTCATCGCACCCCCGCAGGCTACCCTCACCCCTACCCCTCCCCCGTCTTCTCCCACGCCAGTCCCGCTTGCTGCAACCGTGAACGGCGAGGCGATCAGCCTGGCTGCTTACCAGGCCGAGCTGGAGCGTTACCAGGCGGCACTTGGCACGCAACTGGCAACACAAGATCAAGAGAAAGCCCTCAATAGCCTCATCGATCAGCTCCTGCTGGCGCAGGCGGCTGCCGAGGCGGGTTTCGTCCAGGACGAAGCCCTGCTGCAGGAGCGCTATGACCGGCTGGTGGCAGGGGTCGGTGGCCAGCAGGCCCTGCTGGATTGGATGGCCGGGAATAGCTATACAGAGGAGAGCTTTCGCCAGGATTTAGCCCGCTCCATTGCGGTTGCCTGGATGCGCGATCAGATCATCGCCGAGGTGCCCGAGGTGGCTGAACAGGTACACGCCCGCCAGATTTTGCTATATAATTCCGATGCAGCCGACCAGGCGCTGGCTGAACTGCGCTCTGGGACAGATTTCGCCGATCTGGCAGCCCAATTCGATCCGCTGTCAAAAGGCGAATTGGGTTGGTTCCCAAGGGGTTACTTGATTGATCCAGAGGTAGAACAAGCTGCGTTTGAATTGCAACCCGGTGATTACAGCCAGGTGATCGAAACCCCCACAGGGTTTCATATCCTGCAAGTGTTAGAGCGTGACCCGCAGCGCACGCTCAGCCCGGATGCAAGGCTCGTCTTACAGCAACGGGCGTTACAAGATTGGCTTGTTAAGCAACGTGAGCAGAGTGAGATACAGTTCCTGACTGAATAACCCCGCCGGTAGGGAGGTGAGACCATGGATACTTTTGATTACGACGACCAAACCCGTTCCCCCAGAAATATTTCCGCGATGATCTGGAACGTTCTTACCGCCTTGGTCTTGCTGGTAGTGTTGTGTGTGGTGATTGGATTCTTGATGACCTTCACCAACCCCAATGCGCAACTCAACCCGTTCCCGCCTCCCACCCTGCCGGCGTTATTAGCTTTCCCCACGGCCACAGCGACCCCGCACCTGGTCCTGCCTCCCACCTGGACGGCCTCGCCCACCGTAGAGCCAACATTAACCTTCACCCCCGAGCCATCACCTACGCCATTGCCCAGTGAAACGCCCTTCAGCCTGTTTACCGCTTCACCCACCATCGCTGGACCCACCGTGGGAGTTACGCCCGGCGCCCCTACGGCGACAGGCAGCCCCGCAGGTGGGATGCCCTTTGTGGTTGGCCCTGGAACGCCGGTGGGCACCTCCAGCCTGACTTTTCACCCCGAAGCGGGTTGCAACTGGCTGGGTGTGGCTGGCCAGGTCTTCGACCTATCCGGAGCTCCAGTGTCAGGCCAGCAGGTGCGCATTGGAGGGGTGTTGGCTGGCGCGCCGGTGGACGGTCTGACGCTCACCGGGTTGACCACGGCGTACGGCACGGTTGGGTTTTACGAGTTTCCCATGGGCGATAAGCCGGTTGCTTCCCAGCAATCCGTCTGGGTGCAGTTAATTGACCAGGGCGGCTTGCCCATGAGCGACAAGATTTACTTCGATACTTTTGATAACTGCGATAAAAACCTGATCTTTGTGAACTTTAAGCAGGTGCGCTAACCCTTCAGTGGCTGGTCTTCCCCACTCACCTGGGACCATAACTGCTTCATCAGGATAGCGTCGTCTTCCAGTACCGGGCTTTCGTTTAAGATGCGTCCCTGGCAGCCGAAGGCGTGTAAGGCGCGGCAGATCGCCTGCGTATCCAGGTCGGATTCTTCAAGCCGCAGGTGTTCCTTCTCCCCTTTGGGGCCGTATTCGATTCCAGAGATGTGGATGTGCAGGCTTTGCAGGGCTGCTTCGCCCAGCGCTTTGGCGTAAGAATCCAGGACGCGCATCCACTCATCGTACGTGTTCATGGAGCCATCTCCCGCCCGGGCGTGCAGGTGGGCAAGATCGAGGCACGGCTCCACGCCGCGGATCGACTGGCTCATTGCCAGCACGTCATCCAGCGAGCCCAGCATCGCCGATTTGCCCATCAGCTCAGGGCGCAGCGTCACCGGATTGCCCATCTCGCGCAGCTCCTCCACGCAGCCTTGCAGGCGCTGAATGGCCAGCGGCACCACTTCCCCCGGTGGGCGCTCAAAATATGAGCCGGGGTGGAAGACGATATCGGTAGCGCCGGCCAGATTGCCATAGTGGGCCGCATCCATCAGCCGCTTGCGCGATTTAGGCCACTCTTCATCATTAGCATTCAGGTTAATAAAGTAAGGGGCGTGCACGCTGGTGAGCACATCGTACTGCTCCCCGGCTGCTTTGATCTGGGCGCAGGTATCTTCTGTCACGCGCACGGCACGCACCCATCCCAGCTCAAAGGTGCGCAATCCAAGCTCTGCCAGGCGCATCACAGCCCCAACGCTCCCACCCGGTTTCTTGGGTGTAGAGGCGGGTGATCCAACGGTGCCGAATCGAAAAGATTGTTTTGACATGATGGACCTCACACAGCGTGAATTGTCCCGCGGATCGGCTGGCCTCAATATCTCAGCGGCTCAGCATTAACCAGCGAAGTCGTTCCCACAAGGGTGGGCCAAGGATTAGCAGGCCAATCAGCACAGAGCTTGCCGCTGCGATCATCACCGCCGCGGCGCCGACATCTTTGCCTACCCGCGCCAGCTCCTGGTGCTCTTGGCGGCTGGCCAGGTCTACCACCGCCTCCAGTGCGGTATTCAGGAACTCTGCCGCCCATACCATGGTGATTGCCAGGATGATCACTGCCCAATCCTGCCTGGAAATGCCCAGCCACAGGGAAAGCAGGATTACCAGGATACTGACCAGGGTGTGAATCCAGGCATTGCGCTGGGTACGGATGACAAACCACCAACCGCTAAAGGCATAGCGAAATGAATGCGCCCGGGTTTGGAAGAAGACAGGAATTCGTTCTGGCATGGCTTAGCTCAGGGTAGGTGTAATCGCTGGATCAGGTTGGCGGGGCAGTGACCCGACAGCCCAGGCGGCCCAAGATTTCTGCCTGGGCTGCCCACATCGCCTCTTTTTCGGATGGCTCGGCGTGGTCGTAACCCAGCAGGTGGAGCACGCCGTGGACGACCAGCAACTGGAGCTCGTCCAGTGCCCCGTGACCGCCGGCTTCCGCCTGGGCCTGCGCCCGGGGAAAGGAAATCAGCACGTCGCCCAGGTAGCGGGCTCCAGAGTCGGGGTCGATCTCGTTTGTTGAGAAAGATAGCACATCGGTGGGTGCATCGATCCCCAGGTACTGCCGGTTCAGCCCGGCGAGCGCCTCATCTCCCTGGATAGCGATAGTCAGTTCCACCGGCTCTGAAGCGCCGGCATAGTATAACGTCTCGCTGGCGGCGCGTTCCAGGATGGCAGAATTTGCCAGATCTGGCTCTCCAGTGGTGAGCAAGGCATCGCTGATGCTCAGGTGAATGCTCATGGGTTGCCCGGGGTAGAGCGCCTCTCGGGTTGGGCGGAGGCGGTTTTGTCCTGGACGTGCCGCCCTGGAGTGGGCACGGTGGGAGTAGGGTCCGGATTTTGATCGGCGACCCGGTCAAGCTTGGGGTATTCAATGCGCGGATGGTAGATGCCGCGCAAAGTCGTGACGAAGGAGTGGGTGATGGCTTCCAGGTCGCGCAACGTCAGCCCTGTGTCGTCCAGTTGGCCGCTGGACATGCGGTTCTGGATCAAGCTCTTGATCACTTCCCGCATCTCATTCTCATTCTGGGGCCGCTCGGCGCGTACCCGGGCCTCACTGCCGTCTGCCAGCATCAGGATGGCAGTTTCACGTGATTGCGGGCGCGGTCCGGGATAGCGGAAAGGTTCCGGGTCAACTTTGCTCTCGTCCCCACCAGCGGCTTTTACGGCATTGAAATACTGGTAGCGAGCGATCATGTTCCCGTGGTGCTCACGAATAAAATCCTGGATTCGGCTCGGGATGCGATATTTACGCGCCAGCTCCACCCCCTCCGGAATGTGGCGGATGATGATTTGGGCGCTTTCAAGGGGGGTCAGGGATTCATGCGGGTTATGGCTGCCGGGAACCTGGTTTTCGATGAATAACATGGGGGTTAGCGCCTTGCCCACGTCGTGGTACTGCGCGCCAACCCGGGTGAGCAAGGTATCCGCGCCAATCTCATCCGCTGCCTGTTCTGCCAGGTTGGCCACCTGCAGGCTGTGCTGGTAGGTACCCGGGGCAGCGCGCAGCAGGAGCTGCAATAATGGGTGGTCCGGGCGGGAAATTTCCATCAACTGCAAGGCAGTTGTCATTCCCACGAGCTGTGCCAGGAGAAACTGGAGCAACAGCGCCAGGCTGGCAGAGGCAATGCCGTTGATCAGGGCCGCCCCGCTCAGGCTGGCGATTGTCAGCCAGTCCCGGGTTGGGCTGTTTAGAAAGTAGGCGACGACGACCAGCGCTCCACCCCCCGCGATGACCAGGCCAGCCCAAAAGAAGGAGGTGATGCGTTGTGCGCGGCCGAGAACCAGGACGCCGAAAAAACCGCCCAGGGTATAGTACAGCATCAGCACCAGTGCATCGGGCAGATTGTAAGTTATCAGGATGGTGAGCAACAAAGTGGTGACTAAAGCCCGGTTTTGTCCGAACAGGGCGGCGATTGTCAGGCTGTAAGCCGCCAGGGGAAAGATAAACGCCACCACCAGCCCCTGGTTGGTGATTGACCGTCCGGCCACTAGGAAGATCAGGAAGAGGATGGCGATCACCAGCAATCCGCGCAAATCGATCAGCAGCCGGGTATTGCGGCGCAGGTAGAATAACAGAAAAACCATTTCCAGTGCGACCAGCGCCGCCGCGCTTGCCAGCAGCTTCCAGGTATCCTGGGGTTGCACCAGCCCTAACTTCTGCAGGGCTTCCAGGTCTGCCTGGCTGATCACCTGGCCGCGTTGGCTGATGGTTTCCCCGGCTTTATAGGAGCGTGACACCGGTTCCACCGCCTGGCGGGCATTTTGGCGGGCGGCCTCGGTCTGGGATTCGTTGTAGAAGCTGTTTGGGGCTACAAAAGCAGCTGCTAGCTCCGCTACGATGACGGCTTGCTCCTCGGGCAAAGACAGGCTGACCAATGCCGGGACACTTTCGCGGGCATTCTCCAGGCGGTCTTCTCGGATGGTGGTGCGCATGATCTGCTCGAGCGTCACGATGGCTTCTTGTTGCACCGTCTGCCAGCGCTGGTCGTTCAATCCCAGTATCTGTCCAGCCATCTCCTGGCTGAGGCGGATATCCTGTAACGCAGCCAGGTCTGTAATCATTTGCTCCTGACTGCTGTGTGAGTCGGAGCGGACACTGGTGATGAAAGCCAGGGAGGAGCGCAAGCGCTCTAGCTGCTGGCGGGCAATGTCTGTATCGGGCGAGGTGTAGATTGGTTGTATGGCGCGTGCCGCAGCTTCCCGCTGTTGTTCCGTGAGCACCGAGCTTTCGTAGGTGATGTCTTGGGGAGCCAGAATATCCTGTTGGGCTACCTGCCCTGCCTGGTATGAGAGGGAGGAGAACGGTTTAAATTGCGCTCCCACCAGGGCAATATAGGAGATTCCCGCCATTGCCAGGAAAAGAAGGGAGAGGAAAACACGCTTTTTAACGGGTCGTTGGCTTTGTTGAGTAGACATGCTTGGCGTAGCCGATATCTTTCATCCTGCAGACGCTCAAAAAGGGCCGCCCTGCAGCTCTATCCGGACTTTCCCCCTACTGTAAAAGCTGGCGAACCGCCTGGCTGGCTTGCTCACCGGTCGCCCGCCCTTGCAGGCGCGGCATAAGCACTTTCATCACCTGCCCCATCTCGCGCACCGAGCTTGCCTGCACCTCAGCGATAGCCTGGCGAGCGAGCGCTTCCAGCTCACCCTGCGAGAACGGTCTGGGAAGGAAACTCTCCAGGATGGCGATCTCTTCTTGTGCAGAAGCGACCAGGTCGGGGCGCCCGGCGCGTTGAGCGTCGGCGATAGACTCCTGCTGGCTTTTCATCTCTTTTTGCAGGACAGTCAGCACCCCTGCCTCGTCCAACGCTATACCTTTGTCGATCTCTGCCATCTTGATATTCGCCAGCACCATGCGGATGGTGCGCTTTCGGGGCTCATCTCCCGAACGCATGGCTTCTTTAAGCGCACGATCCAGCTCTTCTTTTGTGTTCATTCCCGTCATTATACTGCTACATTATCCCATTGGGTAGCGCATGCGTTGCCCGCCGAGCACATGCAGGTGCAGGTGGTAGACCGCCTGGCCTGCATGTGGGCCGGTGTTTACGATCAGGCGGTAACCGGTTTCGCGGATGCCCACCTGTTCAGCGATCTGGCGAGCCACGCTGAACAGGTGGCCTACCAGGGGCTCATCTTCTACTGTCAGGTCATTCACCGAGGCGATGTGCTTCTTAGGGACAACCAGGATGTGCGTGGGAGCCGCCGGGTGAATATCGCGGAAAGCGGTCACCTGTTCGTCGGTATAGAGCTGCTGGCTGGGTCGGATGCCAGCGATGATGTCGCAGAAGACACATTGGCTCACTTTGTCTCCTCCCCAGACAGAATCAACCGACCGCAGGGGGTTGCACCTGGCCGAACAGCCCATCCCCGTCCAGCGCGGTTAAGCGCACGGGTGTGATCTGGTTCCACAACTGGCGGGGTGTGTTGGCCGTCACCCGCAGGTAGTTATCGGTCAGGCCGCTCGAACGCCAGCCTTGCGGGCTGAGTGCAGTGGCGCTCTCCCAGAGCACCGGCAGCACTGCTCCCAGGAAATTCGACTGGTAAGACGCTGCTGACTCAGCCAATACCGAGCGCATGCGCTGGCTGCGCTCTTTGCGCAGTTCACTGGGTACCTGGAACGGCATGCGCGCCGCAGCCGTGCCCGGCCGGGAGGAGTAGGTAAAGACGTGCCCCCCGGCAAAGCCGATCTCGCCCACAAACGCCAGGCTCTCGGAGAATTCAGCCTCATCCTCTCCGGGGAAGCCGACGATCAAATCGCTTGTGATGGCTACGCCCGGGATGGCAGCGCGGGCAGCGGTTACCAGTGCAGCGTACGACTCCGGCGTAGTTTTGCGCGCCATGCGGCGCAAGGTGGCCTGGCACCCCGACTGCAAGGGCAGGTGCAGGTGTCGGCACAGGCGACGGTTCTCCCAGAGGGAGAAAAACTCTGCATCCAGGTCCCACGGCTCCAGCGAGGAGAGGCGCAGCCGTGGTAAGTCCGTTTCGTCCAGGATAGCTTTTACCAGGTGGCGCGGGTTGAGCACTGGCGCAAGATCGGCTCCCCAGGAGCCGAGATGGACCCCCGTGATCACCACCTCCTGGGCGCCGTTCACGAATGGCTCGTCGGGTACGCCGCGCAGGGCTGCCCGGATGTCCGCCAGCACGTCTTTTATAGGCCGGCTTCTCCCCGCGCCCCTGGCAAGCGTTGTCACGCAGAACGTGCAGCGGTTGTCGCAGCCATCCTGCACCTTGATGAAGGCGCGGGTGCGCAGGCGGGCTCCCGGTACGGCATAGCGCGCCAACGGCTCCAGATCAAAGCTCTCCCGTGGGAGGTGGAGTAAAGCAGGCACCAGGCTGTCTTTATGCGAGTTGGGGATCAGGCGCGTAACTCCCGGCAAGGAGGCAGCCGCCTGCGGATCTAGCGTAGACCAGCAACCGGTGACGGCGATCTCGCCGGGGAACGCTCGGGCTGCCTGCCGGATTTTCTGGCGCGAATCAGAAACCGCCGCCGCCGTTACGGCGCAGGTGTTTACCACCACCAGGTCCGCCCCGTCTGGCTTGGGGATCAGGGTGTGCCCTGCAGCGTGAAATTGCCGAGAGTACGTCTCGATCTCGGCCTGGTTTAAGCGGCAGCCAATTGTGTCCAGATAGATCTTCATCCTGCTTAGGGTTTCCGCACGACAAAGTTGTCGAAATGGATCTCCGTTCCGGGGATGGCAAAAGAACCCGCCATCAGGCCCACGTTGCCGGAGGTGAAGTCTGTATCCTCTGTCTCTGCCAGCAGGGTGCCGTTCACGTAAAGTCTCAGGGTGCTGCCGATGCAATCAGCCTGCAATTGGTTGGTGAGCTTGCCCTGGCGGATCACTTCGCTGGGAGGCATCGACTCCATGCCGACGAGCTGCTGCACATTATCGCTTACCTTGCCGATGCCATAGTAGCCGTCGCTGCTGATGACGAAAAAGTAAAAATTCTCATCATCCTGGTAGCGACAGATCAGCCCGAAATCATTGTCTTCATCACCGCCACCAGCAGTGGCTTCCACAAAGATACTGGTGTCTGTAAAATCCAAATCCAGGTCAGGATTGGACCAGATATCCGTGTTGGTCGTGTTAACCAGGATGCGGTAGGAGCCACCATCATAATCGGTGATTCCGTCCTCATTGTTCACCTTGGGCCAGCCACTGGAAGGATCGGAGAAGTCATCCTGATAGAGCACATCTTTGGGTCTACCCTCGCTGCTGGCTAGAATAGAGTTAACTGCCTGGCAGGCGAGGCTGGTCAACAAGAGAGCAGACAGAGGAAAAAGAAAACGAAGCTTCATAGTCAATCCTTTCCGGTGAGCATGCGGGTATTTTAGCATAATTAAGGGAAGTAATTCTGTAGCAGGCGCTGAGCGTGCTCAGCGACCGGCGTGCCGGGTGCAAGGGCAAGGGTCAGGTTGAATTCATCATAAGCTGCCTCACGGTCGCCCCGTTCCATGTAGATCAATCCCAGGTGAAGGTGCGCCGGAGCGTATTGCGAGTCGATCCGCAGCGCCCGGTTGAAATAGCGCTCTGCGTTGGAAGAATCACCCAGGTTGAGCAGTACCTGCCCCATGATATCCAGCGCAGCGGGGTCGTTGGCATTCATCAGGATCAACCGGCGGGCTGCAGGGAGTGCCACCTCCTGTACCTGGTAGTTGTGCTCCAGGGAAAATTCAACCAGCAGTCGCACGGTCCTGGCTTCCCCCGGCACCAGGTTGACTGCTTCCTGGTAGGCCTGGAGAGCAGCTTGCAGGTTTCCCTGCATTGCCAGCGTCTTGCCAATCTCGGTCTGTAATGCGGGAGTATCCGGATAAAGCTGCGCTGCACTCCGCAGAACCTCGAGCGCCAGGTCGAGTCGTCGTTGGCGCTGCCAATACAGCGCCAGGAAAATGTGGCCACTCAAGGACCGTGGGTCCAGCTCCAATGCCACCTTTAGCTCGGCGAGACCGGCTGCACCACTATCGGAGTGGGGGATATGTTGGAGAGATTCGCCCAGGAAGGCCCAGGCTTCGGCATAATCCGGGCGGTTCAGAGTCGCCTGGCGGAATGCCATGGCAGCCAGTTCCCACTCGCCCAGTGAACCCAGGGCTCGCCC
>Ga0154775_1090_pt3 | contig 10506 bp, 10 predicted proteins | sample Rifle2008BG16ft_FD_105783 | JGI IMG/M metagenome (GOLD analysis project Ga0154775, IMG submission 105783) | Chloroflexi bacterium RBG_16_58_14 | reverse complement strand
ACATCGCGCCAGAGCGAGAGCCAGGTGTTTAGCGCATCTCGCCGCTTCTCTTTCTCCCTGAACAGCTTCTCGGCGTAAGCAAAGCGCTGAACCCGGTTGGAGCGCAATAACTGGCGGAGGTCGTCTAACAAGATATGGCGCTGCTCCAGCAGCGCGGCGGATTGGTGCAAGCGGAGCGCGTTCCCGGGCCGGCCCCCCGATAGATGCGCCAGCAGTTGCGCCTCTTCGACCGGCAATCCCCAGCGCTCCTGCAGACCAGACTGGATCGTCTCCAAAGGCAACGGCCGCAAGCGGAGCAGCTCGCATCGCGACGCAACTGTCGGCAGCAGGCTCTCTGCGCTCTCGGCGGTGAGCAGCATAACAACCTTATCGGGAGGCTCTTCGAGCGTCTTGAGCAGGGCGTTTTGGGCGCTGATGTGAGCTTCTTCGAAGCGCAGCAGGAGCGCCACCCGGTAATGCGCCTGGTAAGGAGATAAAGACAGGCTGTGCTGCAATTCTCGGATTTGATCGACCTTGAGCGTCCCACCCATCTGCTCAGCCTGCACCAGGGCCAGGTCCGGGTGTTGCATGTTCTCGATCTGCTGACAGGTGCGGCACTGGCGGCAAGGCTCGCCCGGGGTTGGCGGCTGGGGGCAGTTCAATGCCTGGGCCAGGCGCAGCGCCAGCGTGCGCCGCCCCACGCCCTGCGGCCCGGTGAAAAGGTAGGCATGGCGGAATCCCCCGCCAGCCACGTGCTGCTTAAGCACGTTAACCGCCCACTCATGTCCGAGCACGTCCCAACCCATGGGTTGATTGTAGCCCAGGGAGATGATCTTGACAACATTGAATGGCCTGAGTATAACGAAATTGCTCTCGTTAGTGCGAGATGTGAAAAAAGAACAGGATCATCCATGGAGCGGGGTTCACAGCTGCTCTTTTATATCCTTGGAGATCGAGCCATGCCCGCCTTCAAATTGATCGTATTTATCCTGGCATCGATTGGGATTGTCTATATCTCCCGCCTCTCATTGCCCCACCCGCGCACACACGGGTTTTACCGATTCTTCGCCTGGGAAGCCATCCTGGCCCTCGCCCTGTTGAACATTGATCACTGGTTTGATGACCCATTCAGTCCCTGGCAGATCGTCTCCTGGCTCTTCCTGGTGGTTTCGTTGTTCCTGGTGATCCATAGCGTCCAATTGCTGCGCCTGGTTGGCAAACCGGATCAGCAGCGCCATGGTGAAGCTCTGCTGGGAGTTGAGAAGACATCCCAACTGGTGACCACGGGAGCCTACCGGTATATCCGCCATCCCATGTATAGCTCGCTGCTTTTTCTGGCCTGGGGGATATTCTTCAAGCTTCCCTCCCTGATTGGTGGTATCCTGGTGCTGATCGCATCCATCTTCCTGGTTTTAACCGCCAGGGCAGAGGAGGTGGAAAACATTCGCTATTTTGGCAACGGCTATGTCGAGTATATGCGCAAGACGAAGATGTTCGTCCCGTATTTATTCTGACAGCTATAGATAACATTTGGGCTGAGCTGTCTCTTCTCATTTGACATCCCTCCCCCCTGCCGTTACAATCACCCGCAATGGATTACCTTTCCAGCCTCAACCCGCAGCAGCAGCAGGCGGTCATGGCCGGGCTGGGACCGGTGCTGGTGCTGGCCGGGCCTGGATCGGGCAAAACCCGAGTGTTGACCCAGCGCATCGCTTATCTGATCGGCGCGATGGGCGTCCCGGCATACCAGATCTTGGCGGTCACCTTCACCAACAAAGCGGCGCGCGAGATGGGAAGCCGGGTGGTCGAGCTGATCGGAGGAAGCGCCGAGCATTCCCCCGGTCGACCAGGCGGCTCGCTGTGGCTGGGCACGTTTCACGCCATTTGCGCCCGCATCCTGCGCCGGGAAGCGGAGCACCTGCCTTTCCGCTCCAACTACGTGATCTTCGACGCTGACGACCAGCACAGCCTGGTCAAGACCGCCCTGGGCGACCTGAACCTGGATCCCAAGCTCTACCAGCCCGCGGCGATCCACAACGCCATCTCAAACGCTAAAAACGAGCTGATCCTGCCGGATGATTACCCGGTACAGACCTACCGCGACGAGGTAGCTGCCCGCGTATACCGGCGATACCAGGAGCTGCTGCTGGCTAGCAACGCCCTGGATTTCGACGACCTGCTGCTTTGGACTGCCTTCCTTTTAGAGACCAACCCTCCCGTGCGGGAGGCGTACGCTCGGCGCTTCGAGCATGTGCTGGTGGATGAGTTCCAGGATACCAACCTGGCCCAGTACACGCTGCTCAAACACCTGGTGTCATTCCACCGCAACATTTTCGTGGTTGGCGACACCGACCAGTCCATCTACGGCTGGCGGGGGGCGGATTATCGCAACGTCCAGCGCTTCGAGGAAGACTTCCCGGAGGCACAGGTGATCCTGCTCGAGCAAAACTACCGCTCGACGCAATCCATCCTGGATGTCGCCATGGCGGTGATCGACCGAAACCCGTACCGCGTTCCGAAGCTTTTATTCACCGACCGCGGCTTGGGGCAAAAGACGACTCTTCATGAAGCCCACGACGAGCGCCAGGAAGCCACGTTTGTGGTGGAGAAGATTGCCAGTATGGTTGCAAGGGCGCAAGCCAGGCCTGGCGACTTTGCCATCATGTACCGCACCAACGCGCAGTCCCGCCTGCTGGAAGAAGCCTTCTTGCGCGCCAACCTGCCTTATAAGCTGGTGGGGGCGCAGCGTTTCTATGGGCGGCGGGAGGTCAAAGATGTCATCGCTTACCTGCGCCTGGCGCACAACCCCAGCGACGAGCTGAGCCTGATGCGGGTGATCAACACCCCGGCACGCGGGATTGGGAATAAGTCGCTCATCACCTTACGCACCTACGCCCAGAAGATTGGCCTCTCGCCGGGCGAGGTGCTGATGGCTTTAGGCAGCCAGGCGGAATCGGTCCATGCCACCACGCTGCCGCCCCGGATTGCATTCAGCCTGTCAAACTTTGGCAGGCTGCTGGCAGGGTGGAGTCCCCTGGCAGCAGAATGGCCTCCGCTGAAGCTCATGGACCGCATCTTGAACGACATCGACTACCAAACCTACCTGGAGGACGGCACTCCAGAAGGACAGGATCGCTGGGAGAACGTCCTCGAGCTGCGCCGGCTGGCGACGGAATTCCAGACGCAAGGTCTGGATGCCTTCCTGGAACAGGTGGCGCTGGTATCCGACCAGGACACCCTGGAAGCTAACGCCAGCGTGCCCACCTTGCTCACACTCCACGCTGCCAAGGGGCTGGAGTTTTCGATGGTCTTCATCGTCGGGCTGAACGACGGCATATTGCCCCACAGCCGCTCCTTTGATGACCCCGACGCCATGCAGGAGGAGCGGCGTTTGCTCTATGTAGGCATCACTCGAGCCAAGGACCGGCTATTCCTGGTACACTGCCAAAACCGCAACCTGTACGGCTTTCTGGAGCCAGCCAACCCATCCCGTTATCTGGAGGATATCCCGGAGCACCTGATTGAAGGCGCACAGCCGGTTTACCAGCGCAAATCTACAGCGCCAGCAGCGTATCATTGGCAGATTGCGACCCAACCAGCAGCAGTGGTCATCACCCCCCGCTTCCACCCCGGCATGCGCGTCCGGCACCCTGTCTGGCACGATGGGATGGTGCTCAACAGCCGCATCCAGGACGATGACGAGATTGTGGATGTATTCTTTGAAGACGTAGGGCTGAAGCGAGTGCTGGCTTCGCTGGCAAAGCTAGAAATCCTGGCCTGAAACCTGCCTGATCGTTGTATAATCGCCAGCATATGCCGGTGCTAGATTCAAACTCCCTGGAATTCATCAGCCGCAGCGCAGGGCAGACCCGCCGCCTGGGGATGCGCTTCGGTACGCTGCTCAAGACTGGCGATGTAATCTGCCTGGCTGGTGAGCTAGGGAGTGGCAAAACCACCTTCGTCCAAGGGATTGCCTCCGGCTGGGGATCGCTTGATCCGGCATCCAGCCCGTCTTTCGTGCTGGTGAATGTCTATCGCGGCGCAGATGGGCAGCGACTGTACCACCTGGACGCCTACCGGCTGGAAAACGCAGCACAGGCCGCCGAGTTGGATGTGGATATCATGCTGGAAACCGGCCCGCTGGTGGTGGAATGGGCCGACCGCATCCAGGCTGCCCTGCCGGCAGAACATTTATGGGTCAGCCTGCGGTGGATCGATGAAAACCAGCGCGATATGGTCTTCTCCGCGCGCGGGATGCGCTATCAGGGCTTGCTCACCTTAATCAGTAAGATCATCTACGGAGTGAAGTGATGCTACTGGCGCTGGACACATCCACCCATAGCGTAGGAGTGGCGCTCTACGACGGCACGCATGTTCTCAGCGAGTCTGTGTGGATCAGCCCGGATTATCATACGGTAGAGCTGGCGCCCAAGGTAGCGGAGGTGCTCTCAAAATCTGGCATGACGGTGGTTGAGCTGGGTGCTGTGGCTGTGGCGATCGGACCAGGTTCCTTCACCGGCTTGCGGATTGGGCTGGCCCTGGCTAAAGGCCTGGCGCTTGCCCATCACCTCTCCCTGATTGGCATCCCCACCCTGGACATTCTGGCAGCCGCGCAACCACTGCTGGATACACACCTGGTAGTTGTACTGCGCGCCGGGCGGGGCAGGCTGGCCGCCGGCTGGTACCAAAAAAGACGCAACATGTGGCAAGCCACCGGGAACATTGAGCTGGTCAGCGCAGAACAGCTCAGCGACCGAATTCAAAATCCGACCCTGGTTTGCGGAGAGCTAAACGAAGAAGAGCGGCGCCTGCTGGGCCGGAAACGAAAAAATGTTATCATCGCCTCGCCTGCGCAATCTCTCCGGCGACCGGCCTACCTGGCCGAGCTGGGCTGGAAGCGGTGGCAGTCTGGTGAAGTGGATAGCCCTGCAACGCTTTCACCATTTTACCTGCACACCGGCGAGTCGATCCCAGGAGGGTAATCATTCAAGCCGACGTTCCCACTCGGAGCCCGGCCCGCTCGAATCACCCGGTGCACATACGACCCATGCAACTGGGCGATGTGGAACAGGTGCACCAGATCGACCAGCTCTCTTTCAGCCTGCCGTGGCCTGAAAGCGCATACCGCTACGAGCTCACACAAAATGTAGCCTCCGCCTCGTGGGTGGCAGAGGTTACACGACCGGACGGGACACCTCGAGTGGTGGGCATGGTTGTGGTGTGGTTGATCCTGGATGAGGTGCATATCGCGACCATCGCCGTCCACCCCGAGCACCGCGGTCAGAGGATCAGTCAGCAGCTGCTAACGGTGGTGCTGCGTGCGGCACTCCAACGCGGGGCGCGTCTGGCCACCCTTGAGGTGCGGGCGGGCAATGAGGCGGCGCAGGCGCTATACCGTCGTTTTAAGTTTGAGCTGGTTGGGAGACGACCACACTATTACCACGACAACCATGAAGATGCGCTCATTATGAATGTTGATCTGAGCCAGCCATCTGCCTACCAGGAATGGCTGGATAGTGAACAAAGGTTAACCTCGCAAGATCACTGAGCTGAGCTCGATTCAGGAGGTAAGGATTGAATTCTAAAGAGATTCTGGAGCAGGTGGCGCAAGAGGTATCTGCCTGCCAACGTTGTATCCTGTCTTACTCAAGGAAAATGGCAGTGCCCGGTGAGGGACCCACCAATGCCAGCATCATGTTTATTGGTGAAGGTCCGGGGTTTCATGAAAATGAGCAGGGCCGACCATTCGTTGGCGCAGCGGGCAGGTTCCTAGAAGAGTTGCTTGCCAGCATTGGGATGGAACGGACCCAGGTTTTCATCACAAACGTGGTTAAATGCCGCCCGCCTGCCAACCGCGACCCGCTGCCGGAAGAGCTCGAGGCATGCAGTGACTACCTGGAACGGCAGATCCAGGCGATCAACCCCAAGGTGATCGTTACCCTGGGGCGCTTCTCCATGGCGCGCTATCTCCCCAACGCCAAGATCAGCGAGGTGCATGGCCAGGCGATGCGTGTGCGCGGCCGCCTGGTGGTGCCGATGTACCATCCAGCAGCTGCCCTACACCAGGGCTCGCTCAAGCCAGTGGTGGAACGAGATTTTGCCCTGCTGCCCGAGCTGATCGCCAAATCTGTGGATCTCCCCGAAATCGTCGTGGACGAGCCGCCCAATGACCGGCAAGAACCGAAGCAGTTGAGCCTGTTCTGAGCCAAAAACGATACTTAGAGGTAAGATGACGGAAACTATACAACAAATTCTAATCCGCCAGATGAAAGAACGGACGGCACATATTGCTATCCTGGGATTGGGGTACGTAGGCTTGCCGTTGGCAGTCATATTTGCTGAGGCCGGCTTCCGGGTCACCGGCATCGATCCCGACAAGCAGAAAGTGGAAACCATTCGCCGCGGCGAGAGCCACATCCAGGATGTCCCTGGGGAGCAGGTTGCTCGCCTGGTAGCCTCAGGCAAGCTAACCGCCACCAGCGACTTCGCCGCCCTATCACAGGTGGATGCGGTCAGCATCTGCGTACCCACCCCGCTGCGAAAAACCGGCGACCCGGACCTGTCCTTCATCTTGGATGCCACCAATATGCTGGCTAAATATATCCATCCCGGCATGGTTGTCGTCCTCGAATCGACCACCTACCCCGGCACCACTCGCGAGATCCTGCTTCCCAAGCTGGAAGAGAATAAAAACCTGACGGTAGGGGTGGATTTCTTCGTGGCTTTTTCACCGGAGCGCGTCGACCCCGGGCGAAAAGACTGGACGACCCTCAACACGCCCAAGGTGGTCGGCGGCATCACACCGGCTTGCTCAGAAGTTGCCGCCACCTGGTACTCGCAGGCGCTGCAAATCGTTGTCCCGGTTTCCTCCGCAGAGGTGGCCGAAATGGCCAAGCTGCTGGAGAACACATTCCGCATGATCAATGTCGCTATGGTCAACGAGATGGCTATCATGTGTGACCGGTTAGGCGTGGACGTGTGGGAAGTGATCGATGCAGCCGCCACCAAACCCTTCGGTTTTATGAAGTTCACCCCTGGCCCGGGGTTGGGTGGGCACTGCATCCCTATCGATCCCCTCTACCTGTCGTGGAAGCTGCGCGCATTAAACTACACGGCGCGGTTTATCGAGCTGGCTTCAGAGATCAACACCAACATGCCGCGCTATGTGGTGGGTAAGGTGCAGGATGCCCTCAACGAGCAAGGCAAGGCGCTCAAGGGAAGCCGCGTGCTGGTGCTGGGCGCTGCCTACAAGCCGGATGTCGATGACCTGCGCGAGTCGCCCGCTCTGGATGTGATCGGCCTGTTGGCCAATAAAGGAGCGCAGGTGAGCTATCACGATCCGCACATCCCGCACATCCACCACGATGAGTGGGAATTGGACAGCGTGACCGACCTGATGGGCGATATCCATGCGGTAGATTGCGTGGTGATCATCACCAATCACAGCGTTTACGACTACCCGGCGATCCTGGCCGCTGCCCGCCTGATCGTCGACACTCGCAACGCTCTGAATAAAGCCCGCCGGAATAACCCAAAGGTAATCAGCCTGTAAGCGCCTTGCGGCATATGGACCGGCCGGGCTTAGGAGCCAAGAGAGGAGCCTTATGTCAAACTACCTGGTAAGCGGCGCAGCTGGCTTCATCGGCGCCAGCGTGATCGAGATGCTCCTCAAGCAAGGGAACACGGTCGTCGGCGTGGATAACATGAACCACGCCTACGATGTGCGCATGAAGGAGTATCGCCTGAGGCGCTTGCAAGAGCAGGCGGGGTTCACCTTTTACCAGGCAGATATCTCTGAGAGGGAAACCCTGCAGCGTCACGCGGAGATCGAAGAGCAAGCCTTCGACGCGGTGATCAACCTGGCGGCCCGCGCCGGGGTGCGCCAATCCATGGAGGACCCCTGGGTTTACGTGGCAACCAACACCACTGGCACGCTCAACTTGCTGGAGCTGTGCCGCCAAAAAGGCATCCCGAAGTTCGTCCTGGCCTCCACCTCCAGCATCTACGGCGCTAACGCTCCATTACCCACGCCGGAAGAGGCAGACAGCGACCACCCGCTGCAACCGTATGCCGCCAGTAAAAAGGGCGCCGAAGCCCTCTCCCACGTATACCATTATCTGTACGGAGTCGATGTCACCGTGCTGCGCTACTTCACCGTCTATGGCCCTGCGGGCCGCCCGGACATGAGCATGTTCCGCTTCACGCAGTGGATTAGCGAGGGCCGCCCGGTGCGAGTGAATGGGGACGGCGAACAATCGCGTGGCTTCACCTACGTGCAGGATATCGCCCACGGCACCATCCAGGCGCTCAGCCCCCTGGGTTATGAGATCATCAACCTGGGCGGCCATGAGACCATCTCTATCAATGCCCTGATCCACCTGCTGGAGGAGATGGTCGGGCGGCAGGCTAAGGTCGAGCACCAGCCCCCCATCCCGGCCGAGATGCTGGCTAGCTGGGCAGACGTACGCAAAGCCAAACGCCTGCTAGGGTGGGAGCCGTCGGTCAGCCTGCTCGAGGGCATCGCCAACCTGGTGGCATGGTATAAAGCGGAACGCAACTGGGCCAGCCAGATCGTTACAGATTAAATGATTTCTCCATAGCAGCCTGCCTGGAGCAACCGGCTCATCCCCCCTGCCCTTTAATCCCGAAAAGGCCGTCTCCAGGCGCTCCCCAATCAGTCTATGATCAAGTCGATCCTCAACAGGTTACGCCAGCTACTGCGCAGGTTCTTCGATAACGAGCTGACCCGCCGCGTGGTTAAAAACTCGGGGTACCTGTTCAGTTCCACCGTGATCACCGCAGCGATCAGCATGTTACAGGGCATCCTGGCTGCCCGCCTGTTGGGGGTGGCGGTTTTTGGCATCCTGGGAGTGATCACGCTCTTCACCACCGTCTTGAACAAGCTGGTTTCTTTCCGAATGAGCGAACTGGTGGTCAAGTATGTGGGCCAGTACACCGAACACGATGAGCCAGAGAGCGCCGCCGCGCTGTTCAAAATCGCCGCGCTGGCCGAGCTCGTCGCCTCGCTGGTAGCCTTCATCCTGATCTGGCTGCTGGCCCCCCTGGGAGCGCGTTATTTCGCCAAGGACCCCAATACGGTAATCCTGTTCCGCCTCTACGGATTGGTCGTTTTGTTCAACATGATCGCGGAAAGCTCAACCGGGCTTCTACAAATCTATGACCGATTCCGCCGCTTCAGCGCCATCAATATCACCGCCAGCCTGGTCACCCTGAGCATCATCGTCGTCGTGTATTTCATGCATGGTGGAATCCTGGGCATTCTCATCGCCTACCTGGTGGGCAAGGCCGTCGGCGCCCTCAGCCTGAGCCTGTCTGCCCTGCGCGAGGCTGCCCATCAATGGGGGCGAGGCTGGTGGCGCACACCCATGGCGCCGTTACAAAAGCAAGGGCGCGAGCTGGTAGGGTTTGCTATCAACACCAATATCAGCGCCTCGTTGAGCCTGATTACGAAAGATAGTGAGCTGCTGTGGGTTTCCCTGCTGCGCAGTCCTGTCGAAGCCGGTTATTACAAAGTAGCACTGGCGCTTGCCAACCTCGTGCAATTGCCCATCAGCCCCCTGCCTCAAGCCACTTACCCGGAGCTATCCCGCGAGGTAGCCCGCCACAATTGGGGTAACGTGCGCTATATCCTACGCCAGGGTTCTATCCTGGCAGGCAGCTATACCCTGGCTGTATCCCTCGGGCTGCTCCTGTTGGGGCGCCCCCTGCTGAGTTTCTTGTATACGCCGCAATATCTCCCCGCCTATCCGGCCTTGCTCATCTTGCTGGCTGGTTACCTGGTGGCGAACACCTTCTATTGGAATCGGGTCGCTCTGCTCGCTATCGGGCTGCCAGAGTTCCCCACCAAGGTCAACCTGGTGCTGGCCCTGCTCAAGATCGTGGGGATCATCTTGCTGGTACCCATTTACGGCTACCTGGCAAGCGCTGCGCTGCTGGCTGGATCGTATATCATCGGGGTAAGCGTATCGGTGCTCAAGTTTCGCGGCGAGCTCGCTCGCCAGGAACGGGCGCAGCCACCCACGCTCGCCCAGGCTAATTCAAACGAGAGATAAACCCGGATGCCTGATCAGATGAGAGTTGCCTACGTGATCCCCAGCCTGCGTTCGCCATCTGGCTGGCGCTCTCACGCCACCGGATTCTTAAACGCCATGCGGGAGAGAGTCAAGCCATCCCTCTATGTTTCGCGAGAGGATTATGGCGAGGCGCAGCAGCTCTTTCCCGGTTGGCCTATCCAGCAGCTTCCGACGACACAGCAGTTCTCAGCCCGCAATCTGCACGGTTTGAGGCAGTTGTTATTTTGTTACCGCCATATTCAGGCCAGGTCGTTTCCCGGCGTCGATCTGGTACATTCACTCGAAGCCTACCCGACCGGGTTGATAGGTCACTGGCTGGCGCATAGGCTGGGCTGTCCACACCTGCTGACGGCGCACGGCACGTACAGCGTGGTCTGGGATGAGCAGCTCATCGACCGGCAGCTCTATCGCCGGGTGCTTAGCGGGGCGGGTA
>Ga0154775_1103_pt7 | contig 10752 bp, 11 predicted proteins | sample Rifle2008BG16ft_FD_105783 | JGI IMG/M metagenome (GOLD analysis project Ga0154775, IMG submission 105783) | Chloroflexi bacterium RBG_16_58_14 | reverse complement strand
TTCTTGCCTTGCGGCAGGTCAAAGCCGGTTTTGCCGCCTATGGAGGCGTCGGCCATCGCCAGCAGCGTGGTGGGAATAGCCACCCAGTGTATGCCGCGCAGGTAGGTACCGGCGGCAAAACCAGCCAGGTCAATGGTTACGCCGCCGCCCAGCGCAACCACGGTGGATCGCCGCTCCAGGCCCACTGAGAGAAAGCCCTGCCATAAACTGGCAATCGTTGCCAGCGTTTTGTGCGCCTCTCCGGCGGGGATGGTGATCAGCTCGGTGTGGTATCCTGCCAGGCGCAGCGCCTCCAGCGCAGCTTCGCCATATAATGCGGTCACATTGGCGTCGGCAACCACCGCCACCGGGCCTTCCATCTCCAGCCGCTTTAGATGCTCCCCCAGCACACCCAGCCCGCCGGGTTGGACAAACACCGTATAGCCGGTATTATTCAACCTGCTCATGCTGCGTACCCGGTAATAGCCCAGGCACACTTGAATTTGCCAGGCCAGCGCCCCGGGTGTCGTTCGCGAAGTATCCAATTGGATGGGGAAGGATGAATAGTGTGCCTGCCGGCGGGCGAGCAGTTCTGAGAGGCGTGAGTGCATCATTTCTTCAGTTTCTCCGTCCGCCCCCAGCAGCGGGCGCTGCCCAGGTTCCGTCCGCGTACGCCTCAGCAGCACTTCCAGCGCGGCGGACAGGCACACCACTCTCCCCACAGCCTCGGCAGCCTGACGGCATTGCGGGTCGAGCAGCGCCCCTCCGCCCAGTGCAATCACTGCCGGTGGGCCGGAAACAGCCTGCAGCAGCGCCTCTTGTTCGAGCTGGCGGAATACCGCCTCGCCAGATTGAGCGAAAATATTCTGTATGGTACACCCGGTCTGGCGTTCGATCTCGACATCCAGATCCAACCACGGCAGAGCCAAGGCCTGTGCCAGCTTGCGCGCCGTGGTGGTCTTACCCGAGCCTGGCGGGCCGTAGAGAAAGATGAAGGTAAAAGAAGGGTGAGGAGAGGGGGGATTGTGGGTGGCAAAATTTTGCAGTTTGGCCATCAGGGTTGCTCCTCCCCGCTATCGCCTGGCCAAAAGGTGTGCGGCTCGGCGTCCATGGGCAGATCAGACAGACGCGCCTGGCGCAGCACGGCATAGCGCGGCAGCATCTCGGCCAGGGAATCTCCGCCCAGCTTTTCGATCAGTGCATCTGCCAGCACGAAGGCCGCCATCGCCTCCAGTATGGGCACCGCGCGCGGTACAGGACAGAAGTCAGAACGTTCGTACTGTGTCTGCGTCTGCTCTCTGGAAGCCAGGTCTACTGAAACCTGCGAGGTGAGCGTGGTAGCTATGGGTTTCATCGCCGCTCGTATGATCAGCGGTTGACCGGTGGTTACTCCGCCCTCCAGTCCACCCGAGCGCGTGCTTGGGCGGATGAGCTGGTCGCCGACTGGGAGGATGGGGTCTTGTGCAAGCGTGCCGGGCAAACGAGCATTGGCGAAGGCCGGACCGATCTCCACGCCCTTGATCGCCTGCACCGAGAGCAAGGCCGCGCCCAGGCGCGCTTCCAGGCGGCGATCCCACTGGGCGAATGAGCCCAGTCCTGGCGGCAATCCCAGGACGATGATCTCCAACACCCCGCCGAGCGTATCGCGCTCCTGCATCACCCGTTGGATGCGCTTTTGCATTGTTTCAGCTGCGATTGGATCAGGGCAGCGCACATCGTTGGCTTCAGCCAGCCCAGGTCGTTCAGCCAGCGGGATAGGCTCCAGGTTGGCATCAATTTCACCGATCGAAGCCACATAACCGCCAATGGTGACGCCGAATTGAGCCAGCAGGTGTTTGCAGACAGCACCGGCTGCGACGCGCGCGGCGGTCTCCCGCGCAGAGGCACGCTCCAGCGCAGGCCGCAGGTCGCGGTAGCCATATTTCAGCGCGCCGGTCAAGTCGGCGTGACCCGGGCGTGGAATGGTGAAGGGGGGGATCGCCTTACCCTTCCATTTGGCATGGTCTTTGTTTTCGATCAACAGTGCCAGCGGCGCGCCCGTGGTCTCGCCTGCCATTACCCCACCCAGGATGTGCACGGTATCTTGCTCGAGCTTCATGCGTGGCCCCGCTCCCACGCCGCGCTGGCGGCGGGCCAGCTCGTAATTTATCATTACCGGGGTAACCGGCAGCCCGGCAGGCAGCCCGTCCAGGATGACTACAAGCGCCGGGCCATGGGATTCTCCAGAAGTGAGGAAACGTAAGGTCATAGGATCTCCAGAGCTGCCTCTACAATTGGCTGAGGCGATCGAGAGCCTCTTGTAGGATTTCGTCGGGCAGGGTAAAGGACAGGCGAACGTAGCCTTCACCCTGCGAGCCAAATACGCTGCCCGGCGTGAGGCTGACGCCGGTTTGCTCCAACAACGCCTGGCAGAACTCATCCGAAGTCGAGTAGCCAGGTGGAATGTGAAACCAGATATACAACCCAGCCTGCGGCGCCTCGGCTTTCCAGCCCAGGTGATGCAGCGTGTGGAGCACCAGGTCACGGCGCCGCTGGTACACTGCATTGCGGCTGGTTATCCAGCTCTGGTCGCCGGTCAGTGCAGCAATGGCTGCTTCGTTTGCCGGGCGGAATGATCCGCTGGTCATGACAGCCAGCACGCTGTAGATAGATTGGAGCGCAAGTGGATTGCCCAGAGCGGCACCAATACGCCAGCCAGCCATATTATATGCCTTTGAGAGTGTATTGAACTCAACTGCCACCTCTGCCGCTCCGGGGATTTGCAGCAGGCTGATTGGCCGCGTGTTGCCGAAGACTACCAGGCTGTAGGCTGCATCATGGCAAAGCAGCAGATCATGCTGGCGGGCAAAGGCTACAGCCGAAGCGAAAAACTCCAGCGAGGCGATCCCCGAAGTTGGGTTATTGGGGTAGCTTAACCAGAGCATCCTGGCGCGCCTTAGCGCTTGCTCAGGGATGGCGCTCAGGTCAGGCAACCAGCCATTTTCAGCCCGCAGCGGTATGAAGTATGGCTCGGCCTGTGCAAAGAGCGCCGCCTGGGCATAAATCGGGTAGCCCGGGTCCGGCACGAGTACGACATCACCGGAATTACACACGGCCTGGGTAATAATGAAAATGCCCTCTTTCGAGCCGATCAGCGGCAGCACCTGGCGGTTGGCATCCAGGGTCACCGCGTAGTGCTGCTGGTAATGGCTGACCCACGCCTGGTGAACCGCTGGTGCGCCGCGCAGCGGCTGGTATCCGTGGTGGTCGGGTTGGTCTGCGGAGTGGTGCAGTGCGGCGAGAATATGTGCTGCCGGGGGCAGGTCTGGTGAGCCCACATCCAGGCGGTAAATCTTCCGCCCTTGGGCATTCAGCCGGGCAAGTTGTTCTTCCAAACCGGCAAAAAAGTGTTCCTGAAGCCGATCGAGGTTTTCTGAACGAGTTTTCATGGCTCCTTCTCTGGTTGCTGCGCAGCAGTTAATCTAGACTGCAGAGTGCATGGCCTGCAGGACAGCAGGCAGATTCTGAGTGGGTAGGCCGGTCCAGCGCAGGAATGATAATGCAGCTTGGTGGATCAGCATGCCCAGCCCATTTGCAGCAGGCAAGCCCTGCTGCCGCGCCTGGTGCATTAGTGGCGTTTCAGCCTGGCTGTATACCAGGTCATAGACCAAACAGCCTGACGGCAGGGAAACATCATTCGGCCAGGGCGAGACGTGTTCGTAAGGCTGCATTCCCAGCGGTGTGGCGTTGACCAGCAGGTCTATATCCGCTGTGCTCATGGCCCTGGCGGCTTCTGCCAACAGGTGCGCCAGAGCAAGCGGAGCGGGCGTCAGATGGGCAAAATCATTCACCAACTGCTGCGCCTGTTCTGGTTGGCGGGCGGCAAGGTATACCTGCCAGCGGCGGCGAACCAATGCATAAACACAAGCTCGTGCGGCACCGCCTGCTCCCAGCACCAGCGCCTCACCCTGCTCGGGCAGGGCAAACTGCAGCGCTAAGTCTTCCAGGAAGCCCGGAACGTCTGTATTCTCTCCTACCAGTTGCTCGCTTTCCCGGTAAAGCGTATTCACCGCGCTTACGGCCTGGGCGGTGGGCGTAAGCTTATCCAGCAGGGGTAGCGCCGCTTGCTTGTGAGGAATGGTGATGTTCAGGCCATCTAACTCGCCGCGGCGCAGACGCTCGAGCAGCGCGGCCAGTTCTACCTGCCCGGTTGGCATGGGTGGAACAGGGTACAACGAATATTCTCCACTCAATTTGCAGGCTTGCAATGCAGCCTGGTGCAGGCGCGGTGAAAGGCTATACGCCAGCGGCCAACCGATGAGACCGAGGTGGTAGGTGGTGCTCATGCCTCAGGTCTATCCTGGATGTCTGCGCCCAGCTCGCGCAGAACGGTTGGAAATTCCGGGAATGACTCGGCGATGATGTGTGCGCCACAAATGGCAACTGGTCCCTGACCGGCTAGCCCGGCCAACGCCAGCGCCATTGCCAGGCGGTGATCGCCATGCGCCTCAACCTGGCCTGCAGATGGCAGCCTGCCGCCTCGGATGGTGAAGCCGTCCTGGTTTTCGGACGCCTGCACACCCAGCTTATTTAATTCACCGACCAGCACGCTGATGCGGTCGGATTCTTTAAAACGCAGCTCCTCTGCTTCGCTCACTATCGTTTCCCCTCGAGCGAAAGCCGCAGCCAGCGCAAAGGCAGGGAATTCATCAATCATCTGCACCACCATCGTTCCCGAGACGGTGGTGGACTGCAGTGTGGAATAGCGCACCATCAGGTCGCCGGTTGGCTCACCACCCTGCTCGCCTGTGGGATGGATTTCGATTTGTGCTCTCATTTGACCCAGCGCCTCGAGCAGGCCGGTGCGCGTGGGGTTGAGACCCACATTGCACAGACGCACTTCAGAACCGGGCGTGATCAGGGCAGCCACGATCAGAAAAGCCGCGGCGGACATATCGCCCGGCAGTGTCATGTTCAGCGGTTCCAGTTTGAGCCGGACGGGCGGGACCAGGCGGGTCAGGTATGCGCCGTTGTCGTGACTGCTTTCCACCAGCACGCCCATTGCATTCAGCATGCGTTCAGTGTGGTCGCGCGAGGGACCGGGTTCGCTCAGCGTGGTTGGCGCGGTGGCAGCCAGAGCGCCCAGCAGCAAACAGGATTTTACCTGGGCAGAAGAGACCGGTAGGGTGTAGTTTAGAGCAGAAAGAGGCTGGCTGTGCGGGCGGTGGTGCAGCACCAACGGCGCAGTGCCAGAAGGGGAGGCTTCGATTGGCACGCCCATTTGGTGCAGCGGTTCGACAATGCGCCCCATCGGGCGGCGGCGTAAGCCTGCTGAGCCATCCAGCACAGCCGGGATGCCGGCGGCAGCCAGCGCACCCGCCAGCAGACGCAGTGTGGTCGCGGAGTTGCCGCAATCCAGCCCCTGGCGAGGAGGCTGCCATCCAGATAGACCGCGCCCTTGCACGCGCAAGACATTTCTGTCCATATGCCAGGCTACACCTAATGCGGTCAGCGCCTCGAGCATGGCGCGAGTCACGCCGGCAACCAGGAAGTTCTCTATACAGCTTTCACCTTCCGCCATCGCAGCGAAAAGTGCGCTGCGGTGAGAAAGCGACTTATCGCCTGGCAAGGTGTAGCTGCCGCGCAGTGGGCGGCCCGGAGTGATGGTTAATTTTATTGGCAGGCTCATCCGCCCTCCGCTAGAAATGCTTGACGGCGTTCAGCGCCCAGGGCGAGCAGACTTCGCAAGCTTTCCAGGTCGCTGCGGCGTACTAAATCTTCCAAAGTATCCAACTGCTCACGGTAACAAGCGAGCGCCTCGAGTACAGCCGGGCCGTTGGTGGCATAAATATCAACCCTCATCTCGGCTGAGCCTGCAGCCAGACGGCTGGAGGAGCGAAAGCCGGGACCCGCCAGAGGTGCGCAAACCGAGGGGGTGCTCAGCACCAGTGCGGTGGCGAGCAGATGCGGCAAGTGACTGGTAAAAGCCACCCATTGATCGTGCTCCTCGGCTTTCAGCCACAGTGGATGGGCACCCAGCAGAGCAGTTAACTCCATTGCGACTTGCCGTGCGCGCTGTGTGGTGCGGGGCAAGGGCACAAGCGCGAACGGTGCCTGGCGGTAAAGGCCTACCTCCGCATTTGCCAGCGTGCCAGTCTCTTTGCCGCACATCGGGTGACCACCCAAAGGATCAAAGCGCTCTGGCAAAGCGGCCATGGCCTGCACTACCCTGCTTTTGGTGGATCCCAGGTCAATGACCAGCGCATTCCCAGGGTGCAGCGCCGGCAACCGGTGCAGGATCTCTATACTGGCACGCACGGGCACCGCAATCACTACCAGGTCTGCCTGGGGCAGCAGTGCTGCCGGGTCCGTGCTTGCCGCTTCAACCACCTGGCGTTCTAATGCCAGGGCTACAATCGCCGGGTCACAATCCACACCCAATAGATGAGCACAACGGCCGCGCAGCGCCAGCGCCAGTGAGCCACCCATTAACCCCAGCCCGATGATTGCGACCGTGGCTGTGGCGAAAAAGGCAGCCTCTTCACTGGCGCTATCGTCACCACCACGGCTCTCGATGCCATTGTCTGCACTACGGTTCATACTCTTGCCACCTCACTCGGCGTTGATATTTCCGCGGTCAGGGCATGGCTGGGGGCCAGAGAGCGTCCAATGGCCTCCGCGATTGCCCTGACCTGCCGTACCATGGTTGCAAAGCGTTCGGGGCGCAGGCTTTGCCCGCCATCCGATAACGCTTCGGCCGGATTCGTATGCACTTCAACAATTATACCGTCCGCGCCGGCTGCAATTCCAGCACGGGCAACTGCTTCCACGTACTGCCAGTTGCCAGTCGAATGTGAAGGATCCAGGATCACCGGCAGATGGGTCATGGCCTTAAGCACCGGGATCGCATTGATATCCGTAGTGTTGCGCGTGGCTGTTTCAAAAGTGCGGATGCCGCGCTCGCAGAGAATGACCCGCCGGTTGGAGTGGGACAGAATGTATTCAGCCGCCATCAGTAAATCTTCAATCGTGGCAGCCATGCCGCGCTTGATGAGTATGGGGCGCTGACTGGCACCCGCCATGTGCAGCAGTGAGAAGTTCTGCATATTGCGTGCCCCGATCTGGAGCACATCGGCGTACTGGGCAACCACCGGAACTTGTTCGGTAGACATCACCTCAGTAACGATCGGCAGCCCGGTTGCCTGGCGCGCCTCTGCCAGATATTGCAAGCCTTTTTCACCCAGGCCCTGAAAAGAATAGGGGGAAGTGCGTGGTTTGTAAGCGCCGCCGCGCAGCGCATGTGCCCCAGCCTCTTGTACCGCCTGGGCTGTTTCCAGGATTTGCTCACGGCTTTCCACCGCGCACGGCCCGGCGATGATCACCACACCCGGCCCGCCAATATCCACGCCATCCAAAGGAAAATGAGAATTTTCGGGAATGAATTCGCGCGAGGCCAGCTTGTAGGGACGCGAGATAGGCATGATGCGGTCAACCCCTGGTAGGTGCATGAACTGCTCGTGGTATTGGTAAGCCCGGCTGTCGCCGACCACGCCGATCACCGTACGTTCCTCACCTTGAGAAAGGTGTGCGGTCAGGCCATGGACTTCAACCCGGCTGACAATCGCAGCAATCTGATCCTGAGAAGCATCGGTTCGCATGATGATTAACATAATTCCTCCAATTGCCTCACTTTTCAGTATGTATAGTATGCACGCATGTGGGACTATTTATAATAGAGATGTGGGCGGTGAATTTTGCGCCAGGTCGGGGCGCAGGGCTGCAGCCCGACCCAGGTAGACATGGTGCACATCTGATTGCGGCAGATCGGTATTCCAGTGCAGCAGCACGCGGATCACGCGTGGCATGCCGCCTGGCACGTTGATCTCCCTGACGCACAGCAGCGGCACCTCTGCCCAACCCAGCTGGCGGGCAGCCAGTGCCGGGTAAGCGGAGCTGAGATCATCAGTCATGGTAAAAAAAGCGCTCGCCAGATCCTGCGACCTCAGACTGGGGTTGGCCTGCAGGATAGCCCTGAGCAGTTCAGTTGTGGCCTGTGTAATGCTGTCCAGGCTGTCTTCTTCCACACTAATCGCACCGCGTACACCGCGTGATACCAGCACAATACACCTCCTGGAAAACGAAAAGCGAGGCCGTTGGCCTCGCTTTTTTCGGATAACTAAACTGATCTATACCCGTTTAAGCACTCCCAACGGCTGCCATTTGGAAGCCGTAATAATAGGAGTACGGATAAAAGCGGATGCTGGAAATTTGCATAATGTGCTGAGTTTACTTGAATCAGCCGAGAACGTCAAGAACGAATCTCATCGGGAGTTATACCGGGAGCTGGTCGTTTGGCATCCCGGTTGCTTCATCCGCAAATAGCAGCGCAAGCTTATGCTGCAGTAATCGCTGGGAGGGGTGGGGGATAACATCTATGCTTTCGAGGAAGGGCAGCAGCCAGTTCATCATCTCGTGCGCGGCTTCACCCATCTGACCATCAAAAACCAGCGGCTGCAGACGCTCGCGCAGGTCATCCCAATCGCGCCCGGGTTCGAGCATATCGGCAAAGCGCAGGCACCAGCAGAACGCCGGCGATTGCACTGTTCCATAGCCCACATAGGAATGCTGGAAAATTGCCTCCAGCACCAATGGATCGTTGATCCCCATCTCATGCTGGGCCACGTAAGCGCTGCATGGGCCGTGCAGGTAAAGGGGATCACGGTCACTCGGATCATCCAGGGGAAAATTCATGGCCTGGGCAATCTCTACCATTCGTTCCATGGGCAGCTCTTTGCCGGCATCGTGCACTAACCCGGCGATGTGCGCGGCGGCGGGGTTTAGCCCATATACCAGCGTAAGCGCATCCATCACCTGCATCACTCCCAAGGAGTGCTGCAGGCGGGCCGGGCTCAGGTGTTGGGCCAGGTAGGCATGATAAGGGTCGAAATTCATGGTTTGCATTATACACGTTGCATGGTCAATATTATGGATAAGATTGTATCTTGAAACAATTGACTCGTTAGAGAGATGAGTTATTGTTTTGAAATAAAAGCCGTAAATATGGTAAAATATAAATACGGAGAATAACAATGAAAACAACAGTTGAAATCCCGGAAAAGTTATTCCGTCAAGCCAAATCGCGCGCCGCGATGGAGGGCATCTCGCTGCGCGAATTCTTACTGCGCGGTTTGAGGCTGGCATTACGAGCACCTTCTGCTGATCTCGATCGACCGCGCGCCGCTTTTCCACTCATCCGCGCTTCGCAGCCTTCATCTCGTTTGACTGACGACCAGGTGGCGGCAGCCCAGGACACGGATGAGGACTTAATCTGATGTCCACATTGTGCGATGTCAATTTTCTGCTTGCCCTGTGTTATGAAGGTCACGTTCATCATCCTCAAGCACTGGCCTGGTTGGATCAGCAGGGTGATCTGGAAGTGATCATTTGTCGTAATTCGCAATTGGGATTGCTGCGTTTGTTGTCCAATCCGGCTGTGATGGGGGTTGATGCATGTACTCAGGATCAAGCCTGGGCAATTTATGATGCTGTTGCCAACGATGGACGCTTTGAATTTTCTCTCGAGCCACAGAATCTTGAAATGTTCTTACGTAAATATACGACTTCAGGTCAGGTGTCGCCCAAGCTGTGGCAGGATACCTATCTGGCGGCATTTGCGCGGGCTGGCAACTTACGCCTGGTAACGTTTGATCAAGGTTTCCGCAGGTTCGATGAGTTACAAACCGTCTTTTTAGGCTAATCAGCTTCATATGGTGAAGTTGAACCCCTCACCCGATAACGTTGATTAATCCTCTTCCCAACCTGACCTGCACGCCGCCGTTCACCCACGAAATGCTTGTGTCCAGGCTCAGCCCGGTGGCATGCAGCAAGGGCATCTCGCTGCACAGGATGGCGACCTGCCAGCTGGGGCACTTCATGCGCAGCACCTTGCCGAATTGGGCGTACAGGTTGCGCAGGTGGTGGCTGGAACTGACGCGCAAGCCGTAGGGCGGGTTGGTGACCACCCAACCGGTGCCCTGTGGGACGACAGCTGAGACCGCCCGGCAGGTGAATTCGATATGCTCGGCTACGCCAGCCCGTTCAGCATTGGCCTGCGCCATCTGGATGGCCCCCGCGTCGCGGTCGGAGGCCTGGATCCTGGGCAGATCCGTGCGCAGGTGCTGCTGGCTTTCTACGAGCAGTGCTTCCCACATGGATAGGTCAAAGGAAGGCCAGTCCATGAAGGCAAAGTGGCGCACAGCGCCCGGCGGCACGCCGCGTGCCAGTAATGCAGCTTCGATGGGGATGGTGCCAGAGCCGCAAAAGGGGTCGAGCAAGGGAGATTGAGTGTCCCAGCCCGAAGCCATGAGCATAGCAGCCGCCAGGGTTTCGCGCAGGGGCGCTTTGGCTGTTGCCAGCCTATAGCCGCGGCGGTGCAGCAGCGCACCAGACGAGTCGATGCTGATGCTGCACTCGTCATCCACCAACCGTACAATAATCAACTGTGTTTCGAGCTCCTCACGAAAGGGGAGCAGCTCAGGCTTCACGCCCAGACGGTCGCCAATCGCCGCGGCCACTTCGCGGGCCACTGCGGCGGAGTGATACAGGCGCGACTTGCGGCAGGTGACGCGTATGGCGACCGGCTGACCTGGGGAGAGGTGGTTTTCCCAGGGCAGGGTGTTGCTTTTGCGGCGCAGCTCGGAAAACGCTGCGGCGTGGAACTCGCCAAAACGTAACAGCACGCGGCTGGCAGTGCGCAGGTGCAGATTGGCACGGTAGATGGCTTCCAGCCCTCCG
>Ga0154775_1070_pt1 | contig 11363 bp, 13 predicted proteins | sample Rifle2008BG16ft_FD_105783 | JGI IMG/M metagenome (GOLD analysis project Ga0154775, IMG submission 105783) | Chloroflexi bacterium RBG_16_58_14 | reverse complement strand
CCTGTGAGGGCGGCGCCTCGTCGGGTACCCACATGCACCTCGCCAGGAAGTATAATGGAGAGTGGATTCCCGCCGATCAAACCCTGCCTTTCGTCCTGGATGGCTGGGTTTCGCGGGGGGCGAATAAAGAATACGATGGATTCCTGGAACGGAAGGGAAAGACGATTGAGGCCTGGGAAGGTGTTCGCCAAGAGAATATCATCACGCGCTAAGCTTGCCCGGCCGGGCTGGCTGCTGCGCCCGCTGTTCACCGGGCTGGCCCTGGCTTTCCTGACGTTGACCTGCTCTACCGGCGGGTATTGGAACCCCCCCAGCTCGACTCCCACCGCACCCGCGGAGCTGGCGTTTCTTTTCGAGCCCCCACCGTCAACAGACAATCCTGACCCTGCTCAACTGCTGGAGACTCCCATCCCCCCGGTCGATCTCATCCTGGAGGTTACTCCAACTTTGCAGTTAGATTCCACTCCTGCGCCATCGTTGGTCAACACGGCCCCGCTGCTGTACTACACCCAGGCAGGCGATACGCTGCCGGTCCTGGCGGTGCGCTTTGGCGTCTTGCCGGGTGAGATCACCTCGCCCCAGCCCTTACCGGAAACATCCCTGCTGCCCCCCAACCAGTTGCTGCTCATCCCCCACCGGCTGGGGAACACCACCGTCTCGCAGCGCATCCTGCCGGACAGCGAGCTGGTCTACTCCCCCTCCGCCACCGATTTCGATGTGCAGGCGTTTGTCGACCAGGCAGGCGGCTACCTCAGCACCTATGACGAATGGCTGCAAAGCACCAAGACCTCCACCGGCGCCGGTATCGTCACCCGTGTGGCGCTGGAGAACTCGATCAACCCCCGCTTGCTGCTGGCCTTGCTGGAGTACCAGAGCCATTGGGTGTTTGGACAGCCCGCCAACCTGGCCGAGAAAGACTACCCAATGGGCTATATTGACCTTGCCGAGAAAGGCCTGTACCGTCAATTGGTTTGGGCGGTTAACCATCTCTCGGTCGGCTTCTATAGCTGGCGCGAGGGGCGCCTGACCGACCTGAATTTCTCCGACGGCGTTACCGTCCGCCTGGCGCCCGACCTGAATGCCGGCAGTGTGGCCCTGCAGTATTATTTCTCCCAATTCTACGATGGAGAGCACTGGCTGGGTGCGGTTGATCCGCAGAACGGCTTCCCGGCTTTTTACCAGAATTCCTTTGGCAATCCCTGGGTGCGCGCCCAGACGGTGGAGCCGCTCTATCCCCCCGAGCTGACTCAGCCGCGATTGATCCTGCCCTTTGACCTCAGCCGTCCCTGGAGCTTTTCCGGCGGGCCGCACGGCGCCTGGGAGCACAATGGCTCTTATGCCGCCCTGGATTTTGCCCCCGCCAGCTCCGAATCCGGTTGCCAGGAATCGAGCGCCTGGGTGACCTCGGCGGCCTCCGGCCTGGTGGTGCGCTCGGGCAACGGCGTGGTGATCCTGGATCTGGATGGCGATGGTCGCGAGCAAACCGGCTGGGTGTTGCTTTACTTGCATGTCTCCAATGATAAGCGCGTGCCGGTCGGCACCTGGGTGGATGTCGGCGACCATCTAGGGCACCCGTCCTGTGAGGGAGGTGTCGCCACTGGGACGCATATCCACTTTGCCCGCAAGTACAACGGGGAGTGGATCGCCGCCGCGGGTCCGGTGCCCTTCGTCCTGGGCGGCTGGGTGGCCAGTGCTGGCGAAGCAGCTTACAAAGGAAGCCTGACCCGCAACGGTGAGACGATCAATGCCTGCACCTGTGGCTCGGCCAGCACACTCATCTGGCGCTCCGCCGATGACCCGTAACCTGGGAGTGGCTTGGCTCGGCTTGATGCAAATTGCATGGCTGCTGAGCGCCTGCCAGCTATCGCCTGATCCTGCACAGTTAAGCCCGAACGCGCCCGCTGCCACTTCTATTCCCCTGATTGCACCGTACTCCGGCCAGGAAATCCCATCTCCTACGCGCCCGCTGCCCGGCTCCCCCATCATAACTGCGCCGGTCGATCCCAATTCTATCGCCTCAACGCAGCCGGTCTCTCCCACCTCTTTACTGGCTACCGGCCAGCCTCTCTCCCTTTCCGGCCTGGTTGAGGATCAGCCTGCTGAGGCGTTGCTCCTGCCGGATAGCGAGGTGGTCTATTCTCCCAGCGCAGTGGATTTCAACCTGGCGGATTACTTGAAAGCGTCTGGCGGGTTCCTGGCGGAGCACCGGGAGTACTTGCGTTCCACCGGGTGGACCAGCGCTGCCGATGTCGTCCAGCGGGTGGCGTTGGAATATTCGGTCAACCCGCGTTTGCTTCTCTCCCTGTTAGAAAGGGAATGTGGTTGTGTGATGGAGCAGCCGCACAGCGCGCTGGATGTTGAGTATCTGTTGGGGGTGGACGGATACCGCAACAAGGGACTCTATCGCCAGTTGGAATGGGCTGCCACCCAGCTCTCTGTGGGATATTACGCCTGGCGCTCGGGGAGTCTCACCCAGCTCCAATCTGCGGGTGGTATAATGTCGCCTCCATTTCCGGGGCTGAACGCCGGAAGTGTGGCGCTGATGTACTTCTATGCCCTAAAGTATGCCGGCCAGCCCGAGGGTTTGCCCCGCTGGCGGGAGGCGGTTGACCCTCGGGCGGGGCTGCCTGCCCTGCATGCCAGGATGTTTGGTGATCCCTGGGTGCGCGAGGCGATGGTGGAGCCTCTCCTACCGGCTGACCTGTCTCAACCGTTGATGAACTTACCTTTCGAGCCGGGGGTGCTGTGGAGCTTTACCAGCGGGCCGCACGCTGCCTGGGGAGTGGAAGGTGCCCTGGCTGCTCTGGATTTCGCCCCGGCTGTCCCCATCAGCGGGTGCATCCAGACCGATGCCTGGGTGGTGGCTGTGGCCGATGGGCTGGTGACGCGCTCCGCATTCGGGGTGGTGGGGCAGGATATCTACCTGGACGCCTCGGGAGCGGTGGAGCCGGTGCCGATTGACGGCCTGGAACAGACTGGTTGGGCGGTGGTCTACCTGCATATTGCTGAACGTGGGCGGGTGGCCCAGGGCACCTTCTTGCGCACCGGGGAGCGCATTGGCCATCCCTCGTGCGAAGGAGGCCGCGCCAACGGCACTCACCTGCACATCGCGCGCAAGTATAATGGCGAGTGGCTCCCTGCTGGCGGCGGCTCCCTGCCTTTTGTATTGAGCGGCTGGACGGCGCATGTTGGAGACGCTCCCTACCAGGGCACGCTGACCCGGGATGAGCTGACGGTTGTCGCTCACCCGTATGGATCTTATGAGACGAACATCAAGATACCCAAAAGTGAACCCTGATCGCGGCCGGTCTGCCGGGCGGAAAAGCCCAACCTGGCTGGGGTTTCTCCTGCTGGCGCTCCTGATGAACGCCTGCCAGCCCCAGGTGTCATCGATCGCTCCCGGTGGGTTTGTTGAGAGCACCGCCTCGCAGCCTCAGCAGGCGGTTATCCCCTCCCCAGTGCCGGCGCTGACCCCTCTACCCACCCGGCCGGTTTACTCTCCGGGCGAGCTGGTGGATTACACCGCCCAGACTGGAGATTCCTTGCCAGTGCTGGCAGTGCGTTTCAACACCAGCGTGGCGGAGATTCGCCAGGCGAACGCGTTCATCCCAGATTCTGCCACTACCATGCCGCCAGGCATGCCGATGAAAATCCCCATCTATTACATACCGTTCTGGGGCTCGCCGTTCAAGATCATCCCGGATAGTCACTTCATCAATGGCCCGTACCAGGTAGCTTTTGACACGCCCAAATACGTCGCCGGGCAGCCAGGGTGGCTGAGCGGCTACCAGGAGTACGCTGCCGATGCCCAGCGCAGCGGAGCAGAAATCGTCGATCTGGTGGCGCGCAACTTCAGTGTCAGCCCGCGCTTGCTCCTGGCGCTGCTGGAATACCAATCCGGCGCGTTGAGCCAGCCTGAGCCTGCCTCGCAGGCCAAGACCTATCCCCTGGGCAACCGCTCTCGCCAGCGGCAAGGCCTGTACCAGCAATTGTTGTGGGCGGCGAACCTGCTTAACAACGGCTACTACGGCTGGCGCACAGGGAATCTGACCAGCATCGAACATCACGATGGTCGCCAGACGCGCATCGACCCCTGGCAGAACGCGGCGTCGACCAGCTTGCAGAATTTTTTCAATATCTTGCTCACCAAACCGGAGTACGAGAAGGCCATTTCGCCGCAGGGATTGGCTGCCACTTACACTGCCTTATTCGGCGACCCCTGGGCGGTTGACCAGCCGCATATCCCGGGCAGTCTCGAGCAGCCATCGTTTAGCCTGCCCTTCAACCCTGGGAAGGTCTGGGCCTATACGGGTGGGCCGCATACCGGGTGGGGCAACGGCGAGCCCTGGGCCGCCCTGGACTTTGCGCCTCCCCTTGTGCAGGGGGGCTGCACGCCGACAGAAGAGTGGGCCACCGCCATTGCACCGGGCGTAGTCGTCCGCTCAGAGCCTGGAGAGGTGATGCTGGACCTGGACGGCGATGGCGATGAGCGTACCGGCTGGAACATCTTTTATCTTCATATCGCCACTGAGGGTCGCGTCCCGTTAGGCGCAGTGCTCAATGCCGGCGATCCGGTTGGGCACCCATCCTGTGAAGGGGGCACCAGCACCGGAACGCACATTCACATCGCTCGAAGGTATAACGGTGAGTGGATGCCTGCCGATAGCATTCTACCGTTTGTGATGGAAGGTTGGGTCCCGAAGAACGGCAGCGCACCCTACCGGGGCACGCTCACTCGCCTTACCCGTTTGGTGGTTGCCTGTGATTGCTCTAACCAGGCCAGCTTTATCCAATCTGAGCCGCCGAAATAACCCCTGGATATATTGTAACGCCAACTTAATAAACTTAATATCAATATTGAATATCCGTAAATATTATTGACAATATATTAGTTTATTGCTATAATCTTTAGAAGTTAGACAGTTATGGGTGTAGGCGATATCTGTAGGATACAAAGCGACTTTGGAGCGAAGGAAACTAAAATGAATAAGATACCACCCGTTTGCCCGTTGTGTGGCGGTGAGGTGACTGTCACCCGCCTGCATTGCCGGGATTGTGATACCACTTTTGACGGCCGTTTCGAGAGCGGAATTTTTTCCCAGCTCACCGCGGAACAATTGGCTTTCGTTGAGCTGTTTGTGCGCTGCGAGGGCAAGATCACGCGCATGGAAGTCGAGCTTGACCTTTCCTACCCCACGATCCGCAATCGCCTGCATGAGGTGATCCGTGTTTTGGGTTATGAGCCAGGCACCGCTGAAGAAACGCCTGGTTTGTCGGATGAAGAGCGGCGCGATATCCTGGAGGATTTGGATCGGGGCTTGATCGACGCTGAAAAAGCGATGCGGCTGTTGCAAGAAAAAGGAGCCTGAAGATGAGTACGCGTTCGGTGGATACCAGCCCGACCCCCCAGGTATTTGTCGAAGCCGTCTATGGAGACCTGCAAATCAAGGGCTGGAGCCGTAGTGAAGTGCTGGTAAAGTCCAGCGATGATGAGGGTGTTGTGCTGGTTGAACAGGACGGCGCGCTGCGAGTGCGTTCCAGGGGGGATTGCAGCTTGCACCTGCCGGTGGGGGCGAGCATAACTATAACCAGCGTCTATGGCGGGGCTGGGATCAAGTCGGTAGAGGGAGCGTTGAACATTGGCCGTGTGTTGGGCTCTCTGCTACTGCTGGATGTTGGCGAGGCGAGCATCGATTCCGTCTATGGTGAGCTGCGCCTCGGGCACGTCGGCGGGGCGATCACCGTAGGCCAGGTGCTCGGCAACACGATCGTGCGCGACGTGCAAGGGAATTGCTCGCTCGAGCGCATCGCCGGCAACCTGGACCTGCGCGATGCCTTGGGTGAGATCCGCGCCTCCGTGGGTGGGAATGCCCGCCTGCGGCTGGGACTGTTGCCCGGCGAGCGTTACCAGATCGATAGCGGAGGTGAATTATATTTTCGTATCCCGGAAGACGCAGATGCTCAAGTGACCCTCTCCTGTGGAGCGGGCAAGATCCACGTCGATTTGCCGGCTGAAAAAATAGTCTACTACGAAAGAGTGCATCAACTGGTGCTGAGGAGCGGAGCGGCCAAAATCGAGCTCTCCGCGGGTGGGGCGATCATCTTCGAGGCTAAAGGTGCTGACTGGGCCAAAGAAGAGGAAGCCGAGTTTAAAGAGTCCTTTACCACGATTTCAGAAGATTTTAGCGAGCAGATCACGGGGCAGATCGAAACCCAAATTCAAAGCCAGATGAAAATCCTGGACGAGCAAATGTCGCATCTCTCGGCAGCTGTAGCCCGGGCTGGGTTATCCGCAGCCGAGTCGGAGCGCATTACGCGTCAGGCGAGGCAGGCCAGCGAACGCGCCAGCGCCCGGGCTCAGGAAAAAATGCAGCGCGCCCGTGAACGGGTCGACCGGAAGCTGGCCGCGGTTCAGCGCAGGGCTGAGCAGAAAGAGCGCGCCGACAGGCGAAGAAAAGAAAGCCAGGTGAAGGGAACGAATAGCCACAGCTGGCCTCCTCCGCCTGCGCCGCCAACTCCGCCCGGGTATACCCAGGTCACTGATGAGGAGCGCTTGATCATCCTGCGCATGCTGGCGCAGAAGAAGATCACGCTGGCGGAAGCGGAGCAGCTGTTGGCCGCTTTAGATGAGAAAGGTGAGTGAGACGCGATGAGTACAGATGCCGAACGGCGCATAATCTTGCAAATGATTGACAGTGGTAAGATCACTGCCGAGGAAGGTTTGGGCTTGATCAATGCCCTGGTGGATGCTGACGACCCAGCACTTGAAGCCCAGCATGAGCTGCCAGAGGTGAGTAACCAGCAGCCCGGTTTTTCCACCCCTGAGATGCAGGAACCGGAGGCGAACCCCGCGCCGGGCACCGCGCGTACCACCGCTATGCCGCCTGATGCGGAGAGATGGCGAAGCTGGTGGGTTTATCCGTTTTGGGCGGGTGTGGCCGTCGTCGTCCTGGGAGGCTGGTTGATGTACTGGGTACAGCAGAACTACGGTATTGGATTCTGGTTTCTGTGCTCCTGGGTGCCTTTTATACTGGGAGTGGCTCTGATGGCGTTGGCCTGGCAAAGCCGCACATCTCACTGGTTGCATCTGCGCGTTCACCAGAAGTCTGGAGATTGGCCGCGGAATATTGTTATTAGCACGCCGCTGCCCATTGGCCTGGCAAGCTGGTTTTTCCGTACATTTGGAGAAATGATCCCGGGGATGGAGCACGTTTCTATGGAAGATGTGCTCCAGAGCGTGGATCGTAACACTTCGCCAGAAAACCCGGTCTATATCGAGGTGGATCAGGGCGAGGATGGAGAGCGGGTTGAAATCTATATTGGATAATGTCTGGATGGTGCAAGCGGCCTTTTTCGAGAGGTGCGGTGATTGGTAATGTGAGCGCATAATATTCGAATTGAGGAGTAAAACGAGATGGCGACGAGTGAAGAACGTTTAAAGATACTTAAAATGGTTGAAGAGGGGAAGATCACCGCCGAGGAAGGGGCTAAGCTGCTTGCGGCGCTGGCGCAGAGCCGGAAGCCAGAGCGGAAGCCAACCCCGCGCGGGCCAGGCGGTGGGGCGCGCTGGCTGCGTGTGCGGGTGACGGAATCCAGCACGGGCAAGACCAAAGCCACCGTAAACCTCCCTTTGGGACTGGTGGACGCTGGCCTGAAAATCGCCTCCCAATATGCGCCAGATATTGCCTTCGACGAGCTGGTAGCCGCGATTAACGAGGGGGCAGAGGGAAAGATCATCGACGTGGTAGATGAAGAAGACGGCGAGCACGTGGAGATCTTTATCGAATGACCATGCTGCCAGCCCGCAAGCGCCTCTCCGGCATGTCCGGCTTCGGGATCGTTTGGTTTGGCCAGGTGGTCTCGTTGCTGGGCACCAACATGACCCTTTTTGCGCTCACCATCTGGGCCTATGAGCTCACCGGTTCCGCTACTGCCCTGGCGCTGGTGGGCTTTTTCTTTGTCACCCCAATGCTGTTAGTCAGCCCCATCGCCGGCGCGATTGTCGACCGCGGCAACCGCAAATTTATGATGATGGTCAGCGATCTGGCGGCAGGCCTGGCGACCATCGTCCTGTTGGCCCTGTACTTATCCGGAAAGCTGCAGATCTGGCATTTATACATCGCCGGCGCCTTCGAGGGAGTTTTCCAGTCCTTTCAATGGCCAGCTTACTCTGCAACAATCAGCACGATGCTTCCCAAGGAACAATATGGGCGCGCTAATGGTATGATGTCGCTGGCCGAGTCGGGGTCGAATATCTTTTCCCCACTCCTGGCTGGCGCTTTGATGGGCCTCATCGGCCTTGGCGGGATCCTGGTGATTGATATCATCACCTTCGTGTTTGCCATCGGCGCCCTGCTGGTTGTCTATATTCCTCAGCCACGCCGCACCGAGGAGGGGCAAAAAGCGCAGGGTAGCATTTGGAAGGAGGCTGGATACGGATTCCGCTACATCCTCGACCGGCCCAGTCTTTTAGGCTTGCAATCCATCTTTATGCTGGGAAATTTCTTTGTAAGTATCCCGTTTGCCATCCTGGCGCCGCTGATCCTGGCCTCAACCAGCAACAACAAACTGATCTTTGCCAGCGTCACTTCGGCTGGGGCGATTGGGGCGGTGATCGGTGGGCTGGCGATGAGCGCCTGGGGAGGCCCGAAGCGCCTGGTGCATGGTGTACTGGCCGGGTGGGCGATATCGAGTCTTCTGGGCACCGTCCTGATGGGCCTGGGACGTAGCCTGCCGGTATGGGTGGCTGCAAGTTTTTGTGGCGCCTTCTTCATTCCAATTATCAACGGCTCGAACCAGGCAATCTGGCAGAAGAAGGTGGCGCCGGACCTGCAAGGGCGCGTTTTTTCGATCCGCCGGGTGATTGCCTGGTTTGTCACTCCGGTTGCGATGTTGATTGCCGGACCACTGGCTGATTTTGTCTTTGAGCCTGGAATGCGCTCAGGTGGTGGAATGGCGGCGCTTTTTGCCGGCCTGGTTGGAAGTGCTCCAGGCTCGGGGATGGGGCTGATCTTTATCTTCGGTGGGCTGCTTGCCCTTGCGGTCGCCGTCTGCGGTTACTTCATCCCCGTAATCAGGGATGTCGAAACGATCCTTCCTGATCACGATGCGATACCTTCGGCGCAGGTTGAGACGCTTCCGGGTGGATCAGGCGAAGCAGGCCAGCCGGTGCTGGTTGACCCGCCGTAGTTCGGATGGATGATCCACAGGTCGGTTATCTATCGGCAACTGCCCCTGGCTAATTCACCATCGTGGCGAGGTATTCGCCTTCTTTAACCAACGTTTTACCGTCTTCCCCGTGGTCTTCATAAATATAGTATTTTAAAGCCATCGGAAAGATTTGCCGGAACATCCCTTGGGCCGGGCAGTAACGCAAGGCGGAAAGCTCAATGGCGCGGATCACAGCATCCTCGTCCACCGCAAGCCCGCTGACAAAATACTCGATCACCACGCTGGTAAATACCCGGGGGTGCTCAGCGGCGCGTTCAGCATGGGCTTCAACTTCGAACGCGGTAATCTCCTGGCGTTTCTTCTGCAGGATCGAGACCACATCCATGGCGGTGCAACCCGCCAGGCCGATCAAGAGCAATTCCATCGGACGGAAGCCGTCATCATCGCCGCCTGCTGATGACCTCCCGCCGAGTGGGAGGCTGAAACCGCTGTTCGCAGTCCCGGTGAAGCTCAATTTTTGCCGCCAGGTTACATGCGCATCCACAGTCATTCCTCCACCAAGGGTGTGACGTACTTTTCTAGCATCTTGTGGCTGATTGCCCCCGTCCATGCCAGGCGCACGCCGCCTTCCCGGTCGATCACGTAGCTGCTCGGCAATCCTGGGTTGCGGAAGACTACAGTGGCTACCTGGGTAGGATCGAGCCAGACGGGGAAGGTCAGGTTATAGCTTATTACAAAGGCATCCACATCTTCCTTTGTCTCACCGGCATCGATGGCGATGATCGTGAATCCTTGCTCGCGGTAATCTCGATAATACGCCTGCAGGGCAGGCATCTCTGCTTTGCAGGGCGGGCACCACGTAGCCCAATTGTTCACCAAGACCACCTGCCCCAAATGGTCTGCCAGGGAGACAGGATTGCCCTGCAGGTCGTTGAGGTTCAGCTCCGGGGCAGGATAATCTACCTCCACAGGGATCGCGGAGAGCTCGTCGCTGGCGAGGATGTCTGGACGGGGGAGGGCGACCAGGGCGACCACGCCCAGGACGAGCAGCCCGGCACCGATCAGGACCATCCCCGCGATGCGGGGTGTGTTGGATTTTACCAACCCTGGTTTGCCATTTTCATTCAAGATGTTCCAACGGAACAGCAGGTTGGGTTATCAGGTGAAGCAGCCCCCCAGGCTGTAGCCACACTGCGGGCAGGTGAGATTGAGCAGGCCATCATAATCCAATAGAGCGGAATGGCACCCAGGGCACAGCTCACCAGTGAGCAATGCCTGCCCCGCCAGTTGCTGGTTTCCGGTCAGGCTCACCGCCAGCTGCATATCGAGGGCAGGCTCGACCGCTTCGTGTTCAATCATGCGCTGAGTCCGTAAAGTCATCGATTTCCAGGCAGCGGAAGAGTCGCTGGCGCACCTCTTCGGGGGTGGTTGTCTCCTGTGATGTAGTGCGGTAGAGGTAAATCGTTTTCGCTAACGTATCGACGACAATCCGGCAATCCTGGCAACCTGCCAGGTGGCGCTCAATCTCGGCGCAGATATCCTCCTCCAGGGAGCCATCCACGAATTCGGACAGCGAGCCCAACAGTTGACGGCATTCGTGTTTATCCATTACATCCCTTTTCCCTCGAGGACGCGCTTGCCGAAGTAGCCGGATAGCTCTTCACGCAAGCGGAGCCGGGCTCTTGATAGGCGGGTTTTGACGGCTGTCTCGCTCAAGCCGAGCACCTCGCCCGTCTCCTGGGTCGAAAGGCCCTGGATGTCTCTTAATACGAAGACGACGCGCAAGCTGGGCGGTAACTTGGTGATCGCTTCATCTAAATAGGCCCGTGATTCAGACGAGAGCAGCGTCTCCTCGGGCAGGCAGCACCAATCCACGATCTGGATAGGTGGCTGGTCACTCTCACCCTCCTCCAGCGGTTCATCAATAGATATCTCGCCTGGTTTTTGCCGTCGCAGGAACATCAAAGCCTCGTTGGTGGCGATGCGATACAGCCAGGTGGACACGCTGGAACGCCCGTCGAAGCCTTTCAGATGGCGGTATGCCTTTAGGTATGTCTCCTGTAAGATATCCTCGGCATCTTGAGGATTGTTGACCATGCGAATTGACAGTCGGTAGATCATCTCGTAGGTAGTTTCCACCAGGCGGGCGAATTCAGCCCGATCCCCGCTGCGCAGTGCTTCCAGGGAGAATG
>Ga0154775_1076_pt3 | contig 11931 bp, 7 predicted proteins | sample Rifle2008BG16ft_FD_105783 | JGI IMG/M metagenome (GOLD analysis project Ga0154775, IMG submission 105783) | Chloroflexi bacterium RBG_16_58_14 | reverse complement strand
AGCTGAGCCAGGCGGGGGATCGAATCACCAGCTTGCGGCGGTTCCTGGAAGTCCAGACTTAGCCGCCAGATGGCAGCCACGGAAAGAAAATGGCAGAAGGGATAAGAGCGATGTCCTACCAACTTTTATACATTAAGCTCCCAGCAAGGCGAATCGCCAGGATCAGCCTGGGAATGCTGTTTCTCCTGGGATTACTCCTGTTGGTCGGGTGCGAGATTGAATCCACCAGCACGCCGCTGCCCACGCCTGATCCTGGAGGCGAGACCTGGTGGCAGGTATACTTCACCGACCCCAACCGCCTCAATGACCCGGATGCCCTGGATGGATCGATCGAGGCAGAGCTGATTGACCGCATCGAAGGGGCGCAGGAATCGATCCATATTGCCGCCTTCGAGTTCAACCTGACGCCGGTTGCGCAGGCGTTGATCGCTGCCCACGAGAACGGTGTGGAGGTGCAGTGGGTGACGGATGATGAGAATGGCCTCGAAGCCGACAGCGAAGAAGGTCACGGGCAGTTCGCCATGCTGCAAGGCGCGGATATTGAAGTTCGCGACGATGGTCGCGGCGCCCTGATGCATAATAAATTTATCATCTTCGATGGCAAGACAGTCTGGACGGGCGCCACCAATCTGACGGTCAACGGCATCTTCCACAATAATAACAACGTCATCGTGATCGATTCCCCACCCGTGGCTGCCATGTTTGAGAGAGAATTTAGCGAGATGTGGGCTGGAGAGTTCGGGCCAAAATCACCCTCCACGGTAAACCAGCAGCAGACAAGTGTCGTGGGGACGCCCATCCAGGTTCTGTTCGCCTCAGAAGACGAAGCGATCAGCTACATTATTCCCCTTTTGAGCGGGGCGCAGGAGAGCATCCATTTTATGGTCTTCTCATTTACTTACGATGGGATGGGTGAAGCCATGCTGGAGCGAGCAGGGACCGGGGTGGAGGTGACGGGCATCTTCGAGACGCGCGGCAGCGAGACGGAGTTCAGCGAGCTGCCTCCCCTCTACTGCGCTGGACTCCCGGTTCGGCAGGATGGCAACCCAAGCACATTCCACCACAAGGTGATCGTCATCGATGGGCGGATTGTAATCACCGGCTCGTTAAATTTCTCCAACAACGCCGACGAGAACAACGACGAAAACGTGGTGATCCTGAATAACCCTGCTATCGCTGCCCAGTATCTCCGGGAGTTCGAACGTCGTTGGGTAGAAGCTAAACAACCCAATCTGGCAGATATGAACTGTAATTAGCCGGGGTGATCACTCCACGGTCACACTCTTAGCCAGGTTACGCGGCTGGTCCACATCCAGGCCGCGCATGGCGGCGATGTGGTAAGCCAGGAGCTGCAGGGGGATGACCGCGGTGACCGGGCTGAGCATCCAGGGAGTATCGGGCAGCCAGATGACATGGTCTGCCACACCCGAGACAAGCTCATCCCCTTCGGTGGCCAGCGCGATGACTGTCCCGCCGCGCGCCCTGGCTTGCTCCATCTGGCTGAACATCTTCTCATACCAGGGATCGTGCGGGGCGATCACGATCACCGGCATATCCTTGTCGATCAAAGCGATGGGGCCATGCTTCATCTCACCAGCAGGATAGCCTTCGGCGTGGATGTAAGAGATTTCTTTTAACTTTAACGCGCCTTCATAAGCAGTGGGCATGTTTACTCCCCGCCCCAGGTACAGGCAGTGGTTGGTATGGAGCAGCGCCCGTGCAACCCGCTCCACACCCGGTTCGCCATCCAGGGAGCGTCCCGCTAAATCTGGCACCAGCCGTAGATCATTGATCAGGCGCCGGCGTGCTTTTCCATCCAGGACGCCACGTAGTTCCCCCAGCAGGATCGCCAGCATGTACAGATCTACCAGAGGCGCAGTGTAAGCCTTGGTGGACGCCACCCCGATCTCCGGACCGGTCTGCATGGAGATATACCCATCGGCGACACGCATTGCCTGTGAGCCGATCACATTGACGATCGACCACAAGCGCGCACCTTTGCGGCGACCTTCTTCCATCGCCGCCAGGGTATCAGCCGTCTCGCCCGATTGGCTGATCGCCAGCACCACCGTGTCTTCGTCGACAATTGGATCGCGGTAGCGAAACTCGGAGGCGATATCCAGTTCCACTGGTATGCGCACCAGGTGCTCTATTAACACCTTGCCTACCATCCCCGCATGTGCTGCTGTGCCGCAGGCGGTGATGAAAATCTTGCGGATACGCCTGGCGACCTCAGGGGTCAGGTTGAGTTCTGGCAGGCGGATCACCCCTTGCTCGAAATCCACCCGCCCGGCGATGGTATCGGTAAGTGAGCGTACCTGCTCGTGGATCTCTTTTTGCATGAAATGGCGGTATTCCCCTTTTTCCGCGGCGACCGGGTCCCAGGCAATATCGTGTATCTGGTATTTCACGTCCTTCCCGCTCAGGGTCTGTACTAACAGGCCTTCCCGTTCAATGATCGCCATCTGCTGCGATTCCAGGAAGACCATGTTGCGCGTGTGCTCCAGGATGGCTGGGATATCCGAGGCGACGAACATCTCACCCTGCCCGATCCCGATCACCACGCCACCCGCATTGCCAATGCGCGCGGCCACGATCTTGTCTGGCTCGCGGGAGGACAGGAGGACGATACCATGCGCTCCTTTGAGGTGGGAAAGTGCCCGCTGCGCGGCAACAGACAGGGCATCTCCGCTGCCCAGGTATCGCTCCACCAGGTGGACGATCACTTCAGTATCCGTATCTGAGTTAAAGATCACCCCTTCAGCGGTCAACTCATCCCGTAGCTCGAGAAAGTTTTCCACAATCCCGTTGTGCACCACCACCACGTCCCCGGTCATACCCATATGGGGGTGAGCGTTGCGGGCGCTGGGCTCACCATGGGTGGCCCAACGGGTGTGCCCAATGCCTACATGTCCGTGCAGGGGTAATTCTTCCACCAGCGACGTCAGGTGGATGAGCTTGCCAGCATCCCGGCGCACTTCGATGTGGCTGTTCTCCAGGACTGCCAGCCCGGCTGAATCGTAGCCGCGATACTCCAGCCGTTTAAGACCATTCAGAATGATCGGCGTAGCATCTCGCGGGCCAATGTATCCAACAATCCCACACATGAGATCCCTCCAGTAAAATGTGATGCACCTAGCGGAGAAACAATTCGCTTGATTCACCGGTGTGCGATAAATAAATTTGCCACGCTCCACGGCTTTGTCCATCCGGTCACCCGGTGGAGTTGTGATGGAGTTATAGTTTGGAGGGAAAGATATCGGGCTGTGGCACGCCCGGAGGGCTTCCGCTGATCCGTCGATTTTCTCCCTGCTAGCATTCGCAGGGATTAGCCTGCCTGTGAAAGGCAGGAACCCTCATCCTCGTCACCTCTGCTGGATATGCGGCTGGGCCGCAGTCCACATGCCGCCAAACCGTCCCGCAGAGGCCATGCGCTTTCTCTCCCGTGAGTTATTTCGTGCGTTCACCTCCTGGATTGCTAAAGTGGACTCATTATACCCCAATATATCCGTGAACAAGGCCTCAGCGAATGAAATAATTGCGGCTAAGGCATCCGGCTTGACTTTGAAATGGACTCGTGTTACAATAAATGAGCTAAATCATCAGATTAATCAGAATAAACCGATCTATTAGACCTTCTCGTTCATAGCCTATGCCACGCTCATACGTCTCCTCTGAATTTTTACAGTACCTGGTCGCTTATGGCGCAGGGGGCGGTGATCCGCAACAATTGCCCCCTCTGAACCAATTAAGCGAAGAGCTGGGTGTAAGTCTTTCTCGCTTGCGAGAGCAGCTGGAGGTCGCCCGAGCTTTAGGCCTGGTAGAGGTGCGTCCGCGCACCGGCATACGCCGCCTGCCTTACACCTTCTCCCCCGCGGTGTGGCATAGCCTGTCTTATGCCTTAGAGCTGGATCGCGCCAACTTCGACGCTTTTTCGGGGCTGCGCGACAATCTGGAGGCAGCCTATTGGTACGAGGCGGCAGCCTTGCTCAACCCCGATGACGTACAATACTTGCAGAACCTAATCGAGAGCGCCTGGCAGAAGCTGCGCAGTACCCAGGTGAAGATCCCGCATGCGGAACACCGCCAGCTCCACCTGGGGATTTATCGCCGGCTGGATAATCCCTTCGTGTTGGGCATCCTGGAGGCATACTGGGAGGCATACGAAGCGGTTGGGCTGAATGTATTCGCTGATTATGACTACCTCCAGCATGTGTGGAGTTACCACCAGCGTATGGTAGATTCTATCCGCGCTGGCAATTTACCCGACGGTTACCAGGCCCTGGTCGAGCATAAAGACCTGCTCTACCACCGTCCGGTAGCTGCCCTGATGTTGAATGGATCAACAGCGAGCCATCCGTTAAAACCATAAATCCGGATGCTCAACCTATCCCCAACGCCACAGGCTGGCGAGGAGTAATAATGACTGCACTGCAACCACTCATTCGAGATTTCACTCCTGGAGAGCTCAGTTACTGTGTGAATGATTTCTCCATCACCGTTGCTACAGTGAACGGCTCGGGAAGCCAGACTTCCAACCTGACTATTCTGCGGGCTTTGTTCAAGATGGGCATCCCTGTCTCCGGGAAGAATCTGTTCCCCTCCAATATTCAAGGCATGCCCACCTGGTACACCATCCGGGTGAACAAGGATGGTTTTCTGGCCCGCCGGGAAGAGTACGAGATCGTAATTGCCATGAATCCGGCCACTTTTGCCCAAGACCTGGCAGGAGTGCTGCCAGGCGGGGTTTTCTTTTACGCTGACGATATCAAGTTTCCCATCCACCGCCAGGATATCGTAGCTTACCCGATGCCGGTCAAACAACTGGTAAAAACCTCCGACGCCCCGAGCAACCTGCGCGATTACGTTGCCAATATGGTGTACGTCGGTGTGCTGGCTCAAATGCTGGGTATAGATCTGGAGAAGATCTACCAGGCACTCAGCTTTCACTTTAAAGGCAAGGCTAAACCGATCGACTTGAATTTTGGCATGGTCCAGGCTGCTGTCCAGTGGGCCACTGATAACCTGGAGAAAAGGGATCCCTACCGCATTGAGCCGATGAATGCCACTCAGGGATTGACCATGGCAGATGGGAACACAGCGGCTGCCATAGGGGCGATCTATGGTGGTGTTCAGTTTATCTCATGGTATCCGATTACCCCCGCCACCAGCCTGGCAGAAGGCTTAATGGAATATCTTCCACAGTTACGCAAGGACCCGGAAACAGGAAAAAATACCTATGCCGTGGTGCAGGCGGAGGATGAATTGGCTGCAATTGGGATGGCAGTGGGCGCTGGCTGGTCAGGTCTGCGCGCTATGACCTCCACCTCCGGCCCGGGTTTGAGCCTGATGACCGAATACGCCGGGATGGCGTATTTTGCTGAGGTGCCTGTAGTGATTTGGGATGTACAGCGCGTTGGCCCCAGCACTGGCCTGCCCACGCGCACCGCGCAGGGTGATCTTAGTTTCGTCAATTTCATGGGACATGGCGATACACAACAGATCATCCTGCTGCCCGGCTCCGTTCATGATTGTTTTGAGTTTGGCTGGTTGGCCTTCGATATTGCTGAGCGCCTGCAGACGCCGGTCTTCGTCCTCTCCGACCTGGACTTTGGCATGAACCAATGGATGGGCAATCCCTTTGACTACCCGGAATTGCCTATGGATCGCGGCAAGGTGTTGTGGGAGGAGGATCTGGAACGCTTGAAGGGCGAATGGGCGCGTTATCGCGACGTAGAAGGGGATGGCATCCCCTACCGCACTCTTCCTGGTAACCGCCATCCGCAGGCGGCTTATTTCACCCGCGGCACAGGACACACCGATGATGCCCACTATTCTGAAGAGCCACAGGTCTGGCACGATATGTTGGTAAGGTTGAAAGTGAAATACGAAAATGCACGGGGGTATATGCCTGCCCCAATGGTCGATTTCATGACAGGGGCAGAGGTGGGCATCCTATCTTTCGGCTCGACACTCAGCGCGATTGAGGAAGCGCGCCACCAGTTGCACAGAGAAGGATTAATAACTGATTTCTTGCAAGTGCGCGCGGTGCCTTTTGTTAAGGAGATCGGCGCCTTCATTCGCCAACACAAGCGCTGCTACGTCGTCGAGATGAACCGTGATGGACAGCTCCATCAATTACTCACCTTGGAATATCCCGATCTCAGCACCAAGCTGGTTTCTATAGCATACACCGATGGCTTGCCGCTCACTGCACGGCTGGTGCGCGAAGCCATCCTGGCCCATGAGGAGAAATAAGATGACCGAGCAGATCACTAGCACAGGTTCACGTTTGCAAGTAAACCTTGTTGGGTTGAGCAAAGGCGAATACCGCGGTTTACCCAGCACGCTTTGCCAGGGGTGTGGGCATAATTCCATATCCAGCCAGATTATCGCAGCCTGTTATGAAATGGACATCGTACCGGAAGATATGATCAAATTCAGCGGGATCGGCTGCTCCAGCAAAAGCCTGAATTACTTCCTCAACCGCTCGTTTGGGTTCAATGGATTGCACGGGCGAATGCCTTCCCTGGCGACGGGTGCCTTATTCGGTGACCACACGTTGAAAGGGCTTGGCGTCAGTGGAGATGGCGATACCGCCAGTATTGGCTTGGGGCAGTTCAAGCATGTGGTGCGGCGCAACATGCGGCTGGTGTACATCGTAGAGAATAATGGAGTGTATGGGCTCACCAAAGGCCAGTTTTCAGCAACTGCCGAGCAAGGCCTCACCCTGAAGAGCCAGGGAACCAATCCCTACATGCCGGTGGACATCGCCTGGGAGGCGTTGGTTGGGCACGCTACGTTCGTCGCCCGCTCTTTTGCTGGCGACCCCAAGCAAGTAAAGGAGCTGATCAAGGCAGCGCTAGGGCATAATGGCGTTGCTGTTTTAGATATCATCAGCCCCTGCGTTACATTCAATAATCAGGATGTCGCTATGCATTCCTATTCCTGGGGCAGGGATCATGAGGTGGCGCTCCACGAACTGTCCTTTGTGCCATTCGCCGAGGAGATCACCCTGGATTACGAAGAGGGCGAGGCCAAAGAAGTCACCCTGCATGATGGTTCAGTAGTGATGTTAAAAAAGCTAGGCCGCGAATACGACCCTACTAACCGGGCTGAAGCCATGCGCGTATTGGAAGAAGCCAACGACTGCCACTGCCTGATCACCGGCTTGATCTACGTAGACACCAACCAGCCTTCTCTGGTGGATATCTATAATCTGCCGGAGACGCCGCTAAACCGCCTGTCAGAATACCGCCTCCGCCCCCCGCGAGAGACCATGCAAAAAGTGAATGATTTGATGTTCTGAGTTATTTCCGTGGTTTCGCAAGTCGAAGAGCAATTCCCCGTAGCCTTGTCTCGACAACAGAGCAGCTTGCTCCAGCAAGTCTTCCCGGTTGCTGCCCAATCCATGCACATTAATGATCGTCGCCCCGTCCATGTCTTTAGCGGGCGGGAAAAACCAGCCAGCTAGTTGAAGCCCGCCCTGAGAGGGGAATATAACTTCTTCCCACGTCTGGATACCATAATCAGCCGGGGTCTGTTCTGGTTGCGTGCGGAACTCTTTCTCACTCTCTGGCGTCATATGGTTGTGAATCAGACCTTATCAAAACGATGCTGATCCATTGAAATTATAACTCTTGACAGAATTGTTATCATGCGGGAGGGCTACTATGTCGAAGAAAGTTAACCTCAACTGGCTGGTCTTCGTTGCAATTCTGATCGTGAGCAGCATTGTTGTGGCTGTATCGGTGTATTATGTAGACTTACCAGACCGCCTGAGCCAACACGAGACGATCGTCTTGGGCCAGAATCGATGGGCGCCAGGTAGCCAGGCATCGCTGCGGGTGGTCGTGCGGGATAGTCGCGATGCCTCGGCATTGGCAGGGGCGGAAGTCTTCGTATCTATGCAACCAGCAGCGGGAGGTCGGCAGCGAGAGGTGTACAGAGGCGTCACCAGTGCACAGGGAGATGCTGTGATCTCATTCCCGGTGCCAGAAGATGCCGAGGTGGACCAGGTGCTCAGGATTGAGACACGCTCGAGGTTGGGCTCTGACACCATCGAGCGCAGCGTCTCCCTGGCGCGGGATTATCGGGTGCTACTGACTACCGATAAACCGCTCTACCAGCCAGGCCAGGTCATCCATGTGCGCGCCCTGGCGCTGAGCACGTTTGACCTGACTCCCGCACCTTCCCAGGAGCTGGAATTTATAATAGCCGATGGCAAGGGGAATAAGGTCTTCCGGCAAAAAGCTGAGACTTCTCAGTTTGGGGTGGCTTACACAGATTTTCAACTGGCCAATGAGGTCAATACCGGAGCCTATAAGATCACCGCCACGCTGGGCGGTACCTCATCAGAGGTAACCGTGAACGTGGAGCATTACGTCTTGCCTAAGTTCTCCATCGAGCTGGAAACGGAAAAACCTTATTATCTCCCTGGTGAGCACGTGCGGGGTGATCTGAAGGCTGGTTATTTTTTCGGCAAGCCGGTTGCCGGGGGGAAGGTCGTGTTAGAGGGATTCACCTTTGATGTGGAGAGGAACCTCGTCTTCAGCCTGAGTGGCACGACAGATGAGCAAGGCGGATATGCGTATGAGTTCGATTTGCCCTCCTACCTGACTGGGGGTGACCTGGATGGCGGTCTGGGGCGTTTCTACCTCCAGGCCACGGTCACCGACCTGGCGCAACATAGCGAGACATCCAACCTCTCCTTGACGGTTGCGCAGAATTCCCTGGTAATTGAAGCTGTGCCAGAGGGAGGGCAGTTCCGTCCTGGCGTTGAAAATATCTTGTATGTGCTCACCAGCTATCCGGATGGGACCCCGGCTACGACGGCCCTGACGATCACTTTTTATAACGAGCCCGGGCCAGCGCAATCGATAGAAAGCGGGCCGTATGGCCTGGCAGAAGTGCATTTGACGCCCCAAAATCCCTACCAGGGCTTTATGGTGGAGGCGCGTAACGAGCGGGGAAACCTCTCTCAGCGCGAATTTTATTTTGAGGGAGAATGGAGCGAGGAGACGGTTTTGCTGCGCCCAGACAAGCCGGTCTATCGCGTGGGCGAGACGATGAACCTATCTATCCTGACCTCCCAGCAGGAGGGCGCAGTATATCTGGATATTGTGCGCCAAGGCCAGACGGTGAGCACGCGCCAGGTTGAAGTGACCGCTGGCCATGCGGAGGTGCCCATCGACCTGACACCCGATCTGTATGGGACTCTCGAGCTGCACGCCTATAAAATCCTTCGCTCGGGAAATATCACCCGAGACACACGGCTGGTGGTGGTGGACAACGCGCAAGACCTCAACCTGGTAATCACAACCGGGCAAGGGACTTACCGCCCAGGCGAGTCAAGCGGGCTGGATCTGCAGGTGAACGGCGCCGATGGCCAAGGCGTGCAGGCGGCAATCGGCTTGGCCATCGTGGATGAGTCGGTTTTCGCCCTCGCTGAGCAGGATCCGGGTTTTGCCAAGTTGTACTTCATGCTCGAACAAGAGCTACTGGTCCCCCGATATGATCTGCATGGTTTCAGCGTCCCTGACCTGGTGCGCGGTCTGCCTGCCAGCACGGGGTTTACACAAGAAGCCATTGAGGGCGCGGCCCAGGCTTCACTGTCGGCGGCAACGCCGAAGAGTATGCCATTCAGCCTGGAGGCTAACTCCCACCGGGATGCTCTCCAGAACGCCCGAGAGTTAAGCAGGGAGTACTTTTCCGGCCTGAGCCAGGGACTGGTCTTTCTTCTCTTTGCCCTGCCGTTGATCGTCCTGCTTTTGAGCGTCTTGACTGCCCGCAGAGACGGGAGGCTGCTTCGCAGCTTGCTGCTCCCACTCATCCTGCTTGCAGGGCTCCTGCTGCTCATCCTCTGGCGGCCTGACACTACATTCCTGTATCGCCTGGCCTATTCCATTGAATGGATGTATAACGGCGCTGGCGCCTGGCTGCTCATCTTACTGCCGCTTTCCCTGGTGGGATATCTGGTATTGCTCGGTTTCGCCTGGAAGCGGAAAGACGCCTCCCTGGCGTGGTCGCTATTCCTGGTATTGCTGGCGTTGATTGTACTGGTCGGCTTGCTGTTCGCCTGGTGGCAGGGCGGTGCAGGTGCAGATGAAGGGGTAATGCTGTGGGTGGTTGCGGCTTTCGCTGTTTTTGCCCTGGCTTTCCTGGTGCGTTTCTCGAATGATTTATTCGCTAAGCGTTTTCTACCTGCTTTGGCTGCCTTGCTGGTTGCGTTCTTCCTGCTCTTTGGAGCATTACCTGTCCTGGCAATGCCTTCGATATCGATGCGTTTCGCTGCTGCACCCATGCCCTTGATGGTGGAAGCTGATCAGCGGGCAATGCAGTTCATTGAGGTACAGGAAATGCCAGCTGCGATGCTGCCGGCGCCGACAGAGATGCCTCTGATGGAAGTCTCAAAAGAAAGCGGAGCCAGTCGAGATGGGTCCGTTGCAAGAGAAGCGCCCCGGCTGCGGCAGTATTTCCCCGAGACCATGCTCTGGCTACCAGACGAAATCACGGACCCGAATGGCTCTTTGCATCTGGATGTGCCGGTAGCAGACAGCATCACCACCTGGCGCGTCACTGCGTTGGCTTCGTCGCAGGATGGACGCCTGGGATCCTCCACTGCAGGGCTGCGCGTTTTCCAGGATTTCTTCATCGATCTCGATCTACCGCTGGCATTAACCGTTGGTGACGAAGTTTCCATCCCGGTGGGGGTGTTCAACTACCTGCCCAAAGAACAGGTGGTGCGCCTTGAGCTGGCGCCGGCAGATTGGTATGAGCTATTGGATGACCCCGTGAAGGAGGTCAACATCGCGGCGAATGACATCAGCGTGGAGTATTTCCGCTTGAGAGCTGTACGTTTTGGGAAGCAAGCCTTCCAGGTCACAGCGATCGGTTCACGCTTATCCGATGCCATCCAGAAAGAATTGCGAGTGTTCCCGGATGGCAAGCAGATCACCTTCACCCACTCGGACCGCCTGGTGCAGGGATCGCCTGTGCTTCAGACGGTTAGCATCCCGCAAGAAGCGATCCCCGGCACCCAATCCCTTTCGGTCAAGATTTACCCCGGGTTGGTGAGCCAGGTGGTGGAAGGGCTGGAAGAGATCCTCCGCATGCCTTCGGGATGCTTCGAGCAGACTTCATCGACCACTTATCCGAACGTGCTGGTGTTGGATTACTTGAAAAACACCGGGCAGACATCTCCTGAATTGCAGCTCAAAGCCGAGGAATATATCAACCTTGGATACCAACGCCTGATGACTTTCGAGGTCGATAGCAGCGGTGGTTTCTCTTTGTTCGGCGACGCACCGGCAGACCGGATGTTGACAGCTTACGGGTTGCAAGAGTTCAGTGACTTGGGCCGGGTATCTCAGGTGGATCCAGCCTTGATCGAGAGAGCGGCTGGCTGGCTATTGGCTCAGCAGAATGGGGACGGTTCCTGGGAAAACGACCGTGGCCTGGTGCATGAGAACACCTGGAGTAGCCTGGGAGACGACCGCTTGCCGGTGACGGCGTACATCACCTGGAGCCTGGTGAGAGCAGGATTTGCCAACGATCCCGGGACGCAGCGCGGCATCAGCTTTGTACGTGAAAATCAAGCAAACGCTCAAGATGCTTACGAATTAGCGCTCGTTGCCAACGCTCTGGTGGAATATGATTTATCGCTGAACGGTGAGCTGGATGGTTCGACCCAGACCGTGTTGGACAGACTGGCTGGAATGGCAATCCAGGAATTAAATGCCGCTTACTGGCAGAGCAGCATAGCCACATTCATGGGCAGTGAAGGCAAGACTGGCAGTATTGAGACCACCGCCCTGGTTGCCCTGGCGTTCCTGCGCTCCAATAATCACCCGGAGCTGGCGAATGCTGCCCTGACCTACCTGATCCAACAGAAAGATAGCTTTGGCACCTGGTACAGCACTCAGGCAACCG
>Ga0154775_1076_pt5 | contig 12847 bp, 14 predicted proteins | sample Rifle2008BG16ft_FD_105783 | JGI IMG/M metagenome (GOLD analysis project Ga0154775, IMG submission 105783) | Chloroflexi bacterium RBG_16_58_14 | reverse complement strand
GCCGGAATATTAATCGTTTTCGTACGGTTGGTTTCCGCCTTAGCTACCCACTCTGATCCCTGAAGGATTTGCAGCGTGAACAAGCGAACAGTATATATCCCAAAGGCAAGCAGCACCAAAACAACGAATATCAGGATGCGCCAGGGTTCAAGGTGATTATGTAATGATGATGAATCGTTCATACCTCTAATTCTTCCGGGTGCAGCCACTTAGCCAGGTCACTAATCAGGGCGTAAATGGGCACCGCCATCAATAAGTTGAGCAGCATGCTGGGCAGGGTGATCAAATTGAAGGCTTCTACCAGCGGCAATGGGACACCGAAGAGCGCCAGCGTAACGTACGAAACGGCATGGCTGATGAAGGTACCCAAGAAAGTGGTGGCGAACATCGCCAACAGCGGTACCTGCCAAACACGCCGCCTGAATACCAGGGCCAGCCAGGTGATCAGCGCGTAACTGACCAGCGGTGCAGCCACAGGCAGCGCGGATGCTATTCCGAACATGAACCCACCGATCAGGCACCATTGCCAGGCGGTGGTAACCTTCTTCTGCAGCGTCCAGGCGATAAGCGCCAGCATAACCAGGTCTGTCGTTCCGCGCAGCAGGGGAAAACGGCTTACCAGGCTGGTTTGCAAGATCATCAATCCGCCTAATACCGGGATGGCGATCAGGGTTGCCAGGGTGCTGGCGGGGAAGAGGCGGGTTGTCGTGGTGGTGCTCATGGCGCACCTGGGGTTGGAATGAGGGGACTGATATCTACTGGCCGGAAGTTGGTGATGACCAGGACGATCTCTATCTGGCTGAAATCCACTACCGGCTGGATAGCGGCGCGTTGAAACAGGTCCTGGTCGCGGCTGCGTACCCCGGCAACCTGCCCGATCAAGATATTGGGTGGGAAATTGCCACCCAGGCCGGAAGTGAGAGCCAGATTCCCAGACTCCACGTTTGCCCCTTGTGGGATCATATCCAGAGACAGGTCGCCGCTGATGCTGCCGGTGAGCACCGCGGCAGCCTGGGAAGGCTCGAGGCGGACGTTCACCGTGGAAGCCGGGTCGGTAATCAACTGGACATGGGCGGCGCCGGCGGTTACTGCAGTGATCCGGCTTACCAGCCCTTGCTGGGTGACGACCGGCATACCTCGCCGCAAGCCGTCGTCCGAGCCACGGTTGATAATGACATATTGCATGAAGGGGCTGGGGTCCCGGTTGATCACTGCAGCAGCCTGGTAGCGATTTTCCGGGTTGGCGCGTGCAAAGTCTACCAAAGCAGAGAGGATACTGGTCTCTGCCAGCTGTTGCTGGAGCTCGATGATTTGGGTTTGAAGGCTCGAGTTTTCAGCGCGTAGCTGTGTATTTTCCTGGCGCAGGTTGGCTATATCTTGCGGAGCGCTCAGGTAGGATTGAACAGCCTGATAGCGACTGGCGATCCAGGTTTGCGTGCTGATGATTGGGGTGAGAATGATCCGGGAGATAGGAGTAAGGAAACCACCCAACGCCAGCGCAATCAGTCCCAGCGCGATCAAGATCAGGACGATCGTTTGCAGCGAGCGGGTAACCGATGAGTTCATAATTGTCTGTATCTGTTATTGCCTATTGTACAACAAACCATCTGGCAATTTGCAATGCACAGAACAGTCTAAGCGATCTCTTATGTTTGTTAGATGTTACACAGTTCAGGAGGTTTCGGGGGTGATTGGGCGGGCTTCGCCCGCCCAATCACCCCCAACCACCTTCCAACTGCGTAAGACCTATTTATTTTAACGTCCGCCTTACTCGGTTTTTGTGTGTCGCGTACTGCCTCGCTCCAAGCCGACCAGCAGGTGCTTGAGGTGGTCCAGGTCTGCCAGGATCATACCGGCGCCGCGCGCCACGCAGCTCATTGGATCTTCCGCCAGCCAGACGCGCACGTGCAGTTCGTCGGTAAGGCGTTTGTCTAAACCTTGCAGTTGCGAGCCGCCTCCCGCCAGGCATACACCGGATTCCATCAGGTCGGAGATGATCTCCGGAGGAACTTCGTCCAGGGCGTCTTTGATGGTGTCGATGATCGTCTGGACTGAGCTGGACATGGCCTCGCGGATCTCTACCGACGATACTTCGACCGCTTCGGGGAGGCCGGTCACCAGGTTGCGACCCCGCAACACCATCGTCTTTTCTTCGGGGAGATGGTAAGCCGATCCAATGGCGATCTTTGCCTGCTCTGCCATGCGCAGGCCGATGAGCAGGTTGTATTTGTTGCGCATATACTGGACGATGTCTTCGTCCATCTCGTCACCGGCCACACGCAGAGAACGCGAGACGACCACTCCGCCCATCGACATCACGGCAACTTCAGATGTGCCACCGCCAATGTCTACGATCATGTTGCCACGGATTTCTGATACAGGTAAGCCAGCCCCCAATGCAGCGGCGACTGGTTCTTCGATCAGGTAAGTTTCCCGAGATCCAGCGGACATTGCGGCGTCGTACACGGCACGCTTTTCCACCTCGGTAACGCCCGAAGGGATGCCAATCACCACGCGCGGGCGAGGCACCGGGACAATGCTCTGCTCGTGCGCCTTACCGATAAAATATTCCAGCATCGCCTGGGTAATCTCGAACTCGGAGATCACGCCATCCCGCAGCGGGCGCACAGCAACGACGTTTGCGGGTGTCCGCCCGACCATTTCTTTGGCCTCTGCCCCGATAGCCAGCGGTCGCCGGGTGCGTTTCTCAATGGCTACCCAGGACGGCTCGTTGATCACGATGCCTTTGCCGCGCACATTCACCAGGGTGTTGGCGGTGCCCAGGTCGATGCCGATATCTAATGAAAAAAAGCCTAGCAGCCAGTTGAGGGGATTAAATGCCAAGTTGGGGTCCTCGCGATCCGCACATGCTGCGCAGAGGATGGAAAGAGACGGCTTGGAAAACCCACCCGATGAGCATCAGATTGGATTATACCAAAGTAGCGGCAGCGCGACTACCTCGCCTGTATGCTCACCAGACCCAAATAATCCACGCTGAAGGGTATTATCCGTTATTGGGTTTCGTTTCCTGGCGAGGCTGGCCTGTTGTAAAAAGATCTGGAAGCTCACGCAGGGCATATGCCAGGTGGCTGCCGTGCCAGGTGATCAGGCTGCCATCTAACGGGTAGACCCGGCCTTCACGTACCGCTTCGCTCTCTGCCAGGAGCTGCACCAGCTCCGTGCGTTGCGCCTCGCTGAAAGCATAGGGCTCGTCCGGCAGCAAGATGACCTGCGGATTGGCGTGGATAATCTCCTGCACCGTGACCCGCGGGTAACGGATGTCGCGTTCGCCCGCACCCTGTTCCTGCTCCTGGCCCAGGTCGGCTTCCAGAGGGTAACGGCGGAGACGCCCGGCAAAGATGTTCTCGCCTCCCATAACCGAGAGCAAGTCGTGGGCGTAAGTGTCGGCATTGAAGGTCATCCACCAGGGGACGCCGGTGTCCGTTTTGTCATGCCAGATGGGGCAGAAATAGCGCGTTGGCTGGCGCTCCACAGCAGAGTTTCGCGCCCAGTCCAACGACATCTCCAGCACTTCAAGACGGATGGCTGCAGGCCGGCTGCCATACACGCCCACCAGCGTCCAAAGCACGTCCAGGGCGTTGCGCACACTCTTCGGGAAGGTCACCCAGACGAACACCCCGGCGTCTTCGAGCGCTTCGACAGACTGGCGCGTGTTCTCCTCCCAGTTGGCCAGCACCAGCTCGGGCTTGAGGGCGATAATCTCGCTCAGGCGCGGGTTTTTTGGACCTCCCAGCCGGGGCAGGTCGGCCAATGCAGCAGCTGGCCGGGTGCAATAATCGGTGATCCCCACTACCGTCTCGCCAAAACCGAGCTCAAACATGCTCTCGGTCATGGACGGCACCAGGGAAACCACCCGGCGTGGGGGGTGGTGGAAGGTCAGCGCGGTCTTGCGACCATTGCCATCCTCAACCATTGGAAGGTGGGGTTAGGAAATCTGCTGCTGCGGCTGCCATCAGGGCAGCTCCCCGCGTCAGGGCAACCTCATCGATGTCGAAACGCGGGTGGTGGTGCGGCGCGTCGAGGCCGCGCTGCGGGTCCGCCGAACCGACGAAGAAGAAGCAACCGGGTATCTGCTGCATCATATAAGCCATATCTTCTGAGCCCATTGTGGCATAGTCGCTGTGCACGGGGTTATCCGGCATCACGCGCGCCGCCACAGTGCGCACGCGTTGCGAGATCAGCGGGTCGTTGATTACGGGCGGGGTGATCGAAGTAACCTCGATCTGCGCCTGGCAGCCCATCGCCTGGGAGACGCCAGTGATCACCTGGTGGAAGCGTTCCAGCACAAGCTGGCGCACACCTTGCTCGAAAGAGCGGATCGTACCGGTTAATTCGGCCGACATGGGGATGACGTTAAATGCCTCCCCGGTGTGGAGCATGGTCACGCTGATCACCGAGGTTTTCAAGGGGGAGACGTTGCGCGCCGGGATGCTCTGCAGGGCTGTGATTACCTGCGCCGCTGCCACCACCGGGTCAACTGCCAGGTGAGGCGCGGCGCCATGCCCGCCTTTGCCGGTAATGGTCACCTTGAAAATCTCGGCCGCGGCCATCACCGGACCGGAGGCCACCCCCAGCCAGCCCAGGGGTTGCTCGTTCCACACGTGCATCGCCAGGGTCAGGTCAGGGCGCGGATTTTCCAGCACGCCTTCCTTTACCATCTGCTCGGCGCCGCGCAATCCTTCTTCTGCTGGCTGAAAGACGAGCTTGACCGTTCCGGCTAACTCACCGGCGTGGGCGTGCAGCAGCCGGGCGACGGTGAGCCCTACCGCGGTGTGACCATCGTGACCGCAGGCGTGCATCACGCCCGGGTTTTGAGAGGCGTACTCTGCCCCGGTCTGCTCCGTGATGGGCAACGCATCCATGTCGAAACGCAACAACACCACCGGCCCAGGTGCCCCCCCTTCCAGCATTGCCACCACACCGGTCCTGGCGATGCCGGTGGTCACTTCCAAACCCAGCTCGCTCAGCTCCCGCGCGACGATCGCCGCGGTGCGTACCTCCTGGTAACCCAGCTCCGGGTGCATGTGGAAATCGCGGCGCAGGCGTCGCGTGTATTCGAACATCGATTGGGCTTCAAGCAGATAATCTGGCATCCTATCTCACTTTCCGACTCCCCCGGATAGCTTCGATCCATTGCCATCACGGTGAGATATTGAGTTAGCCGGATGGTCGCTATTTCTTCTTTTCACCAGCCGGATTTTTCTTACCGCAATTGCATTCCCCGCCTTCGTGCTTGTCACACGGCTCCTGTGATTTATTGCGTAAAGCTTCTAGCTCCTCCCAGGGTTGGATCTGCTCCAGGGGGAACTCTTGCTGCGCGCCGCTGGTAAACTCCACCATCACCGTTTGTTTCAGGGGGTAGGCATCGACGACTATCCCTTCCCCGTTGGTTGTTTCGACGCGCTTGCCTCGTTTGGGGAGCTGTTTGCGGGCTTCGACATATTGCTCGTATTCGTAGATCAGGCAGCAACGCAGCCGCCCGCACATCCCGGTGATCTCGGATGGTGAGAGCGAAATCCCCTGCTCTTTTGCCATCTTGATCGAGATGGAGCTGAATTCTGATAGGAACATCGAGCAGCAGCGCTGTTCCAGACCGCAGGCCCCCATGCCGCCGAGAAGCTTGGCCACGTCGCGGGGACCGATCTGGCGCATCTCCACATGGGTGCGCGGGTAGATGCGCTGCATGGCGTTGCGCAGGTGTTTTAAATCGACCCTAGCCTCCGACTCGCTGTTGAACATGAAGGTGAGGCGCGCCCCATCGAAGGAATATTCGGCGGCTACAATCTTTATTCCCTCCACCTTCATCTCTGCTGCTTTGGCGCGGCAACTGATCATCGCTTCCAGCTCCTTGCGCTGCCAGATCTGGCGCAGCACCAGGTCGCGCGGGGTGGCGAGACGCTGGATGGCTTTCCACGTGCCCTCCGGAGGGGGTGGGGGGTCTTTCAATAGCTGCACGACTTCGCCGAGCTGGCGGCCGCGGCTGGTATCCACCACGGCGAAATCGCCAACCTGCAGGTCGTTGTAATTGCTGGCATCGAAGTGGTAGATCTTGCCTACTTTATGAAAACGGATACCGATAATGAGAGGGTTCATGAGTGGTTTATCCTACCAGGTTGATCGGGATGAAATTGCCTTGCTGGTAGGCGGCAACGCTCACCTTGGCAGCCACGTCTCGAGCGATCTGGCTCAGGGCTTGAGCGACCGGTGAGCTGGGTTGAGAGATGGTAACCGGTATACCGGCATCGCCGCCCTGGCGCACAGTCGGGTCCAGGGGGATGGCCCCAATGAAGGGCACACCGCTGTCGCTGGCCAGGCGTTGGCCGCCTCCCGAGCCAAAGACATCCATGTGGGTTCCGTCCGGCAGCTCCAGGTAGCTCATATTTTCAACCACACCGAAGATGGGCACATCGAGCTGGCGAAACATCTCCAGGCTGCGCCGGGCGTCTTCCAGTGATACCTGCTGAGGCAAGGTGACGATCACCCCACCGCTCAACGGTAGGGATTGCACCAGGCTGAGGGCTGCATCGCCGGTGCCCGGTGGCAGGTCAATCACCAGGTAATCCAGCTCCCCCCACACGACATCGGTTAGAAACTGGCGGATGGCAGAGTGTAGCATCGGGCCGCGCCAGATCAGCGGCTGATCTGGTTTGACCAGGAAGCCAATGGACATCAGCTTCACCCCATAGGCTTCGGCAGGCACCAGCTTACCATCTTGTGGCGAGGGGAGTCGATTCACGCCCATCATGGTGGGGACATTTGGACCATAGATATCCGCGTCCAGCAAGCCGACGTTGGCCCCACTCTGTGCCAGGACGACCGCTGTATTCACCGCCACGGTACTCTTGCCCACACCCCCTTTACCCGAGGCGATGGCGATGGCATTGCGAATGGGTAGCTCCAGCAGGCCGCGGGGTCGCCCATCGCTGGGGACGTTGGCGTCCATTTCGATCTCAACGGCGTCCACGCCTGGCAGCGCGGCAACGGCCTGGCGCGCCTCGCGTTCAATCTGCGATCTCAGCGGGCAGGCGGGGGTAGTCAGCAAGATGGTGAAGTGTACCTTGCTGCCCTGGATTTCCAGATTGCGGATCATGTTCAAGGTGACCAGGTCGCGGTGCAACTCGGGCTCCTGAACTTTGCTCAAAGCAGCCATAACAGCCTGCTGGGTGATGGTTTGTGCGGTCATATTCGTCTTTTCCTCTACCTAACAGCTTATCTTCGTGAATGGTTATTACCAGCGCTCCAAAAGCCTTCCACTTCCTTGCAAGACTGCTTATGCAAGGCCACCAACTCCTGGTCGCTGCCGCGAAACCGGCCGACAGACTGCTTAGCACAGATGGCACAGCCACGCAGGGCGCGTAGTGCGTTGGCGTGGCAGGTGGCGCAGCCAGATAGCCTGGCGACCAGCAAGATGAAGGCAACCTGTTCCACCGAATCAGGTGAGCGCTCAAGCGTATCCCGCACCAGGCGTTGCCAGTCGGCGCCGCGCTCGTCGAGCAAGATCGGGATCAGGCGCTCGGGGAAGATCAGGTGCGTGTACTCAGATTCCAGCATCGCCTCGCATCCAGTATGCTCCCTTCAGGCAGGCTAAGAGCCAGCTTTCCTGGCTGCTTTGGCTGCTGCGGCTTCGGCGCGGGCTGCCTCCTCCCTTTGGTAGTTCACGGGGCGGATGCCAGCATAGTACGACACCGGGCGGGAGAGTTTTTCCTTGTCATAGATATTGCTAGTGTAGCGGTCGTAAACCGAGATCTCGTAATCGTGATCCATTTTAATGGCATCAAATGGACAGTACTCGGCGCAAAAGCCGCAGTTCATGCAGATATCCACATCGATGTAGAACTCCGCCGGCTCGGGGACCGGACGCCCGGTATTGGGATCGTTGGTGCGCACGATCCAGATACACTGCGGCGGGCAAACCTTGGCGCAGATGCCGCAAGAGGTACAGCGGTCGTGTTTTTCACCGTTGGGGCCTTCCTCGTACACCAGGAAGGGGATGTAGCGAAATTCTTCAGGGATGGGCAGCTTCTCCTCCGGGTACTGAATGGTGAAGATGCCGCTCGTCTCGGTGCTCCTGCGATGGGCAATCCCCTCATCGGTGTAATAGCGCTTACCCCACCAGCGGATGTCGTCCAGGTAAGTCTCGGCAAATCGTTTCAGGGTGACTCCCATTCCTTTGATGATACCCAATCCATCCATAGATTCTCAGCTCCGTAATTTAGTTGCTGATCTGATCCGTCCTTGCGAGCGTTCTTGGCGAAGTAATCTATTTGTCAGCCTGCTGATCAGATTGCTTCGTCGCAGAGAACGCTCCCCGCCAAGAACGCGGGACAGGCCTCGCAAAGACGTGCCACTTCTTCTCTAGCGGTCGGTCTCGCCGAGAACGATATCGATCGAACCTAGGTTCGCTACCGCATCGGCGATCTTGTTGCCCAGGGACATCGGTTCCAGGGCAGTCAGGTTAATGAAAGAAGGGGCGCGCACGTGGTAGCGCCAGGGATTCGGCTTGCCGGTTGAGACCACGTAGTAGCCCAGCTCGCCCTTCGGCCCTTCCACCCGGCCATAGGCCTCTCCGGCGGGAACGCGCACCTGGTATTGAGGCTTGCCCTCCTGGATCGGTCCCTCGGGTAGATTGCGCACGACCTGCTGCAGAATGCGCAAGCTCTGGCGTACTTCGTCGATGCGGATCAGGTATCGGTCGTATACGTCGCCGTGGTAGCGCACTGCCACATCGAACTCGAAGCGGTCGTAAATGCTATACGGGTCTGCCCGGCGGATATCGTACGGGACGCCCGAAGCGCGTAGCACCGGACCGGCTGTGGAGTAGGCAATGGCCTGCTGCGGGGTCAGCACGCCCACCCCCTCGCCGCGGGCGCGGATGATCTCGTTGTTCGTCAAGTAACGGTCCAGCTCGTCCACTCGCCTGGGAAGCCGGTCATTGACCAGCTTGCGGATCTGATCCAGGGTCCCCTCGGGCAAGTCGCGGGCCACACCGCCGAAGCGGAAGTAGTTGCACATCATGCGGGAGCCAGTGACCGCCTCGAACACGTCTAGGATCAACTCGCGCTCCTGGATGGCGTACAACGCGGGGGTGAAATAAGCCCCCAGGTCGTTTAACAGGAAGCCGATAGCCCACACGTGGTTACTGATCCGGGTGAGCTCAGCCATCATCACCCGCAGGTACTCGGCTCGCTCGGGCGGCTGGATGCCCATCAGCTTCTCCACAGTCAGTGCGTAGCCAAAGTTATTGCTCATCGAGGAGAGGTAATCCAGCCGGTCGGTGAAAGGCATGTTTTGCAGGAAGGTATTGCGCTCGCCGATCTTCTCGTGGTTGCGGTGCAGGTATCCCATCACCGGTTTCAGCGCCAGGATGGTCTCACCGTCCAAGGTGACCACCATGCGGAAAACACCGTGCGTGGAGGGGTGCTGCGGGCCTAGGTTGACGATTACCTGATCAGTTTTCATCCCGGCGCCATCACCTACCGGCTCTATCCTTCCCATCCCGGCGTAGAGCGCCACATCCCCCTCCGGCACCCAGGTTTCCGGGTTGAAGCCGGCGGGATAATCGATATTTTTGTTGAAGACGTTCTTGTCTTCCACCCGGTAGACCTTGCCCTCGGGCCAGCGGGATTTAAACGGCTTGCCCTCTTCCTCGAAGAAGGCTTCGCGCCAGTCTTTACGCAGCGGGTAACCATCAAACCCTTCCCACATCAGGATGCGCCGCAGGTCGGGATGGCCTTCGAAACTGATGCCGAGCAGGTCCCATGCTTCGCGCTCTTGCAGCTCTGCTCCGGGGTAGACCGGCACCAGCGAAGGCACGGTGCTGTCCTGGCGCCCCACTTGCGTCTTCAGCGCCAGGGGAGATCCGCCCGTGCTGCGGCACAGGTGATAAACCACCTCCATCTTGCCATCCGGAAGGTAATCCACGCCGGTGAGGGAGGTCAGGTAATCGTAGCCCATCTCATCCCGTAATGCTGTGGCGACCTCGATCAGATTCTCGGGTTTGACGATGTAACCTGCATAGCCTTTGCGCTCGTCCGGGACGACGCTCTCCGGGAAACGGGCAGTCAGGCTCGTGTCGACGGTAATTGTTAGCTCGCTCATTTTGATTCCCTATGCACTGGTCTCGCTGGCAGGCTCGGCGAGCTGAGCCTGCTGCTTGAGCAGCTTTTCGGCGGTGTATTGCTTGATGAGATCATATTCGCGCGGGTCCATGATGTCGGGCCCAAGCACGGGGACGGGGATCACCTCGCTGCCCTCTTTCTGGTACCAACGCACCTGCTTGATGGATTGGGTGTCGATTTTCTTCTGCAGGGTGATCAGGCCATGCAGCAGCGCCTGTGGAGTGGGCGGGCAACCCGGGATATACACATCCACCGGTACGTAGTTATCCACCCCAGAGACCACGTTGTACCCCTCTTTAAAGGGACCGCCGCCTGAGGCGCAGGCGCCCATGGCGACCACATACTTGGGCTCCGGCATCTGGTTGTACAAGCGGACGATCTGTACGATCATCTTTTTGGTCACCGTGCCGGAGACGATCATCAGGTCTGCCTGGCGCGGGCTGGGGCGCATCACCTCCATGCCGAAGCGGGCGAAGTCGTAGCGGCTGGCAGCGGTGCAGATCATCTCGATTGCGCAGCAAGCCAGCCCGAACATCATCGGCCAGATCGAAGAGCGCCGACCCCAGTTGTAGATCTTATCCAGGGTGGTGATAGCAACCTGGCCTTGCATCTCCGGGGGGATGTCGTAGCCAGTCGAGTTGAGCTCGTCACTCATAACGAATTTACCTCCTCAAACCATTCTTGGAAAATCGCCGTCAGGATGGCGTCGTTGGCAAGCTCGCGGTCGTCTTCAAAGGTGGGAAGCTCGACCGTCCAGCTGTAGATCATGCCCAGGGAGACCCTATCCAGATTGGTGTCCGGGTGGCGGGCGATCAATTCCCGGGCGATGGCGTAAGAGTCATCCCAGGTCAAAGGGAAATCCATACCAAGCACAATTATACCCGCGGGCTAGCATCTGTCAACCCGGATTAAAGAAAGTATATGTTTACATAAATCAAGGGATGGGGTATCCTCCTTTCCATGCAGACCACCCGCCAACGGATCATCGACCACCTGAAGAGCAAACACCTGGCTTCCGCGGCTGAGATTGGGCGCGCCCTGGGTGTCACTGCGGCAGACGCCCGCCACCACCTGGGCATCCTGCTGGCTGAGGGCGCCGTACAGGAAAGCAGCCAGCGGCGCGGGGCCGGGCGCGGCCGGCCTACGAAATTCTATACCCTGAGCAGCCTGGCGCAGCGGCACAACCTGGACAGCCTGTCCAGCGCGCTAATCGCTGAGTTCATCTCTCCCCTGGCAGCAGAGTCGCAGCAGGCCGCTTTGCAGGGCGTCGCCCTCCGGCTGAGCGGGACCAGCCAGCCGCAGCCAGGAGGCCTGACCCGCCGCCTGTACGCCTGCGCCCAGCGATTGAACGAGCTGGGCTACCAGGCGCGCTGGGAAGCCCACGCCGGGGGACCGCACATCGTTTTCGAGCACTGCCCCTACGCCCTGATCCTGGCGGAGCACCCCGAGCTGTGCCAGTTGGACGCTCAGCTTCTGGCGGCGCTGCTCGAAACCCCGGTGACCCAAACCGCCCGCCTGGCGCCCGACCAACGCGGCGGCAGGCATTGCACCTTCGTCGCCAGCCCGGCGACCGTCAGCAGATTGTCAGACGGTTAAGGTCACATTTAAGGCTCGCCGTACGTTAATAATATTGACAAGATTAGTAGAAATTACTATAATGTGTATAACGACATGTTAAGGGGCTGATCATCCCGGGAAGCCTTGCCCCCGGGGTGGATAATTTAACAGCAAACATACAACCAGATCAAACGAGTAGGGAGGTCAAAAGCGCAGAAAATTTCATCTCACCCGACGGGGAAAGGCAAAGCTGAACATCCAAACCCGGCATAAGCCGGAACGATTCGGACATTTTCTTTTAGAGGAGGAAATTAACCATGAAAGCAAGAAACATAACCATCGTTAGTATCATAATATTAATATTGTTGACGGCGTTAGCCGTCCAGACAGCTCTGGCAGCCGACGTTCTCAATGTTAAGAAAACAGCAACCGGTTCCTACAACACCACCTGGACCTGGACTATTGAAAAAACCGGAGATCAGACAGAGCTGACCTTGAGCCCGGGACAAACATTTGACGTGAACTATGAAGTCACAGTAACTCCCGTGAGCCAGACATCTTGGTCAGTATCAGGCACTATTCAAATGCGCAACATCTCCGCAACTGATGTCGTGATTGACCACATTGGAGATGTGCTGAGCGATGGTACAGTTGCCACAGTAACTTGTCCGTATGATTTTCCATACACACTTCCATCCGACTGGACGACGCCGGCCTGCAGCTACACTGCCAGCGGAACCGGCACTCCTCCCGTATCTAACACCGCGACCGTATATATAATAGTAGATGATTCTGTAATCGTAGGTGGCAGCGATGTTGAGGCTGTGAATTATACTGGCTCCAACGAAATTGACGAGTGTGTGGATGTGGAAGATGATCAATTTGGTTTCCTTGGCACTGTGTGCGCTGGCGATGCCGACAAGACCTTCAACTACACACAGACAGTTGGCCCATTCGAAGTTTGCGGGCCGTATGAGTTCGTCAACATCGCTTCCTTCATCACCAACGACAGCGGCGCAACCGGCTCATCTAGCTGGACGGTTGACGTCACGGTGCCCTGCGCCGGCGGCTGCAGCCTGACCCCCGGCTACTGGAAGACCCACTCCAGCTTCGGCCCGGCGCCTTACGATGACACCTGGGCTTTGCTCGGT
>Ga0154775_1074_pt1 | contig 13032 bp, 11 predicted proteins | sample Rifle2008BG16ft_FD_105783 | JGI IMG/M metagenome (GOLD analysis project Ga0154775, IMG submission 105783) | Chloroflexi bacterium RBG_16_58_14 | reverse complement strand
CCTTCCCTCCCATAGGGGAGGGAGGGGTTAGGGGTGGGTGGGGGTTTAGAAAAATACCTTAACTAACTTCAGCGCTTTCTGCTTCCACGGGGCGCGGTGGGTGATCCCGGTGACCTCCCGGTATTCTTCGCCATGCTCCAGGTACCAGCGGAAATTACGCACCAGGGCATCCTGGTTGGAATAGCGCGGCGACCACTCCAGCTTCTCCTTGGCCTTGTCAATGGAGACGAACGAATCTTTGAAGGCGGTCTCGTAGATCCACGGGTAGAGGGGTGAGAGCTTGAGCTTCTCCAGCAGGCGCAACGCCAGCACGACCGGCCCGGCAGGGAAGCCAATGATGCGCTTGCCGAAGCCGGCCTGGTCCAGCACGGCCTGGTAATCCCCGCGCATGGTGGTGAACTCTTCCGCGCCGATGTTGAAGGTGTCGTTCACCACCTGCTCGTCGAGCGTCATGCACCGGTGGATGGCTGCGCACAGGTCTTCCACGTCCAGGAGCTGGTAACGGTTGTGGCCCATCCCGATCATGGGGAAGTTCTTGCCCTGGCTGGCCCACTCGTAGAAGATGGCGAATACGCCCAGGCGCTCCGGCCCGACGAACGACTTGGGTCGCAGGATCGGCACGCACAGGCCGTGCTGGCGGAACTCCAGGCAGACGTCCTCCGCCTGGATCTTGGCTTTGCCGTATTCTCCAACGCCGATCAGGGGATCGTCCTCGTAGATCGGGTGGCGGACGGGCACGCCGTACACCGCCGTGGACGAGATGTGAATGAAGCGCTTGGCGCCAGCGTTGAGCGCCTCTTCCAGCACGATGCGCGTGCCCTGCACGTCGGTCGAGAAGATCTCGTCCGGCGTGTAGAGCGGCAGGGCGGCGGCGGTGTGGATCACGACGTCTGCGCCCTGGATGATGGCTTTGACCTCATCCCGGTGGCGGATATCACCCTGCAGGAAGCGGATGCGCTCGCGCTCGGGGTAGGCAAAGTCTACCAGGTCGATGCCAGCGATGTCCGTATAGCCTTTGTCCAGCAGGTAACGCACCAGGTTGATGCTGAGAAACCCGCTGATGCCGGTGATGAAGATGTTCATAGGGCCTTCGTAAACATTCAGCTATTAAAAATATCGTTAATTAGCGGTCAAAATCCATCGGAATGGACTTTCCTTGCTCGATCTCCCTATTAGCGGTCTTCGCCGCAGAAATCAGCTTGCTTTGAGTATTTTTGAAAGAAGCATCCCATTCCAAATCATCTTCGAGGTCGGCGATGTAATCCCGCAAATGTTCGACCACTTGATTTTGAGCGTCTTCAGGAAGACATTCCAGCATCTTTACTAGCGTGAAGATCGCACTAGAATACATCTTTTGCTCCTTGAAAAGGCTTGTTGATTTGTAATACTGTATCACAACCTGTTACACCGTACAAGACGACAATGCTTAATCAATTTCCCGGTCTTCGGGTATGTAAGGTATCAGCCCCAGCCGGTAGGCTTCTTCTTGGATTTTGCGCGGAGCGTAGCGGGCGTCGATGATGAAGCCTTCCACAGAGATCAACCAGGCCAATGGGTTATCGTCGAGCAGGCTTGGCAAGGTCCACTCGGGGTTCAACAGCGAAGAGTTGCTGGATTCTTTCGGCGCTGACCCCGCCAGGGAACACCTGCAGCCCGCAGCCGATGCGGTTGCGGTGCGCCTCGACCCAAGGGGAGGGTGACCAAGCCATTATGTCACCGCCAGCTTCTCGGCTGTGTACTGCTCGTAGATGCGCTCCTCTACGATGACCCGCATGCGCTCCAGCGCCCGGTGGATATCAGCATAGCTGGTGTAGATAGGGGCGATCCCCAGGCGGATATTGTCGGGGGTGCGGAAGTCAGGGATGACCTGCACAGCCGGCGGGGGTGATTCGATCAGCGCCCGGCAGATGCGATAGCCCTCCGGGTGGCGCAGGGAGACGTGCGAGCCGCGCTCCTCCGCCGAACGGGGCGACCCCAAGGTAAAACCCAAGGGCAGCAGCCACTGCTCTGCCAGGTAGATCAGGTAATCGGTCTGCTGCACGCTCTTGAGGCGCAATCGTCCCACGCCGGCCTGCAGGATCAGGTCCAGCGCTGGCTCCAAGGCTTGCATGGAGAGCATCGGCACGGTGCCCACGCGAAATCGGGAGATATTTGCGGCGGGGGTGAACTGCAGCTCGAAGTCGAAGGGCGCTTTAGCGGCGAACCAGCCCCACATCGGCGGGACCAATTTCTCCTGCAAATCCCGTCGCACATACAGGAAAGCCGGCGCCCCTGGCCCGCCGTTAAGATATTTGTATGTGCAACCCACCGCCAGGTCGACATCACAGCCGTTCAAATCTATGGGCAGGGCGCCCACAGAATGGCTTAAATCCCATAAGACCAGCGCCCCAGCGGTGTGAGCCAGCTCGGTAACCCGCGCCATGTCATAGAGATAGGCGCTCTTGAACGCTACGTGGGATAGGCTGAGCAGCGCTGTGTCGTCTCCTAAATTTGCCTCAACATCTCGGGTGTCGATGGTGACCCCATCCCTGGAGGGGATCAACCGCAGCTTGTGCCGGTTCCCCAGCAAGTCGATGATGCCCTGGAAGATATACAGATCCGAAGGAAAGTTGAATTCATCACTGACGATGGTGGTGCGCTCCGGGCGGCTCGCCAGGGTGGCTATCGCTAACTTGAACAGGTTAATGGAGGTCGCATCAGCAACCAGCACTTCGTCCGGCTGCGCCCCGATCAATGCTGCGATCTTGCCTCCTAATTCGTCCGGGGCATGGATCCACCCGTCGTTCCAGGCCCGGATCAGGCGCTCGCCCCACTGACGCTGAATGGCATCCTCCAGGCGGCTCACCGTGCGCTTGGGTAGCCGCCCCAGCGAGTTGCCATCCAAATAGATCAGATTTTGGTCCTCGATCACAAATTCCTGACGGAAGGCAGCGAGCTCATCCAGGGTACCTAGCTCGTAAGCCAGTTGCAGCTCGGTATTGGCGAAATCCATCATTTTCTCTCCCTTGGCTTTTTGGTTATTATACAACCTGCAACCACCGATTCTCGCCCATACCACGGCAAAGCCCAAAGAGCCCGCCTGAATCAGGTAGAATAGGCTGATTTTGACGATATAATAGGCGGCGCACATTTATTGGAGATGAATTGTGGAGATGCACATCCGAATAGGCTCGAGGCGAGTTTTGATTGCCTGCCTTTTGATCGTCGTGATATTGGTTCTGCCAGGTAGTTCTAAAATTCATTGGAACAGATCAGGGATCGTTGGGCTCGCCGCGGTGGGGATGGCGCAAACGACTTCTGTCACCTCGACGGTTTACCTGCCATTGGTGCTCAACACCGGTTTGCCGCCCAGTCGAGTTGTCGTCGATAACCACCAGGCTTTCGACCGGTGCACCCTGCCAACCATCCAGCAGATGCAAACCTGGTGGGATCACAGTCCCTACTGGGTGCATAATCTCTACCTCGGTGGCATCAGCTTCGCCTGCCGAAACAACCCATTAGACCAGGCCTGGATCACCGCCGTAGCCCGACAGGGGTGGTCATTTATCCTCACCTGGGTAGGTCCCCAGGCTCCCTGCACTACCTATAATAATCGCATGAGTTCTTCCACCACCACCGCTTACCAGCAAGGCAGGTCGGAGGCGGATTTAGCCAATGCCGCAGCTGCCAGCCTTGGAATAACGGGCGGCAGGGTGATCTACTACGATGTAGAAAGTTATTCCGGTGCTGATTCTGCATGCCGCAGCGCCGTAAAAAGTTTCATGCGCGGCTGGGTGGAGCGGCTGCACGAGTTGGGGGCCAAGGCTGGCGGCTATGGGTCGCCGTGCACTTCTTACCTGAGCGAGTGGTCTACCAACAACCCCGCACCCGACGATGTCTGGATCGCTTACTGGATACTGCCGCCTCAATATGACCCTGCTGCGAGCGTCTGGAATGTCCCCTGCCTGTCCAACTCGCTGTGGCCCAATCACCAGCGCCTCAGACAGTACGCAGGGGGACATCCTGAGACCTGGGGCGGGTTATCGATGACCATCGACAGCAGCGTGTTGGATGGCGAAATCGTAACATTCCAGTCCCCATCCCCTGCTACGGCTGAGGGCACGCTTTCAGACTCCCAGGGTCTCGGCGCGCCGCAGATACGGGATATGGGCGCCCTCTCGCCTGAGTCCGGGTGGGTGTTGGTCGGCGATCGGCTCTACTGGACAAGTGATGCTGGGTCAAGCTGGCAGGAAATCACGCCGGGCTCGGGCAGCTCGGCTGGCATCCTGGCGGTAAACTTCCTGGATCGCCAGCAGGGCTGGCTCGTCCGGCATACTCAAGGGCCGGCTCCGTGGGGAAGCCTGGCGATATCCTACACGGAAAATGGGGGTGCGGCTTGGCAGGAATTCCCCTTGCCGGTTTACACAAGCCCCGCCGCCTCGCCGGTCGAAGCCGCTTTTTTGGATTTCATCGACGCCAACCTGGGGTGGCTTGCCGTCAAGCTTCAAACCGGCAGCAGCTTCAGCCTGGGCAGGCTCTTCGTGACGCAAGATGGGGGGCGTACCTGGGAGGAGCGTTCGATCCCGCTGGGTGAGCCGGTCAAGTTCCTGGATGCGCAGCGGGGCTGGGTCGCCGGAGGCCCTTCCGGCGAGCTTCTCTACCGCACGGTGGATGGCGGGCGCACCTGGCAGCCGCAAGCCCTGCCGCTTCCCGACTCCATAGCGCCTGCGCAGGCGCTGGTTGGTTTACCGCAATTCGAGAATGCGCGTGAGGGGGTTCTCCCGGTGACGATAAGCGGTTCACCGGATTCCCAGTTTGTCTTGTATGCGACTGGCGACAGTGGCGAAAGCTGGGGCCTGGCGACCAGCCTGGAACTCGACCCTGGCTTTGAGCCGGGCAGCCCGCTGCCCTTCAGCCTGGGCGCGGGCAGCCGTTGGTGGGTGGGCTCGTCTGGATCGGCGCGCCTGTACACGTCTGCCCTTCCTGCTGGGGTCATCGCCCTGGACTTCATCACAGACCAGTCTGGTTGGGCTCTCGCTCAGGAGGGCTCTTGCCAGGGATACAAACCACCTTCCGGGTTGGAGACGCCGCCTTTCCAGTGTGCGCTGCGCTCTCGCCTGCTGGCGACGTCGGATGGGGGGTTTTCCTGGACTGAGATTACCCTGCCCTAACCCGGGTCACAGCAACAATCATCAAAATTTGTTTTTGGCGATTGGAAATTGGGAATCCCAGAGAGGTTTAATCTTCCCAGTCTGCGGGCTGGGAACGGCGCTCGCGTTTGATCATGCCGCGCTGTTTCTTTTCGGCAAGTCGCGCTGCCCGAGCGGCGGCGCTGGGACGGGTCTCCTTGCGCGGGGTGGGTTCTTCGAGCGCCTTTTGAATCAGCGCAACCAGCCGTTGGGTGGCATCCAGCCGGTTCTGCTCCTGCGTGCGGTAGCGGCGGGCATCGATCACCAGCGTACCCTGCTCCGTCATGCGTTTGCCTGCCAGCTTAGCCAACCGCTCCTTCACCTCGTCGGGCAGGGACGGTGAACGGCGCACATCGAAATACAGCTTGATCGCGCTGGCGACTTTATTGACGTTCTGTCCCCCCGGGCCCGAGGCGCGGATGAAGTCGAAGCGCAGCTCGCTGTCTTCCAGGCTCAAGGCAGGTGTGATCTCGATCATGAGGCAAGTATATCATTTTGGGGTAGCCATCCGCGCCTGGATTGTTTTTGCCACTGCCAGCGGGATCCGTCAAACCTCGTGGCACGCCACCCAGTGACCTATGGAGATCTCTCGCCACTCAGGGACGACCTGCGAGCAGCGCTCCTTGGCGATCGGGCAGCGCGGGTGGAAGCGGCAGCCGGACGGCGGGTTGATCGGGCTGGGCACGTCTCCGGGCAGGATGATTCGCTGGCGGAGGCGGCTTTTCTTCGGGTCCGGGATGGGCACCGCCGAGAGCAGCGCCTGGGTGTAGGGATGCAGCGGATTTTCGTACAATTCATTGCGCTCGGCGAGCTCCACCATCACTCCCAGGTACATCACCGCCACACGGTCGCAGATGTGGCGCACCATGCTCAAGTCGTGGGCGATGAACAGGTAGGTCAGGTTGAACCCGTCCTGCAGCTCTTCCATCAAGTTGACCACCTGGGCCTGGATGGAGACATCCAGGGCGGAGATCGGCTCATCGCAGACGATGAAATCCGGGTCGGAAGCCAGGGCGCGCGCCACCCCGATGCGCTGCCGTTGCCCGCCGGAGAATTCATGCGGGAAGCGGTTGATCAACCGCGGGCTGAGCCCCACCAGCAGCATCAGTTCGTGGACGCGATCCGTGCGGGCCTTATCGTTGGGCAGCAGCTTGTGCACCCGTAGCGGCTCGCCAATGATGGCGTTCACCGTCCAGCGCGGGTTGAGCGAGGCATAGGGATCCTGGAAGATCATCTGCGCTTTGCGGCGCAGGGTTCGCAGCTCTTCTTTGCTGGCCCGATCCACCTGGATCCCGGAGATCGTCACTGAGCCGTCGGTGACTGGGTACAGGCCTAAAATGGTGCGCCCGGCGGTGGTCTTGCCGCAGCCGCTCTCGCCCACCAGGCCAAGTGTTTCCCCGCGACGGATATCAAACGAAATGCCATCCACCGCCTTGACCGAGCCGACTTGTCTCTCGATAATAAGGCCCTGTGTGACCGGAAAATGCTTCTTCAGTTCGCGCACCTGCACCAGCGCTTGGGCTTCTACTGAGAACGTGGATTGAGCGTCAGCCAAGGGATATCTCCTCATCATATTAGCGCGGTTTGCCGCTGGTCACGTCCACCCAGCAGGCGGCCTGATGGTTTGGGCCAACCTGGATCAAAGGCGGCATTTCAGCCCGGCAGCGGTCGAAGACCAGGTCACAGCGCGCCGCAAACGGGCAGCCCTTTGGCTCTAACAGCAGGTTGGGGGGCGCCCCAGGGATGGATAGCAGGCGTTTATCCCGGCGGCGATCGATGCGCGGCAGGGCAGCCAGCAGCGCTATGGTGTACGGGTGGCGCGGGTCTTCGTACAGATCGTCCACCAGCGCTTCCTCGACGATGAAGCCAGCATACATCACCAGCACCCGCTCTGCCATTTCAGCCACCACACCCAGGTCGTGGGTGATCCAGATCACAGCCATATCCAGATTTTCCCGCAGGCGCTGGACCAGTTCGACAATCTGGGCCTGGATGGTCACATCCAGGGCGGTGGTAGGCTCGTCGGCGATCAAGATGCTCGGTACGCAGGCCAGGGCCATGGCGATCATGGCACGCTGGCGTTGCCCTCCGGAGAACTGGTGCGGGTAATCGCCTAATCGTCGGGCGGCGTCGGGGATGCCGACCTGCTCGAGCAGTTCGATAGACCGCTGGCGGGCCATTTGCTTGTCCATGCCCATATGCACTCTGAGCGGCTCGCAGAGCTGGCGACCGATGGTCAAGACCGGGTTGAGCGAGGTCATCGGGTCCTGAAAGACCATGGCGATCTCCTTGCCGCGCAGATGCTCTATCTCGTGTTCGCTGATCTGAAGCAGATCGCGCCCCAGGTAGTGCACCTGCCCGCTGGCAATCTCAGCCGGTGGGATGGCCAGCAAGCGCAGCATAGACAGCATGGTGACTGATTTTCCGCAGCCGCTCTCGCCTACCACCGCTATGGTCTTGCCATGCTCCAGGTGAAAAGATATGCCGTTTACGGCATGGACGGTGCCTTCGGCGATGTGAAATCGAGTGCGCAGGTCGTTGACTTCGAGGATGCGGTTCGCCATCAGATTCTCCCGGCTATACGGTGCGGCTGTGGGGGTCGAGGGCATCCCGCAATCCATCGCCCAGGAAGTTGATGCTCAGCACCGTCAGGGCGATCAGAACGCCAGGGAAAAACCACAGCCACCAGGCGGTTTCAATGTAATTATAAGCGCCTTCCAGCATGTTGCCCCAGGTGGCGGTGGGCGGGCGCACGCCCAGCCCCAGGAAGCTGATGTAGGCCTCCAGGGTAATGGCTGCGGCGACGCTCAAGGTCCCTGCCACAACAATCGGGGCGATGCTGTTGGGCAGAATATGGCGGAAGATAATATCGCGGGTCGATGTACCGGTGGCTCTCGCCGCCAGGACGAAATCATTTTCTTTGATCGAGAGGAACTGGGCGCGGACGATGCGCGCCAGATAAGGCCAGGTTGTGATACCGATGACGAATATGATGACCAGGACGCTGCCGCTGAAGGTCCGCCCGAGCAGTTGGATGTTGGAGATGTCTTGGGCGAAATACTTGGCCATCACCAGCAGCAAGAAGATCTGCGGGATGACCAGCACCGCCTCGGTGAGGCGCATCAGGATAGCATCCAGTTTGCCGCCAAAGTATCCCGCCAGCGCCCCGATGGTGACGCCGATGATCAGCTCAACCAGCATGGCGGTCAGGCCGATGATGAGGGAAATCTGCCCGCCGTAGATGGTGCGGGCCAGGATATCCCGCCCGATGGTGTCGGTGCCGAAGGGGTGCTGGCGCGAGGGCGCTGCAAGGCGGTTGCCTGTCTCGACGAAATTAGCGTCGGCTTCGCTGAAAATGAGCATGCCGCCAAAGGCATACAGCACGATGAGTAGCAGGGTCACCGAGCCGAAGATCGCCATCTTGTGCCGGCGGAAGCGCCGCCAGGTGAGCTGCCCGAGGCTGAGCGGCGGCGTCTCCAACTCGTCGGGGAGGAGCTGGACGACGCCGTAGGCAGGTTTAGCGGGCTGTGCTGGGCTACTCTCCATAACGATAATCCTGTCTCATATGTAAATTCCAAGCCTGACCGGGCAAATACTGCTCAGGTTGCTCTGCCCTTCGACCGGGCTATTTGAACCGGATTCTGGGGTCCAGCCAGGCGTAGGTAATATCGGCAATGATCTGGAAGACGATCACCGCCGCGGCGATCATCATCAGGATGCCCATCACCACGGGGGTATCCGAGCGCGCGACATGGTCCAGGAACAATCGACCCATGCCTGGCCAGCCAAAGATGCGCTCGGTGACGATCGCCCCACCCAGCAAGAAAGGCAGGTCGAGGGCGATGATGGTGACAATGGGCAGGGAGGCGTTTTTCAGGGCATGGATATAAACTACTTCCGGCTTGGGTAACCCCTTGGCTTTGGCAGTGCGGATGTAATCCTGCCCAAGGGCCTCCATCATGGTGCTGCGGATATAGCGGCTGTAGCCGGCGATGAAGCCGAAGGAGAGAGTCGCCACCGGTAAGACCATGTGCCAGATTACCTGGCTGGGGGTTTGACCGGCCTTGGGCTCGAACATCCCCACCGTCGGCAGGTAGGGCAAACCCCATTTCTTGAAATTGACGGCGAAGATGTACATCGCCAACAAGCCGAAGAAGAACACCGGCATGGAATAGAAGATGAAAGTGACCGTGGTGATTGTGTTGTCCACCGCCGAGTACTGGTTCAAGGCTGAGTAGATGCCGATGATCATAGCCAGGGCGATAATGACAGTTTCGGCGGTCAGCATCAAGAGCAAGGTGTTGGAAAGGCGCTCGCTGATCACCTTGGTGACCGGCTGTCGGTTGACCAGCGAGATGCCCCAGTCGCCGCGCAGCACGCCCTTGCGCACGCCTGGCGTCTCAGCCACGCCGTCGCCATCCATGTCGGTCTTGGCCCAGTCATTGCCGACCAACCAGTACAGATATTGGACGAGCACCGGTTTATCCAGGCCGAGCTGCCGCGCCAGGCGGATGCGGTCCTCTTTGCGCGTCACCTTGCGCCCGCCCATGGTGGCCAGGGGGTCGCCCATGTTCTGCATCAGGACGAACAGCACCACGCTGATGATAAACAGCAGGGGGAGAGCCTGCAAAAACCTGCGGAATATGTAGCGCTTCATCAGAACCTATGAAGATGGCGTGCAGGCGGCTAGCGCCACCTGCACGCCATCGATGAACAGAGTTATTCGGTCACATCCCACTCGGCCACGTTGAAGAACGCCGTGGCACCGGACATTTTGACGTTCACAATGCGTTCGCTGAAGCCAAACAGGTCCGGATCCTCCCACAGACCCAACCAGAGCACGTTTTCATAGATATGCTTGGTGATCTGGTAGAAGGTCTGCTGGCGCTCTGCAAAGTCCACCTGGGTTTCTTGCTGGACGAACAGAGCCTCCAGCTCTTCATCGCACAGGCCTGTTGGGCTGGACCCGGCAGGATTCTCATCCGAGGGGATCTCCGAGCACCGCCAGACGCTGGTGTTGGGATCGGGGAAGCTTGGCGAATCGGAGTACTCGATGATGTCCAGCGAGAAGTTAGATGATGGGCCGTCTTCTGCGTAGCTGGCGAAGAAGAGGTCCGAGTCGAAGCTCTGCAGGTCGAGCTTGATGCCCACCTGGGCCAGGTCCTGCTGGGCCACCGCCTGGGTATCCACGCGGATTTCGCGGGTGGTGGTGCCGTACTTCAGCACCAGCTCGACGCCGTCTTTATCCCGCGTGCCGTCCCCGTTGCTGTCCACCCAGCCGGCCTCGTCCAAGAGCTGCTTGGCTCGCTCGGGGTCGTAGGGCCAGGGCTCGATGCTCGGATCGACCCAGGGGGTGTTGTCCCAATCGGTCGCAGCGACGCCGGTGCGCCCCAGCAGCAAGTCCTGCACCAGCTTCTCGCGGTTGAAAGCCATGGCAAGTGCCTGGCGCACTTTCACGTCTTTCAGCGCCGGGTTGCCTTTTTCCGGGTGCTGGTTGATGTACCAGCCTTCGTTGTAGCCGGAGAAGGAGTTGAGGATCTTGACTCCGGCCTCTTCGAGCTGGGGCAGGTCGCTGTAGGCGAAGAAGGTGCCCACGTCGCCATCGCGCGCTACCAGGGCGGCGATCATGGAGGCATCGTCCGGCACGAAGCGGAAGAAGAGCTCATCCAGCTTGGGGCGGCCCAGCCAGAAATTCTCGTTGGCCACGAAGCGGGTGAAGCTGCCCGATTCCCATTCATCGAAGACGAACGGGCCACAGCCCACGGTGGGGGCTTTGTTCCACTCGGCGGTGTCGATGGTGCCTTCTGCCTCGAAGACTGGCTGGAGGATGTGCGCCGGGACGATGCTAATGCCAGCCGACCCGCTGAAAAGGTCAGACTGCCAGGGTGCATACGGCTCCGGGAAGGTGGCGACCACGGTGCGCTCATCGGGGGTCTCGAGCGACTCGATCAAGTCGTACGGAGAGCGCGATGCCACCGCGTTCGAGTCGGCAAGCTCCATGTCATAGGTGAACTTGAAATCCGCCGAGGTGATCGGCGTGCCGTCCGACCATACGATATCATCACGCAGCTTCAGCGTGATCGTTCTGCCGTCCTCGGAGATGCCCCCATTTTCTAACGACGGAATTTCAGTCACCAGATTGGGGATGGCGGCGTTTTGGTCATCGAACCACCAGGCCTGGCACATGTAGACCGGGAACAGGACAGTGACGAACCACATGTTGGTGTACAACGGATTGAGGGTGTCGAACTCTTGCGTCCAGATGAAGGTCACCACTTTGCGCTCAGCGGGCGCTTCGGTAGGCGCTTCGGTAGGCTGTTCAGCCGGCGGCGCTTTGGTGGGCTGCTCAGCCGGCGGCGCTTCCGTCGCAGGTGCTTCGGCGGGTGGTTCTTCTGCGGGCGGCTGGGTGGCGCCTCCGCCGCAGGCTGTCAGCAGCATACTGGCGATGACCAGCAGCGATAGCCAGATCAGTAGATGTTGTTTATTCAACATAGTATTCTTCTCCTCAAAAGATCTTGAATGGATTAACTTTGTTTAGCGTTGGGGTAAATCCTCCCCGATAGTTGTCGATGGATTATCTGCTCGTCAATCACCTCCTTGGTCATCTGAATGTCTAATATATTGTTCCAGCAGGCTTCTCAACCCCGGCTCTGCCAGGATCCAGGGGCGAGATGCATTTATATTATTATATATGGAGTACGCTCAAGTACACAGAAAAGGTTGGGGTAATTTCATTTAGTCAAAATCGGTATCGCTCGACTCGGTGCGGGCGCTGATGGCTTTTTTGATCCCCGACTCGAGCATTTTCCACACTTCCGGGCGGGTGCGTGCGCAGTTATCCAGCATCGCCTTTACCGGCCCGACAGACTGCCCTTTGACCAGCCTGGCAGTCCGCTCCGGGAGAGTGTATCGGGTAACGGTGAAGATCTTGAGCTTCTTCTCCTCCGTTGCGTCCAGCATGCCCCGTCTCGCCATCCCGGCTTTCAGCAGCTCCATGGCGGTGTTCCACGGGGAAGAGGCGTCCTCGCGCAGCCAGGTATAGACCATGGTGTAGATATCGTTGGTGTTATGCGATGCCAGGCGCGTTGCCAGGTCAAAAAAGGTGCCTTCCAGGCTGTGCTCTGGCAGATTCTCCCTGGGGCTGGCAGGGACGGCGAATAGTTCCTGCACCTTCCGTAAGCCCAGCATGGCTTTCCGCTCCCGCACATCCAGGCGGAATGCGCCCGCCGTCTCACCAGCCAGGAAAGCGGTTGCCAGGATTGTCTGCCCAAGCTGGGTGAGGGAAACCTTCTCATCGGAGTGCAAAAGGTCCACATTCCCCAGCATGACTTTCTTGGCGAACTGCTCCCCATTCAGGAAGACCACCTCGCTGGGAGTGAAGGGATTGTCTGGGTCGATGGTGTTTGTGAACATGACTGAGACCTCCTTCGATAAGTATATTACAACTCTCGCCAATGAGATACTACAATATTCCCCCCGTAAATGCGTAACTTCTGCGCCGTTTTACGTGATTTCGTTGATGGCTAAAGATGTCACACAAAGCCAGACAAATAATCGCTCAATATACGCGTTTCTTGGTGCGGAATGTGGGATTTATGGCTCTTTTCCCGTATTGATGTTATACTATTTTTCAGTTCAAAATTACAAGGAGAAATGTGATGGCTAACAAAAACGTCAAGATTAATAAAAAAACTGCATATCAAGGACTAGTAGGATGGTCAGGTGGAAAGCCAGCCATAACTAAAGCTAACCCAGAAGTAATAAAAGATCCAGCTAAGCTAAAACCTAAAGATCTCGAAATTACTGTGGATGATGGGGTCATCACCTCAAGTGCTGTACCACCACAACAGTATTATTGGATCGT
>Ga0154775_1015_pt1 | contig 14316 bp, 13 predicted proteins | sample Rifle2008BG16ft_FD_105783 | JGI IMG/M metagenome (GOLD analysis project Ga0154775, IMG submission 105783) | Chloroflexi bacterium RBG_16_58_14 | reverse complement strand
AATCCAGGGAGTCCTGGTCGGTGGGCAGGTCGTCTAGGATAAGGGGATTCGTCTCCGGCATCTTAATCCACTCCACTTGGATTAATTATACGTGATAAACCTGCATCGACGAACCGTCGTGCTACCAGGTATTACTCCTCCCCGCTGAGTATGCCCGCCAGGGCGTACAGGCCCAGCAGGTAGGAGCGCCAGCCGAAGCCGGCAATCTTACCGGCGCAGGCAGGGGCGATCAAGGATACGTGGCGGAACTCCTCCCTGGCGTAGACGTTGGAGAGATGCACTTCGATCACCGGCAGGTGGATGGCAACCACCGCGTCGCGCAGCGCTACCGAGGTGTGGGTGTAACCTGCGGGGTTAAAAACCACCCCTTTGGCCCAGTGGCGCGCATCGTGCAAGGCATCGATCAGCTCCCCTTCGTGGTTGGACTGTGTGCAGCGCACCTCCAGGCCCAGCTCGACCCCGGCACCTCGCAGGCGCTGGTCGATCTCCGCCAGGGGGATCTCCCCGTAGATCTCCGTTTCGCGGGTTCCCAATAAGTTCAGGTTCGGGCCGTGTAATACCAATACCGGGTGCATGGCGCCTCCTCAGGCAATGTTTACTTATAGAGTGCATCTCTCACCAGGCTCAGGTCGCGGACCTCGACCCCCACCTGAACCAGTCCAATGCGCACCGGCAGGACGAAACGATGGCTGCCCGCACGGCGCTTCTTGTCCACCCACATCCCACCCTGGATGGCGTCCCAATCCAGATCCAGCGGCAGCTGAACCGGCAGGCCAAGACCGCGCAAGGTTTCGGCGATCTCCTCCGCAAGCCCACCTCCCGCCAGGCCAAGACGCCCGGATAACCGGGCGGCAGCGGCCATCCCGATGGAAACCGCTTCGCCATGCCGGATTTGATATCCGCTGGCTGCTTCCAGGGCGTGACCGAAGGTATGTCCCAGGTTCAGCGCCGCCCGCCGCCCCACCTCGTAGGGATCGTCCTGTATCATGCGGATCTTCACCGCCGCCGCCCGCCGCACGATCTCCTCCAGCGATGCCTGCACTGCATCCAGACCCTGACTGCAGGCGGCAAACAAAGCCGGATCATCGATGATCCCTGCTTTGACCACCTCCGCCAGGCCGGAACGCAGCTCAGCAACGGGCAATGTCCGCAGTGTAGCCGGGTCGGCGAGCACCATCCGCGGCGGGTAGAAAGCACCCACCAGGTTTTTCCCTTGGGGCAGATCGACCCCGGTCTTGCCCCCAATGCTTGCGTCGACCATCGCCAGCAAGGAGGTCGGCGCGGCTACCCAATCCACGCCGCGCAAGAAGGTAGCCGCGGCAAAGCCGGCCAGGTCGCCGGTCACGCCGCCGCCCAGGGCTAGCACCGTGCTGCTGCGCTCCAGGCCGGCCGCAAGGAAAGCGTCCCACAGCACATGCACAGTTTGCATCGATTTGTGCTCTTCACCCACCGGGATCGTCACAAGCTGAGCGCCGATCCCGGCCTGGGCGAGGGCAGCCAGGGCGCCATCAGCGTACAACCCCGCCACCGTCTCATCGCAGACCAGGGCAACCGGCCCACCTAATCGGCGTTCAAGGAAGGCCTCACCCAGATTTTCCAGGATCCCCTGCCGGATGAGGACATCATAGCCGCTGCCCATGCCGCGCACGTGAAACCTGCCCAGCCTCACCTGGATCTCCCAGGCGACATCCTCCGGCGTTTTGCCCACCGTATCGACCTGGAGGGGAAAAGAAGCGTAATGCCCGGCGCGGCGCTCCACCAAATCGGCCAGGCGGGCCGGTAAATCGTCTGCCAGGAGCGGCCTTTCCCCGGCAGTGGCCTGCAATCTCTCCAGCAGCACCGGGGCAGGAGCAGCCAGGCACAAAACCGGGCCTGCATTTTCTACTCGCTGGCGATTGCCAGGGTCCAGCAGTGCCCCGCCGCCCAATGCGAACACACCTCGCCCGTGGAGCAGCAATTGGCTCAATGACTGGCGCTCGCGCTGGCGGAAACCCGCTTCCCCCTCTTGCTGGAAGATCGCCGGGATCGAGGCCTGGCTACTGGTCTCGATCTCCCCATCCAGGTCATAATACGGCAGGCTCAACGCCTCTGCCAAGCGGGAAGAGACGGCGCTTTTGCCGGACCCTGGAGGCCCGTAGACAAAAATCTGCTCAGGAGATTTGGGGCTCATGGATCAGGCCAGAAGAGGTGAGGGCTGCCATCCATGGGCAGGTCGCTCAGCCGTGTGCGGCGCAACGCCTCGAAGCGCGGGCGGATTTCGTCCAGCGAGTCGCCTCCCAGCTTCTCCAGCAAGGCATCCGCCAGGACGTAGGCCAGCATCGCTTCCAGGATCGGCACAGCGCGCGGCACCGGGCAGAAATCGGAACGCTCGTACTGGGTCTCTACTTCCTCACCGGTTGCCAGGTCAACCGACAGCTGGGGGGTCAAGGTGGTAGCGATCGGTTTCATCGCCGCGCGCAGGAACAGCGGCTGGCCGGTGGTGATGCCCCCCTCCAGGCCCCCATTGCGAACACCGCTACGCACCAGCTCCTGCCCATCCAGGCGGATGGGGTCTTGCGCTTGGGTGCCTGGCAGGCGGGCGTTCTCAAAAGCCGGACCGATTTCGACACCTTTAATCGCCGGTACACTGAGCACTGCAGCTGCCAGTCGCGCCTCCAGGCGTTGGTCCCACTGGCTGAAGGCGCCGATCCCCGGAGGCATCCCGGTAGCAATCACCTCTATGACACCTCCCAGGGTATCCCGCTTTTGAATGATCTCTGCGATGTGCTGGCGCATCCTCTCTGCTGCCGGCGGGTCGGGGCAACGCACGTCGTTCTCCTCCGCCAGGGCAGGGCGTTTCTCAAGCGGGATGGTGCTCAGATCCGCAGACACTTCGCCAATGGCAGCCACATAGCCGCCCACCTGGATACTAAACTCGCCCAGCAATTGCTTGCAGACCGCCCCAACGGCAACCCTGGCAGCCGTCTCGCGCGCCGACGCCCTCTCCAGAGCGGGTCGCAAGTCACGATAGCCGTACTTGATTGCTCCGCTCAGGTCGGCGTGCCCGGGTCGCGGGATGGTGAAGGGGGGAATCTCTCGGCCGCGCCACTTCTCATGGTCGCGGTTTTGCACCAACAACGAGAGTGGGGCGCCGGTAGTCAGGCCATCCATCACACCTCCCAGGATCTGGACAGCATCGCTCTCCAGCTTCATGCGCGGCCCGGCGCCGTACCCGCGCTGCCGCCGAAGCAGCTCCAGGTCAATCATCCCCGCAGTTATGGGCAGCCCGGCAGGGATCCCTTGCAAAATGGCAACCAATGCCGGTCCGTGCGACTCACCAGAGGTTAAAAATATCAGGCTCATAAACCCTCAACTCAATGCTTCTACCATGCGCTGCATGGCTTCCGCGACGCGATTGGTGGGAGCGGTGAAGGACAGGCGGATATAGCCTTCTCCATATTTTCCAAACACGCTACCCGGAGTCAGGCTGACGTGGGCTTTCTCCAGGATGGTGTTGGCAAACTCCAGTGATGTCCATCCGGATGGCACCTGAAACCACACGTATAGCGATGCTTTGGGTATGGCGGCGTACAGGCCAATCTGGCCCAACGCCTGCAACACCAGATCCCGGCGCTGGCGATAGACCTCATTGCGTCCTTCCAACCAGCCCTGGTCGCCGTTCATAGCTGCCGTGGCGGCCTCCAGGATGGGCCGGAAATGCCCGCTATCGGCGTTGGTTTTCAACGTATAAAGCGAGCGCAGCACCTGCCGGTTGCCAAGCGCTGCCCCCACGCGCCAGCCGGCCATATTGTGCGACTTCGACAGGGTATTGAACTCCACTCCGACTTCGCTGGCGCCGGGGACTTGCAGCAGGCTGGGCGGTTGGAAACCATCGAAGCTCACCTGCCCGTATGCTGCATCGTGGCAGACCAACAGGTCGTGCCGGCGGGCTAACTCGACTGTCTGCGTAAAAAAATCGAGCGAAGCCACGGCGGCCGTGGGGTTGTGTGGATAGTTCAGCCACAGTATCTTCGCCCGTTGCAATACATCTGCCGGAATGGCAGACAGCTCTGGCAGGTATTCTCGCTCAGCGAGCAACGGCAGATAGTAAGGCGTCCCCCCTGCAAAAAGCGTCCCCTGGGTGTAGGTGATATACCCCGGGTCGGGGAGGAGCACTACGTCGCCGGGGTCGATGGTGGCAAGTGGCAGGTGAAAAATGCCTTCTTTCGAGCCGAGCAGAGGCAGCACTTCCTGATCAGGATCGAGCATCACACCATAAAGACGGCGGTACATATCCGCCCAGGCCTGGCGCAGCTCTGGCGAACCCTGGTGAGGCTGGTAGCCATGGCGGTCTCCCCGCTCAGCGGCCGCCTCGAGGGTGTACAGGATATGCCCGGCAGGTGGCATGTCCGGTGAGCCGATATCCAATCGGATGACGTCATAACCACCCGCCTTTAAGGTCGTAATCACTTCAGACAGCGAGGCGAAAAACAAGGGGGAAGAAAATTCCAGACGTTGTGCCCTGGTCTTTATCACGAATTTCTAATCCTCTCCTGGTAAAGAGATTCGATAGCCTGCTGCATGGCCTGAGGTGAGGGTGTACACGAAGTCCAGATCACAAAAGCCCGCATGGCTTGCTCGAGGAGCATGCCCAAGCCACCAGCAACTGGCAGCCCGGCCTCCATGGCAGCCCGCATCAACGCCGTCTCCGCTGGATTGTACACCAGGTCGTAGAGAAACGCACTCCGTGGAAAAGGTACGTTCTCAGGCCATGCCGAGGTATCCTGGTTGGGCACCATCCCAAGGGGAGTCGTATTGACGATTAATCTCACGCTGGAATAGGTCAGCCACTCCGTGAGAACGGCTGGCGATAACTCCATGGCAGACAACCGTAGGGCATTGCCGGTTGAAGCTCCCAGAGAGAGAGCCAGCTCCTCGGCTTGTCCCGGCCGCCGTGCAGCCACCCAGACGTGCCAGCCAGCCTGCAAAAGAGCGTAGACCACCGCGCGGGCTGATCCCCCCGCACCCATCACCAGCGCCACGCTGGTTTGAGAAAAAGGCTGTGAAATTGCGCGGGTTGCGGCTGCCATTTGGTGGTTCAGGTCTGAAAGGAACCCACCGGCGTCGGTATTCTCCCCCACCAGCTTGCCACTTGCCAGGTAGATCGTGTTCACCGCGCCGATCCCCGCCGCCGAGTCGGTCAGCTCATCCAGCATTGCCAGCACGGTCTGCTTGTAGGGAATGGTTACATTTAACCCGTGAATTTCGCCGGCGCGCACCTTTGCCAGGAGATGCTGGATGGTCTCTTCGCTATGGACGCCCGGGAACACTTCAAACAGACGATATTCGCCATCCAACCCACAGGCATGAAGGGCAGCCGCATGCAAACGGGGTGAGAAGCTGTGTTCCAAGGGATATCCGAGCAGGCCGGTCAGGTAGCGCGCCGTCATCGGGTTACAGGTTCCAGGGCAACATCCGCGCCTAGCCCATGTAATACAGAGTCAAAATCTGGGAAGGATTCGCGGTAAGCCTCTGCGCCGAGAACAACCACCGGCTCACGAGAGGCCAGCCCGGCAACCGCCAGGGCCATTGCCAGGCGATGGTCGCCGTGTGCCGCGACGGTCCCGCCGTCCAACCTGCCGTCACCATACAGGACAAACCCGTCGCTCGTCTCATGGATATCGGCGCCCAGCAGCCGCAGTTGGCTGCATAACACCCCGATGCGATCCGACTCTTTGAGGCGCAGCTCCTCCGCCTGGGAGACGATTGTTTCGCCTTGAGCATAGGCCGCAGCGATGGCGAAAGCGGGAAACTCGTCAATCATGCGCACTACCAGCGGACCGGCAACACGGGTTCCGTGCAAAGGACTGTAGCGCACCAGCAGGTCTCCAACCAGCTCACCGTGCTGGTCACCGGCCTGGCGGACGTCAATCTCAGCGCCCATCTGCCGCAAAGCGTCGATTAAACCGGTGCGGGTCGGGTTGAGGCAGACGCGGTTGATCTCGATCTGCGCGCCTGGGGTAATCAGCGCAGCTACAATCAAGAACGCCGCGGAGGAGATGTCCCCCGGCAGGGTTAATTCCAGGGGAGGTAGCCGCAGGGGTTGAGGCGGTTCGAGCTGAGTTTCATACAGCATCTCATCACCGTCGATGACTTGCCGGCTGACGACGGAAATCCCCAGGTTACGCAACATGAGCTCGGTGTGATCGCGGGAAGGCCCCGGCTCGATCAGCGTGGTGTTCCCATCCGCTGCGAGGGCTGCCAGCAGCAGGCAAGATTTCACCTGGGCACTGGCAACCGGCAAGCGGTAATGCAGTGGTTTAAGCGGTCGCGCCGACCCCGCCAGTATCAATGGGGCACAACCCTGTGTTGGCTGGATAGCCACTCCCATCATCTGCAGCGGGGTGACAATGCGCATCATGGGACGCAAGCGCAACCCCGGTGATCCATCCAGCACAACGGGTAGCCCGGCTGCTGCCAGGGCACCTGCCAGTAAACGCAACGTGGTCGCCGAGTTGCCACAATCTAATGGTTTACCTGCTGGTGCCAGTTCAGAGAGTCCCCTCCCATTGACCAGCAACCGTCTACCTTCCAGCTTCCAGGGCACGCCCAGCGCTGCCAGGGCTCCCAACATCGCCGCGGTAACACCAGCCACCAGGTAATTATCGATGCGACTCTCGCCATGGGCCAGCCCAGCCAGGAGAGCCGCCCGGTGCGCCAGGGATTTATCGCCGGGTAGGGAAACGCTGCCGCGCAGAGGTTTGCCCGGCGATGATATGAGGCGTAGCTTCTCCGGCTGATTCATGGCTCAACACTCCCCTGGCTCGATACAACCAGCTCCGCATGGCGTTCTGTGCTGCGAGCCAGAACCTCTTCCAGGAATGCGTGATCTTCCTGGTCAAGGGTGCTTTCAATTATATCCAACTCTGCCCGGAACCTGCGCAGCGCCTGGTGGATATTCTCCTGGTTTGATACCAACACGTCCAGCATCATCGGTGCAAAGCTGGCTGCCAGCCGGCTGGTGCTATGGAACCCTGGACCAACCAGCCGAGCCGCCTCAATCGGGGTAGCGAGCGACAGAGCATTCGCCAGCAAGTAAGGGACATGGCTGGTAGCAGCAACCCAACGATCGTGTACCTCGGGGTCAATCCACACAGGGATTGCACCGATCACTCTGGCGATCTGGTATGCCGTTCCGCTGGCGCGTTGGGAAGTCCGACCCAGCGCGGAAAAGGCAAATGTGGCTCCTTTGAAGATAACAGCCTCAGCGCTTCTAAGGCCAGATGTCTCTTTCCCGCACATGGGATGCCCGCCAATGGGGTCAAAACGCTCGGGCAACCCTTCCATCGCCCGGCAGATCTGGGTTTTTGTCGAACCCAGATCCAACACAATGGGCGACCCTGGATGGAGATCTGGTAATAGCTTGATCAATTCCAGAATGGCATGTACCGGTGCGGCAAGGATGACGATATCCGATCCCGGTAGCACTTCGGATGGATCGACCGAGAGGCGATGAACCAGGCCCAGTTGGTGCGCCAGCTCGAGAGCGGCGAGATCCGGATCTGCCGCCCTCAGCTCTCGCACATGGTCTCGCAGCGCTAAAGCCAGCGAGCCACCCATCAAGCCCATCCCGAGGATGGCAACGCGCGCTTTTGAGATGCTCCCAAAGTTATCCATGGATCCTTTCTTGTTACCTCCCTTTCACGGTCTCTGCCCGGGTGTGCGGGGTAACTTCGCGCCCAATAGCTTTCGCAACTGCGCTCACCTGCGAGACAAGCTCGGCGAAGCGCTCGGGCTTCAGCGATTGCCCACCATCGGAGAGAGCCTCTGCTGGATTTGAATGCACCTCGATAATTAGCCCGTCCGCTCAAGCCGCGACGCCAGCGCGAGCAATGGCGGTGACAAACGACCAGTTCCCGGTGCTGTGGCTGGGATCCAGGATGACAGGTAAATGGGTCATCGATTTTAACACCGGGACAGCATTGATATCCGTTGTATTGCGAGTAGCTGTCTCGAAGGTGCGGATGCCGCGCTCGCAGAGCATCACCCGCCGGTTACCATGCGAAAGGATATATTCGGCTGCCATCAACAGCTCTTCAATGGTAGCCATCATACCGCGCTTGAGCAGAACGGGGTGCTGGCTGGCTCCGACTGCGTGAAGCAAGGGGAAATTTTGCATGTTACGCGCCCCAATCTGCAGCACGTCGGCGTAGCGCACTACCAGGTCCACCTGCTCTGGGGTCATAACTTCAGTGACAATCGGCAAACCGGTCAGCTGGTGAGCTTCTGCCAGCAATTCCAGCCCCTCTTCTCCCATGCCCTGGAAGGAATAAGGGGAGGTGCGTGGCTTGAAGGCGCCACCTCGCAAGGCATGAGCGCCAGCCTCGCGGACTGCATGAGCGATCTCCAATAACTGGCTGCGGCTTTCCACGGAACATGGGCCGGCGATAATCAGGAGCTGCTCACTGCCCACCCCTACCCCGTTCACTGGAAATATAGTATCCGAAGGGCTGAATTCGCGCGAGGCGAGTTTGTAGGGGCGTGAGATGGGCACCACACGGTCCACCCCTGGCAGATAAAGGAACTGCTCTTTCATGACTGGGCGCCCATCTCCGATAGCGCCGATCACCGTCCGTTCTTCACCGGTTGAGAGGTGAGCACGCAGGCCGTTTGCCTGCACAATCTCGACTACACTGGTAATTTGTTCTTGAGTTGCTCCGGCTTGCATTATGATCATCATGGCTGTTTTCTCCTTTGTCTATAAACAATTGTTCCAATTGGATAGACTGATTACTGGTTCTCTCCTGCCAGGTCTGGGCGCAGGCTGGCTGCCTCACCCAAGTAGACATGCCGCACCTTATCCGGGGAAAGCTCGGTGTTCCAGTGCAGCAATATGCGAACACAGCGCGGCAACCCGCCGGGGACGGGAATCTCACGCGCGCAAATCAAGGGCACGTTCTCCCACCCCAACTCACGCGCTGCCTTTGCCGGGTAGACAGCGTTCAAGTCGTCGGTCAGGGTAAAAAAGGCGCTCGCCAGATCTGCAGGCTGGAGGGAGGGATTGGCGCGCAACATCGCGACCAGCAAGTCCCGCGTCGCGCTGAGGATGGCTTCCGGCTGGTTGTCTTCAGTGACTGTTGTCCCACGCACACCACGCAAAGTCATATTCTCCTCCTCCAAATATGAAAATTAAAACGCGAGGCCGTTAGCCTCGCGTTTCGGGTCTGATAGAACAGTCCTGCCCGCTTAATCGCTACTAACGGCAACCGGTGTCCGGTAGCCGTAATAATAGTAGCGAGAAAACGAGCGAACTTTATCCATCGTCATGTTTCCAGAGATTATTGGGCTGAATTGTACTCAATTCGCCCAGGATTTGTCAAGGAGGGATTACCCCTCCAGGCACATTTCAGTAGATTGTCAGGCATCCCTGAGATTTCAAAGTAATGATAAACTATACCCGCCCGAAAAAAGGGATCCATTGAGGCCATTTATGCGCAATGAGAAATTTCAGAAGAAGATTCTCTCCCACTTCATCCTACCGACAACTGTATTCGTTATTTTATGCCTGCTTTTGGCAGCCTGCCAACCAGCACCCGTCCCGAACCGCGAATCCGCTGAATTAACCCTCCTGGCAGAGAAGACCCAAGCGCCAAGTACGACGAAAACCCCGCGGCGTTCACCTACTCCTTCGCCTACTCCAGTCCCTACCAGCGAGCTGGGTATTGATCCAGAAGAGCTGGATGGAATAGAGTTACAATTCTGGCACCCTTTCTCTGGCGAAGAAGGAAAAGCGTTTGATGCGCTGGTAAAAGAGTTCAATACAAGTAACGAGTGGGGGATCACGGTAAAGAGCATTTCCCAGGGCAATTACGATGATTTGTTTGAGCAAGTGGGTTACGCGATCAATCACGGAAATTACCCAAACCTGGTGCTCAGTTACCATTACCAGGCTCAGGCATGGGAGGCTATCCGGGAGATCCTGGTTGATCTGGAAGTCTACGTGTCAGATCCCGTCTGGGGTTACACTGCTGCCGAGCTGGGTGATTTCTACCCCGTTTTTTGGGAGCACGATATGGCTGACCGGGGACGGCTTGGCATTCCAGCCTTACGCTCAGCTCAACTGGTTTATTACAACACGAGCTGGGCAAAAGAGCTGGGTTTTACGACCCCGCCAGCCACACCGGCTCAATTTAAAATCCAGGCCTGCGCGGCTTCAAAAGCCAACGGGCAAGATACTGACTCCCAAAACGACCACACCGGCGGTTGGATTATCTCGACCGATTATCCCTCAATGCTGGGGTGGTTCAACGCCTTCGGCGCTGAGGTGACCAGGCCAGACGGCAAGGGATATCGCTTTAACACCCCCGAAGTTGTTGACACCCTGACCTTTCTGCGGAATATGTACGATGAAGGCTGCGCCTGGCTTTCAGATAGCCAGTACCCCGAGGATGAGTTCGCGACCAGGCAAGGGTTGTTTGCTATTGGCAGCCTGAGTGATATACCATCCCAGGAAGACGCGTTCGCCGATATCGCCAGCAAGGATGAATGGACCGTGCTGGCCTTCCCATCACAACAAGGCAAGGCGGGCATCCCGGTGTATGGCCCATCTTTTCAAATCCTCGAAGGCAACCCGGAGGAGCAGCTGGCGAGTTGGCTGGTGGTCAAATGGCTCACCTCTCCTGAAAACCAGGCCCGCCTGGCTCAGGCCAGCAAGATGTATCCAGTGCGCGCCTCCAGCCTGGAGCAGCTGGGCACATTAACCCGCACTTATCCACAATGGGCAAAATCGGTGAACTTCCTGGATCAGGCCAGCCCAGAACCTCCCTCTGAATCGTGGCGTATCGTGCGTTGGGCGGTCAGCGATGCGGCAACACAGCTCTATCGCTCCTATTTCACTATTGACCAGGTTCCCTCACTGGTAAAGTTGCTCGATCAAACCGCCAATGACCTGCATCAAGATGATCCGTAGAGCTTGATGATTGCACCTTGATATTGATTGCAGCTAGAAATGGAAGATCTCCCCACGGTCATCATCTATACCGACGGGGCGTGCGACCCGAATCCTGGTCCTGGGGGGTGGGGTGTACTGCTACTCTATGGGAATCACGAAGAAACCCTGAGCGGGAGCGAACCTGATACCACGAACAACCGCATGGAGTTAACCGCCGCGATCCAGGCCATACGGGCTTTGAATCGCCCATGCCGGATCATTCTCTACACCGATTCTGACTACTTGAAGAAAGGTATCACCGAATGGATGCCCGCCTGGAAAGCGCGCCATTGGCGGAGAAAAGAAGGCAAGCTGGCAAATGCGGAGCTTTGGCAAGAGTTAGATGCACTACTCCAATCTCACCAGGTCGAGTGGCGTTGGGTGCGCGCTCACGCAGGAAATCCATATAACCAGCAAGTCGACCGGCTCGCCAGGCAAGCCATTCGCTCAAGGAAATGAAGCGACCTTAGAGGAGAGATATATGGATGCCTATGAACACATATTGATCGAGACATACGGTGGTGTAGGCCTGGTGCGCCTGAACCGACCCAAAGCCTTAAATGCATTGAACCATCAATTGCTTACTGAACTGATGCATGCTCTGGAGGCATTTGACAACGATCCAAACACCGGGGCGATGGTCATCACCGGCGACGAACGCGCCTTCGCCGCTGGTGCGGATATCAAAGAGATGTCCAGCGCTACCGCGGTGGATATGCTCAAGGAGGATCCTATTTCGCCATTTGACCGGATCATGCGCATCAAAAAGCCGGTGATCGCCGCAGTTTCGGGCTGGTGCCTGGGAGGCGGGAACGAGCTGGCTATGTCATGCGACATGATCATCGCCTCTGAGACTGCCCGCTTTGGACAACCCGAGATCACTATCGGGGTGATCCCAGGCGCAGGTGGAACACAACGACTTACCCGCGCTACAGGGAAAGCCATTGCCATGGAGATGGTGCTGAACAACCGCACGCTTTCCGCCGTAGAAGCTGAGCGCTTTGGCCTGGTGAACCGGGTCGTGCCGGTGGAGCGTTACCTGGAAGAAGCGATACTGCTCGCGACGCAAATCGCCGAGCGTCCGCCATTGGCAATTCGCCTGGGAAAAGAGGCTGTCAACCATGCTTACGAGTCTTTTCTCACCGGTGGGCTAGCAGCTGAGCGCAGGGCGTTCTACTTTCTATTCGCCAGCGCCGATCAAAAGGAAGGCATGGACGCTTTCTTAGAGAAGCGAGCAGGGGAATGGAAAGGGGAATGACACAATCATCTGGCACGGGACACTGGCAGATGGACTAATAAGCTTAGTACCCCATCAAGCTAGAAAAGATGGATAACGGGAGGGCTGTTCGCTCACACAATCATCCATCAAATTTTAGGTGACGGGGCACTTAGTGTGCAGCGGTTTCTCGAGCTATTAACCGAATCCTCGTCATTCAGAGCTGCATCAGAGCGAACTATGGGGGTATAATTCCACCCCTGGCAAGATCGAAGCAAGGTAGCCATCCGGGCCGCATGCTGCGGCGCCTTGGCGAATGGGAAGGTTATGATTCAAGAACGTACGGATTTACGCAATATCGCTATCATCGCGCACGTCGACCACGGCAAGACCACCCTGGTGGACGGTCTGCTCAAACAGGCGCGTGTCTTTCGCGAGAACCAGCAGGTGGCCGAACGGGTGCTCGATTCGAATGCCCTGGAGCGCGAGCGCGGCATCACCATCCTGGCCAAAAACACCGCCATCCAGATCTGGGACCCTGCCAGCGCGCAGCAGGTCAAGATCAATATCGTAGATACGCCCGGCCATGCCGATTTTGGCGGCGAGGTGGAGCGCGTGATGAACATGGTGGATGGAGTGCTGCTTCTGGTGGACGCCGCCGAAGGCCCCATGCCGCAGACGCGCTTTGTGCTGAAAAAAGCCCTGGAACGCGGTCACCGGGCTATCGTGGTGATCAACAAGGTGGACCGCAAAGACGCTGACCCGACCGAGGCGCTGAACCAGACTTTTGACCTGTTCATCGAGCTGGGCGCCAGCAACGAGCAGGCTGATTTCCCGGTTGTGTATGCCAATGCGGTCACCGGGCAGGCTGGATATACCCCGCACCTGGGACCGGATCTGCAGCCGCTCTTTCAAACCATCCTGGAGCGCATTCCGGCGCCGAAGGTAGATTCCAGCGCCCCACTGCAGCTGCTGGTCACTACGCTGGGCTATGATGATTACCGCGGCGTGACCGCGGTGGGACGCATATTCGCTGGTCGGTTACACTCTGGCGCTCCGTTGGCACGGCTGACCCTGGCAGGCGAGGTCCTTCCCGAACGGGCGCGCTACCTCTACGTACATCAGGGGCTGGAGCGCGTTGAGGTCGAGCAAGCTGAGGCGGGTGAGATCGTTGCGTTGGCCGGGCTGGAGGGCATCGCTATCGGCGAGACGCTGGCAGATCCGGAGAATCCGGTGGCCTTAGAGCCGATCCGCGTCGAAGAACCCACCGTGCGGATGATGTTCGGAGTCAACACCTCGCCCATGACCGGGCGTGAAGGCCGTTGGGGCACCTCGCGCAAGCTGCGCGAGCGACTGTTCGATGAGCTGCGCCAGAACGTAGCCCTGCGGGTGGCCGAAACGGACAGCGCTGACACGTTCCTGGTGTCGGGGCGCGGCGAGCTTCACCTGGCGATCCTAATCGAGACCATGCGCCGCGAAGGCTACGAGTTCCAGGTTTCGCGGCCGGAAGTGATCCTCCGCCAGAGCGAGGCTGGTGAGACTCTCGAACCGTTCGAAGAGGTGCACATCGACACCGCTCCTGATTCCATCGGCGTTGTGGTGGAATTGCTGGGGGCGCGGCGCGGGCAGATGATCGATATGCATGACACCAGCGACAGTAACGTGCGACTGGCCTACCTGGCACCAACGCGCGGGCTGTTGGGCTTCCGCTACCAGTTCCTAACCGCCACACGCGGCAGGGGGGTGATGCACACCCTGTTCCACAGCTACCTGCCGATGGCAGGGCCGATGAGCGGTCGCTCCACCGGTTCGCTGGTCTCGTGGGAGCCGGGTGAAACCACCACCTTCGGCTTGAAAAACGCCGAGGAGCGCGGTGTGCTCTTTTACGGTCCGGGGGTGGAAGTGTACGAGGGGATGGTGGTTGGCGAGCACCAGCGCCCAGGCGACTTGTCGGTAAATGTGTGCAAGAAAAAGCACCTGACCAATATGCGCTCTTCCAATAAAGACATTGAAATCCGCTTGAGCCCGCCGCGCCAGATGAGCCTGGATGAGGCAATCGAGTACCTCGCCGAAGACGAGCTGCTGGAAGTGACCCCACTCAGCTACCGCATCCGCAAGCGTACCCTGAATA
>Ga0154775_1033_pt2 | contig 14418 bp, 11 predicted proteins | sample Rifle2008BG16ft_FD_105783 | JGI IMG/M metagenome (GOLD analysis project Ga0154775, IMG submission 105783) | Chloroflexi bacterium RBG_16_58_14 | reverse complement strand
GAGCAGGACCTCTGCCCCCTTCATGACCGTGGTGGGCCAGCGTGAATATGTTGTACGCCAACAATTGAAATTAACTAATGAAGGCCCAGGCGTCCCTGAGAAGCAGAATATATGGGTGGCTTTGATACGCGACTTCCCTCCTTACCAGGAAGTGCGCTCCATGCAAGTTTCACCCAGAGATTATCAGCCGGTCACCGACGAATACGGCAACCAATACGCTGAGTTCGATTTTACCAAACATGCCGTGGGGACGAATAAAACAATTCAAATTGAGTACCGGATAGTTGTTTACGATCTGGCTTTTGATCTATCCAACTGCGAAGGGGATCTACCCGATGAAACTACCCAGCCCGAGCTGCATGTTGAATCAGCCAATCCCCAAGTCATGAGCCTGGCGAACGAATTGTCAGGCGGCAAAAAGACGGTGTGCGAGCAAGTCCGGGCTTTCTATGATTACACCGGCAATGAATTAGTCTATGGCGTAAACGACAATAATTGGGGAGCACAGGCCGCGCTGGGGCGTATGGGAGCCGATTGCACCGAATACACCTCGCTGCTGGTGGCGCTCAGCCGGGCACAGGGAATCCCGGCGCGCTATTTCGAGGGGCTGCGTTATTTGAGCGAGGAAGCAGATCCTGCTGATCGCATCGAACATGCATGGCCAGATGTGTACTTGCCGGGTGCCGGCTGGGTGGCACTAGACCCGACCCTGGGACGATCATCACTCAACCGGGAGGCTTATTTTGCCCACTATACGCCCGAACATATCATCGTCACCCTGGGCGCCAATCCATCTACGCTGCGAGGCAGCAATTACTGGACCCATCTTTATTGGCCGGGAGACAGTACAAACATCCGCGTTGAAAGCTCAGGGTGGGAGATAGACCTGGTCGAAGAGTAAGCGGGTCAAACTACTTCGTACGCTTACGCAGGTAAGTGTGCATGATCACTGAGAGGACGATGATCAAACCATAAATGAACTGAGTCCAGAAGCCGGTCAGACCAACTGCAACGGTGGCAGCTTCGATGGTGCCAATGATGAAAGCCCCGATGACGGTTCCTAAAATTGTGCCTGTGCCGCCAAAAACGGAAGTGCCGCCCAGGAAAACGGAGGCCATGGTGCGCAACAGATACCCTTCTCCCAGGCTGGGCCAGAAATAAACAACATGAAAGCTGGTAATTACTCCGGCAAAGGCCGCGAGTAGACCCATCAACATGAAGGTCTGCATGCGGACACGCTTTGTATTGACACCCATGAGCTCGGCGCTGTTGACATTATCACCGATCAAATAAATATGTGCACCAATTTTGTGGCGGTTGAGCAAGACCCAACCGAGAATGGCGATCAAGATCAGCCAGAGCATTTGCATTGGGAATACCCCGCCGATCTTACCAACCAGCAGAGGATGTAGAAATGATTCTCTTACATAACTGAGCGTGCCGCTCTTGCCTTGCGATAATACCAGCACGGCACCGCGCCACAAAAACTGCGTACCGATGGTGGCCACCAGAGAGGGAATACCAAATTTGACAACGATGAAACCATTGAGCAAACCGATCATAGTCCCGCAAACCAGGGCGGCGATAAACGATATTGCCACCCGCAGCGGTACGCTTTCCAGGCTCGTTGTGGCTTGATAGGTGAGGAGAAAAGCCACCATCCCCATCGCCATAATGGATGGAAAAGAAAGATCCATTTCGCCGGCTATCACCAGCATGGTTAGAGGTATGGCCATGATGGCAAAGAAGGGGATAGTGGACATGTAGGCATAATAGATCTGGGGTTTCAAGAAGGTGCCAGGAGCTGTGATAATGAAGATCAACCACAAGCCAAAGAAGACCCCCAGAATACCGAGCTGGGCGCGATTTGAACGAGAGAATCTGCTGAAGCTAAAAGTCTCTTTGTAAGGTTGGCTAACTTCAGGAGCTATTTTTTCAGTGTGGGAACTCATCTGATCCATCCTATTGGTTCAGTCAAGATTGCCGGTTTCTGCAACTCGGATCATCTTCTCCATCAGTGCATCCAGAGTAATATCTTTGGTTAAAAACTGACCTGCAACTCGACCACGGTCGATCACTACAATCCGGTCGGCAACATTATAGACATGGACAACATTATGATCGATAAATATAGCTGCTTTTCCCGCTTGTTTGATGCCACGCACGAAATTGACAAGTTTGGCGGTTTCCTTCAGAGACAACCCCATGGTCGGCTCATCGAGGATGATGATCTCAGCATCGAAAAAGAGGGCGCGCACAATGGCAACCCCTTGCTTTTCGCCGCCGGAAAAAGTACCCACAAAGGATTCCGGGTTTATGGCTGTAGATGTGAAGCCCATGGATTGTGACATCAAACGGTGGGTTTCAGTCCGCATTTTGGCTATGTCGAGAAATCCCCAGCGGTTGCAGAGCTCGCGCCCCAGGAAAATATTGCGCCATAAAGTTTGCAGTTCAGCCAGGGCGCGTTCCTGATAGACGGTCTCTATGCCTAATTGTCGAGCTTTTGGGACTGTGAGATGATCAACTTTTTGCCCGTTGAACAAAATCTCGCCAGAGGTGGGTTGATGATAACCAGTGATGATCTTTATTAGAGTAGATTTTCCGGCTCCGTTATCCCCTAGAAGACCGACAATTTCATTGTCGCCCAATTGAAAATTGATATTTTCAAGCGCCAGGACCTCACCAAAGGATTTGGATACGTTTCTGAGTTCTAGACGATTGTCCATTCGATGATCTCCATTAACCAATAGGGATAATGGGATAATTAATATACTGCTATCACCACGCTAATAATAGCATATAACGTGCTTGAAATAATAAGGGCTAAACGGCAATGGTCAGTTGTACGATAGCGGAGTTGTTCGAAGAAAGATAAAGAGCCGCTTAGCCCTTGATGTTTCGCGGTGCGCTTATCCTGTCAGGATGCAGTAAAATCCCAGGAAGCGCAAGCCGGTCCCACTTTAGCGGATTTGTTTCTCAACCAACGGAGCCAGGATTTCGATGTTGTCCTTGTAAGCAAAACCTGAGCCGGTGTCGATTTGAAGTCCGGTGAAAGCGTAGTTGTGAGAGAGGCAGAGCTGTAAGATCGCCATGTAACCCTGCAAGAATTGCTGCTGATCAATCACCAGATCAGTCCAGCCACTGCGTATCGCTTCTACGGTCGCGCCAGAGAGATCGAATCCAGCTGCGAAGACATCATCAGCTCCCTTGCCAGCGGCTTCGAGGTAAGTCTGCTGGGTACCGGTCAGGTTCCCGTGGTCAGTGACGATCAATTTAATCTCAGGATTGGCGGACATAATGCCGGTAAACACAGGCACACCCGCAGAAGCATCGGCATTGGTCGCATCATCAATTTCCTGATAGATCACTTCGATGCCGGCTTCTTCAAGCGCATCAATAATACCCTGAGTGCGCTCACCGCGGCCTGCCTGTGCCACCAAACCCCAGACAAAAGCTTTATCGCCCGAAACCAAACCAGCCCGTTTGGCTGCTTCTTTGCCAAGGGCATATCCGGCGCTGTAGTTGATCGCGCCAACATAACCAAAGCCGCTCGAGCCATATTTTTCTTGCAGTCCGAGCAACTGCACATTCATGCTAGTGACGAGAATGCCCTTCGATTCGGCCTCATCAACCAGAGGTGCAAAGGCTTCGTTGCCGGGGTGCCCCATGACTGCGATGCCATCCGGGCTCGTAGCCATAGCTTCAGAGAACTGGGTGATCATCTTCTCGGGGTTCCAGTCGGACCAAAGGTACTGCACATCTGCGCCCGTGTCGGCGGCAGCTGCCAGGGCGCCATTATAAACCACGGTCTCGAAAGACCCGCCAGCAGCACCACCTGGGAAGAAGACGATTTTGGTGCCAGAGCACCATTTACCTTCAGCAGCGGGCGCGGCACCTTCTGTTGTGCCTGGTTCAGTCGCTGCAGCGGGAGCCTCTGGTGCCTGGGTTTGAGTGGCTGGTGCACAAGCTGCTAACCCAAGGGCCAGCACAGAAAGAACAGTTACAAAAAGCAACACACGATTACGCATTTCTACCTCCTGATAGGTTGTTTGGAAAAATTCAATTAGGGACAAACATGCTAACCTCTCGATGTAGAACTTCCCTCCCAGACCTCCTTTCACTCATGGCGCGCGGACTTGTTACCGTTCCCGTTATCGTTCACATTTTATATTAGCAAAAAAGAGGAGAGGAGTCAATAGGCAGAGGCGATTGTGTTTGTAACATAAGCAGAGGTGAATTTTATCAACCCACTGCAGCCTCATTTTTTTGTACAGCCGCCACAGCAGCCTGTCTATGATTGGATGATAATTGGGAGTCTGCGAGCAATTACAAAGTAATAGTTCGTAATATGACATTCGGCGCTTGACTGCATGACAATCTTTTGCTATGATGATGTTATCGATAACGGGAACGTTATCGGGAACGTTATCAGCGAATCTCAGCTCGGGACAGGATCAGGCAGATGCATCTCAAGATGGTGCGCATGACGATCAAGGAAGTGGCAGCGGAGGCGGGGGTCTCAACCCAGACCGTCAGCCGCGTGATCAATGAGCGCCCGGATGTCAGCCCTGACACCCGCAAACGTGTCCAAGATGTCATTGACCGCACCGGCTACCGCCCCAGCGCCCTGGCACGCAGCCTGATCCGCCAGCGCAGCTATACGCTGGGTGTGGTGACCGCGGGACTACGCTTCATCGGCCCGTCACGCACGCTGAACGGTATCACCGGCGCCGCCGAAGAAGCTGGTTACGCCCTGCTCTTGAAAGAGCTTCCCCAACTCGACGCTAATAACATCCTACCCATCTTCCAGGCGCTACTCTCGCGTCATGTGGACGGCATCATCTGGGCCGTGCCTGAGATCGGCGAGAACCGTTCCTGGGTCAGGCGCATGTCGCTCGACATGGAAGTGCCTATTATCTATTTGACCATGGAGCCGCAGGAAAACATCTCGGTGGTTGCGATCAACAACTACCTGGGCGGGCGCATGGCGATGACGCACCTGCTGGAGGAGGGCTACCACCGCATCGGTCACATCTCAGGCCCGCTGGACTGGTGGGAAGCCCGCCAGCGTAAAGCTGCCTGGAAGGACATGTGCCGTGAGGCCGGCATCGAGACCGGCGATAAGAATTGGGTGGAGGGGAACTGGTCGCCCTCCTCCGGTGCAGTAGCGGTTAAAAAATTGCTCGAACAGTATCCTGAGATGGACGCGGTGTTCGTGGCGAACGACCAGATGGCGCTGAGCGTAATGCAGGCTGCCTGTCAAACCGGCATCAGCATCCCGGATGACCTGGGCGTGGTAGGTTTCGATAACATCGCCGAATCGGCTTATTTCTGGCCTCCGCTGACCACCATCCAGCACGACCAGCAGTCCCTGGGCAAGATCGCCGTAGAAGAGATCATCAAAATCATCGAATCAGGCTGGCAGGAACGCGAGCCTATGGAACCAAAATCGATCATGCTGACACCCACCCTAGTGGTTAGGCAAAGCTCTATTCGTCATAAAGGAAAAGTCAAGGAGGTGAAACCGAGTAAATGAAGCGCATGAGAACTACCAACAAAGAAGTGCCTGCTCGTTGATCGGCGTCTCAGGCAAGCACTTCCAAACGCACGTACTGGGAATTGGTACCCAGGTTTGTCGTGCCATTCAGTTATAACCTGCACCATCTTCGCAAGAAGAAAAATTTGAATAAGGAGAGAAGTACATGTTACGCTATAAGATCACAGTTTTAATCATCGCACTGTCAATGCTGCTAGCAGCATGCCAGACAGCTGCCACCACAGAAGCACCGGCAGCGGAAGCTCCGGCTGCCGAAGCACCTGCTGCTGAGGGCATCCTTCCCTGCTCGCCCAACTGCCAATATAAAGACCTGGTGGTGGGCTTCCTGCAGACGGGCTCTGAGGGTGGTTGGCGTGCAGCCAACACCGCTTCCTTCAAGGAAACCGCAACCCAATTGGGCTTGACCCTGAAGTTCTACGATTCACAGAATGACCTGGCCAAGCAGGTGGCTGGCTTCCAGCAATTCATCCAGGACCCCGAGGTGAATGTGATCATCATGGCCCCGCTCGAGGTAACTGGCTGGGAACAGGTGCTGAAGGATGCCAAGGCTGCTGGCAAGCCCGTGCTGCTCTCGGACCGCCGGATTGACGGATTCGAAGACCTGTATGTGAGCTTCATCGGCGCCGACTTCGTCGAAGAAGGCCGCAAGGCTGGCCGCGAGATGTGCAAGCTACTCGAAGGCAGCGCCTCCAAGAACGTTTGGGAGCTGGTTGGTAACGTAGGCGCCGCTCCCGCTATCGACCGCGGCACCGGTTTCCGTGAAACTGCGGCTGAGTGCGGCATCGTAGTGACCAAGAGCCAGACCGCTAACTGGAGCGTCGTCGAGGGCAAGCAGGTAACAGAAGCCTGGCTGAAAGAGACCAAGGACGTTCAGGGTGTCTTCGGTCAGAACGACGAGATGGCATTTGGCGCCATCGAGGCTCTCAAGGAAGCTGGTCTCGTGCCCGCTGTGGATGTCAAGATCATCTCTGTGGATGCGACGGCTGGCGCCTTCCAGGCAATGCTGGATGGCACGCTGAACGTGACCGTGGAATGCAACCCGCTGCTCGCCCCGCAGGTCTACGCCGCGGCGCTGGCCGCCGTGAATGGCGAAACCCTGCCCAAGTGGATCCCCTCGGAGGAGAGCGTCTTCTTCATGGTCGATCCGAACCTGCAGTCAATCGCTGACGGCCGCAAGTACTAGAAAATTTTATCTGCCCAAGTTTTTGGCTCTCTGAGAGCCGCAAACCAGGGTCTAAGCAAGAAAATGGGAAGCGGCGCTTAAAAAGTGCCGCTTCCTAAATCAAAGCCAGTCGTGAAGAGGTAGGCCCATATGTCCGATGAGAATGGTTTTATTCTGAAAATGGAAGGCATCAGCAAGGCCTTCCCGGGCGTACAAGCGCTTGAAAACGTAGACTTTACCTTGAAACGGGGGGAAATTCACTGCCTGGTCGGAGAAAACGGCGCCGGAAAGTCTACCTTGATCAAAGTACTTACCGGGGTCGACCGGCCTGATGCAGGCAAGATCCTCCTGGACGGCGTGGAGATCAAAACCCACTCTCCGCAGCACGCCCAAACCCTGGGCATCAGCACGGTCTATCAAGAGATCAACCTGTGTCCAAACCTGTCCGTGGCAGAAAACATCCTGATCGGGCGGGAGACATTAAAGTACGGCAGGATCGATTGGAAGACAATGAATGCGCAGGCGGCTGAAATTCTGAAGCGCTTGCTGGACCTGGACATCGACGTAACCAAGCTGCTGGGTACGTATACGGTCGCCATCCAGCAGATGGTGGCGATCGCCCGGGCATTGGACATCACCTCGGCGAAAATCCTGATCCTGGACGAACCGACCTCCAGCCTGGATGCCAATGAAACGCAGCAGCTGTTTAAAGTGATGCGAAAACTGCGCGAGGATGGGGTGGGCATCATCTTCATCACCCATTTCATTGGTCAAGTCTACGAAATATCAGACCGTATCACGGTCTTGCGAAACGGAAAATTGGTGGGGACCTTCGAGACGGCTACGATCCCACGCGTCGAGCTGATCGCCAAAATGATTGGTCGTGTTTTGGCTGAGCTTGACGAAATGTCGAGCATAAAATTGGAAAGCAGCAAACATATCGTCGCCGAGGCACTGGTTAAAGCAAGGGGATTGGGACGCCGGGGGGCGATCAAACCTTTCGATCTAGAACTGCACGCCGGAGAGGTAGTTGGGCTGGCAGGGCTGCTCGGCTCGGGACGTACAGAAACTGCCAGCGTGCTGTTTGGAGCGGACAAGCCGGATACGGGAACGTTGGATTTCGATGGCAAGCCGGTCAGCGACCATTCTCCGCTGGGCGCCATCAAACGCGGCATTGCCCTGTGTCCCGAAGACCGTAAAGATGCGGGTATCGTCGACGAGCTGACCGTGCGCGAGAACATCGTGCTGGCGGTCCAGGCCAATAAAGGTTGGTTTGGTCACATCAGCACCCAAGAGCAGTATGCGATTGCCGATAAGTACATTGAGATGCTGAATATTGCCACCCCCAGCGCCGACCAGCCGGTCAAAAATCTGAGCGGCGGCAACCAGCAAAAGGTGATCCTGGCGCGCTGGCTGGCGACCAACCCACAGGTGCTCATATTAGATGAGCCGACGCGCGGCATTGACGTGGGCACGAAAGCCGAGATCCAGAAGCTGGTGCTCGAGCTGGCAGAAAAGGGCATGGCGTGCTTGTTCATCTCCTCCGAGCTGGATGAGGTGCTGCGCACCAGCCACCGCATCGCGGTCTTACGCGAGCGGGAGAAGGTGGCTGAATTCAGCGGCGAGGTGGAAGAACAGACCATCATGCACACCATTGCAGGGAGTGAATCATGAAACCGCCTCAGAAAAAAACATTTACGTGGCGAGCGATCACCGAAAGCAGGATATTTTTACCGGTAGTACTTTTGCTTCTGGTCCTGCTGTTCGACTTCCTCTTTATCCCCGGCTTTTTCAATATCGAAAATCGGGACGGCGATCTGTACGGCAGCCTGATCGACATCTTACGCAACGGCTCTGCGGTTTCCCTGCTGGCGATTGGCATGACGCTGGTCATCGCCACGGGTGGGATCGACCTGTCGGTGGGCGCGGTGATGGCAATTGCAGCTTCGGTGGCGGGGATCTTGATGAACCCGTCGGCACTGAGGAATGAAGTGTTCTTTGTCACCGATCCGATGTACACCTTTGCGCCGCTGTGGATCGTGATCGGTGCGGCGCTACTGGCAGGTATCCTGTGCGGGTTGTGGAATGGGATGCTGGTGGCCTTTATGAAGATCCAGCCCATGGTCGCCACACTTGTGCTGTTGACTGCCGGGCGCGGCATAGCACAGCTGATCACCAACGGGCTACGGGTGCAGATCACCTACCGTCCGTTCGCATTGATTGGTCAGGGTTGGTTCATTTTGCCATTTTCATTGTATATTGTGGTCTTTATGTTGATCGTGACCACGCTGCTGACTCGCAAAACTGCCCTGGGTATGTTCATTGAATCGGTGGGCATCAATGTGCGCTCCAGTTATTTCAGCGGCATCAAGGAAAAATATGTACGCTTAATCGTCTACGTTTTCTGCGGTTTTTGTGCAGCTATCGCCGGGCTGGTGGCGTGCTCGAACGTCAGGACCTCGGATGCCAATAATATCGGCCTGTTATTCGAGCTGGACGCCATCCTGGCGGTCGTGATCGGCGGGACGTCCATGAATGGCGGGCGCTTCAATTTGGTCGCCAGCATTGTCGGTGCGCTGGTCATGCAGGCGGTGACCCAGTCGATGTACGCTATCGGCGTACCGGCCTTTGCGCTGCAGGCGATCAAGGCGGTGGTGGTGATTATTGTCATCTTACTGTTCTCCGAACAAGTCAGAGGCTTCTTTCGTAGCTTTGGCGCTCAGAAAAAAGAGGTGAAGTCATGATGCAGCGCTTGAGCACCTTCATTTCGAATAATCGCAAAATCATTCCCATGACCACTACGGCCGTGTTGGCAGTGGCGGCCTATTTGATCGGGATGGCTTATTTTGAGGGCCTGCGCAATCCGCAAGTGTTTCTGAACGTGTTCCGCAATACCTCTTATATTCTGATCAGCGCCATCGGTATGACCTTCGTGATCCTTTCAAAGGGGATCGACCTTTCGGTGAGCGGCGTGGTGGCGCTGACCACAGTGGTCTCGGCTGCGCTGCTGCGCGACGATTGGAATCCCTGGGCGGTAATCTTGTTGGTGCTGCTCATCGGTATGAGCCTGGGGCTGGTGATGGGCTGCTTTATCGTTTACTTGAAGGTACAGCCGTTCATTGCCACACTGGCGGGCATGTGGTTTGCCCGCGGCATGTGCTTTTTTATCAGCGACAATGCCATTGCCATCGATAATTCCACCTTCAAAATCCTGGGACAGACCCAGCTCTTGATCCCCGGCTTGAAAGAGCTGGCAGACAAAGCCGGCACCCCCGCCCCCTATATTTCCATCCCGGTGGTGGTTGGTTTTGTGCTTTTGGCGGCAGCATTCTATATGGCGCATTATACGCGCTTCGGACGCAATGTGTATGCCATCGGTGGCAACCAGCAGTCGGCGCGCTTGATGGGTTTGCCAGTCAACCGCACCTTATTGATGGTATACACGTTCAATGGATTCTGTTCGGCAATGGCAGGTCTTGCATTTGCCCTATTTGTCTCTTCAGGTCACGGGCTGTATGCACCGGGCTTCGAGATGGACGTGATCGCTTCGGTGGTCATCGGCGGCACGCTGCTGTCCGGTGGATCGGGCTACATACTGGGCACCTTGTTTGGTGTGATGGTGCTCGGAATCACGCAGGTGCTGATCCAGTTCATCGGCTCACTCAGCTCGTGGTGGACCAAGATCGTCATCGGCGTACTGATGCTGGCGTTCATTGGTGTGCAGGCGGTGTTGGCAAACCGCAAGACCGGCGAGAAGGCGCTGGACCCACAGGCCGCCCGGCTCAGGCGTCAGCGGCTGGCAGTTGGTCTGGGAACGGCGGTTGTCCTGGTCGTGCTGGCGATCATCTTTGTGCCGAAGCTTAGTTCGTCTTCGGCAGGCAACACCCCGGAAGCCGAATGCGTCGTGGTGCCTTTCCGGAAGGAAGATGCGGCCGCGTTGATCGCAGACGGGGCGGTGATCGCCTACAACCGTATCGCCGGGCCGAATTGTGTGGATGAGATGTATGCCATTTACCCGGACGGGCGGGTCACGGGCGACAACGCTGTGAGCCAGGTGAAAAAACAGGTCACTTCGGCGGAAGTGGAACTGCTGATGGCGACCATCAGCGATGAATACGGCTGGTACACGAACGAAATTCGGGACACGTACCACCATCCCTGCCGGCAGTGCTATGCCCACTACCTAATCGTCAACCGCAACGGACAGGAAAAAGGCGTCACGGCGGTCGATGGCGGCGTAAACATGCCACCCAATTACGGATTCAGCCTGTCGATCATTCGCCCACTGCTTCCAGTGATCAACCCGGCTCCATAGCTGCCGCGCGCAAGGAGAAGAGAGCATGAATGCAAAGAAAGTCTTGATATCGATCCTGCTGGCTTCCACGTTTTTTATCTCTGCCTGCGTCTATATCGTCCTGCCCGAAGGGCTGGAGGAAACGTCCGGCAGCGGAAGGGAAGACCTGGGCTGGGCCGGTCTGGTGACGAGCGTGGGTGAGGCCGAGGGGGGTGGGCTGCGCGTCGACATCACCATTCGTAATGACACGGGGGATTGGAACAGCATGCGTGCTGCGGACGACAAACCGGCGCTGCTGACGGCGGAAGACGGCGAGACCATCAATTGTGACACGGTGTATGTCGGCACAGGCGGGCACCGCGTGGCGCATGGCTTTCAACTGCGTGGCTATACCAAAGAAGAAGACGGTCAGCCGGTGACCCAGCTGCTGTACGTGGAGTGTGCGGGCGCGGCCACCGCCTCGGGCGCAACACTTACCATCGACACGATCAGTTTTACGGGAGCGATTGACTACTACGTCGAGATCGAAGAATCCAACAAGGTCGAGGGCAAACTGGAATTGAAACTGGACGAGGTGGTCAGCGATTTGACCTATCCGGTCTCTTCGCCGATCGAGGGGCTGGTCCGAGAAGCAGGCGCTCCAATCACCGGGCTGAGCGACAACGTGGTCAGCCTGCTGGATGTGCAGCGCAGCGCAGAGGGCTTCCAATTCACCTGGCAGAATACCAACCCTTCGAAATTTGCCTTGAAGACCCATATCGGCATCCCACCGGTGATCGGCGACGATGGCATCATTTATGGTGTGTATGAAACCATGGACATGCCTGAGGTGCCACTCACCCCTGCAACAGGAAGCGTGGAGTGGACCACTGAAGTGGCTGTGCCGCAGGACGTGGGCGGTCTTTATATCTTGCTGGGTGTTGAATCGGAGAAGCCAAGAACATATTTGTTTTACGTGTTGGATATAACGGATAAATAAATCAAGCAGGAGGCATTTATGAAGACAGAGCTTCGCCCCAGCAAGCTGGGCGTAATCGTGGGAAACCGGGGCTTTTTCCCGGCACATTTGGCCGACTCAGGCCGCAACATCATCTTAAAGGTGCTGGAGGAAGAGGGCATTCAAGCTTTCTGTCTGACGCCCGAGGAGGCCAAATATGGGGCGGTGCTCACCCTGGAAGACTCGCAGCGCTGCGCCAACCTGTTCAAGGCACAGCGCGATGAGATTGACGGCATCCTGATCACGCTGCCGAACTTCGGCGAGGAGACTGCTATCGCCAACGCACTGCGCTTCGCCGGGCTGGATGTGCCTATCCTGGTGCAGGCCTTCCCTGACGAAGTAGGTAAGATGACCTCCGCCGACCGGCGCGATTCGTTCTGCGGTAAGATGTCCTGCTGCAGCAATCTGAAGCAGTACGGCTTCAAGTTCACGCTTACCTCGCAGCACACCATGGACCCGCAGGGCGAAGCCTTCCGCAAGGATCTGCGCGACTTCGCCAGCCTGTGCAGGGTGGTGCGGGGCATGAAATCGGCGCGCTTTGGCGCCATCGGCGCAAGACCGGCAGCCTTCAAGACGGTGCGCTACAGCGAGAAGCTGCTGGAGGTCAACGGCATCAGCGTGGAAACCATCGACCTGTCGGAGATATTCGGCAGGGCTAAGAAGCTGCACGCCGATAACCACCAATTGACTGCCAAGCTGGACGAGATGCGCGCCTATGTATCCACCCAGGGCATCCCTGTACTCGCGTTGGAGAAGATGGCACGCCTGGGTGCGGTGATCGACGGCTGGATGGCGGAGAACGGGCTGGTGGCCTCGGCGCTGCAGTGCTGGACCGCGATGGAAGAGTTCTATGGTGTGGTGCCCTGCACGCTGATGAGCATGATGAGCAATGGGCTGATGCCTTCGGCCTGTGAGACTGACATCGCCGGGCTGGCGGGCATGTATGCGCTGGTGCTGGCATCTGGCAAGCCGAGCGCGCTGGTGGACTGGAACAACAATTACGGCGACGACCCGAACAAGGGCGTCATCTTCCACTGCTCGAACCTGCCCAAGGACATCTTCGTGGACGAGACCATCTCGGTCGAAGACGTCCCCACCATGGATTACCAGGCGATCATCGCAGGCACGGTGGGCAAGGAGAATACTTACGGCACGATCGTCGGGCGGGTCAAAGCCTCCCCCTTCACTTACTGCCGGGTGTCCACGGATGATTTCCACGGGCAAATCCAGGTCTATCTGGGCGAGGGCAAATTGACGAATGATCCATTGAAGACCTTTGGCGGCTATGGCGTGGTCGAGATCCCCAACCTGCAGGGGCTGCTGGCGCACATCTGCGAGAACGGCTTCGAGCATCACGTGGCGATCAACCCATCGCAGTATGCTGCCACATTGAAGGAAGCCCTGGGCAAGTACATGGGTTGGAACGTGTATCATCACCAGCAATAATTGCATCACGGAGAGCACAGAGCACACAGAGTTTTATTCATGGGTTTTCTCTGTGATAAAAAATAAAATCTGTATAATCTACGGATAAATGGAAAAGGACTATGAAATATACGATAGGCGTTGATTTTGGCACGGAATCGGGACGGGCGGTGATCGTGGAAGTGGGCACGGGGAGAGAGGTCGCCAGTGCAGTGTATGCCTACCGCAACGGAGTGATCGATGAGAAGCTGCCCGAGAGCGGCGTGACACTCGAGCCGGACTGGGCGCTGCAAGACCCGGAGGATTACCTGCGCGTATTCCAGAAGGCCATCCCGCTGGCGCTGGCACAGTCGGGCGTGGATGCGGCAGAGGTGATCGGCGTGGGCATCGACTTCACAGCCTGCACCATGCTGCCGGTCAAAGCCGACGGCACGCCGCTGTGTACGCTGCCCGAGTGGCGCCACGTGCCGCATGCCTGGGTGAAGCTGTGGAAGCACCACGCCGCCCAACCCGAGGCCGACCAGATCAACGAGACGGCGCGCAAGATGGGTCAGGGCTGGCTGGAGCGCTACGGCGGCAAGATTTCGTCAGAGTGGTTCTTTTCCAAGGTGCTGCAGATCCTGAACGAGGTACCCGAGGTCTACACGGCAGCTGACCGCATGCTGGAAGCGGCAGACTGGGTAGTCTGGCAGCTGACCGGCGTTGAGACGCGCAATGCCTGCACTGCCGGCTACAAAGCCATCTGGTCGAAACGCGACGGCTTCCCCTCTAAAGAATATTTCGCCGCGCTGCACCCCAAACTCGCCAATGTCATTGGCGAGAAGATGAGCCGCGACATCCGCCCAGTGGGATTGAAAGCAGGCGGCTTGAGTGCACAGGCGGCTAAATGGACGGGCTTGAAGGAAGGTACGGCGGTGGCGATTGCTAACGTGGATGCGCACGTGGCAGTGCCCGCGGCGACAGTCACCGGACCCGGGCGCATG
>Ga0154775_1005_pt1 | contig 15963 bp, 15 predicted proteins | sample Rifle2008BG16ft_FD_105783 | JGI IMG/M metagenome (GOLD analysis project Ga0154775, IMG submission 105783) | Chloroflexi bacterium RBG_16_58_14 | reverse complement strand
ACCGGGCAGGCGCCGTCTGGGCGGATAAGTTGTTCTAAATCGGCGACGAACTGCGCATAGTCAGCTTGAGCCTGGGCTTCCGAGAGGCTATAGCGGCGGGTGAGCGTCTGGATGGCTTCAGAGAAGGGGACTTGCTGTAACGCCAAATAAGACATCGCCGTCGCTGAGGGGTTGAGGTGCAGCACCCGGCTGGCGTTGACCAACAGCAGCCCGTGAGTCTCTCCGCCCGCCGCGGCCGGATCGATGCGTAGGTGTACCCGGCTGCGTTCGCCTTCCCATTGGCGATTGAAGTGGTATAGTCCGGGCGGTGGCCAGCCGGAGCGCGGCCGGCTGAACCAGGATGTGAGGCTTTTCATTCGCGTAGTCAGTTTCATCCGATCACTTCGTGATGGTGAGCGTGGCAGATGCCACTGTTCCCATGTCGCCGCGGGCGACAACCCGGTAGGTGCCTTTTCTCATGTTCGAGGGTGTCCAAAATCCATCTGACTTGGTTCCTTCATCATTGGCGACCACTCCCAGAGTTTCGATTAAACCACCACTCTCAGTGAGAACTTGGATGGTAACCACCTCGCGGGGTTTGAAATTCCTTACCGTGATACTGATGTAGGAGCGCACCACGGCTGAGGAAGGGCTGACAATCACCTGCGGAGGCGCGACTGGTGTAGAGGTTGCGATGGGGGTTGGGGGTGGCGCCACCTCGGGCAGGCTGGTGAGTTCCTGATCGAGCTGTACCACTTCGGCGACGATCCAACCAGTAGTCTGCGGAGCGATCTTGACCAGAAACCAGCTATTATCGGAATTGCGCCCTATGACTTCCAGGCGCAGCCCAGAGGCGAATGACGCCAAGCTTGGGAAAATCGGGTCAGCCCCAGCGCGCACGTTCGCCATGTTTTCCATAATAACCGCATAGACCGCCGGCAGCGCAGTGACGGTTGGGGTGAGAGTGGCGGTGGACGTCGGAGTGGGCTGCGGGGAGGGCGTGGCAGAGGTCTGGGACGTTTGTGTTACAGTCGATTGGATCACCGGAGCTGTGCTAGAGGAGGGTAGAATGGTTGGCTCGAAGGCCGAGAAAGTCGTCACAGGTTGGAGCGAGGTTTGTGATGTACAACCGGTTGCCAAGGTTAGCAAGGCTGCCCAAAGGATTGCATTAGGGAGTAATAATCTATTGGGATGTGGCATCATGGTTTCTCATGAGGATGTTCTCTGCGTGACTGCAATGATGGATGGTACTATTTCACGACCAATTTTAGCTCAACCATGTTACCGTTGGCCCGGTAAAGGTAAATTCTGTAACTTCCCGGGGGGAAATATTCTTTAACATAGTGGGCTTCTACTTCTCCAAATTGGTTGGCAGTCTTCTGAACTTTCTTCCCTTGCCCGTCTAACAATAACTGGAATGTAACCTCTTCGAAAGGCAGAAGACCACCGATACGCATAGCGATGACCTCCTTTGCTGGCATGCTAGGTAAGGGGGAATACATTTTGACGGTGTATGTCACGGATGGCACCGGGATTCGAGTTGGCGTCGGCAAAGGGGTGGCGGGAATTTCCATCTGTTCCAGCGCCAACACCTCAAGGTCGGTCTTAACCTCAGCGCTGGCGACCCAGCCCGGTTGGTCCGGAGGGATTTCGATCACCAGCCAGGCGCCGTCTGCACTCCGACCAATGGCTTCCAGGGCGATCCCCTGGCTGTAGCTAGCCAGCAGCAGGTAAGCCGGACCCGGTCCTGAAAAGACCAGGGCGGTTTCGGCCGATACCAGGGCTAACGGGTTGGGGGTCGGCGTCGGCGTAGGAGGCACGCTGGGGAAAGGGGTGGCGGTTGGCGGCGGAGCCGGCGTCTCCGTGGGAAGGTCTGTGGGTGTAGCACTGGGCAAGGCCGTGGGCGAGTCCGCCGGGGGCAGTGTGACAGCAGGCGGCTGAGACGCGACCAATTCTGAGGGCGGAGATGGCTGGGCTCCACAAGCGGAAAGTCCGAATGCGACAAATCCGGCCAGCAGGAGGTAAAGTACGGCGATGAAGCGTGTAGTCATCTTCGACCTCATGAAAAATGAGTTGTTAACGTCCACCACCCGCGCAGGCGCAAGCGCAGCCAGCGCAGGCACAAGCGCAAGCGCAAGAACTGCCGCCACCGCCGCGGCTGCCGGAGCGGCTGGAAGTACTGGTGCTGGGCTTGGGAGGCGGGTTGGTCACGCCGGTGATCCCGCTGGTGAACTCAGTGAGGTTGCCGACCACGCCGGTCGAAAAGCTCTGCACTCCTTTGACCATCGAGGCAGCAAAATCTGATCCGGGCAGGTGGGGCAGGGAAGGAGCGGCGCCGCCTCCTGGAGCGCCGGTGAGAACAGGCGCCCCGCTGGTACCCTGCACGCCGCGGCCGAAGCCAGGGTCATAGCGCGGCCACCAGACCGGCACAAACACCGGACCAGGACCGAGCACCTCCCGTGTCCGGCCTTCATACTCCCGATCGAGCATTGTCCATTCCATCACCTCAGCGTACTTCTCGCTCTTGACCTCAGGTGTACCGGCTGCGGAGACCTGCTCCCAGGCGCGATCGATGATATTTTTGTAATATGCCACGCTCTCGCGCCGGCTGAATCCCCTCATCTTCTCACCGACGCTGCGCACCAGGTCCACCATCCCCTTCTGCAGGGCTTTTCTTCGGGCTGCGCCCTTCTCCCCGGCGAAAGCAGCCAGGAAAGTGCCTTCGTAAGCGTGTAAATCAGGTGGGATCGGTTCCAGGCGTTCGATTTCCAATGGATCGCGGCTGGTGACCTGGGCGGCGTTCTTCTTGATCACCGAGAACAACAGCATGGTGAGGATCTTATCCATAGGTTGTTCCATCAAGATGGCGGCTTCAACGGCGGTCAGGCCGCGCTTGATGCCGTGGCCTTCGATGGCGATCTTGGGTGGCAGGTAACGCAGCTTGCGCTGCCGGTCGGCAGCGATCACCCAATAAATGAGCAAGACGATCATCCCGATACAGACCAGCGGGATGACTACGGCGCTCACCCAGGCGAATGGGTTTGGGCGGATAATGGCTTCCGCCGGGACGTACTTCTCTGGGAATGAAGCGCCGAATTCGTACTGGACGCTGCCGCTGGCGGAGGGATTGCGCCAGGTATAGGTCACGCGGCCATCACCATCCAGAGCGGTTGCCGGTTCGGAGGGAAAACCGGATGGAGCGGAATGCCAACGCGGCTCCTCGGGTTGCACGCCAGGAGGCAGATGGAAGGCGACAGTCAGGTCAGTCGAACCGTGGACGAATTTCGAATCGAACCAGGTGGGGGAGAACACGGCGCTGGCGTACTGGTCGTCCTGAGTGTCCAGGTGCAGCACGCGTTCGACCCGGCCGATGAAGACGCGCACCGTCCCCGTCTGCCCAGGTTGGATGGAATCGCTCCCCAGTCCCAGCGCGATCCCCGGCTGGACATAAGGAGATTCGGTAATATCGAAGATGGTCTGCCCATCGACGTCCGCGCTGACGGAGCTCAGATCAAAGTTTTCCGTTGGTACGCCGACATCGACGTAATCGATCGGAGAAGCGAAGGCGTCGTTGCTGAAGACGAAGACGTAGTCGATAGCGAGCGATCCGTCCGTGTTCCAGTAGACATCAACCGTCTCCCTGTCGATGTTGAACGAATAGGTTTGCGCCAGGACGTTTCCGAGCGGTACCAAGAGCAGGGCGGCGAGAAGGAGCAGGCGAGCAAGGTTGAAGAGGCGCGATTTCACCATTTGGGTTCCTCGGTCAGCTGGTAGGTGGTGGCGCAATACGGACAGGTGACGACGGGGGCTCCGGCGACCATCGAGATGTTATCGGGGGATAAGGCGCCTCCGCAGGACTTGCACTTCAACGTGTCCAGGTTGACATCGCCGGGCAGATCGATTTTCAGGGTGACTTGTTCGGAGTTGGAAACCGGGGCTGGTTTGCTGCGCCCGGCAATCCAGATCAATCCAAAGCCGATGGCGACCGAGATCAGGCCGATCAAGATCCACCCGCTTGATCCTTCCGGGCTGAATGCCCCCCAAATAAATAACACGCCGAAGAGGATCAGGATTGCAGCACCGATATAGGATATGATCTTTCCAGCATTCATACTCACCTCCGCATGATCTGTGTGTAGTGTACACGCGTTGCCAGGCCGAGGCAAGTGACTTTTATCATTAATTTGGTATAAATCTGAAAGTTCGTAGTGCACGCTTCAGCGCGCCGTGAGCGGGTAGAACCGGATACGCGTTCCCTGGATGCTCCCGAGGAGGCGACTGAAGCCGCCACTACAAACTCTACCCCAATTAGAGGTTCTCGATACTAACTGGATCCACCGCGTCGGCCAGCTCAAACCCAAAAATGCGTGAATAGAAATACAATTCCGCGTCCAGCGATCGCTTGATATTTTCGGCTTTGCGGAAGCCATGTTGTTCGCCCTCGAAGGGCAAATAGGCCACCGGCAAGCCCTTGGCCTTGACCGCTTCGAACATCATCTCTGCCTGGCTGGGTGGTACGATCTCATCTTCCAGCCCCTGGAACAGGATCATTGGGGCAGATAGGCGTTCCAAATGCCGGATTGGCGAGCGGGCGATGTAAAGATCTTGGCGTTCTGGGTAGGGACCGACCAGGCGCACCAGGTAGCGTGACTCGAACTTATGGGTGTCATGGACGAAAGGTTCCAGGTCACCGATACCGAAATGGCTGGCGCCTGCTTTGAAAACATCTCGAAATGTCAGAGCGCACAGAGTTGTATAGCCGCCGGCGCTGCCTCCCCTTATCGCCAGGCGCTGCGGATCCACCCGGCGTTGCCGGACCAGGTGCAGTGCACCGTTGACACAGTCGTCGACATCCACCACGCCCCACATGCCGTTCAAGCGTTGGCGATATGCCCGTCCATAGCCCGTACTGCCGCCATAGTTCACGTCCAAGACGCCAATGCCGCGGCTGGTCCAATATTGGATCCTGGGGGAGAGGACGGTGGAAGTGGCTGAAGTCGGGCCGCCATGGCTCATCACCAACAAGGGGGGCAGGTCTTCGGGCGGAGCGGAGAAATCCAGGTTGCGAGGTGGATAATAGAACCCAAAGGCCGTCTGGTTGTTTTCAGTGGGGAATTCAATGGTCTCGGGCCAGGATAAGTACCCGGGGTTAATGGTTAAGCTGCTGCTACGCCGTATCACGTGGGTCTTCCTGGAGGTTGGATCGAGTTCGACGATTGAGTCCGTCTCGCCCGGCGAGCCCGCAATCAAGCAAACCCGACCGTGAGCTGCCCGAACATCCCAGATATCTGTGTAGGGCAGATCAACCGGTTCGAAGCTTCCGGTTTTCGTGTCCAACCTGCCGAGGAAGGCTTCGCCTTGTTTGATGTAGATGCACAACAGGCGGTTGGACGACTCGAAACCGTAGAAAGCCATGCCAAACCCCCATTGGGGAGACCCGAACTCGGCCTGCATGGGAAGCAGGGCTTCGACCCGTCCAGCTTGCAAGCGGTACAGGTTCCACCAGCCGGTCCGGTCCGAGACGAAATAGAGCTGCCCGTCCGGCGACCATTCCGGTTGGAAGATCGATTCGTCCATCCCTCCGGCGATTAGAACAGGGTCCTCCAAAGTTCCATCTGGGGTCAACTCAGCGACCCACAGCTCAGTGCCATCCCAGGGCATGTTGGGATGGTTCCAGGTCAGCCAGGCCAAGCGGTTCCCGTCCGGATTCAGTCGCGGGCTGCTGTAGAAGTCATTCCCCGAGATCAGGATTTTCCCGGCTTTAAGATTGGCAGCATCTGGATCGATGTCGAGACTGACGATGGTGTTAATCGCTTCTCGACCGGAAACGGTATGGTCTTCCCGCACGCCGATCAAGCGCTGGCGCTGGCTATCGAAGACAAAGTCGGCGTAGCGGAAATCTGCCTCGGCGGTTAATGGCCTGGGATCTGAACCTGTTTCCTGGCGGTACAGTCGCTGGTCGGTATAGTTGGTAAAAAAGATCGTCCCCTGGTGGTAAAGAAAGGCACCATCGCCGTATTCGTGGACCCGTGTCCGGACGTTATACGGCTGTGGGGTGATATCCTCTAGGCTGCCATCGGGTGCGCGGCGCACGATCACATACCGGCCGCCCTCCCCCGGACGTACTTCGATCCAGTAAGTGTCCGCTCCGTGGATGGTGATCGATCCCAGGCTGACGGTCTCGGCTACGATCAGGTCCGAGGTGATCGGTGACTTCCAGGAACCATAAGGGGCAATCTGGTAAATGGACATCCTAACTATCCTTCTTTCTTTTCCGTGTTATCCATTTTTTTCTATCTTTTCCAGGAGAGCAGGGATTTCGGCAGCGATCGCCTGGCGCACCTGGCGAAAAGCCTCCAAAATTGTGTGTGGGTCGCCTTCGACTTTGGCTGGATCGGGGAAGCTGAAATGAATGCGCTGCCCGGGACCCAGCCATAGCGGGCACTCCTCCGCGGCCGAATCACAGACGGTGACGATCAGGTCGAAACTCGTGTGGCGCAGTTCGTCGACCAGCTTCGAGCGGCCCTGGTGCTGGATGCCGATCTCGGCGAGAGCCTGGATGGCAGCCGGGTGGACGCTTCCGGTAGGGTGGGTGCCTGCGCTAAAAGCCTGCCAGCGTTCGCCCAAGCGGGAGTTGACAATCGCTTCCGCTAACTGAGAACGAGCGGAGTTGCCGGTGCACAGGAAGAGAACCTTAGGCCGGTTTTTTATGTGGGAGCCAACCATCATTCGCTAGGAGGCCAGCCGCTCAAGAGATTGGAGAGAGCTCGTCGTCTGTTCGGTCCATTTCCTTGATCTCGCCGGTGACGACGAACAGAGTGCGTTCGCAAATATTGGTGACACGGTCAGCTGAGCGCTCCAGGTTATGGGCTACCCACAGAAGGTAGGTAGCCCGGTCGATCGTGGAGGGGTCGGCGATCATGTAGGTCAGTAGTTCGCGGTAGACCTGGTTATACAGCCCGTCGATCTCTTCGTCTTCGTCTGGTAGCGTCCGAGCTGTTTCGGTGTCGCGCTCGGCGAAAGCGCCCAGGGCGCGGTGTAACATGTTCGCAGCCTTCTCGGCCATGCGTGGGATATCGATCAATGGCTTGACCAGCGGTTGGTCACCCAGCTTGACATTGATGCGGGCGATGCCCTTGGCGTAATCGCCGATGCGTTCGAGCTCGGTGTTCACCTCCAGCACGGCAGCCAACAGGCGCAGATCGCGGGCCATCGGCTGCTGTGTGGCGATCAGGGTCAGGCAGGTGTTCTCGATCTCGTAGTGTTTTTGATTAACCTTCAGATCGTCGTGGTAGATGCGCCGGGAAGTTTCCAGGTCGCGGCGCTTCAAGGCGTCGACCGATTCGATGATGGCCTCTTCCACCATGCTGCCCATGACCAGGACATCATCCAGCAGAGAATGGATGGCGCGATCGAGGGTTTCTCGGGGGGACAGCGTCGTCATCAGAACATACCTCAGCTTTCTGGTGGACCAAAAGAGACGGGTGGATCCAGGATATTATCTTACAACCTTAAGTTAAAGTCAATAAAGGCTAAAAAAAGGTAATAAGATGGTTTGGCTAACCGAAGCGACCGGTGATATAGTCTTCCGTGCGGCGGTCGCGTGGGTTGGTAAAGATTTGGTTTGTGCGCCCATATTCGACCAGCATGCCGGCCCGGTCATCGTCCATTGTAAAAAAGGCGGTGTAGTCCGAGACGCGGGCGGCCTGTTGCATGTTGTGGGTGACAATGATGATGGTGTAATCCTTCGAAAGCTTGTGCATCAGTTCCTCGATCCTGAGGGTAGAAATGGGGTCCAGGGCAGAAGCGGGTTCATCCATGAGAATAATTTCTGGGTGGATGGCGATGGCACGCGCAATGCATAGGCGTTGCTGCTGGCCTCCGGAAAGTGATAGGCCGCTTTGGGAGAGCTTATCTTTGACTTCGTCCCACAAAGCTGCCTGGTGCAGTCTCGCCTCGACCAAATCGTCCATGTTTCCCTGGTATCCATTGATGCGCGCTCCCCAGGCGACATTCTCATAAATGCTTTTCGGGAAAGGGTTAGGTTTTTGGAAGACCATACCAATGCGCCGCCGCACTTCGACGGGATCCACATCTGGGTTGTAGATGTTTTGACCCCCAAAAAATACTTCACCCTCCGTCCGGGCAGTCGGGACAAGCTCGTTCATACGGTTGAACGAGCGCAAAACGGTGCTCTTGCCACATCCCGACGGACCGATGATGGCGGTAACTTTCTGAGGTTGGATCGGCAAGTCGACGTTTTTTACGGCGCGGAAATTTCCGTAAAAGACGTTTAAGTTGTGGGCTTCGATTGCGTAACGTCCATTTGGGGATACGTTGGCTTGTGGAGAAGTGGTTTGAATGCCTGGAATGATCATTAAAATCTCCTGCTGTAACGATTTCTTAGAATAATCGCGAAGGCGTTCAAGCTAAGCAGCAAAATTAGTAATACCAGGATCGCTGCACCGGCGAGATGGCGGTACTCATCCTGTGGTCGAGATGTCCACTGATAGATCTGGATCGGGAGGGTGGTAAAGCGAGAAAAGGGTCCACTTGGATCCAGGGTGATATAGGTGGCGGCGCCTACCACTACTAATGGGGCTGTTTCGCCGAAGGCGCGCGAGATCGACAGGATCGTACCGGTCAAAATGCCAGGAATGGCGTTCGGGAGTACGTGTGCCAACACCGTCTGCAATTTAGTTGCGCCTAAAGCATAGCTGGCCTGCCTGAGAGAGTTGGGCACCGCCCGGATGGATTCCTGGGCGTTAATAATCAGCAGCGGCAGGACCAGCAAGGCCAGGGTCAGGCCGGCGGAGAGGATAGTCCGCCCGTTCGCAGCCGTATCGCCGTTAGCGCCGAAGGCAGCGCCACTGGTGATCGCTGCCAGCGACCGGACGAAAATAGCCAGGCCAAGCATGCCATAAATAATCGAAGGGACGCCAGCCAGGTTGTTGATGTTGGTCTGGATCAGCCGGTTGATTGGGTTATCGCCCGCATATTCTTCCAGGTAAACGGCCGCGCCCACGCCTAATGGGAAGGCGACCAGGATGGTGATGGCGATCGTCCAGAGTGAACCGAGGATGGCTGTACGGATGCCCGCTTTCTCCACTTCACTCGACAGTTGGGAGGTGATGAAATCCCAGTTAATCCATGATCTAAACCTGAGTTCCGCATCAGGGAATTCCTCCTGAGCCTGAGCAAACACCCTGGCTCGCTGGAAAAGCGACTCATACAGTGTCCATGTCTTTACGATCTTTGGCTCACCGACTTCTGCGATCAACAGTACGTAAACTTCCTCCTGGCTGCGCTGCTCGAACGGTTTCTCGCGATCCAACCGGCGAAAGGTGCCTCGGGAAACGTTTTCCTCCAACAGGGCGAGGAGCTCTTCTTTTGGCAGCTCTTCGAGTGGCACACCTTGTAGGGACTGAGACTCCAGGTTGAATGGGCTCTCCACAGCCACATAACCGAACGAGCGGTTGCAGATGTTCAAGATCAGGAGGATCAGTGCGACGATTCCGACCACAGTCGAGACCCTGAAGACAGCCCGCCAGATTTTGCTGACTACATGCCGGCGGGGAAGGTTGGCGCGGAAACTCTCATGAGAAGGTTCTCGGATTTGGGTCTCCATTATTCGTATACCTCTCTGAAGTGGCGAACGATCCGCTGGCTGATGAGGTTCAAAGATAAGGTCATGAAGAAGAGCACGAGGGCAATTGCGAAGAGGCTGTTGTAATCGATCGTGGCGTAGCTGATATCGCCACCGCTGATACGCACGATATGCCCAGTCATCGTCTCGGCCGCCTCAAAGGGATTGAAGGTAAAGTTAGGCCCGGCGCCAGCAGCCAGGGCGACGATCATCGTCTCGCCGACCGCCCTGGAGATACCGACGATGACCGCGGCGGCGATGCCTGAAAGGGCGGCTGGGACGACAATTTTTATGCCCACCTCAAGGCGGGTGGCGCCCATGGCGTAGGCAGCTTCACGCAGTGAACGTGGCACTGCGCTCAGAGCATCCTCGCTCATTGAAGTAATTAAGGGCAGGATCAGTATGCCCATCACGATCCCTGCCGAAGCGGTGTTGTAGATTTGGACGATGTTGTCTCCAAAGATCGTTCGCAGCAATGGGGTCATGAAGGTCAGGGCAAAGTAGCCATAGACGACCGTAGGAACGCCTGCCAGAATTTCAAGGATCGGTTTGATTAGATTCCGGGTGCGCATCGAGGCATACTCGCTCAAGTAGATCGCCACAGACATCCCTAAAGGGATAGCAATGAGCATGGCGAAAAAAGTCGTCAGCAAAGTGGCATTCAGCAATGGTAGGATGCCAAAGTGACCGATTTGCGGTTGCCATTGGGTTTTGGTAAAGAATTCGAGTAAACTAACTTGCTTACTGGCGAAAAACAGTAAGGATTCTCTGCCCAACACGTAAACGATACCCATAGTGGTCAGGATCGAGATTGCGCCGCTGAAAAATAGCCAACTCTCGATGAGAGTCTCAAGGAGGCGAGCGCGGCGGCGCAAATCCAGCGGTTCCTTCAGATGAGCACCGGATACGTCTGCTTGCGAATTCAGCTCTCTATCTATTTGAATCTCCATACCGGTTTCCTGTCGGCTGGCGAATAACCAGCGCCTTCCATGAAAACTTCCCCTTCTCCGCCCTATACGGAGAAGGGGATTGAATTGTAGGGTTGAGGTTTACGACGACAGGCTCCTACCTTATCTTGAAATACAGCCTGCTTACTCGATTGCGTCAAGCCAGTTTTGTTTGGCTTGGTCGAGAGCTTCCTGGCTTGCAGGGAAATACCCGACTTCCAGGATCTCGTCATTCACGTAAGTCAAGTAATAGTTGATGAAGGCAGCCACCTGAGGTTTCTCTTGCAGTATGCCTGGGGCAGAATAGATGAACAACGGGCGCGATAGCGGATAATCACCGTTCTCTGCCGTCTCTGCCATTGGGGCAACCCCTTCGATGGAGATAGCTTTGAGATCGCCCTGGTTCTCCTGAAAGTAGGCGTAGCCAAAGTAACCGATGGCATATGGGCTTCCCAGCACACCTTGCACGAGAACGTTGTCATCTTCTGAATATTGAATATTCTCGGCGCTCTGGATGCCAGTCTGGTCGTCACCCAGGACTACTTCAACGAAATAGTCGTAGGTGCCTGAGTCGGTTCCAGGGCTAAAGCGCTGGATGGGCTCGGCAGGCCAGGTGGGGTCTATGTCTGCCCAGGTCACGGCAGAGGTGAAAGCCAGCGCCAGTTGATCCAGAGTTAAGTTCTCCAGGAAATCGTTCTCTGTACTGACCACGATCGCCAGGGCGTCCGTGCCAACACGGAACTCAACCGGCTCGCGGCCGTTTCTCTGGCAGCTGGTAATTTCCTCTTCTTTGATCGGCCGGCTGGCGTTGGCGATATCGGTTTCCGCATTTACACAGAAGCGCTCGAAGCCAGCCCCGGAACCGATGCTGTCGACGGTGACGGTCGGGCCGCCTTCATCCTCCCACAGTTGCGCCATCCTCTCAGATAGCGGGAAGACCGTCGAACTACCCGCAGTGATAATCCCTCCGGTGAACTCAGCCGGATTCACTTCCGGAAGTATGCTCTCAACCATTACCGGTTCTTGTGTAGGTTCGACTGCCGCCTCAGTCTTGGCTTCAGTAGGCACTTCCACAGGCATCTCGGTCATGGCCTCAGTCGGTTCTACAACGGGCGCATCTGTCATCGCCGCTTCTTGAGTGGGTTGTCCCGTGGCCGGAGCGGCACATGCGGCCAACAAGGTGGTTATCACCAGCGTCATGAATAACCAAATGAAAGGGGTGCGTTTCACTACTTCAGTCTCCTTGGGTATTAAAGTGTAGGTATTCATGGTCTGAAGGATAACACTTGAGAATTAACATTCGAGGAAGAGCATGTTAAGAGTCGGTCATGCTTGTGTAAACAACTGGTTAACAAGCCCCGACAAGCAGCTGAAAAAAAGCAAAGGCTACTTTCCAGTCCTACCATTGATACATATCTCTCGATGACCGTCCTTGTGGTTTCAAATAAAAAAAGCGATCCCAGCTACCTTAGAGGACCGCTTCCTCGCTGGGGTCATGGCTACCTAACCGGTAATCCCTGACCCAGGTCGACCGAAGGAATCGTTCGGCTCTAGCCGTGTTCTCGGTCAGCCTTATGCAGTTTTTCTCTATGATCAGCTGCGATGGTGATGATCAGAGCGATCACGGTCATAATTGAGATTACGATTTCCATATTACCTCCTTATCTCTTCACCCATATGATAACCAATTGAGTTTATCGCCAGGAGAAGGATTGGTTAACTTATGGTAAAGGTATGATCAAGGATAGATTAACAAAAACCGCTGACTTGTTCTCGTCATCCCAGGAATGACCGCAAGATACCCACCAAGGCCCCTGCCAGGATCAGCCAGGAAGAATTGGGATTGAACTTGAACAGGACAAAAATTGAAACCCCAGCCATGAGGATTGTGAGTGGGTCGACCAGCGCGGCGCGGCCCAATTCCCAGGTGACGGCGGCCATCAATCCCAGGGAGGCGACGTTGACTCCGTCCAACAGTGCGCTGGCCAAAGGGGAATTGCGCAGTCGCAGGATGAGCGGGTTGCTGAGGGCAACGAAAATGAACGAGGGAAGGAAGATTCCCAGGGTCGCAAGCAGCGCCCCGGGGACGCCTGCCAGCAAATACCCGATGAAAGTGGCGCTGGTAAACAGCGGGCCAGGGGTCACCTGCCCGATTGCAATGGCGTCGATGAGTTGCTGGTCAGTCAGCCAGCCCAGGCGCTCGACGAAGTCGGAGTGCAAGAAAGCGAATAGGACATAACCACTGCCGTACAGCACGGAACCGATCTTCAAGAAGGTCAGGAACAAGGTCGCCAGGTTGAAAGGAGCGCTGCTGACCAGCAAGACGCCCAGCCCAGCCAAGGAGGGCATCGAAAAAGCCAGAAGGCCTGGCTTGAGCCGACGGGCGTTGGTAATAAGGGCGACCAAAAGGGCGGCGATAAGAAGGAGCGCCAGGGCATTGACGCCCAACAAATACAGCAGCACGACAGCTCCACCAGCGATCCCGGTCAATGGTCCCTTGATAGCTTGCTTACCCAGGTTCCAGAGTGCCAGGACGATCACCGCGATGATCACCGGCTTGATCCCATACAGCAGCCAGCTGGCTTGCGGCAGGCTACCAAAGTGCTGGTAAATCCAGGATAATCCCAGCACAATCAGGGTGGCGGGTAGGGCGAATCCAACGCCACCCAGGACAAGGCCGCCCCAGCCGGCGCGCAGATATCCGGTGTGGATCGCCATTTCGGTGGAGTTCGGGCCAGGGATCAGGTTGGTGGCGCCCAGCAGATCCAAGAATTGCTGGTCAGTGAGCCAGCGCCGACGTTTGACGATCTCGTGGCGGAACAGGCCAATATGCGCGGCCGGCCCACCAAAAGCGGTAAAGCCGAGGAACAGGAAAACCTGGGCGACTTCCCGGAGGAGCCGGGCGTGACTGTCTGCTTGTGGTACAAGGGGAGATTGGGCGGAGGGTTTCAAGGCAGGTAACCTGAAGAAAAGGGGCAAAACGCCCCTTCACCAAAAGGGATTTCTCTATTCATCCTTGAGGGCAATTTTTCGACGGATGTCGGTATCAAGCCAGCGGAAGAGTGAAGTAGAAGGTGCTGCCCTGGCCTTCCACGCTCTCCGCCCAAATGCGACCGGCGTGCACTTCGATCAGGTGGCGGGCAATAGCCAGTCCAAGCCCGGTGCCCCCGGCGGAACGCGCCCGGTCGGCTTTGTAGAAGCGTTCGAAGATGCGGGGAAGATCGTCCTGCGGGATGCCCACGCCGGAATCCGCTACGATAAAAGTCACCCCCCCGTCCGCCTGGCGGGCAGACAAGGAGATGCGCCCACCTGGAGGGGTAAATTTTATGGCGTTGTGCAGCAAATTCACGATGACCTGTTCCACCCGGGGTGGGTCGGCGAGCACCGCCGGCAGGTCCGCAGGGTGGGTAACCTCCAGGCGCAGCCCAGAGCGTTCGGCTTGGAGAGCCAGGCGCTCGGCGGCTCGGGAGAGTAACGCCCCCGGCGCAGCCGCCTCTAACTTCAATGGGACTTTCCCGGATTCTATCCGGGAGAGTTCGAGCAACTCCTGAATCATAAGGGAGAGCGAGTCCACCTCAACTTCCACCTGGGCCAAAAAACGACGCGCCGCCGGAGGGTCTTCCAGGGCATGATCCTGCAACGTCTCCGCCAGGGCTTTTAGCGCAGCCAGTGGGGTGCGCAGTTCGTGAGACAGGTTGCTGATGAAATCGCGCCTCACCGTTTCCAGGTGGCGAAGGTGCGTCAGGTCTTGAACGACAATCAGGACGTTGTCAGGCAGCGCCGAGGACAACGGGATGGCGATGACCTGTAAGAATTGCCGGCGGGCAGGCAGATCCAGGGCGGTCACTTGGCTCTCGTTGCTCTCCAGGCATTTACGCCACAAGTCGACCAGCTGGTGCTGGCGGATGACTTTCGCCAGAGTCTCCCCGAGGGTCTTGTCTGGTGGCAGAGAAAACTGGCGCTGGGCAGCTGGATTGAAAAGTTGGATGCGACCGTCTGGATCGACGATCATGACGCCATCGGTTAGTTGGTCGAGAACGACAGCGAGCTTGCCTCTCTCTGCGCGCAAATCATTGAACTGCTGGCGGAGCTGTTGGCGCATGCTCTCAAACGCCCGGCCCAGCTGCCCGACTTCATCGTTGGAACTCGGGAGCGGATCCGTGGCAGTCCAGTCCCTGGAAAACGAGCGCGCTGCGGCAGTCAGTTCTCGCAGCGGGCGGGCTGTATAGGCGCTGATGGCGGTTGCCAGCAGAATTGCCAGCCCTGCCCCGACCAACGTCCCCGCCAGGATCAACCAGCGGCTGTAGGTGGTCTTGGCCTGGACCTCCTGAAGGGGCAGCGCCAGGCGTACAAAATCACTTTGTGCTGCGCCTGCATCCACGGGAACCGCGACATACATCATATCGTAGCCGACCGTGCGGCTGAAGCGGATACTCTGACCGCGCCCTTCAGCCAGGGCTTGCTGGATTTCCGGACGGTCCAGGTGGTTGTCCATCTGGGAGCGATCTTCGTGCGATTCACCCAAAATGCGACCGTCGGCAGCGATCAACGTCACCCGCGCTTTGAGAATCTCCGACCATTGCCTGGCGAGCAGGTCGAGGTCTCCACCCGCCTGTGCACCGCCCGGACTGGCGGCGAGACGCTCGGCGAGCAGTTGAGCCTCGGCGGTCAATTCACGCTCGAGTTCGGCGGTCTCGGTTTGGCGGATGTAATTGGAGAGAAAGGCGCCTAGCCCCAACATCACCAATACGAAGAGCAGGACGTAAGGGATGACGATGCGCCAGCGAATGCTCGCGAACATTTCAACCTTCGAAACGGTAACCAGCCCCTCGCACGGTGACAATGCGGCGTGGTTGGGCAGGGTTCTTTTCGATTTTTACGCGTAGCCAGCGGATGTGGACGTCTACCGTGCGGCTGCCACCGTGGAATTCCCAACCCCAGACGCGCTCCAGGATCAATTCCCGGCTGAGCACCTGGTCGCGGTGCCGGGCGAGAAAGAGCAGCAATTCATATTCCTTAGGTTTCAGCGTCAGGGGTGTTTCTCCCAGGCGAGCCTCGTGTCGCAGCAGGTCGAGCTGAAGGTCAGCGAAGCTCAAGATCTCTCGAGGGCTGGACTTCCGCTCGTCTTGCTCAGCACGGTCAAGGCGGACACGGCGCAGCAGAGCTTTCACCCGCGCCAGCAGTTCGCGCATGGAGAATGGTTTGGTCAGGTAATCATCTGCGCCCATTTCCAGGCCAATGACCCGATCGATCTCATCATCCCTGGCAGTCAGGATCAGGATTGGGACGTTCATCTCCTGGCGGATGATGCGACAGACTTCGTAGCCATCCAGAACCGGCAGCATGATATCCAGGATAATCAGGTTCGGGGAGCCGTGGCGGGCAGCCGCC
>Ga0154775_1002_pt1 | contig 17024 bp, 21 predicted proteins | sample Rifle2008BG16ft_FD_105783 | JGI IMG/M metagenome (GOLD analysis project Ga0154775, IMG submission 105783) | Chloroflexi bacterium RBG_16_58_14 | reverse complement strand
AACGAGAAAGAATATCGTTCCCTGATGCGTAAGTGGTGGTTCGGCGCGGCAGTCGGCCTGCCGACGATGATCCTGTCTTATCCCTGGATTTTCCCAATCTTGCGCGATTGGTTTCCGCGCGGTAGCCCACAACTCATGTACATCTGGTATGCCATGGGCGTCGCCAGCCTGGCGGTGCTGGCCTACTCCGGCAGCCAGTTCTTCACTGGCGCGTGGGAGGGTCTCAAACGCCGTTCAGCCAACATGCACACCTTGATCGCCCTCGGCACCGGCGTGGCCTGGATTTACTCGACCATCGCCATGCTTTTCCCCCAACTCTTCCCATCCCAAGAATTTACGGATGTGTACTACGACGTGACCGTAGTGGTCACTGCACTGGTGGTGCTCGGCCTGGCAATGGAAATCAAAGCCAAAGGTCGCACCTCCGATGCGATCAGGAAACTCATTGGCCTGCAGGCCAAGACTGCCCGCGTCGTGCGCGACGGGAAGGAAGTAGATATCCCGGTTGAGGAAGTTTTGGTGAATGACATCGTCGTGGTTCGCCCGGGAGAAAAAATTCCGGTGGACGGCGAGGTGATCGAAGGCAGCTCGGCCGTGGACGAATCGATGATCACCGGCGAGTCGCTGCCCGTCTCGAAAAAAGTCGGCGACGAGGTGATCGGCGCCACGATCAACAAGACTGGCGCGTTCAGGTTCCGGGCTACCAAAGTCGGCAAGGACACTGCCCTGGCAAACATTATCCGGCTGGTGCAGGATGCCCAGGGTAGCAAGGTGCCCATCCAGCGCATCGTTGATCGCGTCTCCGCATACTTCACCCCGACGGTGATGATCCTAGCCATCATCGGATTCATCGTCTGGTACGACTTCGGTCCCCAACCGGCGTTGACATATGCGTTGATTGTGGCTGTGACTACTCTAATTATCGCCTGCCCGTGCGCGCTGGGTATGGCGACGCCAATGAGCCTGACCACCGGCATCGGGCTAGGCGCGCAGAACGGCATCTTGATCCGTTCGGGGGATGCCCTGCAAGCCGCCGAGAAGCTGAACGCCATCATTCTCGATAAGACGGGCACGATCACGGTTGGCAAACCATCGCTAACTGACATCGTTCTAGCAGCGGGACAGAGTGAACCGGATGTACTGCGCCTGGCCGCCTCGGTTGAGAAATCCTCTGAACACCCGCTTGCCCTGGCAATAGTAGAAGGTGCACAAAGCCGCGGCCTGAAGCTGAGCGATGTGCAGACTTTTGAAGCCATCCCGGGTCATGGCGTATCCGCTGCCGTAGACGGCCGCCGAGTTCTGATCGGTAACCTGAAACTGATGAATCGCGAAGGCATCGCCCTTGAAAACATGGAAGAAAAGTCCAAGACTCTTGCCGATGACGGTAAGACGCCGATGTACGTGGCGATTGACGGGCAGGCAGCAGGCATCATCGCCGTGGCCGACACGGTGAAGGAAGACTCGAAAGCCGCCATTGCAGTTTTGAAGAAGATGGGTCTGGAAGTGGTGATGATCACCGGTGACAATGAACGCACGGCCAAAGCCATCGCCAGGCATGTAGGTGTAGACCGCGTGCTGGCCGAGGTGCTCCCACAGGATAAAGCTTTCAATGTCCAGAGGCTGCAACTGGAGGGCAAAAAGGTCGCCATGGTGGGCGACGGCATCAACGACGCTCCCGCTCTGGCGCAGGCCGACATCGGCATGGCGATTGGCACCGGCACGGACGTGGCGATCGAAGCCTCCGACATCACCCTGATCAAGGGCAGCCTGATGGGGGTGGTCACCGCCATCCAGCTCAGCCGCGCCACCATGCGCAACGTGTACCAAAACCTGGTTGGCGCCTTTATCTATAACACGGCTGGCCTGCCCATCGCTTTGGGTGTGCTATACCCATTCTTTGGCATTCTGCTCTCGCCGCTCCTGGCTGCCTTGGCCATGTCCTTCAGCAGCGTAACGGTGATCAGCAATGCCAACCGGCTCAAGGGCTGGAAACCTGTGAATTGATGATTTCAGATTGTAGATTGATGATTGAAAGCTTCAAATCAGCATTAGAGCAATTAGAAATGGAGAATAAATATGACCCCCGATAAAATCTTTGTCACCCTTGGTGGCCTGGCCGCTATCGCTTTCATCGTGTGGTTCTTCTGGTTGGTGAAGAAATCCGGTGTGAAAGCCGCCCTGAGCAGCAGCGGCTACCAGGAGATCATGGTGCTGGTCAAAGGCGGCTACATGCCGGATGTGATCGTCGTCGAAAAAGGTAAACCCGTACGCTTGAATTTTGTCCGCGCCGAGTCGGCCTCTTGCTCCGAGATGGTGTTGATCCCCGACTTCCAGAAGAGCGCCAAGCTCCCTGAAGGTGAGACTGTACCAGTGGAATTCTTGCCCGATAAGGCTGGCGAATATGAGTTCCAGTGCCAGATGGGCATGTTGCGCGGGAAGTTGATTGTAGAATAGAGGTTTGATTACTCGTGAATAGGATATAAAAACCAAACTGGAAGAAGAGCCAATGATGTCAGAGTTTAGTGGAAAAGTTGCCGTTGTTACAGGCGCCGCCTCTGGGATTGGGCGTGCAAGTGCACAATTGTATGCCAGAGAAGGTGCGAAGGTTGTGGTGTCGGATGTCGATGTAGATGGTGGATATCTGGCACGATAAGCATGTTCTTCAATGGGATCGGCCTTTGGAATCCTGATTCAGGGTCGATCCTCTCCACCCGATAGGAGATTCAAATGAACGCATCTGTTGTTGAATGTGGATATCCTTTGAAGCGTCGTGAGTTTTTAAACCTGGCCTGGTTGGCTTCATTAGGTTTCTTCCTGGTCGATCTGGGTGGTGCAACTTATCTGTTTGCATTACCACGCTTCCGACAAGGAGAATTCGGCGGGAGTTTTGCGTTAGGGCGCGCTGGAGATGTTTTTCCCCCAGCGGGTGGAGAGCCTATCAATAAGCCCAAAGGGAAATTCTGGTTGACGCGCACCGAATCCGGGGTGTCGGCGCTCTATAAAGTGTGTACCCACCTGGGCTGCCTGTATAACTGGGCTGCTGAGGCTGATAGGTTTGCTTGCCCCTGCCATGGCAGCCAGTTCCAGCTTGATGGCACTTACATCCGGGGGCCGGCGCCGCGTAGTACCGACCGCTTCGTGATCCGCCTACTCGACGATCAGGGTGGGGAAGTAGCTTCCACCGATCAAAATGGAAACCCTCTGCCATTGCCCAGTGAAGATTTGAAGGTGATCGTCGAAACTTCCCAATTGATCCGCGGCAAGCCTAAGGGTATCAAGTACCCTGTGACGGCTTGATCCTGGAGAGAATTTTCTGAGAAGGAAGGTTTTTATGGACGCTGAAACAATATTATTAATTGTGATTGGTGCAGTTTTGCTTATCGTCCTGCTTTTGCTGTTCGGCGGTGGAATGGCAATGGGCGGTATGGCGATGATGGCCGGGATGATGTCCAGCCCGGTTGGCATCATCGTCTTCTTGATACTGGCCGCCCTGATTGCCTGGATAGGCTACGTTTTGTTGTTTGCATCCTAAGACCATCGCATCGTTGAGCAGCACAGCAGACGATCCTGCAAATGCGGGATTATGCGCATTTTAAATCAGGCTGAACGGCGCTTACCCTTTCTAAATGCAAGAGTTATTGTTAAGTTGGTACCTTGGATCAGAAAGGAGATTCCCATGGATACTGAACAAAAATCTAGTGTAATTAAATGGCTGCGGTCACGGACGGGGCTGGCGCTGCTTGGCTTCCTCGCCATCGCCGCTTTTTTCCTGGTGACTGAACATTCGGCTCACCTTTTCGGCGTCTTACCATTTTTACTCCTGCTCCTGTGCCCGCTGCTGCACCTGTTCATGCACGGTGGGCACGGTGATCATGGAACCCACGCGAATCACCAAGGTGAAGGCACACGAGGAGGAAAGCCATGAACGCAAACGCGCCTGCTTATGGCCTTTGGCCGTTGGTCGTGGTCAATGCGGCGGTGTTCATCATCTTCGCCTTCAGCTTCACGAAACCGCGCACCAGGCGCGACTGGCGATCCTTCGGGGCGTTCTCTGCATTTCTGGTAGCCCTGTTCACAGAGATGTACGGCTTCCCGCTCACGATTTACCTGCTTTCCGGTTGGCTCAGCAGCCGCTACCCGGGGCTCGACCTGTTCGCTCATAACAGCGGGCATTTGTGGAACACGCTCCTGGGCCTGAACGGCAATCCTCACTTCAGTGCCATCCATCTTTTCAGTGAGGCGCTCATTATCGGTGGATTTATCCTGATCGGAGCAGCCTGGAAGATACTTTACCAGGCTCAGCTTACGCAGCAGGTGGCCACGACCGGGCCTTACGCCTTTCTTCGCCATCCTCAATATACTGGGTTTATCCTGATCATGCTTGGCTTCCTGATCCAGTGGCCGACCTTACTCACGCTGCTCATGTTCCCCATCCTGGTGACCATGTACATGCGGTTGGCTAAGCGTGAAGAGCGTGAAGCGGGGGCGGCGTTCGGCGAGGCTTATCTCCGCTATGCAGCGAATACACCCGCTTACTTCCCACGCCTGGGCTTGGCCCCCGTGGATCAGCACCCTCATAGCCCGTGATACATGAAGGGAAATTGTAATGAACAGTAAATGCCATGTAGAACCAATACAAAAAAAGCCAACCGTCGAAGAACAGCGAAACACAAAAGCGGTTTTGCTTACCCTTTGGGGGGTGGAATGTTCGAATTGCGCAAACCGCGTCCGAAACAGTCTACTTCTTCTAAAAGGCGTCTTGGATGTTTATGTTGATCATATCGATGGCCAGGCAAGAGTCGTCTTCAATCCTAACATGGTTACGATTGCTGAGTTAATCAGCGCGGTAGCCAGTGCAGGGGGGGATGGGATTCATGAATATCAGGCCGAAATCGAGGCAGTCAAGGGTATCCCTTGAGAACGCCTTTTTATCTGGGCAGTAACAAAATTCCCTAAAACAGGCCAAATGGCGCTTGTGGGGGATGGTTAAATTGGATAATATCTATCTACATTAAATAGGATGGAGCAGGCATGTCTTCTCAAAAAGCTCGTGTGGGTGTCAATGGATATGGCGTCATCGGCAAGCGTATTGCTGATGCAGTGGCGGCTCAGGAGGATATGGAGCTGGTTGGCGTAGCTGACGTGGTTAGCGACTGGCGCATCAAAGTCGCTGTCGAGAAGGGTTATCCTGTGTTCGCTTCAACGCCTGAGGCGGTCGATCTAATGGGCGCGGCCGACATAAAAGTTGTGGGCAGTCTGGAGGATTTGTTGGGTCGAGTAGATGCGATCGCAGACGCCACGCCCAAGAAAATCGCCCCTGCCAACCTGGAAAAATACCGCGCGGCCGGCGTCAAGTCCATCTTTCAAGGCGGCGAAAAGCATAGCCTGACCGGCCATTCTTTTGTCGCTCAAGCGAATTATGAATCTGCTCTTGGCCGTGATACGACCCGCGTGGTATCGTGCAATACGACCAGCATCGTCCGCACCCTGGGCGCGCTGAAAAACGCGGGGTTGCTCAAGAAAGCGCGCGGGGTTTTGATCCGCCGCGCAACCGATCCCTGGGAGTCGGACCATACGGGCGTGATGAATACCGTCGTCCCCGAGCGGGCGATTCCATCCCACCAGGGCCCAGACGCACAGACAGTGATCCCTGACCTGGACGTGGTGACGATTGCGGTGGTAGCGGCCCACACGACCAGCCACCTGCACGCGTGGAGTGTGGAACTTACCCGGCCGGCCACAAAGGAGGAAGTGTTGGACGCCTTTCGCTCTGCCCCACGCATCGCCTTCCTACGAGCCAGTGAGGGTGTTATTGCACTCAACAGCACGCTGGAGATGATGGCCGACCTGGGCCGGCCGCGCGGCGATATGTGGGAAGTGGGCCTGTGGGAAGACAGCTTGACGGTGAAAGGGGATGAGCTGTTCTACAACTACCAGGTCTTCAACCAGGCGATCGTCATCCCCGAGACGATCGATGCCATCCGCGCCCTGACTGGCATCGAGACGGACGGGATGAAGTCCATCACGAAGACAGACCGCGCCCTGGGGATTCAACAAGAATTCGTCGGGTAAGAGAAAGTGTTGAATCATGAGGGCTGGGTTGAACCGATCAAGAATGCTGGTGGTCATTGGTTTAATTGCCATCTACTCGGTCTGTTTCGTCGTCATCAAGGTCGGACTGGCCTATGCGCCGCCCCTGCTTTTTGCCGGGCTCAGAGCGTTGATCGGCGGCGTGGCTTTGCTCATCTTGGCAATTGCCCTGCGCCAACCGTGGCTGCCTCCCAGCCATCAATGGGGTTGGATATTCACCCTGGCGTTCACCGCTACAACCCTGACTTACGGTGCGATGTTCCTCAGCCCGGGACGCGCTGGTGCCGGCCTGGCTTCAGTCTTGGGAAATTTGCAGCCGCTTTTTGCGTTCGTCCTCGCCACAATGTTTTTGGATGAATGGATGACGCGCGGCAAGTTATTGACCGTTGCCTTGGGCCTGGCCGGGGTAAGCCTGATCTCTTCCCGAGAGTTGGCTGATTCAGGTGCTTCCGAATTATTCGGCGCAGCCCTGGCTTTGACTGTTTCAGCCACCGCTGCCGCCGGAAATGTGATCTTCAAGCGCATGAAAGCCCAGATCAACATCTTGGTCGTCACGGCCTGGCAGCTCATCATTGGCAGCCTGCCGCTGTTCCTGGCATCTACGATCGTGGAGCGAACTGAGAAAGTGGTCTGGAATGTTGAATTTGTTGGGCTGCTGTTGTTCCTGGCCCTGGTGGGCACTTCCCTACTCAACGTGACCTGGTTTTGGCTTGTGCAACATGGTGAAGTAGGCCACATCAGTATGTACTTTTTTCTCGTCCCGGTTTTCGGCCTGGGGATGGCAGTTCTGGTTTTTGGCGAACGCATCTCCCTTTTGGAGGTCTTTGGGAGTGCCTTGGCAATCGCTGGGATTGCCGTGACAGCCTGGGAGTCTCAGCGCTGGAATTCAGTGACTCAGCCTGTTTGACGTATGTGGTGTAAGGGTCAATTTGCTCAACCAACTAACGAAATGAAAGTCCGTTCCTGGTATGGGATCAGCGGTGAAATCGAGGTCGAAAATGAGCTCTGGCATCTGGTCCGTGTTGGCAGTGTGGCTCTGAATCACCCTCCGCTTATAAACCTGCTCCTGCGGCGGAGATTGCCCCGCGACGAGCGCCTGCGCCTGAGTTACCTGCACGAGTTTGGGCACTTTCAAACTCTCCCGCTTGCCCTATCTCACGCGTTATGGGTATTTTGGGCCGCATACGGGCAGCGGCGTTCACTTCTTGGCTGGTTCGCCTGGTTGACTGGCTTTGTTGTGGCGCACGAGGCTGTCTGGGAATTCCTGTCGGAAGGGTACGTTTTGATTCACGATGGCGCAGCTTACCGTGAGATATATCGAAGGACACCCAATCCTCTCGTGCCTGCCTTCTGGTTCGTCATGAGCGGGGTGGGGGTCGCGTTGACCGCATGGTTGATACGCACTGGTGATTAATGCTTTAGATATTTCTAGGAGGATCTCATGGCACATATTCTTTCTCTTACAAAAAACGATCTTGCCCGCAAACGCGTCGGAGAGTTGTTCGACCAGCTCTATCCTCCGCCACGCGCTTTCGGCGTGCGCCTGTGGGACGGCTCCGAGCTGCCAGCTGTTGCGCGCCCGGCATTCAGCCTGATCCTCAATCATCCCGGCGCATTGCGGCGGATGTTCTCTATACCGGTCGAACTTTCCCTGGGCGAAGCCTTCATCTCTGGCGATTTTGACATCGCAGGCGACATCTTCTCAGTCTTCTTCCTGATGGATGGTATTGCCAATCGAACGTTTCCAATTGGTGAAGTGCTCAGCTTGGCCCGTACTGTGCTCGCTCTGCCAAAACCAGACCAGGGTCGATCTGCAAAGCGCGACCCGGCTCACCTGAGCGGGGCGCGACACTCCCGCGAGCGTGACCGCGCCGCCATCCAATACCACTACGACGTGGGCGACGACTTTTACTCCCTATGGCTCGACAAACACATGCAATACTCTTGCGCCTACTTCCCCACCAGCACGGAAGATCTGGATACCGCTCAGGAGTGTAAACTGGAACACATCTGCCGTAAGCTTCGCCTCAAACCCGGCGAAAGGTTGCTGGACATTGGCTGAGGCTGGGGTGGCTTGGCGATTTACGCGGCTGAGAAATACGGCGTGCGCGTCGTGGGCGTCACCTTGAGCAAGAACCAGGCTGCATACGCCAGCGAGTGGATTGACCGAGCGGGGCTTGGCGAACGGGTCAGCGTCAGGCTCCAGGATTACCGAGACCTGGAATCCGAAACCTTCGATAAGATCGTCAGCGTGGGCATGTTCGAGCACGTGGGCGTTAGCCACCTCCCGGAATATTTCACCCAGGCCTACCGCTTGCTCAAACCCGGCGGCCTGTTCCTCAACCACGGCATTTCCCGCCGTCCGGTGGTCCACGCCGAGAGGAAATCCGTTTGGGAAAGCTTTGTAGAACGACGCATCATTGGTTATGGATCGTTTGTGCAGCGCTATGTTTTCCCGGATGGTGAACTGGCTCCGGTAAGCGAGGTTAACCTGATGGCTGAGTCTGTGGGGTTCGAAGTGCGCGACGTGGAAAATCTGCGCGAACATTATGCGCTCACCTTGCGGCATTGGGTCGACCGGCTGGAGTCGCGGCGAACCGAGGCGCTCAAAGAGTCCAACGAAGCAACTTATCGCACCTGGCGGCTGTACATGTCGGCCTCCGCCTATGGCTTCGAGAGCGGGAAAATAAATGTCAATCAGAGTTTGCTGTCCAAGCCTGCCAACGGCAATAGCAACCTCCCACTCACCCGTATTGACTTGTACGCATAAGGGCAGGTGTATTCATATAGGGCAAAGAAGTCACCTTGCGCGTTTCACAATTAAGCAAAAATGCTCAGTCATCTTCAAGCCAATTTGCGCTTTCAGCTTATGTAAAAATAGTGTATACACTAAGAAAATAATCCCTTGCATGGCTGCCCGCACGGACTCCGGGCCGCCGCAGGATCGGCGGGTAGCCCGGCATCACCAGGTGTCTCTCACCCTCCAGCACCGGATAATTAGCAGCTCCCGTTACTTGGGGAAGGTGTGCGATACCCACCATGGTAAAAATGGAATCCCCGAGCTGAAGGGTAGAGAGCCCTGTTTAGCAGCGAGCCCAGCCTCTATTAGCGGTACAGGTTGGGTAAAAGGCTGGGCTCGCCTGATAATACTTTAGTCGACATGAAAGGAGAAGTTCCCATGAAGACCTTAGCTTTTTGGCCCATTGCGTGGACATTGGCGATCTTTGCTGCCGTGATCTTTACACTTGATGTACTGGCTGGCCTGCTGTTCCCAAACTGGTGGGTGATGCAGAAAGCGTGGGAGTTGCTGTTGCCTGACTTCACTTTCATAAGTTGGGGCGCGTTCTTCCTCGGCCTGGTGGAAAGTTTCGTCGGCGGTTTCGGGACGGCCGTGCTGTTTGTGCCGATATACAATTTCTTTGTCAGCCGGTCTGAGCCAAAACCTATTGAGACGATGACAACGGCCAGTCGCCACCATTAGATAGCATTCCCATTGGCCACAGATGTGCACCTGTGGCCAATGGGCCTTTCAGAATACGCTATGACTTACGCTTTGCTTCTGCTGATCTTTGGCATCGTGCCCACCAGCCAGGTGAGCCGGGGTCTTCAGCTTCAGCGCCTTCCCGGTGAAGGCTAGCTCAGGCCAGTCCAGCTAATCCCGAAAAGGAACTCTCCGACCGAGGTCTTTCGATGAAACGGCTACGCCGTATTCGCTCCCCTTTCATACCGGTCACTCAGCCGTACCCTGCTGAACGTTTCGTCATCAACCTGGAGAAACGGATCAAGGGCGTCTTGTTCCAATGCAGTATGTGCGGTAATTGTCTGCTTCAGGAGACTGCCTTTATTTGTCCTCTGCTCTGCCCCAAAGGGCTGCGCAACGGGCCGTGCGGGAGCGGGACGTCTGATCTCTGCTGCGTTGAACCCACCCGTCCCTGTGTCTGGCACATGATTTACCAGCGTGCCGAAAGGCTTGGCCGGTTGGATCGGCTCCTGGAAGTACAGGCGCCTTTGGATTGGTCCCGTGTGGGCCACGAAACCTGGGCGACCGTCTCTGCCAGTGCTAAAGAACGGGGTCTCCTGTCCCCGATACGGATCATACGCACGAATCATTTACAGGAAGAACTCCAGTGTCTCTTCCGCGATCTCCGCCAGCCGGACTGGTGGCAGGGAGATGACCGTTATCACCCGCCTGCCTCCCTGGAACCGGCGTCTCGCCTGCAGGCGGCTTTACAGCGCGGTGAGTTCGTAGTCACTGCAGAAATCGTCCCCCCTACTGGAGCGAGCGCGAGTCCGGTTCGAGAACAGGCCCTCCGTCTGCAAGGCCTGGTTCATGCCGCAAACGTGACCGAAAATCCTATGGCCACCCCACATATGTCCAGCCTGGCCTGCTGCGCCCTGCTGGCGCAGCATGGCATTGAACCCGTCCTCCAGCTCACGGGACGTGACTACAACCGCGTTGCCCTGCAATCCGAGGCGCTCGGAGCATCTGCACTGGGAATCCATAACGTGTTGTGCCTCACTGGGGACCCACCAACAGTCGGTCGCCGACCCGCGGGTGAATTGCCTTTCGACCTCGACGCAACCCAGATGCTGTGGATTTTGCGGCGCCTGCGAGACGAAGGCCGTTTTCTGGATGGGCGGCACGTGAGCGAAGCGCCGCGCTACTTCCTTGGCGCAGCCGGCTCGCCAAATGACCCCGATCCAGCCCACGAGGCGCTGCGGCTGGAAAAGAAGATCAACGCCGGCGCCCAATTCATCCAGACTCAACTCATCTTCGACGTAGCAACTTTCCAGCGCTGGCTGCAAGCGCTGGATAAGCGCGGATTGCTCACCAGAGTGCATATCCTTGCCGGGATTGGGTTGTTGCACTCGGTGAAGACCGCCCGCTTCTTGAACGAGCGAATACCCGGCGTGTTCGTGCCTCCGCACCTGATCCAGCGGCTGGAGCAAAGCCCTTCTCACGAGGAGACCGGGCTTGAGATCGCTTTGGAGCTTATCCAGCAAGTCAAAGCCCTTCCGGAGGTATCGGGAATTCACATCATGAGCCTCGGCCAGGAATCCATTCTTCCGAGGCTGCTGGAACAGGTCGAGCTGGGTACCTGGGCATAAGGGTGTGCCATGTATCTTTTCATCATCCCGATCCTGGCTGGTTTCATCTTCACTGGCGCGAGCGCGTTCACGACAGCATATTCCCAACGGTTAGGCGAGCGCGGTGGTCAGATAGTTACCGCTTTGCTGCGCAACGTGGTCGGCATCCCACTCTGGCTGATTGGCTATCTATGGGCCTGGGTGGCGCCATCGCCGTGGGTCTTTCCGCCGAATGTAAGCCTCTCCGTCCTTGGCTGGTTATTCATCATTGTCGGTTCGGTGCCGGTAGTTATCGGGCATGTCTACGTGGGTATGCGTTCACACCTGCCGTCGATGCGGGACACGCTCGTAAGTCATGGTTTATACGCCTACGTCCGGCATCCCATTTACGCTGGCGGGCTGGTGATCCTACCAGGCCTGGTGTTGATCCGCTCCAGTCTCACCATCCTGGTTGCCTCAGCCCTCGTTTTTGCCTGGCTCTTTGTGCAAGCCCGGCTGGAGGAGATTGACTTGCTCCAGCGACTCCCGGGATATAGGGATTATATGCGCAAGGTGCCGCGTTTTATCCCGCGTCTCCAGAGGCGGAAGTCCAAAAGATGAACAGATTTCTGACATCTGTATACGACCTTTCTATTTATCGCGGCCGCGGGGGGCAACTGAGTTTTATGCTCCACCGCCTGACCGGTCTGGGTACGCTCCTATTCCTCATTGTCCACATTCTGGATACTTCCACAGTTTACTTCTTCCCCTCTCTCTATGAGGAGGCAATTTCCTTCTATCGAAGCACTCCATTTCTTATTGGTGAAATCTTCCTGGTCTTCAGCGTGATCTATCATGGGGTAAACGGGGCCCGGATCGCGATTTTCGATCTCTACCTGGTTAACAAGTGGAAAACCTCATCGGCACGCAGTTCAGCGCTGTGGACTTTGGTCATTGCGGTGATCCTATGGCTCCCAGCGGCTTTTCTGATGGGTCGCAGTCTGCTGATTAACAATTTTGGGCTGAGAAAATAGCGGGCGGCTAAAATGGAAGGCACGGTCAAAGCAGGAGAAGGCACCCTGAATCTTGAACTCGTGGCCTGGAAGTGGATATGAAATTCCTTGGAAGTGCTGTGATGTTTTCGTCAGGAATGCGCCAAAATGCGTAAGGGTAAATACGCCATTTATCGCTTGTGTAACGCATAATAACTTACTACAATGACTGTGTAGGTGTAGATGGTTGATCAGTTTGGCCTGTTCGGTAATCAGGCTGGAAAGGAGTAACCCTATACGCTATACTGCCAAGATCTTTAGACAATTGCCCTGGGCCTTACACGAAATGGAACGAACATCTGCTGATCGGATCCCTCTCCCTACTGATCGGATCCTTCTCCAGCCACATCCAGCGGGATGAACCCGCATCGAGGCCTGGAGGCAAAAGCCTTTCACAATTCAATCCTCTTCACGTTGGCCGCAGGCATACACGCCTGCGGCCAACGGTACACCTGGCGAATACAACAGTAAGCTCAGCGATGGTTTTCTTCAATGATTGGAAATGAACAGCGATGTCGGTCAACTGGAAGCAACTCAACTGCCCGAACTGCGGCGCCCCACTCAACTGGGACGGCAAGTACGATAAGCCTATCGTCTGTCCGTATTGCGGCTCGCAGTTTATGCCCGGGCCGACGGAGGTGGGCGAACAAGTTCGCGACGACGTGTGGCTGATGACCGACCCCGTGGCTCGAGCGCGCTTCGAGTTCAACGGTGCGCTCGATGAGCTCGAGCACGACATCCGCTACGAAGTCCTGCGGGGCGGCACCTGGAGCGACCTGGACCGGGAGTGCAAAGGCGAACTGGACCGCCTGGAGCGTGAGGGCGCCATCCGCAAACTGGCTTCCTTCTGGTCACTTTCTCCCTTCCCGCCAGTCTATCGGGCCCGGCAGGACGGAGAATTGACCCTGGGTGGTCGGGGCTTTCCCTTCTCAAAAGGACAGGAGCTTGTCTGGGCTTGCCCTATGACCCGCGATCGTTTCGAACTCGAATATCCCATCCTCATCGGCGATTTTGCTTCCGAGCGCGTCCAGCGCCTGTGCGGTGAGATGGAGGATGCCATGATGGGAAGATTGAAAACCATGAAGGATTAATCCATGACTGATCTACTTAAAGCCCTGTTCGGCACTCCCCAATACATTTCTCGCACCGATACCATGCCCAATAGCTCCGATCCCGACCCGGATGATGTCTGGGCGTTCACTGATCCAGATGCTCGCGACGAATATGCCCGCCAGGGCCAGTTAAAGCGCCTCGAGCAGGACATCCGTTTTGAAGTTATGCGTGGCGGACCGTGGCAAGCTGAGGAACTTGAATATAAATCTGAAATTCGCAGGCTGTTGAGCGAAGGCGTAATTGAAGATAAGGGAACCTATTGGTTTCGCAGCCCCCACCCCACCGTCTACCGTGCTCAAGGTGACGGCCAGCTTACTGTTTCAGGCAAAGAATATCGCTTCCAAGGTGGCGATGACCTGGTTTTTCAATGTCGCATGGAACGCGACATGGCGGAAGAGGATCCGGGCCCTGTGCTGATCGCCCACCTGCAATCTGCCGAAAAAGCCGTGTTATGTGGGGATATGTCGGGGGCCATGCGAGGCATGGGGAAGAAGATGGATTAGGCTTAGACGGTGCGGGGGGCACTACCGGGATAGGTTCATACGTCGTAAGGAGGTCGAAGGGATGTACGAGATTATGAAAGCCTCGGTCAGAGCGGGTATTGACACTACCCACTCGGATACCCATTCAGCCAGTCCCGACCCCGATCCTGCTGATCCCTGGCTCTTTACTGATCCTGTTGCCAGGTCAGTCTATGCTCGCCGGGGACGTCTCCGCGAGTTGAAAAGAGATATTCGTACATACGTGATGTATCAAGGGCGTTGGGCAGCGGATGAACTGGCATTGAAAAGCGAGATTCGGAGCATGCTGCAACTGGGCATCCTGGAGCCCAAGCCAGCCTTTGGCTACTTGAGCCCCCATCCGACGGTCTACAAGGCAAACGACGAAGGTGTTATTGTGATATCCGGGCGGAGATTCTGGTTCGAATATGGCGATGAAGTCGTTTTCGTGCCGTGGCTGGCGCGCGTATCCCATCCAGCCCTCACGGGCCCAATAAGGGTGGGGGCGTTGCGAGAGGTCAACTGCCATTGCCTGTGCCGTGAGGCGTATCCCACGATCAGCAAGTTGTGTGAGAAAGGCCTGGCTGTTTTGCGGCAGACCCTCCGTTCATAAGTTCACCAGAGGAAACCGTGATCCCCTTGACGTACCCGATTGTGCTCAGCGCCCTGCTCTTCACCGTCGGCGTCGTCGGGATGATGATCCGGCGCAACGCCATCATGCTCTTCATGTGCGTCGAGCTGATGCTAAATGCGGCCAACATCACCTTCGTGGCCTCCTTCGCCCGGTTGGACGGGCAGATTTTCGTGTTTTTCGTCATCACTGTCGCCGCAGCTGAAGTGGCCGTAGGGGTCTCGTTGATCGTCGCCATAAACCGGACGCGCCACTCGATTGAAGTGGACGACCTGCACGAACTGCAGGGATGAAGCCATGGACCCTTTCGGCTTTGTCCTACTCATTATCTTATTCCCGGTCCTGGGCTTGTTGGTCAACCTGGCTGTTGGCAACCGTCTGGGCGAGAAAAGGGTTGGTGTCGTAGCCAGCATAGCTTCGGTCCTGGCATTTACCGTGGCCCTGGGGACTCTGGTAACGTTACTGAGAATACCACAGGGTGGCGAGGTCCTATTATGGAAATGGCTGAAAATCGGTGCTTTGGAGATCCCAATCGCCCTAAAGGTGGACGCGCTTTCTACGACGATGATCCTGGTGGTCACCGGCGTCGGCACACTCATCCACATTTATGCCATCGGTTATATGCATGGCGATCCGCGCTTCCCCCGCTTTTTCGTTTACCTTAATCTGTTTCTCGCTGCCATGCTCGTACTGGTGCTGGCCGATAATTACCTGCTGCTCTTCGTCGGTTGGGAGCTGGTGGGGTTGTGCTCTTACCTGCTGATTGGTTTCTGGTTCGAAGAACTCAAGAATTCTGAGGCCGCCAAGAAGGCCTTCGTCGTCAATCGAATAGGTGACTTTGCCTTCATCCTCGGGGTAATCCTGATCTTTTGGACGTTTGGCAGCCTGCGCTACGGCGAAGTATTCGAAAGAGCCGAGGCGACCTTCCGCGCCGGCGCGCCAGTAGTTACGGCCATCACGCTCCTGCTCTTCGTGGGCGCGACGGGCAAGAGCGCCCAGATCCCCCTTTTCGTCTGGCTGCCAGATGCCATGGCCGGGCCAACGCCGGTCTCGGCCCTCATCCATGCCGCCACCATGGTGACCGCCGGGGTGTACATGATCGCCCGCAGCGAAGCGCTCTATAACCTGGCGCCGTTCACCCAATCTCTCGTTGCCTGGATCGGTGGCGTAACGGCATTGTTCGCCGCCACAATTACTGTCGCCCAATGGGACATGAAGAAGGTGATGGCCTATTCGACTATCAGCCAGCTGGGTTACATGATCGCGTCGGTAGGCCTCGGAGGATACGTGGCGGGGATTTTTCACCTGACCACCCATGCCTTCTTCAAGGCGTTGCTCTTTTTGAGCGTCGGATCGGTGATGCACGGAACCGGGAACGAGGGCGACATGCGCAACCTGGGCGGTTTACGCCCGGCTATGCCCACTACTTTCAAAGCTTTTGTCGTCGGCGGTTTGGGCTTGGCTGGCATTCCAATTTTCGCCGGGTTCTGGAGCAAGGACGAAATCCTGACCGAGGTGTTTGGGAAGAACGCAGGGGTATTTATCCTCCTGATGGTAACGGCGGGTGTCACCGCTTTTTACGTCTTCCGCCAGTTGTACCTGGTATTCGCCGGCGAACAGCGCAGCCACGCCTATCACCCCCACGAAAGCCCGCGCGTGATGACTGGACCACTCATTGCGTTGGCGGCGCTCGTAACTTTCGGCGGGTTTCTTAATGCGCCGCCATTCAATTTGCTCACTCGTTTCTTAAGTGGTGAGCAAGCGCCATTCGAATTTGGTATTGCCGGCGCGTCTGTGGGGTTGGCCGCCCTTGGCTGGCTGGGAGCCTGGGCGTTGTATGGCCGCCGTCCGCTATTGGCTGGAGAAGCTGACCCACTCCGAAATTTCCTTGGCCCTTTCTATACCCTGGTCGAAAACAAGTATTACGTTGACGAACTGTACAGTCTCTTGTTTGTCCGGCTCTATCAATGGCTCAGTCGCGTGGCGGCCAACGCGCTTGAAGAGCGCTTCCTACACGATTTTGTTCACGACACACTTCTGGCCAGCGGTTACAACCGCTGGGTGGGTTTCCTGGCTGGGCCAATTGATCATGGGGTGATCGATCGAGGGATCGAGCGCTTAGCAATGTCCGTTCAATTGCTGGCCGTCAGACTGCGCGCAATGCAAACTGGCTACGTGCGCCAGTATGTTCTCTGGTTTGTCTTTGGCGTCGTCTTTTTACTCGGGTTTTTAATCATGCGCCAGGCGCGTTGAAGTGAGCAGGTTAGTATGCAAGCACCGTAAACGCAGAATTGCCTGTCTGCTAACAGGCTAAATCGCTCTTCTCCACTCCCTCTGATTAGTTTAAACTGGATCAAATCACTTTGGAGATAGACCTGTGCTTCGTCTTCTTAAAATTCTCATAATACTGTCTCTGCCGATCTTGCTGGTGCTTGGTTCGGTCCGCTTGGTAGCCACTGATCAGTATCTGGCGTTTGAATACAGTAAAGCCAGTTTCCCAGAAGATCCTTACGGCTTCGACCGGGCGCAACGAACGGCCTACGCCACAGCCACTCTCCGCTATGTCGTGGA
>Ga0154775_1084_pt3 | contig 17636 bp, 9 predicted proteins | sample Rifle2008BG16ft_FD_105783 | JGI IMG/M metagenome (GOLD analysis project Ga0154775, IMG submission 105783) | Chloroflexi bacterium RBG_16_58_14 | reverse complement strand
GGTTTCAGTTACTCAGGCATCCAATTTTTACTACCGCCCTTTTAACTATCTGTTACTCAATCGTATTCCTGTTTAGCTCGATGATTGCGGTGGATGGGAGCCTGGCCAGCCGGCTCGATTATGCCCTCACCCATCTGAAGACAGCCTCCCTGGCGATGGGCCTCTCGTTGCTTGTAGCTGGCCTTGTTGCGGAGATCATCTCCATCACCTTACCAAATTTCTGGAAACCCCCGGGGTTGATGATCCCCTCCCCACCCGAGAAGAGTTTGCAAGCCCGATTTGTTTATGCGATCACCCCCCTGGTTTTCTTCCTGGCGATCTTGTTGATGGTCGGAGATTGGTTCGTGTCGGAGGGAGCGGCACGGCAAATGCTCCACGAGCGCATGGCGGATGCAGCTCGGATGGCTTCAGAAGGAATCCCCTATTTTTTGGGGGCTGGCCAAAACTTAATTGTCAGGATCGCAGATAACCCGCAATTAGTTTCCCCCAATCCGGAGGATATTAAGAATTCTCTGGCTGATGAGTACTACCGCATTCCTTTTTTTACCCAATTGTATGTGTTGGACACGAGGGGGGAAGTAATCGCAAGCTTCCCTGAGGACAAAAATCCCCATTTCCTGGTCAATGAGCAGGCGGCCATCCAATCCGCTCTCAACGGTTTCCCATACCAGGATACCACCGCTCCCCCAGTTGAAGAGGAAAGGGCTGCTCAGGTTTCATTCATCGTTCCCCTGGATGACGAATCAGGCATTGTAAGAGGAGCGCTGATCGGCCGCACTGCTCTTGAAGCGAATCCTTTGAGCAAGCCAATCCTGGCCATCCTGGATAGCCTGGCGGGGACAGATGGGCAAGGCATCTTGCTTGACGAAGAGAAGCGCATTATCTATCACCCGGACCCGGCCCTGTTATTGACTGAATATACGGGAAAAGTGCCTGAGTCGGCAGAATTTTTTGACGAAGCGAGGCCCAACGGCACGCGTCGCTTGGTATATTACCTGCCTGCCCTGGGCAGTCCATGGTCTACGGTAATTACAATCCCTGCACAGCGTGCACAACAATTAGCCTTGAACATCGCCGTACCCCTGGTGATTGTCATGATCATCCTCGGGCTGGTCCTGGCATTCTTGTTACGATTTAGCCTGCGCTCAGTGACCCGATCGCTTTCTTCCCTGGCGGTCCAGGCAAATAACATCTCTCAAGGTGAGCTGGATGAGCCGTTACCAGTATCGGGGGAAGATGAGGTGGGTCAGCTACGCCGCGCATTTGAGCAGATGCGCTTGAGTCTTAAAGCTCGCCTGGGCGAGCTGAACCGCTTACTTCTGGTGAGCCAGGGGGTGGCTTCCACCCTGGATATTGGTGAGGCAGTCCGGCCTGTGCTGGAGGCGGCTTTGAGTACCAGCGCCAGCTCGGCGCGAATTGTGCTGGCACCTGCCATCATACCAGAACTCAGTGGAGACAAAGCCTCGCCACTCATTTATCGTCTCGGCCCTGCCGGTGACCTCTATAGCGAGTTGGATGAGCAGGTGCTCAACTTAACCCGCCAGCAGGAGCGCGTGTTGCTGACCAATCCCAGCCGGACGCGCGTGGTCACCTTCAAGCCGACCTCACCCCGCCCGAAATCGATCCTGGCTGTAGCCCTGCGCCATGAAAACCAGTATTACGGGGCTCTTTGGACTGCGTATGACCAGCCCCACTCATTTACCGAAGAAGAAGTACGCTTTTTGGTTACACTGGCTGGTTACGCCTCGCTGGCAGCCGCGAACACGCGACTATATTTAAGTACCGAAGGTGCCCGGCAGCGTCTCTCCGCCATCCTGGCATCCACTCCCGATCCAGTGTTGGTCACGAATGAGCAGAACCAGCTGCTCCTCGCCAACCCGGCTGCCTGGCGTGTGCTGGGTATTGGTGTAGAGTGGGATGAGGGTTTGCCCATTGAACGCGTGATCTCACAGCCCGAACTGCTCAGGCTGCTGCGCGCTGAAGGGGAGGAGAAGCGTTTTGCAGAAGTCACACTTCCCGATGGGAGATCTTACTATGCTACCGCCTCCAGTATCTTGGCAGACGGGAAGCACATTGGCCGGGTGTGCGTGATGAGAGATATCACCCATTTCAAACAGCTCGATTCGCTAAAGTCGGATTTTGTTGCAACGGTCAGCCACGATTTACGCTCCCCGCTCACCTTGATCCGGGGTTACGCCTCCATGCTGGACATGGTGGGAGATCTGAACGAACAACAAACAAGTTTTACCCACAAGATCGTCAGCGCGGTGGATGACATGGCAAGCCTGGTCAACAACCTGCTTGATTTGGGGCGCATCGAAGCTGGAGTGGGCTTGCAGCTTGAGAAAGTCTCAGCCAAGGACGTTGTCGGGCGAGCGGTGGGCGCCCTCCAGGATCAAGCGATCCAAAAACGGGTGACTTTGAGCATCGACATCCCTGAGCACAGCCTCCCCCAGGTGGAAGCTGACCTTGCATTGCTGCAACAGGCCATCCAGAACCTGGTGGATAATGCCATCAAGTATACCGAGCCCGGCGGGCAAGTAGGGATAACGGTCAGTACGCGCCAGGAACAGATCATATTCCAGGTGCGCGATACCGGGATCGGTATTGCGCCCGTCGATCAGGCGCGCATGTTCGAAAAATTTTACCGTGGCGCTCAATATACGGGCAAGCAGCCACGCGGCTCAGGTCTCGGCCTGGCGATCGTCAAATCCATCGCTGAACGGCACGGTGGGCGTGTGTGGGTGCAGAGCCAATTGGGGAAAGGGAGCATCTTTTATTTCGCCATTCCACTGAAGAATCCCGAATTCGGTTTTTCTCCTCTTGACCAATCAAGATAGTTCTTGGTATAATTTTGTCCAGATGCAAACTGATTGCAGGAGTGGCGCTGAGTAAGCGCTTGAGATAAATTCTCATGCGCTTATCTTTATTTGTCTTAAGTTCCAGAGATTACCCCATTCAAAATTGGATTGAGCTCGCTTTACATATGACAGGCAACGAAGCTATAAGCGCGTTGTGGATGGGCTAAGCGTGTCTGGTTATTAGATGAGTGGTAGATTAAGAGAACCCACACGGAGGCGATCGAGTGGAAACTAAAGGTTTAACTAAACTCAGAATTAGTCTGGCTTCGCCCGAGACAATTCGTAGCTGGTCATATGGTGAGGTTCAAAAACCCGAGACGATTAACTATCGCCGGCTGCGCCCGGAAAAGGATGGCCTGTTTTGCGAAGCCATCTTTGGCCCGACGCGTGACTGGCAATGTTACTGCGGGAAATACAAGAATATCCGCTATAAGGGCATCATCTGCGATAAATGCGGGGTCGAAGTAACGCGTTCATCTGTGCGTCGTGAACGCATGGGGCATATCGAGCTGGCCGCGCCAGTCGCCCATGTCTGGTACACGCGGCGCATCCCCTCTTATCTGGGCCTGTTGTTGGATATCTCCCGCCGCAATTTGGACCGCGTGCTCTACTTTGCTCAATATGTCGTAACATACGTAGATGAAGACGCCCGTCAAAAAGCTCTCAAGCGCCTGGAGGAGAAGATCACCGTCGCTGAACGGGAGCAGGTATCCCGGATCAATACCCGCATCGCCGAGGTCAAGGGCGAGCGAGATCGTTCAGTCGGAGAGCTCTCCCAATCCAGAACCCAGACTGAGCAGCGGTTTGACGAGACGATTGCAGAAAAACTGGATCCCATCATTAAAGCGGGTCAACGATTAGAGACCAGCTTGAGGGAACAGTTGAATGAAGCGGCGCGCACCACAATTCACTTTCCGGACACTGAAATAGTTATCGTCGACGCCGGGGAGACCATCTCAACCCAGCATGTAGCCATGGTCCAACAGGTGGTGAAAGAGCGACTGGAAGGCTTAGAGAGCGAGTTAAAAGACCTAAAACAGCACGAGCTGGATCAGATCCGCATGGAGACAGAGCAGGTACGCGCCCGCGCCGACCTGGAAATGGAAGCCCTGCGCCAGAATTTAGACGACCAGACCTCCGTAGCCCGAGACGAAAATTCGCGCATGCGAGATGAACTGCTGGAATTGCACCCGCTCACGTTCTACGGCGAAAGCCGTTATCGTGAGTTAAAGTCGCGCTGGGGTCAGGTATTCCGCGCCGATATGGGCGCTGAAGCCTTCTACGATATCTTGAAACGGCTCGACCTGGATAAACTGGCGGAGGAATTGTGGCATGAGGTGCGCACCTCTCGCAGCAAGCAAAAGCGCAGGAAAGCTACCAAGCGTTTGATCGTGGTGGAAGCGTTCCGCCGCTCCGGCAACCGGCCTGAATGGATGGTTTTAACCGTGCTCCCAGTAATCCCACCCGACCTGCGCCCAATGGTGCAGTTGGACGGTGGTCGTTTTGCCACCTCAGACTTGAATGATCTTTACCGCAGGGTGATCAACCGCAACAACCGTCTCAAGCGACTGCTTGAGCTAGGCGCGCCGGATGTGATTGTTCGCAATGAGAAACGTATGCTGCAAGAGGCGGTCGATTCTTTGATTGATAACTCGCAGCGTGGCAAGGCTCTTTCTCGCCGGGGGCGCCGCGAGCTCAAATCATTGAGTGATATGCTGAAGGGTAAGAAAGGTCGCTTCCGCCGCAACCTGCTCGGCAAGCGTGTCGATTACTCCGGCCGTTCTGTGATTGTGGTTGGACCGCACCTCAAACTTTACCAGTGCGGCTTACCGAAGAACATGGCGTTGGAGCTATACCGCCCATTTGTCATCTCGCGCCTGGTGATGCACAACTATGCCGCCAACGTGAAAGGCGCAAAGCGCTTCATCGAGCGTAACCGCCCAGAAGTTTGGGAGGTGCTGGAAGAGGTGATTAAGGAGCGCCCAGTTTTGCTGAACCGCGCCCCCACCTTGCACCGCCTGGGTATTCAGGCCTTCGAACCCGTGCTCATCGAGGGGAGCGCCATCCAACTTCACCCTCTGGTAACTACCGCATTCAACGCTGACTTCGACGGTGACCAGATGGCAGTACACGTACCTCTCTCGCAGAAAGCGGTCTGGGAAGCGCGGGAGCTGATGCTGTCATCGAAAAACCTGCTCAAGCCAGCCGATGGCGAGCCGATTATCAGCCCCTCTAAGGATATGGTGCTGGGTGTATATTACCTGACCAAGAACGATTCCAGGATACCGAGCGACAGCAAACATGTGTTTGGTGAAATGGAAGAGGTCGAGCTCGCCTACCAACTGAAACACATCAATATCCATACTCCGATCACACTCCTGGTCACCACCTGGTACGATGAGGAGAGAAACCGTCTGCTAGAAGCTGAGCAACGGTTGGTCGTAACCACAGCTGGGCGCGTCATCTTCAACCGCATATTGCCTCCCCAGATCCAATTCGTTAATTGGGTGTTGGATAAAGGTGGTCTGAAAGACCTGGTCGCTGAGCTTTATGAAATATGCGGTGAGGACGAGACGCCGGATATCGCCGATGCCATCAAAGATATCGGCTTTACCTATGCAACACGCTCTGGTTACTCCTTGGCCGTGTCAGATATTACCATCCCCATTGAGAAGCCAGAAATACTCCAGAACGCACTGCAAGATCAGGAATCTGTGCAGCGTGATTACCGCCGCGGCCTGCTCACTGAACAGGAACAGAACGACCGCATCATCGATATCTGGCAGCTCACTACGACACAGGTGGGCGATGCGGTCAGGCGCGCCATGGACCCGGATGGCAATCTGGCTGCCCAGGCAATCTCCGGCGCGACCAAGGGTGGGTTTGGTCCAATCTCCCAGTTGGCAGGCATGCGTGGCTTGATGGCCGATCCGTCAGGGCGCATCATCCCGCTTCCGATCCGCTCGAACTTCCGCGAGGGCCTCAACGCCCTGGAATACTTTATCTCGACACACGGAGCACGCAAGGGTCTCGCCGACACCGCCTTACGTACTGCGGACGCCGGGTATCTCACCCGCCGTCTGGTAGATGTAGCCCAAGACGTGATTATCAACGACGAAGACTGTGGCACCCTGGAAGGGATCCATATCCGGCGCTCGGACGACATCGCCGGACAATCCATAGGCACCCGCCTTTATGGACGACTGGTTGCCGAACGGGTGGTAGACCCCGACACCGGCGAGCTGCTTGCCGAGCGCGACGATATCCTGGATCACGAGCTGGTGCGGCGGATCGCCGCCTCCAACGTAGCAGAGGTCATCGTGCGCTCGCCGCTCACTTGTGAGCTGACTCACGGCGCGTGCGCAAAATGCTATGGGCTAGACATGGGTCGGGGAAAGCTTGTAGAGATTGGTGCAGCGGTGGGCATCGTTGCCGCCCAATCTATCGGCGAGCCCGGTACACAGTTAACGCTGCGCACCTTCCACACCGGTGGTGTGGCTGCCGGCGGCGACATTACCACCGGTCTACCCCGCGTTGAAGAGCTCTTTGAGGCACGCAAGACCCCGAAAGGCGAGGCGGTCGTTGCTGAGATTGGAGGCACTGTGCGGGTAATGCAGTCGGATCGCTATAGCGATCTGCGCATGGTGCGCCTTGAACACAGCGAGATGGTGAATGATGAATATGATCTCCCCGCAGGCTGGACGGTCGCCGTGGAAGATGGCGGTGAAGTCAGCCAGGGAGACGTGCTTGCCTTCCTTGGCGAAGAAGCCACGATCACCGCCCAGCATGCCGGTCGCACTCGCGCCGAAGACGGCAAGGTGATCGTCGCTTATGAATCCCGTCAGGAAGCTGAACATGAGATTCCCAGCACAGCGCGCCTGATCGTCCGGGATGGGGATCATGTGGAGCCGGGGGCGCCGCTGACAGAAGGCTCTCTCAACCCACACCGTATCCTGCGAATCCAGGGACGCCACGCCTGCCAGATGTATCTGCTCATAGAGGTGCAGAAAGTTTACCGCTCTCAAGGGCAGAACATCAGTGATAAACACTTCGAGGTCATTATCCGCAAGATGATGTCCAGGGTGCAAATCACCCGCCCCGGAGACACGGATTACCTCCCCGGTGACCTGGTCGACTTGCTTGAGCTGAGAAACAGAAATGAGCAATTGCTGTCGGAAGGTAAACGCCCCGCGAAATTTATCGAGGTGCTGTTAGGGATCACCAAAGCCTCGCTGAGCACCGATTCGTTCCTGTCTGCCTCATCTTTTCAGCACACGATTAAAGTGTTAGCCCAGGCTGCCATCGCTTCTACCGAAGATCCGCTGTATGGCTTGAAGGAAAACGTGATCATTGGTAAGCTCATCCCCGCGGGCACAGGCTTCGTACACGGTCGGTTTATCGAACCAGAACCGTCCCATCTGATCAGTGGAGAGACGTCATCCATGCCCTTCCCAGAAGATCAGCTTCCGGATAGCGATGCGTTTTCTGCTTTGCTGGATTGATGAGATCTAAGTACACAAATCAACTCCCGCAGATCGGGTCCCGATCTGCGGGAGTTTTGCTTAACGTCTCAAATGATTTTCCAATCGTTCTTTCACCCCAGGCCACTCTGTATCAATGATACTGTAATAGACTGAATGGCGGAGGCTGCCGTCGGGCAGAATCATATGATTGCGCAGGGTGCCTTCCCAGACTGCTCCGATGCGCTCCAGGGCGCGCTGCGAACGCTCGTTTCGTTGGTCAGTTTTAAATTGGACCCGAATACAACCCAGCTTCTCGAAGGCGTGTTTGAGCAATAAATACTTGCACTCTGTGTTGACGGCTGTACGCTGAAAAGCCACTCCATACCAGGTACCGCCGATCTCCAGCGAGTGGTGCTCGCTACGGATATCCATATACCGTGTGGAGCCAATGGCTTTGCCGCTTCCCAAATGGATCACAGCAAAAGGCAGGTCTGTACCCCGTTGCTGTGCTTCAAGGAGAGCACATACCCAAGCGCGCATCTCGGGCTCTCCCGTCACATTGCCATACAGCATGAACTTCCAGATGGCCTCATCCCGCCCGGCGGTAGCCAGATCAGGGATATGCATCTCAGATAAAGGCTCCAGGCGCACCTTTCGCCCAATGAGTGTAACCGGGTGAATTTCCATCTCCCATCATCCTGTTTAATGTTAGATCTCCGCAGGTTATTTGACCTTCAGAATATAACTGAAATGACCGCCCAGCGCAATTTATAACCGGGTTGACTTTTCCCCCATTTACCCTTAAGATACAATCCTAGCACAAACATTCCATAATAATAACCTGGAATACCCTTTACTGGGGATTACCAGCAGAACAATTCTCTGGAGCTTGGACCTATGGAAGTCGGCCTGGTAAGAAAGATTGATATCGACCACGAAATGCAGCAGGCGTATCTGGACTACGCCATGAGCGTGATTGTGGCGCGTGCCCTCCCCGATGCGCGGGATGGCTTGAAGCCGGTTCACCGGCGTATCCTCTATGCCATGTACGATATGGGTATTCGCCCAGACACATCCTATAAGAAATCAGCGCGCATCGTCGGCGAGGTGCTCGGTAAGTACCATCCCCATGGGGATATGGCAGTTTATGAGGCGATGGCGCGCATGGCTCAGGACTTTTCCATGCGCTGCTTGATGATCGACGGTCAAGGAAATTTTGGCAGTGTAGATGGCGACCCGCCGGCAGCCATGCGCTACACCGAGGCGCGTTTGGCGAATCCGGCAATTCAAATGCTGGCAGATATTCACAAGAACACAGTGGATTTCGACAGCAATTTTGATGATACGCTGACCGAGCCAAGGGTGCTCCCAGCTGCAATACCCAATTTACTGGTAAACGGCGCAACGGGAATTGCGGTGGGTATGTCTACCAGTATCCCGCCTCATAACCTGGGCGAGGTGGTGGGCGCCTTGTGCTACATGCTGGAAAATTGGGAGAAGATGGATGACCTGAGCCAGGAAGACCTGATGCGCTTCATAAAAGGACCCGATTTTCCCACCGGTGGGATCATCATCCAGGGTAGTGGAGAAGACTCACTGGCCAGCGCCTACGGCAGCGGTCGCGGCCGGGTAACCCTCCAGGCTCGGGCGCACCTGGAAGGAATGGAGCGAGGGCGCAACCGGATCATCGTTTCAGAGCTTCCCTATATGACCAATAAATCCGCGTTGATCGAGCGTATTGCTGAGCTGGTGCGCGAAGAACGCCTGGTTGGGATCGCAGATCTCAGAGACGAATCGGACCGGCAGGGGATGCGCATCGTCATCGAGCTGACCAAGGCCGCAGAACCTGAGGCATTGCTGCAAGACCTTTACAAACACACCCCGATGCAAAGCACCTTCAGCATCATTATGCTGGCATTGGTGGACGGCGAGCCGCGCATGCTGAGCCTGAAGCAGGCCTTGCGAGTTTACCTGGATCACCGCCTGGAAATCGTCCGGCGCCGCAGCCAGCACGACCTGGAAAAAGCGCGCCAGCGTGCCCATATCCTGGAAGGGTTGCGCATTGCTTTACAAAACCTGGATGAAGTGATCAGTATTATTCGCAACTCAGCCGATGTGGATACCGCGCGAACCCGGTTGATCAAGAGATTCAGGCTGAGCGATATGCAGGCTCAGGCAATCCTCGACATGCAGCTACGGCGGCTGGCAGCCCTGGAGCGTAAAAAGATCGATATTGAATACAAAGAAATCCAGGCCTTGATCAAAGAGCTTGAAGCCTTGCTGCTTTCGCCGAAGAAGATGCGCGGCTTATTAATTAGCGAGTTGGTTGCCGTTAAGGAGGCGTTTGGCGATAGAAGGCGTTCGCAGATTGTTGTCTTAAAAGATGGGGCGACGAAGAAATCGCTGCTCACCACCACCGACCTGACTCCAGATAAATATACCTGGGTAGCGGTGTCGCCAAATAATCTGATCTCACGCACCCATGAGGATGAGCTTCCCCGCCAGAGCGGCACCGAAGCGCCGCACTGGTTACTGCGGGCGAACACCCGCGATACACTTTACCTGGTTAACGAACAAGGAGAAGCGGCTGCATTGCCGGTGCATTCCGTCCCCGAAGCAGACAAGGTTCAAGAAGGGGTGCCACTCCATAAAGTCTCTGCATTGAAGACGGAGGATAAACTGGCTGTGTTGTTCGCTCTGCCCCCCAAAGGGGAGCGCCCGGACGAGGGCTATGTGCTCACTGCCAGCCGGCAGGGCATGGTCAAGAAATCACCTCTATCCGATGTACCCGGCCCGTCGGCGAACACTTTCACCCTGGTGCGGGTAAACGATGGCGACCGGCTTGGTTGGTTGCGGCTGACGGATGGCAATGCTGAGGTGTTGCTGCTGACAGCGCAGGGGATGGCAATCCGCTTCAGCGAGGAAGAGGTGCGTCCGATGGGTTTGGTCGCTGGCGGTGTGATGGGCATCAGGCTGGGATCAACCGACGAGGTGGTAGGTATGGATATCTTGCCTCAACCCGGTGAAGTATTCATGCTTGCTTCAGATGGCAGCGCCAAGCGCGTGGAAATCAGCCAGTTACCCAAACAAGGGCGTTATGGTCAAGGGGTGCTAGCCTGGAAGCTTAGCCTCAAAGTCAAAGCAGTGGGCATGGTGGTCGGCAAGGGAACAGCCCGCGCCACGTTATTTATGGCCAAACTGGCTCCCAAAGTTGTTCGCTTGGATGAAGCCCCATTACAAGGACGCACTGCGCGCGGAAAGGTAATCCAGGTGGTGAAACCTGGGGACCAGATAACCCAACTGATGGTGCCTATCGAGTATCTACGGCCGATTGCTGGCTCGAAAAGCACAAGGCAAGCCAGTCGGAAACCGGCTGAAAAGAAATCGCCGGCTACTGCTACACAACCCAAAACACCGGCTGTAAAAAGCCGGCGAACAACTTCTCCTGCTAAAACGGATACCAGGACAAAAACCAAACCCAGAGGGCGCACCTCTGGCAAATGAGCTGGGAAGGCTAAATCCCTTCTCTCATCTTCTGGCTGGATTTCTTGGCCCTATCGCTAATCGTAAAATAAGTGTAGTGGTAAGCAATCTTATCATTTAACAGCCCGAAAGTGTCGTTGCCATCCAGCACAGTAGCAGTGTCAGACGAGGCAGTCCAGGTCAGGTGGCGGTTATTGCCTGAACCGGAATAACCAGTGAGGATGAATGTGGCATTCGGTAAAAGCTGGGTCAGCAGCGTCTGATACCACACCCGCAACGCTTCCACCCCCTGTATCGTACGGGCTGCGTTAACGTGCACACCTGAAGGCGTATATAAGCTGGCGACCTGGTCTGCATTGCGGGTATTCAGGGCGGCGATGTATTGCAGTGCAATATCAGCCGGCTGCGGCGTGGTTGGCCAGGGATAATCGCGGGTGGCATTCCATACATCTGGCAGGTACTTTCGGCAGTGTGTCCATTCCCAGAAATTCGCCGAGGTGAGATTCAGGCTCTGGGCAGCTTGCATGAACTGAACCACATCGTCCGGGGTAGCCGCCCAGCTCAATGTCGAATAAGCGGATCCCACCGGGATCATTGGGCGATAAGGAGTTAACCTTTGAAATTCACTCAAGCTGCGTCGCAACTGGTCAGCCGGGTTGTGCGCGCCTTGCCAGTACATCTGAGGCATGTTGTAATCGCACTTTTCCAGGAACTCCCGCCAGGGTAGTTGCGGGTGATAATATGGGAAGCGGTAGGAACAGAGCGCAATCGGGAACTGTGGGAGCACAGAACGCAAGCGGTTCATGTAGCTGATCGCAGCCCGGTTCTTACCTGGGTCTTTGTATTCACGCTCGGCATCGATCACATAACCATCTACCTGGGTTTGTTGAATGCGCTGAATGGCTTTGTTGGCTTCACCCAGCGGATCGTCACCGTAGACATAATGCCACCCCAGTACTTGAAGACCCGCAGCATGCAGAGATTGCACCAGCGGGGTTACGTAATCCCTGCCACTTGAATCTACGTTGTAGCTATAGGTGCCGTCTGCAATCTTGAGCAGCACGTAGCTCAGGTTCGCCTCCCGCGCCAGGTCAACGATAGCGCCGGTGTCCCCGCCTTCACAATACTGTATCTTCCAGATGAAGAAGCCTTTTCCGGATATCATCATCGTCTTCGTCAGGTAGAGGGAATCACCTTATGATCATTCGCCTTTTAAGGCCTTGCGGATGACTCTCATAATCTCGTCTTGAACGGGGAGCAAAACCATCGCCCCACCGGGTGTGATCCAATTATTGACCTGCTTGGGGCCAATGAAGTGCTGGTGGATGCTGGAAGAATCGGTCAATCTGGCGGCAAGCGGCAAGAATGTAAGCATATCGATCAGCCTCAAATCAGTGGTGACGCTCTCTTTATAAGCCGCGTACAACTCAGGAGCGCGGCGGATAGCGTTCATACTGATAAATTTTTCGGCCAGGGCTTGAATGATCTCCTGCTGGCGGCGGTTGCGGGCAAAATCGTTGGATGTTTTGCGCGAGCGCACGTACCACAGAACCATATCCGCATTCATGCGGGTGATCCCTCTCGGAATCGTGATCGTGCGGTTGCCATACCGGTCGGTGAGCGACTCGCCGACACGGACGTCCAGCCCGCCCAGACTGTCGACCAACTTCTTGAACGAGGAAAAATTGATTAAGACGTAATGGTCTGGGACGACGCCGAAATTCTGTTCAAGGGTGGCGGCGAGCAAATCGTAGCCACCGTGCACCCAGGCGGTATTGATGCGGTCCTGACCCCAACCCGGGATGTTGACGTACAGGTCACGGGGGAAGGAGACCATGTCTACGGTGCCCTGATCCGGGTTCAGGCTGGCGAGGATGATGGTATCGGTGCGGAAAAACTTCGAGCGGGAACGCGCATCCGAGCCCAAGAGGAGCAGGTTGACCTGCCCCTTGGGTTGTTCGATCACGCCGACTGCGCCGCCGACCTGCGGCTGCACCGGCTGGATGTCGGGAGCGGGCGTCGCGGTGGGCATATCGGTGGGTAAATAGATCGGGGTGGGAGGCAGCGGCTGGAAGGGGGTAGCGGTTGCGGTGGCATCCCCAGGCACCTGGAAAAGCGGGGCAGTGGGCGTAGCATTGGCCGCCTGGTCCGGCGCCTGGGCAATTGGCACACCAGCCAGGCCGGGCGCGCTGCAGGCTGTGAGAACGGTGACTAACAAAATCAGGAGTGCTTTTTGGGAAACGGACATAGGCGACCAGTAGAGGAGCGAAACGAGGATTCCTTACGCAGTTGGCGTCACAGGGGTGTTGGTAGGGGTCTGAGTGGGCGTTGGCAGCGGCGTCTCGCTGGGAAGGGGGGTAGTGGTGGGCAGCGGCGTATCGCTGGGGAGCGGTGTGCTGGTGGGTGTATCCGTCGGCACAGGGGTGCTGGGGACGGTGGGGGATAGCGTTCCAGAGGGCAAGTGGGTGGGCGTAGCCGTGGGAGGCCGGCGCGTAGGGGTGCGGGTGGGCACCTGGATGGGAGGCAGGTGAGGCACATACAACCGCTGGCCAACCCGGATGGTGGTCGAGCTGCCCAGGCAATTCGCCTTCTGAAGCTGGGCAACGGTGGTGTTGGTGAGCACGGCAATGCGCGAGAGCGTATCTCCTCGCCTGACAATATAGATCACCCACCCACCCGGCGGGCCACAGCGCGCCGGCGGCTTTTTGGCTTGAGACGGCTGTTCAGGGGTCGCGGTCTGGGTGGCGGTCCACGCCGGGGTAGGCGTCTGACCCGGCGCAAAGATGAATGTGCCCGCTTGAAGCTCACCGGTGGGAAGGCAGTTGCGCTGGCGCAGCTCTTCCATGGGGATGCCGTACAGCGTGGCAAGCAATTCCAGGGTATCACCGGGCAGGATATCCACCTGCTGCCAGCCAGGCGGCGGCTGGCATCGCGGCGTTGGTTGGAGCGTCGCAGTCGAGGGAGGGAGAGGCGACGGCGAGCTAGTGAAGGTCGGCTCGCCTGGAGCGGGCGTATCCACGGGTGTCAGCAGCAAGGGGTTCATGGTATGGGTGGGCAATGGCGCCTGGGCGAGGGGCTTCCTCCCCTCGGTCAATGCGAGAGCGATGCTACCCAGGACTATGCTGCTAGAAATCAGAGCAACCAGGATGCCCAGGAGCGCCTGGCGTAATTCGCTCATGCAGGTGGCCCTCCCGATCCGTCATCGTGAGAAGCCTCCGGTGACACGGGCAACAAGATGCTGAAGGTGGAGCCGAGGTCTGCCTCACTGTCCACCCAAATACGGCCCTCCAGGGCATCGACCAGCCGCTTCACAATGTACAGGTTGTTGTGGCTGGCACCCACTCCTGGGATGGGCTGGCTCTGGCCACGGGCGGTCCTGGAGAACACCCGCGGCATATCCCCAACAGGGATCCCGCCGCCGCTGTCCGATATCTGGATGAGAAAGAACTTGCGGTCAAAATCATCACGCTGCAGGATATTGCGCAGGGTAATCTCATCATCAGCCGGGGTGACGTCGCCCGCATTTTCAAGCAAATTGGTGAGAACCTGTTGGAGAGCCACGCGGTCGGTGTGGATCGGGGAGATCTCCTGGGGAAGGTCGAGGTGCAAGGTAATATTCTTCTCGAGGCGCTGGTCTTCGGTGTTGGCAATGGCCTCGGCAACGATCTCGTTGAAATCGACGGGGGCAAACTGGATCAGGCGGCGACCATCTTTCACCGAGGTGATCTGCACCAGGTCTTCGACCAGGCGGTTCATGCGCTCTGTGGAGATCTTGACCCTTTCCAGAAACCTGCGCTGTAGAGAGCCCAGAATGCCCACCGATTCGTTCAACAGGAAATCGGTGTAGCCAACAACGGCAGACATCGTCTGGCGCAGCTCCTGGATGGTAGCCAGGAGCGCCTGGTTTTGATCGGTGGATAAGTGCGCGGTGTCCATCTGTTTCTTCAAGACTAACAACTGCTGATCGGCGTCGGAGAGCGATCCTTTCAAGCGAGCGATTTCTTCTAAGGCTAAGCGCAGCTCGGCTTCAAAATAGCCGGTCTCATCCTGCGAGAGCGTCTCACCCGGCCCGTAGCCATAAAAGGTCGTGGAATCGCCGTCACCAATCCCTCCGTAAACCACCCCTGCTAAGGCCAGGGCTTCCATCTCGCTGAGAGCGGGTGCAGGGGGTTGAACTCCCGTCGAGACGGGCGGCTCGCTCCTGGCAGTGGCCAGCACCTGGATACGTTGCAAGAGCTGTGCCAGGGGATGGGTAAAGCTGGCCAGGGTGGCCTGTTCTTCAGCGGTGAATCCCTTGCGGGTGTAGGGAGATAGCAAAATAAGACCCGCCAGGGTCTCGCCCTGCTCGGAGAGGATGGGGGCGCACAACAGGTATCCTCCCGGCCCCAGGTTGAGGGCCTTGGACAGCGCGGCGAGATCGGGGGAAGCATCGGCAGGCGAGAGGGATTGCGGCAGGCCTTCCTGCAAGGCGGCGGCCACTGCAGGAGCAGACTGGCTGCGCAAGGAGACGCCATCCAGGTAACGCTCGCGCACCACGTCATACCCGCCATAAACCGTCAGGTTGGCCTGGTCATCCTGGGTGGAGATGAGCAGGCAAACCTCTGCCGGGACGGCGTTGGCAACGGTGCGGGTGATGGCCTGGGTGATTTTATTCGGGTCCGTCTGGGTGCCCAAGGCGAGGAATTGCTCTACCAGGGCGGGGTCGATGCCATGGGTGCGGCGCTGCGGGGCGGGGGGCTGCAGACCGGCTTTTACCTGCGGCAGGACCTGGGTGAAACGCAAGGGTAAGGCGAAGAGAAGGGGAAAGGCTGCCATCTGAGCCAGCCGGACGGGAGCGGCGTAATCGCTGGCGATGGGCAACAGGAGCAGGTAGGCGACAAAGCCGGCGAGCAATAAAAGGAGCATGCCAAAACCGATGCCATAGTTGTTGGGCTTACCCCGGAAGAGCAAGACGCTGGCGATAACCAGCACGGCGATGGCGGCTACCCCTACGACCAGATCGGGCCAGGTGCCAGCGAAATAAATTGCCCCTCCCTGCTCCGCCCACCAGATCATGCTGAACACGTAGAGGACTCCCACCAGTAGACCGAGCAGCCATGCCCCGGCATCGGCGATTTTGGCGGAACGCGGGAAGAGCCACATCCAGGCGAAGAGGATGACGCTGAGCAAAGTAACCGCGCGGTCCAGGGGAGGCATGATGAGGCGCTCGTCGACCAATCCCTGCCAGGAGAGGCCAGCCAGGACAAACATGATCCCCCACAGGACGATGATCACTGCCAGAGCGAGGATGGCGCGCCGGTTTTCAATGGATGGCGCCAAACTTTGGCGGTAGATGAGCAGGGCGCAGGCGCCGACGATCGAAAAAGCCACCACCAGGTAGTAGGTCAGGTTTCCGGGAGGGGTGGTGATGAGAGTGAAAATTTCCTGGAGAAAATTGCTCATAGCCGTGTGTAGGGTGATTATAGCATGCTGAATGGGGTGGTGAAAGCGAAGGGCCTTACATTTTCATAGGCAAAAAAGGCGGCAAATAAAGGCAGTTGATAAATCGTACAATTCGGGGTACAATATCGGGCGCTGGCCGAAGTGGCGGAATTGGCAGACGCGCTACGTTCAGGGCGTAGTGGGCATACGCTCGTGTGGGTTCAAGTCCCACCTTCGGCACAAGATTTGCAACCTCTCCCGCGAACATGGGAGAGGTTGGCATTTTCCAAACACTTGCAAGGATGACAAGGCTGGGGTAAGATGAATCGTATGAAAGGACCGATCTTTAGCTGGAAAGCGGCAGCGTTAATTGCCGGGCTGCTGGTGATCGCCTACCTGATGATGAATTTTAACAGCCGCATTGCGGAGATGCGCCGCCTGACGGTGCAGCGGGAATCGGTGGCGGCACGGTTGGAGGGACTGGAAGAAACGCGCACCGCCTTGACGACACAGATCGCCGAGGCGACGGCAGAGGGGGCGGTGATCGAATGGGCTTACCAGGAAGGGAGCATGGTGCGCCCGGGCGATAACCCGGTGGTGCCATTAGCGCCGCAGGGCAGCACGCCGGTGCCCACGCCCGCACCGGTGGTACAGCGCCCGCTGGTGAAGAGCTGGCAGATGTGGCTGTGGCTGTTCACCGATTCCAGCACTCCTTGACGGTTGTATAGGGGCGTGCTATAATCCGTCCGCTCTGAGAACGGAGCGCAACGATGCGGGGTGGAGCAGTGGCAGCTCGTCGGGCTCATAACCCGAAGGTCCTTGGTTCGAATCCAAGCCCCGCTACTTATCTGAAACCATAGCTCGTCGGGCTATGGTTTTTCGTTTTAGCCGAGAGAGCAGATAATTAGCGATTGTGACGCTTAAGTGAAAGTCCCCTGCTTGCGCAACAGGGGACTTTCACATTTGCGTAATTGGAATTAGCCTAATCTACATTACGCAATCTGAAGGAAAACTCAAAGGTACACGAGGACTGGAATTGAAGCAGCCAGAAAACACAGAGCTGGAAGAGGCATTGCGGAGAATCATGGAGCGGGGGATCGGGGAAGAAAGCAGCGACGGTGAGGCGGGAGCGGAGGGCCGGACAGGGTAGAGCCTCGGGGAGAAGTGCAAATAAGGCGTTGCGTTATTTGCACTTCGGTTATATTATGTTGTTTTAGAACCGGCCAGCTTGAGGCTGCCCTCGTTGTGCCTTACCGGACAGCACAGCGGTATGTCGAAAGGTTGGAGGAAATTGGCATTCTGCGAGAAGTGACCGGGCAGGCGCGCAATCGACTGTACCGGGCGGATGAGATTTTGTTTGCGCTGGAGCGGCAATGACCTTGTACGGTCAAAGTACTATTCCATCCAG
>Ga0154775_1007_pt2 | contig 18313 bp, 15 predicted proteins | sample Rifle2008BG16ft_FD_105783 | JGI IMG/M metagenome (GOLD analysis project Ga0154775, IMG submission 105783) | Chloroflexi bacterium RBG_16_58_14 | reverse complement strand
CCGAGGGTTAGGCTGTCCCCGATCACGTTGGCAGCCAGCAGGATCACGGGCCGGTCATCCAGGCCTAGGCCTGCTCGCGCCTGTTCCCCGCCCTGGTTTGGCGTTCCCTGCCAGCGCCGGGCAAAATTTTCCCACAGGTCGGCGCGTTGGCGGGAGGCGAACAGGAATTTCACCTGTTCCCATTGCTGCTCGCTCAAAGGGAGGTGCCTGCGTGCAGCCCACAGGTCGTCAGTCTCCTGGCGCATCACTTCAGCGTTCTGCGCCAGCCAGATGCGGCCGCGCTGCTCCCCGAACTCGTAGGTCACGGCCGGGATGCCCAGGTATCTGGCCGCCTGATAGATGGCGCCCATTTCAAGGATGCTGCCGTTGGGCGTGACGATGACATCCGGTTTCTGCTCTTGCATCCAGACCAATGCCGCCTGGGCTGCCTGGGTGTTGCGTTCCAGGCGCAGGCGGTAGAGGTCTCCGTGAAGATCGACTTCCTCGACCTGCAATGTGTACTGGACATCCCGCTGCGAGATTGCCTGGATCATGGCTGCCATCTCCTCCGGCAGGCTTGCCGCGGAGTGAAGGTTCAATAGCGAAACCGCTTGAAGGCAGGGTGCGGCCTGGACTAAAACGCTCTGACCGTAAGCGTTGTGGCGGCGCAGATCAAAGCGATTGATCGGCCTGCGCCAGTTCGGGTAGGGCAGATAGGCCAGGGAAACCGGGTGTCCCAGACCAGCCAGGGCCATGCTGAGCAGCACGGCGTGTTCGATCCAATAGTGCAGCTCGGCGAAGAGCAGCACTTTCTGGCGCGCCGATCCGTTCACTCGCCAGGCAGGCTGCTTCAAGGATGCTTCTACCGCAGCCCGCCACTCCGGCAGCTTTTTCTCGGCGTGGCGCAGGGAAAAGCTGCGGTTCAAGGGCTTGCCGCTTTGCCGGATCTGCCAGTAAACCTCGGCGGTTAACGGTAGCTCTCCCAGGAATTGCTTCACGGTCGCTTTGTAAGTCATAGCGCCTCGATCTGCCATTCCAGGCGTGGCCGCATCACTCCGATGCGCGGTTCCTGCCATTGCATACCCGGCGCGCCGGCGGGATCTACGGTGAAGATCAACGCCTGCTCATCGATGAAGTAGCGCTTGACGCGGAAAGTGCTGGCGTTCACGCCGATTACGTAACGCCCTTCGTTTAGGAAATCTGACGGCAGGGTGAAGCGGCTGATGTAATGCCCCGCCGGGCGGGTGGTGAAACGCTCATACAGCTCAGCATCGTCGGTGTCGAAGGAGGTGAAGACTTGCTCCCCGCGAGTGGTTAGCAGGTATACGCCCACCCGCAGGCCGCTGACCGGGGCTGAGAGAGAGTATTCGATCTCCACGGTGACTGGCTCCGTCGAGCGCACCATATCCACCACGCGGCGGCTGGCAATTAGCACCCGCAGGCTCATGGGGCGGAAGGGGACGGCTTCTGGCGGGATTTCATCTGCCGTCCAAATGCGCTCGCCGGTCTGTGCGTACCCGGAAGAAAGGTAATGGTCCACCGCAGCGCCGGTCGGGGCGCGCATCACCAACTGCCCTTTATCCAGCACAATGGTCTCCTCCGTCAGCCGCAGGATGGCGGACATGTTGTGGCTGACAAACAGCACCGTGCGTCCCTCTTGTGCCACGTCGCTCATCTTTCCTAGGCACTTGCGCTGGAACTCGGCATCGCCGACCGCCAGCACTTCGTCGACTACCAGGATCTCTGGCTCGAGATGCGCCGCCACGGCAAAGGCCAGCCGCAGGTACATACCGCTTGAATAGCGCTTTACGGGGGTGTCGATAAACTGCTCGACCTCCGAGAAGGCGACGATTTCATCGAACTTGCGCTCGATCTCTATCCGCTTCATCCCCAGGATGGCGCCGTTGAGCAGGATGTTCTCTCGCCCGGTCAATTCGGGGTGGAAGCCAGTGCCCACTTCCAGCAGCGAGCCTACGCGCCCGTGGATCTCAGCGTAGCCTTCTGTTGGGTCAGTTACGCGCGAGAGGATCTTCAACAGAGTGCTCTTGCCAGCGCCATTGCGGCCGATTACGCCCAGAACCTGCCCCTTTCTTACATCAAAAGTGATCCCTCGCAACGCCCAGATCCTGTTGCTCGCAGCGCCATTCGCAGCAGATAGCCGATTGGCAGGCGAAAACCTGCGAATGGGGGCGCTCACTCTCTCCCCCAGCGTCTCGCGCAGCGTGCGGTAGCGCTCTTGCGACACGCCAATCTTGTATTGCTTGCTGAGGTTCTCCACGCGGATAGCCAGGTCAGGCATCATGCAATCTTCCAGAGTACTGATTAGATCTCGTCAGCGAAGGTGCGCTCCATGCGGCGGAAGTAATACAGCCCGCTGATCATCAGGGTCACCGCGATGGAGGCGGATACGGCGATCATCGGGCCTGGCGCGGTATCTACCCCTAACAGGGCCCAGCGGAAGCCTTCCACCACGCCAGCCATCGGGTTCAGCGCATAGAGCAGTTGCCACTTCTCCGGGATCATCGACGCCGGGTAGGCGATTGGGGTGATGAACAGCCAGAACTGCGTGAGAAAGGGGATGATGTAGTTGATGTCGCGGTACTGGACGTTGAGCGCAGAGAGCCACAGCCCCACCCCCAGTGAGGTGATCAACGCCAGCAACAGGAATAACGGCAGCGTCAGGATAGCGGGCGTGAGCACAACCTGGTATTCCAGGTTGGGATTGTTATTGTAGAACAGGATCATGCCGATCAACACCACGAAAGCCAGGGCGAAATCCACCAGGCCGCTCAACACCGAGGCAATGGGAATGGCCAGGCGGGGAAAATATACCTTGGTGATCATGCTGCGATTGGTGATCATTGACCGGCCGGCATCCGAGAGGGCCTTGGTGAATAAGCCCCACGGTAGCAAGCCGGTGTATGAAAACAGTGGGTAAGGAATACCATCTGAAGGCATCTTGGCCAGATTGCCGAACAGGATGGTGAACACCACCATGGTCACAAAGGGTTGGATGATCGCCCAGGAAGCCCCGAGGGCGGTCTGCTTGTAGCGCACTTTAACATCGCGCCAGATCAGAAAATAGATCAGCTCGCGGTAGCGCCACAGGTCGATCAGGTTCAAGGCTGACCAGCCGCGTGATGGGCGCAGGACAAGGATTTCCTCGCTGGGTCGGTGGGTGATCGTGGTTTGGGACATAGGTCGCTCTGGATCGATCAGGGTTAAACGTTCTGTGCTCGATGCTGGTGGTACCATTCAATGGTGCGTTGCAGCCCCTCTTCGAATGGCACCCGGGCGCGAAAGCCAAAGTATTTTTCGGCGCGCGAGACGTCGAGAGCGCGGCGCGGCTGGCCGTTTGGCTTACTGGAATCCCAGATGAACTCGCCCTTGTAGCCAGTGCGCCTGGCGATCAGCATGGCCAGCTCCTTGATGCTTAACTCCATCCCGGAACCCAGATTCACCGGTTCGCCTCCGTTGTATCGCTCTGCTGCCAGTATGATGCCCTCGGCCGCGTCATCGACATACAAGAACTCGCGCGTGGGGGAACCATCACCCCATAAGACCACCTGGTTCTCGTTCCGCTCTTCGGCTTCCAGGCACTTGCGGATCAGCGCAGGAATGACGTGGGAAGTTTCCAGGTTGAAATTGTCACCCGGTCCGTATAGATTGACGGGCAGCAGGTAGACGGCGTTAAAGCCGTACTGTTCCCGGTAAGACTGGGCTTGAACCAGCAGCATTTTCTTGGCCAGGCCGTAGGGGGCGTTGGTTTCTTCCGGATACCCATCCCACAGGTTCTCTTCACGGAAGGGCATAGGCGTGAATTTTGGGTATGCGCAGATTGTACCAATGGCGATGAATTTCTTGACCCCAGATTTCCAGGCTTCGTGCATGAGCTGGACGCCCATCATGAGATTGATGTAGAAAAAGTCAGCCGGGCGGGCGCGGTTGGCACCGATTCCGCCAGCCAGAGCTGCCAGGTGGATCACTACATCGGGTCTGGCATCGTTCAACATGCGCCGGATATCTGATTGTTGCACCAGGTCGTAGTTTTCGACGCGCGGGATAAAGACCTGGCTGGCGCCGCGCTGGCGCAGCTTCTGTGTAACGAATGAACCCAGGAAACCGGCTCCGCCGGTGACGCACACTACGTTGTTCCGCCAGAACTCTATTCCTTGCTCGCTCACGCGTTCACCTCCCATGACAGGTGTACTTTTGTGCCGTCCACTTCGAGCACCGGCGCCCCAACGCTTTCAACTACGCTAAACCCCTGTTCCAGGCAAGTTAAACGGCATACTTCAGCGATATCGCCCTCGCCCTGGATACGCACCCGGTCGTAGCCGGCTTGATTCACTTCCCCCAGCAATTCCAGCACGCGCTGGCGTGTGCGCCGGTACAGGCGCATGGATGTTTCGACATAGTTGATGGTTAGCCGAGCGCGCAGGGCGATTCCTTCTGGCGTGATGATGTAGCGCAGCTTGCGCCGTTGGGCGCGCTTGACCTTGATATAGCCCTTAGCAACCAGGCGTTTCAGGTGCCAGTTAACCGTGCCAATGGCCACGCCGAGCTGGGCTGCCAGGGAGGCCTGGGATACGTCGGGATCGTGTTCGATCTCTTCCAGCAGAATTAGCTCGCGTAGCGGGTCAGGTTGCGTCTCTGTGTTCATTTTATAATTCAGTGGGTGAATTATAACCTAAGTTGGACAGAGTCAAGAGGATAATAAAGAACTGGGTTTGCTAAGACCGCATGGGGAGAGTTGATACCCGCCTGCTAAAGATCGTCAGAGACAGGCAGGTATTACGAATTATTACTCAGGTACGTGGCCAATACATGATCACTGTTACCCCAATCAGGCAAATGAAGGCGCCGATCAAGTCAAAGCGATCCGGTGTCTTTTGGTCAATCAGCCATCCCCAGGTTAGGGAAAGGATAATGAAGATGCCGCCGTAAGCTGCATACACCCGCCCAAAATTATAAGCTGTTGGCTGAAGCGTCGGTATTACCCCATAGAGTACTAACACAACGGCCCCGATCAATCCCAACCATACGCTCTTCGACTCGCGCAGCCATAACCAGACAAGATAACCACCACCAATCTCACAAAAGCCAGCCAGGATAAATAGAGAGATGGATTTAGTAAGCTCCATGGGTCAGCCAGTCCTTTCCTAACAGCTCACGGGTGGAAAAGTAGTGCCGGGGTGTTCAGCCAGCGGGTAGCGGATGGGACGCACACACCTGGATCAGGGTAACGGCATCCACCTGTATATCGCCGGTCTTGAATTCTGGGCGGATGCGAGTGTAAACCCTTTGGTACGCGGCCGGGTCGCTGGCGAGCACCTGGATCTCAACCTTGCCAAAATACTTCTCGAAAACTCGCTGGTAATCTGGCAGCCGGCGCCGGTTCAGGTTGCTGGTTGGGTTTAACCAGGTTCGCCACGTTCTTTCGGAGAAAGTCAACATCTCAAAGGGGTATTTAAAGAAGTGGTCGCGCAAGTCGATGAAGTGCAGGTGAAGCCCGCCTGGCAGCGTGAGCGCAGCCATCGCTCGCGTGATCCCTTCTATATCGTCCAGGTGCTCATAGACTGACGTGGTGAAGGCATAATCCACCGCGGGCAGCTCAACCGGACTCACCTGGCGGATATCGGCTTGCAAGAGGGTGATGTCATCGTTTAGCGGGATAACCTGGTCGCCTTCCTGGCGCAAGTAGTCAGCGAACTCCGGCAGTAGCCGGATATTACGGGGGTGGTCGGGAGGGGCGTAGCGGTCGCATAGCAGGACCTGCCTGGCTCCCTGGCGGAGCAGCATGCACCCCAGGGCAAAGTGCCCCCCATATCCGAATATCAGGACGCGCTTGCCAGGTATCGAATACCCTGAGGCTTCCAGGACTTCCTGGTAGCGGGCCGCGGCTGCTTGAGGTTGGCTGGTTTCCAGCCCGGGATGGATGATCAGGTTGCGGCGCAATAAAAAGCGCGCCAGGGCATCGGGCATGAAGTGGCGTCCCAGCCGGGCCAGTAGATAACGGATATTCAATGTTGAGCCCTCATGGTGCACTGATGGGAAGATCGGGACATTCGGTTGATCCCTGGCGCGGCACGAGGAGCTGCACCCTTACCTCCCGGAAAGTGACGAGCGGTTTGTAATAACACAAAATCGGCGTGGATACCCATTTCACCCAGGCGTTATTCTCATCCCCGAAATGGTACTCGCTCTCCCGCATACCGGTATGCAGCGGCTCGCTGACGATCAGCTTGAACCGCTGGCGCGCCAGGTCTGCATAGAATTTCTCGAAGACGGTCTGGTTATCCGACAGGGCATTATCCATCAGGTATTTCTTTTCATAATCCGGGATGAGCGGGATCCGAGGCACGTACCCGAAGGTGAGCAACTGGCGCTGGTCCATAAACAAAACTTCTCCTTGCTGGCTAGCGCCTTGCAATTCCTCCTGGATTCTCATCAAAGCTGCCTCGGCTTTATCCTGACTGGGGAGTTTGGGTGGCCTTGCGCCGAGCACCGGCGGGTAGGCTAAAATTGCCATCATAACCACCAGCAGCCACTGCACCCACACCGCCTCCCGTCCCAACTGGGACAATACCTGGTATCCGCCGGCTTTCCACGCCAGGGCGGCTGCAAACACCAACCCGATCAGGAACATATCCAGGTTGTGCAGGTTGCTGCCGCCTCCGATTTTAACGCTTACTACCAGGCCGACGCCCAGGAAGAGCAACAGGATGACCAGGACAAACGCGCCGCGCAGCCAATCCAATGGCCAGCGACGTGTATTCACCAGGTGGATCAACAACAGAACCAGCGGCAGGGTGGAGAAGATCAAAGCTAGCAAAATGCCGGGGTAATAAGTGGGATTGGGCAGCAGGCGTTCCCATAACAATGGCTGGCGAGTGAGCACATGAGTCAGCCCGCTGATACTGATTAAACTTCCCGTAGCGCCAACTTCCCGCTCAATAAACGTGTCTGTAACCGGAACGATGGCTCCCGCACTGCTATTGAGTAACCGGGGGATGATAAAGCCTCCCAGCACCCCAGCCAGAACACCTGCCAAAGCTGCCGTCCACCCCCGCCAGCTCATTGGCTTCGTCCATGGCGTTTCATCTGCAAAGATTACCATCCCCGCCCACAAGGCCGGGGCGAACATCCAGGTAAAGCGGGCGAGTTGGGCGTAAAACCCTGCCAGGACGATCAGCGGCAGTGCGAGCCACAATGGACGCCGCCAGGCGATAGCCACCAGGATAGCGCTAAGCACTAAGGGGGTGTAAATCGGCCCCTGGCTGAGATAAACAAAAGCCCAGACACCGCCCAGCAGCCATAGTGTGGTGTGATTGCGGAACCTTTGGAACGCGACCCAGCCCAGGATGGCGTAGGGGATGGTGATTACCAGGGCATCCCACAAGCGCACCCCCTGGATTGTGATGCCAGGAAGCAGGAACGGCAACCCCCACAGCGATTGCCGCCCCAGGTCGATGAAGGCGAAAATCGGCTGGTTTTGGGGGTAGTTATACAACCCCCTCCCAAACAGTGCGGAATAATCCCAGATGCGGTTGCCCTCCGACCAGGAGAAGGAGAATGGATAATCGCGCACCCAGATGAAATTGCCTCCCAGGTAGAAGGCGGCTGCCACGAGCAAGGTGCCGGCCGCCAGGTCTGGAAGCCGGATGAGCTGTTCGCTGCCCCGGGTAATCAGCGTGCCGCTGGCTAACATCAGACCGAAGAGCAACAACAAGCGTAAGTGTGTGCCGGTAAAGAGGCCACCCCAATAAGTATATTGTGCCAACCACATCAGGCAAAACAACAGCGCAGCCAGCAACGGCCAGCGCCACCTGCCCAGGCGATCTCTGTAGTTCGCCAACCGGCGAAGTAAGTCCCGGACTCTCTCAGGCCACCATAATGACAGGATTGTAGCCAATAAGGTTGCGCTGCAACCCAGCGTGAACACAAAAAAAGCCGGCCCCAGCCTGGGTGAAAATTGGCCTAACCAGGTCCCCTTCCCCCAGGCAATAGTATAAAACTCCAGGCTGGCATTCCATAAAATCCACACAGCCAACCCGGTGCATAGGAAACGCCAGATCAACCCAGCGATTTTTGCCCGGGACATCACTGACGCCCCTCGAGCAGGTTTTCAAATAAGTTCCGATACAGGTTGCACATTTGATCCTGGTTAAATTCCTTCTCCACTAACCACTTACCCTGCTGACCTAAGTTTACTCGAAATTCGGGTTCTTCTAGCAAGCGCAGTATAGCCTGGCTTAAGGCTTGTGAGTCAGACGGCGGCACGAGCAGCCCCGTCTGGTTATCAACGATGAGCTCCTCCACCCCGTCCACCTGGGAGGCGACGACGGCGACTCCAGCACCCATCGCTTCCAGCAGAGCGATCGGCAATCCCTCCCAGAGCGAGGGTAGGACAAAGATATCCGCCAGGCTGAGCAGATCAGCTACATTTGAGTGGTTGCCCAAGAAAATTACCGCGCCCGCCAGGTTCAGCGCCTCGGCCTGTCCCTTGAGTTCCTTGAGCAGCGGGCCATCCCCTGCAATGGCGAAAATTGTCCCTGGATATTTCTGGATCACAAGCGGGATAGCTTCGAGCAGAAAGCGATGCCCTTTTTGTTCCGTGAGGTATCCCACAGAGCATACTAAGTGTGCACCCGGTTGTAACCCCAGCTCGGCGCGCAGCGCCACTGGCTGTGAGGGAGCTAACAGACGGTTGTCCGCCGCTTGGATCCCGTTGGGGATAACGATGATCTTATCCTCCCGGATGTTTTCCTCCAGCGCGGCGTAGGAAGAAACCTGCTGTGAGACGGCCACCATGCAGGTTGTGATGGATGAGCTGATTATGAAGGAATGCAACCGGTTCAGCAAGTTGGGGAAATTAGCCTCTCTCCCGTGATGTGAACCGACGCGCACCGGGACGCTTGCCATCCAGGCCAGGGGAAGGACCAGTAGGTTGGCGTAGTGGGAGAAGGTTTCGATGATATCGAAGCGGTGGTTACGCAAGAAGCGATAGATGCGGGGCAAGCCAGAGAACGTGCGCAAAGGATTTGTCCGCCCTCCGGGTGGGCAGATGTTTAGATTAACTAAGGGAAATGGATAGATCTCCTGCCATACCTGGTGCACGCCTTCCTGGTCGTAGAGGAAAGCAGCGGTAACGTGGTAACCGTGCTCGTAAAACCACGCTGCCTGGTCGAGCAGGACGCGCTGTGCTCCACCGGTAGCCATTTGTGAGCCGATGAAGAGAATCGCTGGTTTTACCCCTGTGGCTTGTCGGGTCACGGTTTCTTTGATCAATTACTTACCCCACACTGGCTCGGATGCGCTCCAATACCCGGACATATACTTGCCTGGGCAGAGCGTAGAGCATTTTTCGTTGATCTGGTTCGATCAGGCGGAAGAGGAAAGCAGCGTAAATAGACAGTAGAGCGATCCTGAGTAGCGTGGACCAGACCAGTGAAAATGGTGAACGGAGCAGAAGGAGCGAGAGGATCGCTACGCCCACGTACCCCAACAGGGATTGGGAGATGATCCTCAGATTCCAGTCTACCGGGTAAAGACGTTGGGAGACCAGAAAGATGACTATTCCACCCACCAGAAAACCCGCTATTTCTGCAAAGGCTGCTCCGAGGATACCATAGCGAGGCGTAAGGAAGAGGGTTGCCAGCAGGTTAGCGACCACGGCTGCAGCCAGGGCGAGGGAGGTGTAGATGGTCTTTTTGGAGATCACGATCCCCACAGCGGTGATGTATTCCGCACCCGGTAGGATGTAGCGAAACAGCAGGATGCAGATCAGTGGGATGCTGGCCATGTAAGCCGGCGTGGCAATGATCAAGACGATCTCTCGGGCGAAGATCGTGATCCCGGCGGCTACCAATAGGGTGAAGATGGTGTAATAGTTGAGGGTCAGCACATACAGGCGGCGAGCATCAGTATTTTTCAGATTGGAGAGCATGAAGGGCTGCCAGGCCAGGGTGAAGGAGGATACCACCAGCGACATCGCCAGGGTGATTTTACCCGCCAGGCTATAATAGCCCAATTGGACCACGCCGACATAATTGTTCAAGATAAAGCGGTTAATAGCGATCAACGACCAGCTGAGTAAAGCCGCTGGCAACATGGGCAACCCATAGGCGGCCATTTTAATGAACCAGTCTTTTGAGAACGTGAACCCCAGTAGATCGCGCGCCAGCCAGAGCGTTACCAGCGCCGCAGCCGAATAAGCAATTAATTGCGCCAAAAAGATACCCTGGAGCCCTATTCTAAGCAATCCAACCAGCACAACCACGAGTAAGAGATACAGCATCGAATAACCCAGGTTGATGACCAGGTAATTGATCGGACGGCGCTTCATGCGCTGGATACCGATAAAGATATAGTAAATAGCAGTCACCGGCATGCTGAGCACTGCAAAGCGGATGGCCAGGGTGTATTCTTCTGTATCGAACAGATAGAGTGATAGCTCCTGGCTGAATGAGGCGATCACTACGGCAATGGGCAGGCCGACGGATAAGACAAACCAAAACAGGCTGGAAACCATTCGCTGGCGGTCTTTGAGTTCATCAGCGCTGACTTCGTAGTAGTAGCGCCACAACCCCGCCCCAATATTAAAGCTCATCACCAGGATTAAATACCCGTTCACTGCATAAATTACATCCAGCGCGCCGAACTCGCCAACCGTCAGCACGCGCGTCAGGATGGGGACTGTGAAAAGCACAAATAGCTGCCCGAGGGAGCCGCTGATCCCGTAGATCAGGATGTCCTTGGACAATCCGGTGAACTGGTTGAGCACCCTCTGCAAAAAGGGAAGCTCTGCCGCTTCAGGATGCTCCTGGAAAGTCTGATCACTCATCTCGTCTGCATACCCAATGCTGTTGAAGTGCAAGAGAGACAACGAGCGATGTTGGGAGCTGATTCACAGTCTCGAAGCCGGGGCGGTCTGCCATCAAACGGAAGCGATCCCCTCGTAGAGCGCAGAATATTGGTCCGCAATCGCAGCCAGGTCGAACTGTTTTGCTTTCTGCCTGCTTTCCAGGCGAAAGTGTAGCAGGAGGTGTGGATCACTAAGCAGGCTGCTCAGGAAGGTGGTGTACTTTTCTTCTTCTCCCGTCGCCACCAGGTAACCGTTTGACTGATCGGCGACCAGGTCAACCCAGCCTCCCACCCGGCTGGCGAGGATGGCTAATCCCATCGCCAGGGCTTGCACACCAGATACCGGTAATCCCTCGGACAGCGATGGCATAAATAAGATATCGCTCTCCCGGTAGTGCGCGACCACCTCCTCTGGTGTGATCCAACCGGTGAGGTGAATGCGCTCTTGCAGCCCATAATCTGCAATTGTCCGTTCGACCTCGCTGCGCAACGGCCCGTCGCCGATCATCAGGCACTTCCAGCTTAAATCCTTGACGGAAGCGAGTGTTCGTACGACTTGAAGGGGATTTTTTTGAGGCATGAACCGCCCAACGAACACAATTTGGGGCGGCGAGCCAGGCTGGATCGTTCCCGGATCGAGGCTGGTAAGATCTACGCCGTTGGGGATGACCTGAATCTCCACCGGGTAGAGGGCTTGTGCTAATTGGCGCGTGTGCTCGCTCACGGCTGCCACTCTGGCAGCGTCCTTCCAGATCAGGTGGGTGAAGGGGTATAACCAGCGGAACCAGCGGTCGGTCTTTTCCGGGACGCCACCCGGAACATCGCCCAGATGCGCGGTCAACACGTAAGGGATGCGCCTCACCCGGTGCAAGGCCCAGGCGAGAGCGCCGGATGGGACGGCGAAGTGCACGTGGATCAAGTCGGGCTTCCACTCCTTCGTCAGGTGCAGGCCTGCCCACAGGCCAGCGATCACGTAACCGCTCATCGGGAGAAGCCCCGCTTTATATGCCAGGCGCCTTAATGAAGGTACGCGGATGATTTGTACTCCCTGTAGGGCCTCCTGGCGTGGCAATCCTTTCAGGTGCGCGGTTAAAACTCTGAGTTCGTATCCACGCTTAGCCAGCACCTGGCAGAGATCCTGCGCCGCGCGCCCTCCGCCCCCTCCAACCGGCGGGTATTCGTAACTCAAGACCAGGATGCGCATCAGGTTCGCAGGGATTTACCGGCGTGATGGATCACGCGCCGGATGACATAAGTGGGTTTCTGCTGGGACTCGTGGTAGGTGCGCGCCAGCAGTTCAGCTAAAAGCCCCATCAAAATGGATTGAAAGCCCATCAACAATAAAGTCGTGCTGACCAGGAAGAATGGTGATTGCGTCATCCCGATTCCAAACACCTGCCGGCGGATTAACAGCCAGATCAGCATGATGGTGCTGATCGCCATCATGATACTGCCAAAGCCGCCGAACAGATAGATGGGCTTGTTGGCATAGCTGATCAGGAACTTCACGGTGAACAAGTCCAGGATGACCTTGAGCGTGCGGCCTAATCCGTACTTGGTATTGCCATGCCTGCGAGCATGGTGATGGACTGGCACTTCGACGATCTTGGCGCCAACACTGCTGGCATAGGCCGGGATGAAACGGTGCATTTCGCCATACAGCCTGAATCCTGTGATCACCTCTCGCCGGTACGCTTTTAAGGTACAACCGTAATCGTGCAGGTGAACGCCTGTCACGGTTGAGATCATCCAATTGGCGATGAGGGAGGGCAACGTGCGGGTGATAAACTTATCCTGGCGATTGACCCGCCAGCCGCTGACCACATCGTAATCTTCATTGAGCATTTCAATCATCATTGGGATGTCAGCCGGGTCGTTCTGCAGGTCGGCGTCCATGAATAGAATGATCTCGCCTTGGGCGTGGTCGATGCCGGCGGCAATGGCGGCAGTCTGCCCAAAGTTACGCCGGAAGACCACCACACAGACATGCTCCGGGGAGGAAGAGGCCAGCTCCTCGAGAATATTCTGGCTGCCGTCCGAGCTGCCATCGTCGATATACACTACTTCCCAGTCAATTTCAAGGGCAGACAGAGACTTCTCTATGGAAGCTTGCAGTAACGGCAGGTTTTCCGCTTCGTTATATACTGGAATTACTACAGAAAGTTTCATCAGGTGGGTACAATTGTCCTGTTATGGAAAGCCTGGCTCCAGCACGGGTAGGGAGGGCTTTCCACCTCGGTAAATCAATCTATCTCTCGCCTGAAGATCCTCAATCCGGTATTTTCTTTACAGATGTCGAGTGCCTGTGAGCGCTCCAACTCCTCAAACTGGCCAGACTCCAAAAAGCTTTTCCATTCTGCGTCGTAGCGCCACTCTTCTAGCAGAATGAAATCTGCTTCCTGTAGCCAACTGGCGCTTAACTCATCATTCCATAGTCCGTGGCGGTAAAGATCCTCGCTATCGCCTCCGATACGATAAGAATATCCGTCGTTAATTTGCGGCGGGTAGAGGTCTACCCCTGGAAAGTATAGCATAGGCACCACAGACAGTCCGCCCTCCCAGTATACCTTAGAACCAGGTGGAATGAACCGGGCCAGGTGTGCCCCGGTAGCTTCGTATGCGGAGATGATGTCTCCGGGGCAGAAATCTTCCTGGCTGCCTACTTTCAACACCGGTGTCTGAGCGAAAAAGATGGAGGCTACCAGGAACAGGTTGAGTGCCAGCTTTCCGAAGGGTGTGTCCTTCCCTGCTGTGGAACGTTGCCGGCGAATGACTGCCCACACCGCTAGGACAAAAAGGATGCCAAACAGCAAACCAGCCAGAGTTGAGATCAGGCGTTTGGCTATGTTGTGTTTCATGTGCAACAGGTTTTCCAGGATTGCCCAGGCCGGGACGGAACCCCCTTGAAATTGCCCCCCTTTAAGGCGCGGCAGGGGAAATTCCAGCAGCGCAGGGCCGATCTGTTGGAATGCGCCGTATCCCACTGCGCTCGAAACGACCAGGATCAGCGCGGCGGAGAACCAGCCGTACCAGCGTATTCCTACATCCTCAAAGCCGTGGTTTACCAATACGATCAAGATCAAGCCAATCGGCGTGAAAAAAGACAGGTATCCCCCAAAGCAGAAGACGCAGTAGCTCATCCATAGCGCGGCCCAGGCGTGCGCTATAAACAAGACCAGGAATAGGACGCTCAAGAAGGTTGCAGCCCGAAGATGGGCCTTTGATTTCCACTGACTGCCTTTAAAGATCAGCACCCCGAATCCGGCAACGCCGACCAGGGGTATGAAATTAAGGCGCAGGGCCTGCAGAAAGCTCAACCAGCGGCTCTCAAACGGCATATTGGGTTGCCAGACCGGTGCACCGCCGCCCTGTGAGCGCCACGGGTCCAGGAATGGGGTGATGGCGCCGGGTATCCAGTGTGCCCACACGCTTAAAATATTTGGCCAGTAGATGGCGTGTACGAGGCCCACCGTGAGAGCGCCGGAGAGAGCGGCCCAAATCCCCGCCCTCCAGCCATGCTGCCAGAAGATGTAGAGGATTAGCAGCGGGAGGAGCGGCGCCAGATTCTCACGCGTCAACAGGGTCAGGCCAGCCAGGATTGCCCCCAGGCTGGTTTGCCACACCGGGCGGTTCTCTCCCAGGGTGAGCACCATGCTCCAGACCACCATGCAAGCCACCAAACCCTGGGTGACGGCGATGCTGTACGTCTGAATCAAGGCGGGGTTTAGCGCTAAGGTAGCCACGGCAAATAAAGCCCACCAACTGCCGCCAAATCTACGGGTGGCAATCCAGATCCCCAGCAGCATCAGCAAGCCCAGCGCAATCGTGAAATAACGCCCTGTGCGTATGCCGGCGCCAAAAAGTGTCTGGGCCACACCAGGGATCAGAAACGAGAGCGGCATGTGGTTGGTCCATGGCCCGTAATCCTGGTAAGGCAAGTAACGTCCCGAGACAAACAAAAGGCCTTTATAGAGATAGGCGCCTTCATCCAACACCGTGTTGCTGGTATGCGCGTAACGGATACTCTGAATGAGGTATACCGCGCCAAGCAGCAGGGCAGTCCCCTCCGCCAGCCAGGGTAACGAGCTCAGACGCTTCATTACTTGGCTTAATTGTTGAACAGCCATAGATTGGGGGGTGCGATTCTGCTCAATCATTCTTCGTGATCTCAAGAGATCGCCGGGTATCCCGGACCAGTCCCGGATTATAAAATGACTCGACCAGGTCGGGATCACCTAGTTGAGCGACAAGGTGCTCGAAGATATCCATTGCCTGCTGAAAAGCTCTTTGTGCAGCGGTCCACTTACCTGCGCCTGCATAGACATGACCCAGCTTATTGAGCGTTTGCCCGATTTCGTAAGGGCGCTTAAGGGTCCGCCACTGGGAGGCTGCCGAGGCGAAGTATCCACTCGCTTCTCGGTGCTCACCGCGCGCCAGCGCCACTGTGCCCCTGGCTTCGGTCAGGCTTAGGTCGGCTTCCGGCGTGCCGATCTCCCGTTGGATCAATTCTAATTGACCTAAGCAAAAGAGGCTCATCTCGTTGAATTATAATTCCAGGCTTTGAGGGGTCAAGATGGGCAATATTTGAACATGCTATAATGGCGTCTGTCGTTTCTCACCAGCCAGGATGTCGGCCGATGAACAAATCATGCAACTTGCTTCACATACAGCGGTTGAGAAGCCTTATCAACAAGATGCATAGCCGCGCAGCCTGGTCGGTTGCCCTGCTCCTGGCTATCTCTGCAGTATCTGGCTCCGGGTGGGCGCAGAGTGATATCAGCGCAAAGATCACCCAGGTCCAGACCGATTCTTTCCCCCGGCTCCGCGCCTACCTGGACGCGCATAGCGCTTCTTCTGGTTTTGTCTATGGCCTGGAGGCGGGCAACCTGCGCCTGCTGGAAGATGGTCAACCGTTACAGGTGGCTGAATTTGAAGCCCTGCGCCCCGGTGTCCAGGCGGTGATTGCCATCAACCCTGGCGTGTCCCTGGAAATCCGCAACTCACAAGGCACTTCTCGATTTGATCTTGTCCGCCAGGCCTTGATCGGCTGGTTGGGGAAGCGAAAAGGCTCCAGTGTAGACGATCTCAGCTTGTTGATCGACGGTGGGCCGGAGCGCTCCCATGTGCGCGATCCCCAAGAGTTGATCGCGGCCTTGGAGCAGTACGAAATCGCTTCCGCCAGCGACGCGCTCAGCCTGGATGCTCTAAGCCTGGCGATGGACCTCGCAGCAGACGCTACGCCGCGGGATGGCATGGAACGCGCGGTGCTGTTTATCACCTCTCCTCTGGAAGGGGACTTGTCGGACGGCGTGGAAACCTTGATCTCCCGCGCCAATGAGAAGGGGATTCATGTCAATATCTGGCATGTTGCCTCGCAGGATGCGTCAGATACACCGGCTGCAAACAAGTTGCGCGAGCTTGCGGAGCGCACGGGCGGTGAATTCCTGGAATTTTCAGGATCAGAGAATCTCCCAGATTTAGAATCCTATTTCAGAGACCTGCGAGATATTTATAGTTTTTCTTATGATTCCCGGATCAATTCCGGGGGAGTGCACCAATTGGCAGTCGAGATCAATAAAGATGGGGAAGTCATCCAGCTGCCGGTTATGGAATTTGTTTTGGAGCTAGGCCCTCCTGAGGTGGCTTTCATCTTACCTCCGGCAGAGATCCGCCGAGAGTCCGCCACGGCTGATCGTTCAGCTCCCTGGGTGGAGATTGACCCAGATGACCTGTCTCCCAAAGCGCAGCGGTTACAGGTGCTGATCGATTTTCCGGATGGTCGCCCGCGCCCGATGCGCCGTACCGCCTTGTATGTGGATGATAACTTGGTTGCTGAAAACACTTCCCCACCTTATGACACCTTCACCTGGGATCTGTCCGAGTACACCACCTCTTCCCAGCATATCTTACAAGTCGAGGTGGAAGACGAGCTGGGGTTTACCGGTAGAAGCGTCGATACCCTGGTGCAGGTTGAGGTTGATGTGCCGTTCATCAATCCATTGGCGGGCATTCTCAGGCGCTGGCCGGCACTGGTGGGGTTGGCGGTTTTGCTGCTTGGCGCATTTCTATTGCTTGGGTTGATCTTGGGCGGGCGAGTCCACCCGCGATTGTTTGGGTGGCAATTAGGCTTAAGAGGTGGGCGTAGAGCGATTGTTGCTCCAGATACTCAGAGAACTGGCCCTCAATCTGATCGTACCGGCACAGAGCTTGCCGGCCGCAACCTGTCCGGCTGGATTAATCGTATTCACTGGCCCCAACGCCGTCTACCGATGAAGGCATTCGCCTTTCTCACCCCGGTGACTCAGGTAGCTGAAGCAACCGCAGGCACTCCCATATCAATCAGTGCCGCTGAGGTCACCCTGGGCAGCGACCCCAGCCAGGCTATCCTGGTAATTGATGATCTCTCCGTGGGAGGTCTACATGCCCGCCTGACACGCCTGGACGAGGGGGGGTTCAAAATCAGTGATGAAGGATCGGTAGCAGGTACCTGGGTGAACTACACTCCCGTCTCCGGCGAGGGGGTAGTCCTGGTACACGGGGATTTGATCCACATCGGACGAATGGGTTTCCGCTTCACACAACGTGAACAACAAGGTGCGCGTAAGCCGGTGATTGTCCTTCTGGAGACTCAGACTTGATCCCTTCTGATCGCGCCCATTTGTACGTGGCTGCTGTCAGTCACGCTGGGATGAGCGGCAAAGATAATGAGGACCGCTATGGCGTGTCTGCATACTACACAGATGCAGCCGGTTTAACCCCCTCGCTATTGGCAGTCGTTGCTGATGGCATTGGGGGACATCTGGCAGGCGAGGTGGCTGCCGAGCTGGCCGTCGAGACGATCAGCAGTTTTGTGTCGCTCAGCGATGCCGCTGATCCGTTGGGGACGCTGCAGAACGCGATCGTCCTTGCAGGTCAGTTGATCAGCGATAAGTCTGAAACGAATCCACACTATAAAGGGATGGGTTCCACCGTTGCTTGCGCCTGGGTGATCGGTTTGCGCCTGTATACGGCTGGAGTTGGCGATTCGCGCATCTACCTGGTGCGTGATCATGCGATATACCAGCTAACTACAGACCACACCTGGGTGCAAGAAGCTATCGATCACGGAGCGCTCTCCCCGAACGAAGCGCGCAATCACCCCAATGCCCATATTATCCGCCGCTATCTCGGCTCCCGTAATGGTGTGGTTCCAGACATGCGCTTGAAATTGAATGCGGTGGAAAGCGATGCCAGCGCCGAGGCTAACCAGGGCATCGGTTTACAGCCAGGCGATGTGCTGCTGCTGTGCAGTGATGGGCTTACCGATCTGGTGGCTGACGCTGAAATCCTGGCAACGGTGGAGACCCGGGGGGTTCAGGGCGGGCTTGACGAATTGTTGCGGCTGGCGAACCAGCGCGGCGGTCATGACAACATCACCATTGTCACGTTGCGTGTCCCGTCGGCTGATCAGGACACGATTCCCTTGGTG
>Ga0154775_1007_pt1 | contig 18451 bp, 11 predicted proteins | sample Rifle2008BG16ft_FD_105783 | JGI IMG/M metagenome (GOLD analysis project Ga0154775, IMG submission 105783) | Chloroflexi bacterium RBG_16_58_14 | reverse complement strand
GAGTCACCTGCCTGGCAGTCACTGGCCTGGTGTTAATCGCAGGTTTGGTGATCTCCTCTCTAGCCTGGTACTACGACCGGTCTTCGCCTGGCGCATTGCCAACGGATGCGAATGAGTCTACGCAGATCAACCCTTTACCCAGCGCGACCCCCTTTGCTGCTACAGCCACTCCTTTGCCGCCAGTTATCACGGCGATCGAGCCGCTCATTACGCCAACGCTTCCAGAAGTGATTATTCCAGACCCCAATCTTGCTACGTTGACGCCCTGGCCTACGAATACCCGGCTATCTCCATAGAACAGGCGCGAAGGAAATCTGCGCTAACTTGATAAGCGCAATGTGCGAAGGTCAGCGGATTGGCATGCATTTGTGCTCAGGGCTTTCCGGCAGAGTACACCTGGTTGCCCACCGCCAGGTAGACAATGCGGTTATCCGGGCTGAATGTGAAAGCAGTCGCCGGGTCAATGCTGCCATCCGGATTTGGGGACAACGGTTGCAATGGCTGCAACTGGCGTTGGTAGGCTAACCGCTGGCTGAAATGGTAGATCGATTGTTCACCTGGATAGAGCAAGTAGATCGAGGGGTCTGGCGGCTGCGTCCTGCTGATCCGGGAGAAGGCAGGGTATGGGATGTACGGCTGCCCCTCATGGCCAGGGCGGGAGTCGGTGTATGGCAGGGGATCGGTGCAGCGGGTTGGGGCAACACCGATATCGCTGTAATTGCAGAGCGTAATATGGCCGTCGGCATGCAATAGAAACAGATCAATTTTATCGACAGCCAGATCGATCACATCTTGCATGGGGGGGAAGTCCTGGGTAAAGAAGGAGTCAGGTTGGGTAGCTTTGTTGACATTCCAGTAAATCCAAACCGCGTTCTTGCCGGGGTCCAGCACGTACAGGTTGTCATTGTCAATAGTAAAGCGGGTGGGTGTTCCCCATTGAGTAAACGGCGGCGTCAGCGCATCGAATAATGGCGGCTCGCCAGCTTTACAGTAGAGCAGCCCTCCACTGGCGTCCATCCCCACCAGGGAGGGACCACCCCCTTCGGGTAAGCCTTCGATATCCACCAGTGAGCCGATATCCTGGCTGGCGAGGAAATCCGGCCCGCACTGGAATGTGCTATCGAGCTCATACCCTCGGGCGGTGACAAAGGCGCGCCATACGCCTCCCGTGCTGGCATCCAGTAAATAGATATCACTGCTGGTAGCCACCAGGTCGATAATTTGCGCTGTCTCGGGTAATCCCTCGATCAAGGCAGGTTTGTAGTCCAAGCGCCGGACCAGCTCCGAGTTATCAATTGCCTGATATGCCTGGGCGCGCAAGGACTGGGACTCGGTCGTGCTCTGGTATGCTTCAGCCTGGTCAAGGTATTCGATCACAGACTCCCAGCTGGTCAGGCTTTTCTGCAAGTCGTTTTGCGCCAGGGTTTGCGCCTGGCCAGCTGTCTGGACTGCCTGCTCGTAATAAAAGTCATATTGCCCGGCGCGACCGCGCTGGAAGTAGACTACGGTTGCGATTGCAACGACAATCAGCGGGATGGCAACGGCAATAAAAGCCATCCATGGAGTAGGCAGTGAGAACAGGCTATCGCCAGGCAGCATCCGCCTGAGCAGGGTGCGCAGGCTGCGCGAAAACTCGCCTGTCGTCGTGCCAATCGCCATTGCCAGGGTGGCAAAAACACTTCTTCGGGTGGGTCGCATACGGGCTCTCCCGGCAGATGTCGTTGCTGTGGGGGACGTTGCAGGTGAAGAGACCGGTGACGGCGCTAAGGTTTCATGTGGAGTTTCTACTTCAATATCGATCTGGGGTGGTTGGTCAACGAGATACTGCGCCTCGATATCCGGGACGACCACAGGAGCCTCGGGGATAACACCGGCGAGTGTTGTGGCCGCTGCCACGGTCGATACTGCTTCTGGTAGGGAGGTTTCCTCTTTTTCGATGGCGGGGGCAGGGGCAACCATGCCGGGTGTGGTCTTGGGTCGCATCAGGTAGGTTTTTCCTGGCCCCGCTTTCGCCTGAAGCAGCAGGGCGTTGAGGTCTCCGCTTACCTGGCGCAGTATCCGTGGCCGCAGAGCTTCCAAACTCTGCCCGTATAATCCATCCAGGATAGCTTCATTCCAGATAGCCGGCAATTGGGGGGCGAGGAGCAAAAGGTCGTTTTCGTTCAGGGTGGCTTGAGAAAAATGAATTGGAGTGGTTTTCCCCAATCCCAAGCCGCGCCGGGTGGGTTGTGGATCGTGGAAATGCTGGATGCCTTTGGCAGTGATCAGATAAGCGTTAGTCCGCCCGCATTGTGCCAGGACCAGTCGATCCTCCCGCAGGGTGAACAGGATAAGCAAGCCAATGCTTTGCTGCCCGGAACTGGCGCTGCTCAGATTGCGCTCCAGCAGGTATTGGTTGAGCGCTTCGGCAGCCGCTCGCAGGGCAGCGGTTACCGAGCCGGCTGTCTTGTAGTAGGTCTGGGATAACCGTCCCAGGAGTTGTTCTTGCTGGCTTGGGGAGAGCGGAAGATCGCCCTCCGTCGCCAGGTAAAGGAAGAAGCGATCTGGCTGGCGCCCACGTGCCATGCGGCGCGGCCTGGCGGCAATATGCAACCCGGGCAACTCGAGCAGCTCTTGTTCATCACGGCGGGCAAGGGGTAAAAGGTTCAGGTCCATCGGGCCTCTTGGCAGATGTGGGTCTGGTTAGAATTGTACATCAAATGACCGACGTTTCTGTGATTCACCTGCTCTGATATCGCACCGCTATCTCGTTCTGGAATTATACTGGTAAAATGCTTTCAAGAGATGCTTGTACCAGCCGGGTGGGATTTGCTTTTGGTGCTCATCATCACCTGAAAGAAGACAAGAGACGTCGATGGAGAAGTTATGCAACTAAAAGTAATCCGCACGCTAGAAGAATTCGACGCGCTGGCAGATCAATGGAATGATCTGCTTAGTTGCAGTGCAAGTCACGTGCCATTTCTCCGCCATGAGTACCTGGCTGCCTGGTGGCGCACGCTTGGCGGGGGGGAGTGGGCACACGGCGAGTTATACGTGGTACTGGGCTACCATGCGGATGGCAGCCTGGGAGGGGTTGCTCCGTTGTTCTTCACAGAAAACAAAGACGGTGAACCTGCCATGATGTTATTGGGGAGTGTCGAGATTTCCGATTACCTGGATGTCATCATTTGCCCGGATGGTGCGCCTGCTTTTATTGACGCGCTGCTGGAGCATTTGGATAGCCCCCAGGCGCCTAACTGGAAGTTACTGGACCTGTATAATTTACTGGAAGACTCGCCAACGTTACGGATATTAGAATCCTCCGCTGGTAAACGTGGCTGGCAGTATACCCTGGAGAGGCTGCAACATTGCCCTTACATCCCCCTGCCTGGTGACTGGGAGACCTACCTGGCCGGGATCGATAAAAAGCAGCGGCACGAAATCCGCCGCAAGCTACGCCGGGCTGAGAGCTTCGATGTCCCGGTGCGCTGGTACATTCTTCAAGATGCTTCTGCTCTGGACGAACATATCGATTCCCTCTTCTATTTGATGGAGCAGGATGAGGATAAGCGGGCATTTCTGACTCCCATAATGCGTGACCAGATGCGCGCTACCGTGCAGCAAGCCTACCGGGCTGGTTGGTTGCAATTGGCTTTCCTCGAAGCCGGTGGGCAGAAGGTTGCCGCCTATCTAAATTTCGATTACGGCAATCATATCTGGGTTTACAACTCCGGACTGGATTTTAATTACAGCGCCCTCTCACCTGGCTGGGTCTTGCTGGGGTATTTGCTGCGATGGGCCAACGAGCACCAGCGCGTCGCCTTTGACTTCTTGCGCGGCAATGAGGATTATAAGTACCGTTTTGGCGCAATTGACCGCTACGTGGTGCGCGCCAGGGTAGTGCGCTAGCCAGGCTTCCTAGCGGCTTATCGCCCGTGGTATTCCCCACCCGCCGATCTTTACAGTTTCGGGCCGGTCGGTCCACACGCCGGGGATCTGATACCCACACTTGAAGCAAGCCCCCTGCGCCGTTAAACGGTAACTGTGGATGACATAACCATAGCGCACGATCAACACCGTCTGGCAATTTGGGCAGGTGGTGCTCTCATATTCTCCCACCCGGCCGGGGATATTGCCTGCATAGACGTAGTTTAAGCCGGCTTCTTGCCCAATCTCGGAGGCGCGGATCAGGGTTTTGACCGAGGTAGGTGGAGGATCGGTCATCTTGTAATCCGGGTGGAAGGCAGTGACATGCCAGGGGATGTCCGGCGAGACCGAGGCGATGAAGCGCGCCGCGTCGATCAGCTCTTCTGTGCTGTCGTTAAAACCTGGTACAACCAGGGTGACCACTTCAACCCATAGCCCCAAGTCATGGACTCGTTGGATGCTGTCTAACACATGCTGCAGAACGCCGCCCAGCTCGCGGTAGTGGCGGTCTTGCATGCTTTTCAAATCGATTTTGTAACCCACCAGGTGAGGTCGTAAATACTCCAGGACCTCGGGAGTGGTGTTGCCATTCGAAATGAAGACACATTTCAAGCCCGCCTCTTTCGCTTCTTTGAAGATCGACACCGCCCACTCAGATGTGATCAGTGGTTCGTTATAGGAAGAGGCAATCACCCCTACCCCGTTTCTTAGAGCAAGTTGTACCATTTGCTGGTGAGAAATCCGCTTGACAAACCCGATGGATGCATCTGATGCGGGGTCGCGCATCATTTGCGAGGTCAGCCAATTCTGGCAATATCCGCAATGGAAATCGCAACCAAGCATCCCGAAGGTCAACGCTTCCGTACCGGGTAAGACGTGGAAGAAAGGCTTCTTTTCAATTGGATCGGCTTGCAGCGCTGCCACATATCCCCAGGGAACGCGCAGCTTACCTCCCTCATTGAAACGCACCTGGCATATGCCACGCCGGCCCTCCCGGATCAGGCAGCGGTGCCCGCAGGCATAGCAACGCAGCGCGCCATCCGCCAGGGATTCGTAAAGATCCCCTTCAACGGTTAATTGATCTAAAACATCCGCCATACGGCTCATCTCGAACGCTCCTGTTGTTAAAGAACACCACTAAGGATTACTTTGTTTATTATAATCAAATCTATGCTCACTGTGGTGATTCAGGCGGGCGGAGAATCCCGCCGCATGGGACAGGATAAAGCCCTGGTCCCCTTCTTAGGAAAACCGCTGATCCTGAGAGTGATTGGCCGGGTTGCTCATCTGGCGGATGAACTCTTGGTGACAACGAACCACCCCGAGAACTACCGGTTTTTGGGCTATTCCTTAGTGCCAGATTTAGTCCCTGGGCGTGGCGCTCTGGGTGGATTGTTCACGGCTCTAAACGCAGCCCGTCACGAAATGGTGGCGGTGGTGGCTTGCGATATGCCCTTTGTCAGTGCGGAGCTGTTGGCAGCCGAGCGCGATCTGTTGGTTGCCATGGGTTATGATGCGGCTATCCCTCAGTCGCCAGACGGCGCTGAGCCTTTTCACGCCGTTTACCGCAGGGCTGCCTGCCTGCCAGCGATTCAGGCTGCCATCCAGGCCGATCGCTGGCGAGTGAATGCCTGGTTTTCAGAGGTGAATATTCGTTTGCTATCTCCCCAGGAAATCAGGCAGTATGATCCGGAGCAGCTCGCCTTTTGGAATATTAATACTCCGCAGGAGCTTCGCCAGGCCGAGGAATTGGCTCGCAGCCATGTACCGCCACCATGATCTGGTCGCGCCCTTTCTGCTTGGCGATATATAATGCTTGGTCGGCAATGTCTACCAAAGTGTGCGCATCCTCGACGTCGAGAGGGAAGGTGGCAATCCCCTGGCTCATGGTGGGCCGGGCTATCGGGTGACCGTTTCGATCGGTCACCTGCATCTCGGCAAGCGTGCTCCGGATGCGCTCGGCGACGATCAGCGCCTGGCTTGTCGTGGCGCCTGGTAACGCCACAGCGAACTCCTCACCGCCCCACCTGCCGACAATATCAGTTTTCTTTACATGGGATTTGATCGCTTTTACCACCAGGCAGAGGACGTCATCGCCAACTAGATGACCGTAGGTATCGTTGAAGGCTTTGAAATAATCGATATCCATCATCATCAATGACAGCGGTAACCGGTTAAGACGAGCCAGATCTACTTCTTCGTATAATCGTTCGAGCAGGTAGCCATGGTTGTAAGCGCCGGTGAGCGAATCGCGGCGAGCTTGCTCTTCTACCTCGGCATGGTGGCGGGCGTTGTCGATAGCCAGGGCAGCCTGGGCAGCCACATTATTGAGCATGCTGCGGTCTTCCTGGCTGAAGGCATTCGGTTTGTAGCTGGCAATCGCCAGCAACCCCAGGATTTGGTCGCCCAGCAGCATCGGCACACCCAGCCAGGACTCGGAATAGCGGTTTTGCCCCAGCTTAATGGGTTTTACCGGTAATGTGTCGATCTCTTTGGAAAGCTGGCGGATCAGCAACGGTTGTTTGTTCTGGATCACCCAGCTTGCCAAGCCATCTCCCAGTGGGATACGGGCTGGCGGAAAACGCTTGCCATTGTCGAGTAAGATCTTTATATCCAGCTCTTGTTCATCCGGGTCATACAGAGACACATAATAGGTCTCACAGGGTATAGCTGCGCTCAATTGGTCATAAATGAGCTCCAGCAGCCTATCGAGCTCTATGGTTGAGCCAATCGTCTGGGCAACTTTGTTCAACACCTCCAGGCGTTCTGCCTGTTGCTTTGAGGCTTGAAAAAGCTGGGTGTTATAAACAAGGCCAGATACTTGCGAGGCAATCGATTGCAGCAAGTTGAGCTTTTCGTCGCTGAAGGGTTCGCGCCGCTGGTTGCGCGATTCACCAACCGAGATGATCCCAATTTGCTTTCCCTTAGCAGTCAAGGGGATCAGGCAAACCGTTTTTACATCTTCGAAAAAACAGGCAGCTTTCTCCCCCTGCGATAGGACTTGGTCAGCATCTACATCCCGCGTTACGAGGTTTCTACCAGTTTCCAGCGCCTCCTGGTGTAAGGGCAAGGAGGCAAGCGGCAGGCTGGCGCCAATTCCGGCCTTCCATCCGGAGATCGAATTTGTGGGATAAGCGCCGTAGGTCTCCAGACTGTCTGCCTGGAAGTTGAGCAGGCTGATCCGGCAAGTGGTGGTGGGTAATTCCTTTACTACCAATTCTGCGATGCTTTGTAGCGTCCGTCTTAAATTTTCTGACCTGGCAATGAAATTCCCCGCCTGATGTAGCAGGGAGAGATTTCGGTTTTTGGCCTCAGATAGAATGATCTGGTCGTGCAACATCCCGGTGATCGAGATCACCAGGGCACCTGCAAGCAAGATCACCAGCTCATCCATGGCAAGCTTGATCAAGACAGTTTTGGAGAGCTCTTCTTCCAGGATTATCACGAAGGCCATGCCGATGGCAGAGAGTAAAGCTGCCCTGAGGGCAATCTTCGTGCCAGCCAATATCCCAATGCCGGCAACCACGCCGATATACAGGATCTCTAAATCGATATCGTAGGGCTTTAACAGGTAAGCCGCGGTGGAGATGATCAAAATTGCACCGGTGATCAAGAGGTGGTTCACCCAGCTTTGAACCCCATATTTTGGAACGATAAAGTGATACAGAATAACCACAAAGAGGGAGGCGAAGGCAGCTAAGAGCAGGATGTGATTGCGATCTTGCTGGGTTATCGGCAGAAACCAGGCGAGGCTCGTGACGCCAATGATGCCGATCCAGAATACTGATTCGATAGACCTGGCAGATTTGATACGGAAATCCTCAATACGTTTATGGCTCATGTTCAAAACCAATATCGCTCTGTGTGCTAAAACTGCAATAACGTTATCAAAACTCAAACATTTTACATTAATCTTTGCTATAAGTATAAACGAGAATCCCGTCAGATTGTACAGGGAATGACTTTGCATTTTTGCAAAACTATGCAGGCAATGGATGGATGAAAACGACTCCAGCACGATGGTCACAAGGTGTGTTTGATTAAGATTTACTTTCTCCAAATTCTGTGTGATAATTCTTACGACTAACCCTCGAGAGTAGCGTCACGAGAGTATGTTTTCTTGCCTCAGCGCTGGTGTTTTAATTACCTGCCCGCGACCACTTGCACCGTTAGATTGAGCCCACAGATGGACATGCACCCCCAGGGGAATATGGCTGAAGAAGATCAAGACCAGCTTGAAAAGTTGCGCCACGCCGCAGCTGGCTTGGAGGCCCAGCGAGTGGTCTTAGGGGATGCCATCGTAGAGCCAGCCTTGCAGAGCTTGCGGGAAAAAATTATTACCCTGGAAACGCGGCTGGCAGCCAGATCTGAACCAGAAACGGAGCCAGCAGAGCAGCGGCGCATTGTCACCATCCTGTTCACCGATATCGTTAGCTCCACTTCCCTGGCAGAAAAGCTCGACCCGGAAGAATGGCGCGAAGTAGTCGCTGCAGTTCACGGATTGGCCGGCCAGGCAGTATTGCTGTACAGGGGGAAAGTGCTCCAATACCTTGGCGATGGACTGTTGGCAGTGTTTGGGGTTGACGCCCCCAGCGAACTCGATCCGGATAACGCCGTGCGAGCTGCCCTGGAAATACAACGCAGCATTGCCTCCTTGCGAACCCAGCCGCCGGTGCAGATGCGCGTGGGTATTCACACTGGCCTGGTGCTTCTAGGTGATCTCAACCTGCCAGCCCGGCGGGAGCTCACCGCCACCGGCGACGCCATGAACCTGGCGGCGCGTTTGCAGGGTGCAGCGCCCCCCGGAGGGATACTGGCTTCTGCCGATACCTATCGCTATGTGCGCGGTGTATTCGATGTCACGCCGCAACCACCCATCGTGCTCAAAGGCAAGAGTGAGCCAGTGCAGGCATACCTTGTGCAGGGGGCTCATCCGGCCCGCTTCCGCATTGTGAATCGCGGGGTGGCTGGCCTGGAGACGCCCACCGTCGGCCGCCAGGATGAGCTAAAGCGCATCCGGCAGTCGTTCGAGCATGCCCTGAGCCAGCGACGAGTGAGCTGGGTGCAATTGATCGGCCTGCCTGGAATTGGAAAGAGTCGCCTGGTCGCTGAAACGCGCACGATGATCGAGTCGCAAGAGAGCGCCATGCCGCTCTTGAAGGCGCGCGCCCACCAGGGTGATGAAAAACAGGCTTATGCGTTGGTGCGCCGCCTGTGGTTCGATCGTTTCCAGATTGCCGAAGACACTCCCCTGGCAGAAGCGCAAGATCGCTGGGCCATGGGTGTGCATACGCTGATGTCAACCAGCACCGCCCAACCCGGGCAGGCAAAATCTGACCTCGATGAGATTTCTCTCGCCCTGGGGTTGCTGATGGGTCTGGCTCAGGATGATCGCTCCAGCTCGGAACCGGCTCAGGTGAGGGGCAGGGCATACGTAGTCAGCCGCCAGCTTCTATCTGCCCTGCGAGCCAGCATGCCGGTTGTGATCTTGCTGGAAGACTTGCATTGGGCGGACGCAGCTTCCTGGGATTACCTGGTCGAGGTGTTGCTCCGAGAAGAAATAAATTCGGTGGCTGACAATAACGGGCTTTTCATCCTGACCAGCGCGCGACCTGAGTGTAACCCTCCTGAAGTGTTGCTAAAACACCCTACGTATACTCCCATCGAGCTTCAAGCGCTTTCCCAGGAGAGCTGCCTGGAGTTGGTCAACGACTTGATGGGTCAGGTGGAGGGCGTGCCCAAAGGCGTGCTCCACTCGCTGGTGCAGCGCTCCGAAGGAGTGCCCTATTATATTGAAGAGTTGGTGAACTGGTTGCTGGAGCGAGGTGTGATAAATCAGGAAAGCCAGCCGTGGCGCTTCATCCCAACGCGCTGGCAGGAAACGCTGCTCCCGGAGACCCTGCAGCACCTGTTACTCACCCGCTTGAGCTCGGCGCCGCAGGCTGAACAGGCGGTGATTAAGCGTGGGGCGGTGTATGGGCGAAACTTCTGGGAAGGCGGCTTGAAGGCGATGGGTGTGCAAGACGGTCACGAGCTGCTCCTGCGAGCGCAAGGGCGTGGTTTTGTCCTACCCCAGCCCGAATCCACTTTCCAGGGTGAAGCGGAGTGGGGTTTTTACCACAATTTGCTGCGCGATACGGCCTACGAAAGCATGCTAAAGCGGGAGCGAAAAGCATTACACGGCGCAGCGGCCAATTGGCTGGAAACGCAGGCCAGCCAGGCGGGCAGGTTGGACGAGATTGCCGGGTTATTGGGAGAGCATTATGACCGCGCTGGCTTGCTGGAGCAGGCTGTCCACTGGTATGTGCTGGCCGGGCGGCGGGCAAAGGAGCGCGGCGCCATGCGCGAGGCCCTTCGTTTGTTGGATCGCGCTCTGGAACTGGCCCGGGAGGGGGATCAAGAGACTCGCTGGCAGGCCTTGCTCCTTCGTTGCGAGCTGCAGGGCGTGTTGGGAGATATCCCGGCCCGGCAAGCAGACAGCGCAGCCCTGCTCGCACTGGCTGAAGCAATGGAGGATGAAAAGCGGCTTGCAGAGGCTTATTACCGAGTGGGATATAGTTTCTACCTGGCAAGAGATGGGAGACAAGCTATCCTGGCTTATGAGAAGGCTTTGGAGCTGGCCCGGCGCGCCGGCGTCCACGATCTGGAAGCCCTGACAGAAAGCATTCTCAGCAATAGCCTGACAGACGTCGGCGAGAATGTAGCTGCCGGCGAGGCGGCTATCCGAGCGCTCAGCCTGGCGCAATCCTGCAGCGATGAAACGGTGCGGGCCATGGTGATGACCAATGTTGCCAGTCATTATGGGCTCTCCGGTGATCTGTCTCAGGCGGTCGATATCCAACTGCAGCAGATTGAGATACTCCGCCGCTTATCTAACCTTTATGGAGAAGCAATCGGATTGTTGAACCTGGGTTACTACTACGTGCTGCTGGGGATGTATGCGCAGGGTGTATCCGTTCTGGAGCAAGCGCTACAACGCGCTGAAGCGATCAGCTCCCGCCAGAATATCAACCTGGTGCGCATCAATCTCAGCCTGGCTTACTGGCGCATGGGGCGTTCGCAGGAATCTCAGGATTTGCTGCGCCAGATCACTATAGGTCTATCGGAAGAGGGCGACGCTTTCTACCGCGCCATTTGTGCCTCATACCTTGGGCTGGTCTTGGAGCACGAGGGCGAGATTGGAGAAGCGCGCCGTCATTTTGGGTATGCAGCCGGCCAGCTACGGGAGATGAAGATGAAGGGTTACTTGCACGATGCCCTGGCAGGCCAGGCGCGCTGTGCAATCGCCCTGGATTCTATGGAAGAAGCTGCTGAATTTGCGGAGGAGGTCTGGGAATACCTGTGTACAGAAAAAGGTTACGGAATGGAGTTCCCCCACCTGGCATATCTCACCTGCGCCGGGGTATTCACCAGCCTGAGCGATCAGGAGCGGGCACGGCAGGCAATCGCTCAAGGCTGCCAGGATTTGAGCGAGCGCGCCGCGCGCATCAGCGATCCAGAGTGGCGGCGCTCGCTCCTGGAGAATGTCCCCGAAAACCGGAAGCTGTTGGAAACATTCGCAATGACTCAATAAGAGGAGATGAGCGGAGATGAACACCAAAAAATACACCTTTCTAGATGGCGATGTGGTTGTGTCTGTGCCAGAGGAAGCTGGCAAAAAGTTGCGCCCAGTTAAGATAGACATCGGTTCTGTGGATATGGATCCAAAAACCGGCGATTTCAAGCCGATCCGGGTGGTCGCCAATATCGTCTTGGAAGACGAAGCCCATCCGGGTGCCTACCTGACTGAATTAGGCGAATCTGTCGAGATCCAGGTGCGCTACAGGCCGGATGATATGAAGGCTGCCCGCAAGGACAATAAACCGCTGGCTCTCGGATTTTGGGACGGGCAGCGCTGGATTCGTTTCACGCGTGAGAAACATAATTTTGAGCTGCGACCCGACGCCTCGGTTGAAGACAGCGGTTATGGTGTCGTCCTCATCACCCGCTGGGGTGACCCGCCGACTGGCTGGGGTAAATAGCATAAAAACGGACGAATGAAACAGCAAATCCTTCGCCGCGTGCCGTTATTCGCCTCGCTGCCGCAGAGCGAGATCGATTATCTCGCTGCGAATCTGCTCACAGTGCACCTCCCTGAGCAGACCTGGCTCATCCAGGAAGGCACAGCCTCGGACCGCTGCTATATTCTGGTAGATGGCGCGGTAGAGATCATCAAATCCGCCGGGACGGATGAAGAGCGGGTGATCGCCAGGCGAGAGGCGGGAATCCTGCTGGGCGAGATGAGCCTGTTCAGCCAGGAGGGGCACCATACCGCCAGCGTGCGCGCGGTCAGTGCACTGGAATTGCTGGTGATGACCGACGCAGACCTGGACGCGCTGCTGCACCGCCAACCGCAACTGGCCTACGAGCTGGTGGGGATGATCGCCAGGCGGTTAGAGCAGTCTGAAAACAATACCATTCTCGAGCTAAGAGAAAAAAACCGCCAGCTAACCCAGGCCTACCAGGAGCTGAAAGCTGCACAGGCCCGCCTGGTAGAACAGGAAAGATTGGAGCGCGAGCTGGAGATCGCCCGGCAGATCCAATCCAGCACCCTGCCACGCCGTTTGCCGCGCCTGGCGGGTTATGACTTCGGCGCCCTGATCTCCCCGGCACGCGCGGTTGGCGGCGATTTTTACGACGCCATCCCGCTAGGCCATGGGCGGATAGGGGTTGCTATTGGTGACGTATCAGACAAGGGAGTTCCAGCTGCACTCTACATGTCACTGGTCTACAGCTTGCTGCGAGCTGAAGCAAACCGCCACCGCACGCCGGGATCGGTGTTGCTTGCTGTAAACAACTTGCTAATCGACATGGAAGTCACCCATATGTATGTCACCCTGGTCTATGGGGTGCTCGATTACGACCGGCAGGAATTTAGTTATGCGCGCGCCGGGCACCCCTATCCGATCCTGCTGGATGCCAGCGGCAGGCAGCAGATCCTTGCTGAGCGCGTTGGGCAGCCGCTGGGGATGTTGCCTGCGCCAAGCCTGGACGAGCAAAGTATGCCCCTGCCAGCAGGAGGGGTCATCCTGCTTTTTACCGATGGCATCACCGAGGCGGCCGACCCGCTGGGTTCCTCATTTGGAGATAAGCGGTTGGTCGGCGCTTTGCAGCGACATGCTGGCCTGCCGGCACAGGAGATATGCAATTCTTTGTACCGTTTGGTAGACCGGCATTGTGGGCTTACTCCACAACAGGATGACATCACCCTGTTGTGTCTGAGACACCTGGTCTAAGATCAAATTAAGCTATGTGCTGGTCTATTCATCAATCATCCCGGTGAAGTAGCCAGCAGGGGCGTGTCGAATACTTCTCTGAGCCTGGTTAGCTATCGATTCTGGCTCGACTGGGTTAATTCTAGCACTCATGGAACATTTGCAAGCAGTCATATATGAACACCCCACACTCTGTGATATGATTATTTGCCGGAGAATTGATATGGAAGTCAGGAGCTCAGGATGAACGATCTAAACCCACCAGGTTTGGACAGCGAGGTTATCGCCACATCTGGCGATGCGTTAAGCCAGTTGAGTCTTGAGTATGACTCAGTCCAAGAGCGGATGGCGCTGCAGCCCCCCCTGCTCCAGAGATACCTGGAGACGGTGGCAGCCTCCCTCGCCGAATCATTAGTCCAGGGTCTGCCTCAGGCACATTTTAAGCTGCCTGATCGCGCCGTCGTCCAGGCAGTAGGGGCAGGTAAGCCCCACACGCTGCTCCTGCCGGAAGAGCAGCGGGAACAAATGGTGGGTGGTTTCATGGGGCGTGTCACGCGCAGCGACCTGCGAACCGCCTTGCGGCAGCGATTGCTGGAGTTGGAGCAGCACCAGGACCCGGCAGTAGCGGCGAGCGCCGCATTACTGCGTTATGCTATCGTCACCCACCTGGTATACAACATGCTGCCCTCGGGACGCACGGTGACCTATATCGCTGCGGAAGGCGAGGAAATTGCCAGTTTACCCGTGGCGGATGAGCTGGAACCCGAATCGGCGATTACTGCCAGCACGGATGCTATTGTAGAAGAGGGTGCTTCAGAGGATGGGCGGGGTGAGCTGCTGGTCCCCTATGTGCCTTACGCGCGCCGCTTTTATCTGCCTCAATGGGTCGCTTTCGATGGCCACGATCAAATGGTGGTCAATTCTATCAGCGAAGCCGAGGCGCACATCGCCTCCATGCAACGCTATCTATTTATCTTACATGCCTCCGTAGGGATTGCCTCTTACATGGTGGCCGATAGCGTCTACCAACAGAAACGATACGGCATGATGGGGCAACTGGTCAACCAGGGACGAGCCCTGGCGCGCTATGAGGTGCGGCAGATCATCCAAACGATCCAGCGGCGGGCAGCCGCACAAGACCTGAACCGCGGCCTGAGCCTGAGCCTGCCGTACTTCAACGAACAGGATTTAGCCATTGTCACTTATGACTTCGAGGTGATCCCCAGCGGTCGCATCATGTTTGTCAAAGCATTCGTGGTGCGCGCGGCGCGCGAACAGCAAGCCAAAATTGCGCAAGATACCCGTCTGAGCCCGACTACGCGTAAACATCTGATCGAAGAGCTCCAGATGTTGGAACGAGCCTTTTTATAAGGCCGCTGGTTTGGATAACTAATCAGATGGCTTCCTATTCAGCGTTTGAACGGATAGGGTGGGAAACGTTGAAGAAAAACACACCGGATTGTATTCAGTTAGTAAAACTTTGATGAAATATTACATCTGATTTCAAAATTCGTTTTCTGAGGGAGTCCTTCGCTTCGCTCAGCATGAACTCCGCGACGGAAGAATCTCGATCTGCATTGTCTGAGACGCTTCGCTCAGCGAATAGTTTTTGAAATCGTTTCTAAGGTAACCATGATCGTCTCAATCTTATTGCTCATCGTAATTGTCTTCTTATCGTATAAAGCGTCGCCCCGCGAGCGCGCCGAGGATGCGCATGTCCACGGCGCCGGCCAGGTTGGCCTGCTGGCCGCTCTGGCGCTATTCGGCGTGGATTATTTCACCTCGTACTTTTATGCCACGGGTGAGATGATGCACGCCTTGCACCCTTATGGACTGCAACAGTATGGCTATATTGCCGCAGCCGTCATCAGCCTGACCAACCTCACCTTTGGCGCGCTCTATATGTACTCGCTGGGAATTTTCAACGAAGGGGGTGGGTCATATACCGCCTCGATGCGCTATCTGACCCCCGCTATCAGCCTGGTGGTGGCGGTCGTCCTGATCCAGGATTACATTCTGACCATCGTCGTATCTGCACTGTCCGGAGGCGACCAACTGCTCTCCATCCTGGGCTGGTACGGGCGCTACTGGTGGCTGCACTTCGCCATCGGCGCTTCCCTGGCGGGTGTGACTTACTATCTCACCATCCGTGGGCGGGGGGAATCGGCCCGCATTGTGTTTACCTTATTGGGAATCTTCGTCCTGCTCACCATCACCATGGCAGTTGGGCTGGTTGTCGCCTACTATAAGGGCATACCTCCCCTGCCATCCTTTGAAGAGCCGGAGACAGTCACCCTGGGCCAGGCCTTGTACCACCTGCTGACCGCCTCCATGAAAGGCATGGTCGCATTAACCGGTTTGGAAGCGATGTCGAACGGCATCCAGTTCGTCAAGAACGAAGATGCGGGATTCGTGCGCTGGGGTAAAAGACGCCTGCCACGGTTGACGGGTTTATGGCATTTTTACAGCGGTAAATCGGGCATTGGCCGTTTCGTCCAGACTTCCTTCCTCTTCTATGGTGGTCTGACCACTTTCTTTCTGACTGCCTTTGCTATTCGCTTTAACGCCTTCGATGGCACCCTGGGCCGCACACTGGTGGGTAACCTGGCGTTCATTGGTTTTGATCAGGTTCCCGGGGGGATTATCTTGTATTGGACTTACCAGATCCTGGCTGTGGCGCTGCTGGCGGCCGCCTCGATGACCGCCATGCAAGACCTGCAGGCCATTGCCTGGCGCAATGTGGCTCTTGGTGAGTTCCCGGAGGTTGTGGTCTACCGCAATCCCCAGGGCACCTTCACTCGCTCCGTCGGTGCTGGTTTTATTCTGGCAGTTTTGATCATGCTGCTGGTGCGCGGGCGCACGACAGTGGCAGTGCCCTTCTATGGCGTGGTCGTATTCATGCCGATCATGGTGATGGGCCTGGCCATCCGCAAGCACATCCTGGCGACCTATACCGGGCGCGCCCGCAGAATCGGGAGCCGGGCAGCCGGGTTTGCCGCCGGCCTGGCAGCCCTGGTGTTCGTGGGACAAATCGCTGGCAAGTGGGGCGAAGGCGGTTGGGTGGTCTTGATCAGCTTCTCGATCCTGGTGCTGGCGGCTAACGCCATCCTGATTTCGCCCAGCGGCTACCGAGACCCTAGAGATATCCACCGCATCGTGCGCGAAAAAGCGCGCGTCCAGGGCGGCATGGCCTCCATCGTCGAATGGCAATCGTTAAAGATGCAGGAGTACCGCTACCATGTTCTGGTGGGGATTGCGCGCTTTTTCGAGATCTTTGGCGTCCGGCGCCCATTGATCAATGAACCCCAACCTGTTTCGGCTGGCGATTATGACCAAGCGGTTCATGCCGACCATCCGGAAGCGCCTTCGTTTCTGGCCCAGTACCTGGATGGTGATTCAGAGGACGAACCCGGGTTGGGTGGAAAGCCCAAGGAGACCGCGCCGCCATCTCCCGGCGATGATCTCCCTGGGTAGCCTATCCGGCAGGCTTACTCTCTTCTGCTGGTATGAAATCTGCCCCTATTTACAGCCTGCGCCTCCAGGAAGTTTATAACACCCTGGAAACATCCCCCTCAGGCCTGGCGCCAGAGGAGGCTGAGGCGCGGCTGTCCCTTTATGGAGGCAATGTCCTCTCTAGCCCACCCCGTGAGTCACCCTGGCGCAAGTTAGCCGCCCACGTCACCCATCCCATGGCGCTATTGCTGTGGATCGCAGGGATCCTCGCCTGGGGGGTAGGCGACCCGGTTCTCGGGGTGATCATCTGGTTTGTTGTGCTGGTGAACGGCGTGTTCTCGTTCTGGCAAGAATACCGCGCCGGCCAGGCCACGGCATTTCTGGAGAAGCTGTTGCCCAATTACGCCAGGGTGATGCGCAGCGGTTCTGAGGGGAAGATACCCGCTACTGAAGTCGTGCCTGGAGACTTGTTGGTGCTGGCAGAGGGCGACCATATTCCGGCGGATGCGCGCGTCATTGAGGAATATGGCCTGCGGGTCAATAATTCAACGCTCACGGGTGAGGCGGTGCCAGCCCGGAAGACTGCTGATGCCTCGCTACGCGAGGATATCAGTGAGGTTGAGCGTCCCAACCTGGTCTTTGCGGGGACAACTGTGGTATCCGGTACCGGAAAAGCGCTGGTGTATGCCACGGGCATGCTGACCCAGTTTGGGCGGATCACCCGCCTGACCCAGGCTATCCGGGAAGAGCCCAGCCTGATTCAAAAGGAGCTGCTCCGAGTCACCCGCATGATCTCCCTGGCTGCACTGGGTGTCGGTGTGCTGGTCTTCACCGTGGGGGTTGTGGATGTGGAGCTGCCAGTCTCCGATGCTTTTCTACTGGCGATCGGTGTCATTGTGGCGGCTGTGCCGGAGGGGCTTCCCGCAACCGTTACCCTGGCGTTGGCAATGGCTGTGCAACGCCTGGCACAGCGGGGTGTTCTGGTCAAGAAATACTCAATGGTCGATACACTGGGCACCGTCTCGTTGATCTGCACCGACAAGAGCGGAACGCTCACCCAGAACCAGATGACCGTGCGCCAGGTATGGGCAGGCGGGAATTCCTTTACCGTCTCTGGGGTAGGCTACGAACCGTCAGGAGCTATCTATCCAGATCCCGAGGGTACATCCTTTGCTGGCGACATGCGCTTGATGCTCACGGCTGCGATGCTGTGCAACAACTCCCGATTGAGCCCACCGTCGATTGACCACCCGTATTGGACCTGTCTGGGAGACCAGACCGAGGCCGCATTACAGGTGACCGCGCTCAAAGGCGGGCTGAGTGAAGAGCGGTTGAAGCTTAACTATCCGCGCGTGCATGAGATTCCCTTCGACGCCCGGCGGAAGCGGATGAGCACAATTCACCGCGTGTCGCGCTCCGACCTCTCGCGACCAGAAATTAGTGAGGAGCGGCAGGTCGCCTTTATCAAAGGTGCACCGCGCGAAGTCATCAGCCTATGCTCGCACATCCTGATCCAGGGTGAAACCATTCCACTGGATCAGAAGATCAAAAGCGAGGTATTATCGGCTAACGATCAATATGCCCGCAATGCGTTGCGCGTCCTTGCCCTGGCGTGTCATGAGATATCGCCGCGCCAAGGCGGGTATTCCGTTGAGCGAGTGGAATCCGACCTGACCTTCCTGGGTCTGATGGCGATGCATGATCCCCCTCGACCGGAGGTAGAGGAAGCCGTAATTACCTGCCGCGGCGCTGGCATCCGCATGGTGATGATCACCGGCGACTATGGGTTAACCGCTGAGTCGCTGGCCAGGCGGGTGGGTATGCTATCCACACCCAAC